>Ga0208714_1000575_pt1 | contig 10411 bp, 9 predicted proteins | sample NGESurshal072012_3_FD_184461 | JGI IMG/M metagenome (GOLD analysis project Ga0208714, IMG submission 184461) | Arctic peat soil microbial communities from Barrow, Alaska - NGEE Surface sample 415-1 shallow-072012 (SPAdes) | ecosystem: Environmental > Terrestrial > Soil > Wetlands > Peat ... | reverse complement strand
GTTGCGGACCCAAACAATGCACCGCCAAGACGGCTGCCCCTGGCAGCAAAGCTACAGTACGCTTACCTGTTGCGCGTGCCCATGCTCGTGGGCATCACGTTGTTTGGGCTGCCGATTGTTTCTTTGTTCGCCCTTCGCCAGCTGCTCGGCAATCTGTTTCTTCTCGGCCCCTGGAACATTCTTTGGACCATGGTTGCGACTACGACCCTGGCCTTTAGCATCCTGGTGGTATTCCGGGTGGTGTTGCTGAATGGCAAGGAGCGATTCGGGATTCCGCAAGCTCTGACCCAGGACATCGTCTCCCACCGCGCCCTACTCTTCACTGAGTCCCTTACTTTGCCGATGCTGATCGCCGCCGGCCTCGGGCTCCCGCTGCTCCGCCGCCGCGCGACCTCGGTGTGGCTGCGCAATGCGGTCGGAGTTGCCATCATCATGGTGGGCGTCGTCAGCGCCGGCGTGACGCCCACGAATTTCGTGGCGTGGTGCCGATCCGGTTTATGAAATCCGACATTGCAGCGCTGGGTGGTGTGAAAACGCTGTCGGCGTTCCTTTCGAAAAAATTTCGGCTGAAATAAAATCCAACCGCATTTTTCACTGCGATGGCCGCGGAATTAACCATCAAACCCGAGCCCGCTCCATGAGCCGCTGGCATGCCAGAGCCAGTCTGCATTTTTCCGCGATTTTCTGTTCGTAATTCGTCGCGAAAAGCCGCCTTGCACCGTAGGGATGCAACCGGCAGTGGCGAAATCCCAATCATTTCGCAAATTGCTCGTATTTTGAACAATCGTTGCTGAAAATGGTGACAAGACGAAAAAAGTGGTCTACGAGTGCGGGCTCAGGCTGGCCGAAAGGTTCACGTCTGGTGGTCCAAGTCTCGGGAGGAGCCCTGGCGCGCACAAGCAGCGTCACCCCGTCAATCAAGATCAAATCCAATTTTCGGGGATACAAAAGGGTCGACACAATTTTCAGAGCAGGGCTTCCCGCCCTGCTCTTTTTTTGTTTGAGCGGGGTTTTCGCCCTGGCCTTTTTTCGAAATATTTTTTTAGAGAAGTTTTTTTCTCTCCGAAAACGTTTCAAACCCGTTCGGTTCACGACGCGGCGGACGCAATGGCGCCAATTAATCTGATCCAGCACAGTTTTGAACTGGCCGCCGAGCGCTGCGAGGACCTGACGCCATTGGTGTATCGCCGCCTGTTCCGCGAACACCCCGAGGCCGAAGCGATGTTCCGGCGCGAGGGCGGCGATCTCGTCAAGGGCTCGATGCTGGCGCTGGCGATCGAGGCCATGCTGGATTTTGCCGGCGAGCGCAGCGGGCATTTCCGCATGATCGAATGCGAAGTGTCCTCGCACGACGCCTATGGCACGCCGCGAAAACTGTTCGGCGAGTTTTTCGGCGTGATCGCCGATACCATTCGCGACCTTTTGGGCGACGACTGGTCGCCGGAAATGGACGAGGCGTGGCGGACGTTCCTCGGTGACATCGATCAGGTCATCGCGCAGGTAGCGTGAACGCCCAGATTGTGAGACACTGTCGTCTCCCGTGGTGCAACAAAACGACGCCGTCGGGGTAACAAAACTTAAAATCGAGGGAGCAAGCAATGTCCGGGAGCGATAAATTCTCAACGACGAGGCGTGATCTTCTTCAGGCGGCGGCAAGTGCCGGCGCGGCGACGGCCCTGCTTGGTGGGCTGGGCGCGAGTCCCGCGCTGGCGGCGGAAGTGGGACGTTCGGAGAAACCACTCAAGGCCGCGTTCTCCAATGCAGGCCTGCAGGCAACCTGGTGCGCGCAGGGCAAGCAGGCGGCCGAATGGTGGGGCAAGCTGTTCAATGTCGAGGTCACCTGGTTTGACGGTCAGCTCGACGCCGTCAAGCAGCGTGCGGCGATCGACAACATGGCCTCGCAGAAATGGGACTTCGTCGCCATCCAGGCGTTCGGCATCGGCACGCTGACCCAGCCCGTGCAGAAGATGATCGATGCCGGCACGCCGGTCATCGACATGGACACGCTGATCGCGCCGCTCGATCAGATCAACGTCCACTCCTTCCTCGCGCCCGACAACGAATTCATGGGCGCTTCGGTGACCCAGGCCCTGGTCGGCGCCCTCGGCGGCAAGGGCAAGGTGATCATGACGCAGGGCGCGCTCGGCCACACCGGCGCGCAAGGCCGCGCCAAAGGCTTCAACTCCGTGGTCAAGCAGTACCCCAACATCGAGGTGCTCGACACCCAGCCGGCGGACTGGGACGTATCGAAGACGGCGCGGCTATGGGAAACCTACCTCACCAAATACCCGCAGATCGACGCGGCGTTCTTCCACAATGACGACATGGCGCTCGCCGCCTACAACATCATGAAGGCGCACAACCGCACCAACATCCTGATCGGCGGGGTCGACGCCATGCCGCCGGCGATCCAGGCGGTGAGCGAAGGCCGCATGTTCGCCACCGTCCGCAATCCTTCCTGCCGCATCCATGGCGGCGCCATTGTCGCCGGCGTCGCGGCGGTCGTCGCGGGCGAAAAGAGCGGACAGGGTATCCCCAAGAGCGTCGTGACGGATGGTCCGGTCGTGACCAAGGCCAACGCGGCGGGCATGCAGTGGATGGAGGATCACTTCCTGATCTGAGCCCTTCATGTCGCAGGGCCGCTCACCCATCCTCGAACTGCAGCAGATCACGAAGGCCTTCGGCGGTGTCGAGGCGCTGCGTGGGGTGGACTTTGCGCTTTCCGCCGGCGAGATCCATGGTCTCGTCGGCGAGAACGGCGCGGGCAAGAGCACGCTGATGAAGATCATCGCCGGCGTGCATACGGAATTCTCGGGCCGCTTCCTGCTCGACGGCCGGGAGACCCGCTTCCGCTCGGTGCGCGACGCTCGCGCGGCCGGCATCGCCATGGTCCATCAGGAGCTCAGCGTGGCGCCCGATCTGACCGTGGCCGAGAACGTGTTTCTCGGCGCACAGCCGACCAATCGGTTCGGCCTGGTGCAGTGGCGTCGCATGGCGCGCGAAGCGGGCGAGCAACTCGCCAGATTCGGCATCGACGTCGATCCGCTTTCGCGGCTGGGCGACCTGCCGATCGGCCTGCAGCAATTGATCGAGATCGCCCGCGTCCTGTTCTCCGGGGCGCGCATCATCATTCTCGACGAACCAACCTCGGCGCTCTCGCCGCCGGAGGTGGAACGTCTGTTCGCGACCTTGCGACGGCTGCGGGACCAGGGCACTGCCATCGTCTTCATCTCGCATTTCATCGAGGACATCCTGCGCGTCTCCGACACCGTGACGGTTTTCCGCAACGGCAGGAAGGTCGCCGAGGCGCAAGCGGCCGAGACCAGCAAGGCAGCCCTGATCGAAGCGATGATCGGCAAGGGCCGCGAGGAGCTCGAAGAGAGCTACACCGACGACATTCCGCTGCCGCCGCCGAACGACCGGCCCGTGGTGCTGGAGGCAACCGGGCTCTCGCTCGCCCGCAGCCTCAAGGATGTCTCGTTCGAGGTGCGCGCCGGCGAGGTGCTGGGCATCTACGGCTTCATGGGCTGTGGACAGCTCGAACTGGCCCGGATCCTGTTCGGCAAGCTCAGGCCCGATGGCGGTACGCTTGCGGTGGCGGGCGATGAAAAGACCTTCGCCAGCACGGCCGCGGCGCGGCGCGCCGGCATCGCCTTCGTTCCCGAGAGCCGCCGCGCCATGCTGTTCCACCAGGAGCCGGTCTACAAGAACATCTCGATCAGCATCCTCGATCGCATTTCGTCGCTGTTTCTGAGGCCGTCGCGCGAGCGGTCGATCGCAGCGAGACAGGTCGAGCAGCTGCAGATCAGGCCGGCGGCCGTCGAACTCGACCTCGGCATGCTGTCCGGCGGCAACCAGCAGAAGGTTGCGCTGGCGAAGTGGCTGAGCTTTCCGCCGCGTCTCCTGGTGCTATGCGAGCCGACCCGCGGCATGGACGTGGGCGCAAAGAGCGACGTCATCAACATCATCCGCGATCTGCGCGCGCGCGGGCTCGCCATCATCGTGCTCTCGACCGAGCCCGAGACGGTTCTGTCGCTGGCCGATCGCATCATCGTCCTCAAGCGCGGCACGGTGGTGCGCGAATTCTCTGATGAGGCGATCAGCAAGGACCGACTGCTGGAAGCGGCGTGAGGAGCGGATATGATGACCGGTGAAAGCGTGACAGTCTCCGCGGCGGATCGGAAGCGGCCGCGCAAGCTCGCCGCGATATTGCGCTCCCAGATGCGCAACATCGCGCCGTTCCTGACCCTGATCTGCCTCAGCGGCTTCTTCGCCGCGGCGAGCCCTTCCTTTGCGACGCTCGACAATGTCGGCAACATTCTGACCCAGGTCTCGGTCACGGGCATCATCGCCGTCGGCCTCACCTTCGTGATCCTCTGCGCCGAAATCGACCTGTCGATCGCGAGCATCGCCAACGTCACCGGCATCGCGGTGGCCTATTTCACCCAGCAGGATTCCTACGTGAACATCGCCAACCTGCCGATGGCCGGGTGGGCAGCGATCCTGCTGGCGCTCGTGCTGTGCGCAATGCTCGGTGTCGTCAACGCGCTCGGGCTCACGGTGATCGGCATACCCTCGTTCATCATGACGCTGGCGATGATGCAGATCGCGGCCGGCATATCCGCGCTGCTGGTGCGCGGGCAGATCGCCTACAAGGTGCCCGCAATCATCACCACGCTGGGATCGGCGGCGATCGGCGGCGTACCCTGGATCGTGATCGTTGCCGCGTTGATGTTGCTCGGCGGCCATCTGGTGCTCACCTATACCCGGTTCGGGCGCTACGTTTACATGGTCGGCGGCAATCGCGAGGCGGCGGAATATTCCGGGCTCAACGTCAAGCTGATCCTCGGCAGCGTCATGGTCATCTCGGCGGTCTGCTCGGGGATCGGCGGCATGCTCGGCGTCGCTCATTTCGGAAGCGCGCAGCAGAACGAGTTCGACACCTATCTGCTGGATTCGATCGCCGCCGTCGTGGTCGGCGGCACCAGCCTGTTCGGCGGCCGCGGCGGCATCGGCAACACCATCGTCGGCCTGTTCGTGCTCGGCGTCCTCAATAACGGTCTCGATCACGTCAATATCGACAGCTTCCTGAAGATACTGATCCGCGGCCTCATCCTGCTCGCGGCGCTCGTCATCAACGTCTATGCGCAGCGGTGGCGGGACCGCGCCGTCGAATGATCGTGGCCCCTCACCCCGCGAAATCCGGCTGCCAATCGCGCAGCGCCTTCGCCGCTTTCGTGACGTCGCCGATCGTGCGGAACGACGGCGCGTCCAGCATCATCGCGCGGGCGAGACGCAGGCTTCGCGCCTCGCAGGTCGCCCGCAGCCGCGGGTCTTCGATCCACTCGAAGTCGATATTGTGCGCCAGCCCGAGGATACGGCGGATGATCTTCGCCGCGGCGAAGCCGACAGTGTCCTGGAACAGCCGATCCATATACGCCTGCCGTTCGGCCTCCAGCCGCGCCGCGCCGGTCTTTCCGGAGAAAAGCGCTGCGGGATACGCGTCGCCATGGGCCTCGGCGCGCCAAAGCTCGACAAATTTGCGGGAAAACTCCGCCCACACGCTTTCGATCGTTTCCAGCATCCATGCCTCGAACGAACGCCGTTCGCCGGGCGAGCGCTCGTGGCCCACGGAGGCCAGATAGCCCATGATGAGATTGCCGAGCACGGCGCCGATATCGAATCCCATCGGTCCATAGAACGCGAACTCCGGGTCGATCACCTTGGTTTCGCTGTCCGTGACCATGATCGATCCGGTGTGGAGGTCGCCGTGGATCAGCGCTTCCGGGCTGCCCATGAATTTGAGCTTGAGCCGGGAGACCGCGACGTGCAGGTCGAGGTCGTCGCGGAAGCTGGCGGCGATCGCATCGAGCCAGGGTGAGGTCCAGCGGTTCTGCTCGGCCTGATAATAGGGGTCGGTAAAGATCAGGTCCTCGGTGATCTTGCACAGCGCGTGGTTACCGGCATACCCGCCGATCCCCTCTTTCTTCTGCGCCGCCAGAACCGCGAGGTCGGAACTGAGGAACAACGTCCGCGCCAGAAAGGTCGTAATATGATCGACAAAGCGCGGATAAGGGGTTCCGGAAATGAGCCCCTTGCGCATGATGATGTGCGGCTCGAGCAGCTCCATGGCGATGAGGGCGAGAGCCTCATTGTGGTGAAGCACGGCCGGCACGAAACCCGGCGCCAGCCCGGCCTGATGCACGAGCGCCTGATATTCATAATGCGAGCGCGAGAGCGGCAGCGGCCAGCTCTCCCCGACCAGGCGCACATAGGGCAGCGCTTGCTTGACGGCAATTCCGCTGGAGGTCCCTTTGACGATGAAGACGAGGTTGAGGTTGCCGTCGCCGACCTCGTCGATCGACCAGTCCGCCGCCGATCCGCCGAGCCGCGAGGCAACCGCAGGTACCTGCGCAAGGTAGTCTCGCAGATCCGCGTCGCGCAAAATTCGATATTGGTCCTGCGCAGGGGCGCCCAACGGTCGCTGCGGTGAAGTCATTGGATGTTGCTCCCAGTGCCAACGCGGGAGTGGTGGTCTACTCCCGATCGAGGAAATTCGAGCCGATGTCGGCCTTCTTCTTGATTGGATCGTAATCACAATAAACGTTGTCGGCGACCAGCGTATAGCTGGCGCTGACCGTGTATTTATCGGGCTTGACCGAGTTCAGCCCGATGACCGCGGTCCTGGTCCCGCCATTCCACTTGAACGGGGTCGAGCTCGGGGCCTTCTCGCAGGCCGCGACGGCCTCGGCGAAGACATAGCCTTCGACAAAGGCTTTCGTGGTCCGCAGCTGGGTTGCGAGTTTCCAGTCGATGTAGAGGGCCCCGGCGAGGCCGGCCATCACCAGAATCAAAAGCCCGACCACAATTCTTTGAAACGTCATGTGCCCCTGCCCCAAAGTTACCGATAGATCAGAGCGGCATCCCCATCAGCTTCGTCAGCCGCTCGACATTGAGAAGGCCGGCACCGTAGGCCAGCCACGAGATCGCGAAAATGACGGCCGAGATCACCGTGGTCCAGATCAGCTTGCGGCCGAGTCCCGTCACGACGGGCGCGCCGGGATCGGTGCCGGGCGCGCCGCCACCGTCCTCGTGCAGGCTGCGCACGCCGAACGGCAGCGTCAGGAACAGGGTGATCCACCACATCACGAAGTAGATCGCAAAGGCGGTTGAGATTGTGTAGGCCATCGCGGTCAGGCCTGCTCGATTTCGACCAGCGCGCCGGAAAAATCCTTCGGGTGCAGAAACAGCACCGGCTTGCCGTGGGCGCCGATCCTGGGCGTGCCGTCACCGAGCACCCGCGCACCCTGCTTGATCAGGGTATCGCGCGCCGCGATGATGTCGGGCACGTCGTAGCAAATGTGATGGATGCCGCCGTCGGCATTACGCTCGAGAAATTTGGCAATGGGCGAGGCTTCGCCGAGCGGCTGGATGAATTCGATCTTGGTGTTGGGCAGCGTCACGAACACGGTGATGACGCCGTGCTCGGGCAGCGGCACCGCGGCGGAGATGTCGGCGCCGAACGCTGCGCCATAGATTTTGGCGGCCTTCTCGGCGTCCTTGACCGCGATCGCGACATGATTGAGCCGGCCCAGCATGATGCTCCTCCCACGAAAACAGATCAGACCGTCAGAACGTGAACGTAGCACAAGGGCTTCTTGCCCCAATGCTCGTTGATCACGGCTCGCACGGCCCGGCGCACCGATTCCGCGGTCGCGTCGGGATCGCGCCGCCGCGCCCGCGGCAGGCCCTCCACCGTCGACACCACGACGTCGAACACGATCTCGTCGATGACCTCGCCGGCCGTATTCTTCTCGGGGATGCCGACGAGATCAACCTCCGGATCGTCGGCCAGCTCGCCTTTTTCGGTCATGGCGACGGCTATGAACGCGCAGCCGGCAAAGGCCAATTTTTTCCGTTCGACAACTGCGCGCGACTTTGACTCCTCCAGGATCGAGCCGTCCTTGTAGAGCCGTCCCGACGGCAATTGCTCGATGATGCCGGGATCGCCCGGCCCGAGTCTGACGAGATCGCCATCCCTGCAGATCAGGGTTTTTGGCACGCCGGCGGCGCGCGCCAGTTTGGCATGCTCGAACAGATGCAGCGCCTCGCCGTGCACGGGGATCAGAAGCTGCGGACGCACCCATGAAATCATGTCGCGCAATTCGTCGCGGCGCGGATGGCCGGAGACATGGACGAGATGGGTGCGGTCGGTGATGACCTCGATGCCCTGCGTCACCAGGCCATTGATGATGGCCCCCACCGCCTTCTCGTTGCCGGGAATGGTACGCGAGGAAAAGATCACGCAGTCGCCCTTGTTCAGGGTTACCTGCGGATGGTCGTCATTGGCGATGCGCGACAGCGCCGCGCGCGGCTCGCCCTGGCTTCCCGTGCACAGCGCCAGCACCTTGTCCGGCGGGAAATGGCCGTAGAGATCGGCGCCGCGGAAATTCTGCACGCCATCGAGATAGCCGGTCTCGCGCGCTACCTGCACCACGCGTTCCATGGCGCGGCCGACCACCACGACCTCGCGGCCCGCCGCCTTCGCGGCATCCGCCACCGCGCGCAGCCGCGCGACATTGGACGCGAACGTGGTGACCGCAACCCGGCCTTTTGCGCTTCTGACCAGTTCGGTGATGGTTTTGGCGACTTCGGCCTCGGACGGCGAGCGCCCTTCCCGCACCGCGTTGGTGGAATCGCCGATCAGCGCCAGCACGCCGGCGTCGCCGAGCTCGCGCAACCGCCGCTCGTCGGTCGGCTTGCCGATGATCGGCGTCGGATCGATCTTCCAGTCGCCGGTGTGCAGCACCGTGCCGGCGGAGGTATGGATCGCCAGCGCATGCGATTCCGGAATCGAATGCGCAACCGGAATGAACTCGACACTGAACGGACCGAGGTCGATGCGGCCGCCCGAGGGCACCACGGTGACTGGAATCTTGGGCGGATTGCGCTCGGAGGCGCATTTGGCGGCGAACAGAGCGGCGCTGAACTGGGTCGCGTAGATCGGACATTTCAGCTTCGGCCAGAGATCCATGATGGCGCCGAAATGGTCCTCATGGGCGTGCGTCAGCACCAGCCCGACCAGGTTCTTGCGCTCTTTTTCGAGGAAGCGGATGTCGGGCATGATCAGGTCGATGCCGGGCAGATGCTCCTCGTCGCCGAAGGACACGCCGAGATCGACCGCCAGCCAGGAGCGCTGGTGGCGGTTGCCGAGGCCGTAGATCGACAGGTTCATGCCGATCTCGCCGACGCCGCCGAGCGGCGCAAAGGTCAGTTCGTCCGGGCGCGCCATCAGGCTGTCCCCGCCGAGGCTGCCGAGCCGAAATAGACGTCACCCGCCGAGATCGGGACCTGCTTGCCGCCCGATGTCCGCACGATCATGCAGCCGGTCTCGTCGATGCCATCGAACGTCCCTTCCACGGTGACGCTGCCGGTGTGGATCGCGACCGGTTGCCCCAGCCCCGCCGCACGGTCCAGCCAGAGCCTTCGGATTTCGCCAAAACCGCGCCCCTTGTCCCAGATACCCCGGAACTCCGCCCAGGCGTCCGAAAACTCGGCAAACAGCTCCTCCGCGCCGACATGGACGCCCAGTGCCGAAAGCGACGTAGCGGGCGTCGGCGTGCCCTCCGGTGCGGCGACGACATTGGTGCCGATGCCGACCACGACGGCCAGGGCGTCGTCCCCCACCGCCTCCGCTTCCAGGAGGATGCCGGCGAGCTTCTGGCGGCCCGCCAGCACGTCGTTGGGCCATTTCAGCGCAAATTTCATATCGTCCGATCCCGCTGACCTCAGCGATGCTTCAATGCTGACCCGGCGCAGCGCTGCCTCCAGCGCAAGCCCGGCGGCAAACCCGAGCGTCGCCGCGACCGCGGGCGAGACGTCGAGCACCTCCAGGATGCTGCTGGCGAGATTACCACGGGGCGCGATCCAGGGGCGATGCCGCCGGCCGCGCCCGGCGGTTTGTTCTGATGTCACGAACCAGATCGGCCCACGCACGCCCTCGCGGGCCCGCGCCATGGCTTCCGCGTTGGTGGAGCCGATCTGATCGAAGGCGGCGAGCCGGTAACCCGCCCCGCGCACGGTCTGCAGGGCGCTGCGGCCGAATGGTGCATCGATCTTGCGCCGCACGTATCCCGCGTAGACCTCGACCACATTGAGGTCCAGCGAGTCGTAGCTGTCCCAGACGTGTTCCAGCAGCTCGGTCTTGGCCACCACCTGCCCGGCCCGCCGCATCAGGTACTCCAGCAGGGCGAACTCCCGCGCGGTCAGGTCGATGTCGGCTTCCCCGCGGCGGACCCGGCGGCTGCCTGGGTCCAGGGAGAGGTCACCCGCCCGGAGCTGGACGGGCCGGGGGATGGCACCGCGGCGGAGCAGGGCCCGCAGCCGGGCGGCCAGCACCACGTAGGAGAAC
>Ga0208714_1000572_pt1 | contig 10452 bp, 8 predicted proteins | sample NGESurshal072012_3_FD_184461 | JGI IMG/M metagenome (GOLD analysis project Ga0208714, IMG submission 184461) | Arctic peat soil microbial communities from Barrow, Alaska - NGEE Surface sample 415-1 shallow-072012 (SPAdes) | ecosystem: Environmental > Terrestrial > Soil > Wetlands > Peat ... | reverse complement strand
CGCCGCAGGGAGCTTTGGACCGAACCTGTCGTTTTGGATTGATGACGATCTTTCTACGGGTGGCTCGGGTGCGCTCGGCGGCTTAGGTGACGGCTGGTTGAAATATAACGACCTTGGACGGTTCTTTCATCTGCCGAAGAATGCGCTCAACGTCCGCATGGGGCAATTCGAGCTTGACCTTCCATTCACACAGGCAAGAACGACGAATTTGTCAGACTATGATGTATTCGACCAGGCGAATGTGGCGGGGCAATTTGGGACCACGAACAATCCGTTTTTCCTTGGGGCGCCGCAGCGGGCCATTGAGTTTGGTGGGTACCCCAACGACGGGAACTTCTCGTGGTCCGTCACGCTAGGTAATGGCAGCAATGACGGCCCTGCGGTGCGAAACACGAAGGATGTTTACATCCGGACATCCTACAAGTTCAATTTGGAGCGTGACGCTGAAAGCCGCAAGGCGATTCAAGCCGCTGGCCCGACCGGGCCGCGGGACCATACATCGATCCGTGTGGGAGGGTTCTACTACTATGGGAAAAACCAGCAGAACTTCGGAAATAGCGAATTCCCAAGCAACACTTTCGGAACGATTGAAGAGCCCTTCTACCGCGTCGGTGGCGACCTGCGTTTTAAGTACCGCAAACTTGAGCTCTATGCCTTGGGGATGGTTGGACATGATGACAACCATTTGGTCGACACGGAAGGGCAGACCATTAGTAAAGCGCACGCCATTACTTACACAGGTGGCTTCGTTGGCGGAAACTACTGGCTCTATCCGTGGCTCATCGTGACTGCAAAATATGACTTCGTCAATTCTCCGACGGATTATTACAACGGAGTTTCCGAGTTCAGAACGCGGAACCGTTTCAGTCCGGGCGTGCAGGTACTGGTCCGCGCGAATATCAAAATCGCTGCGGAATATCAATACCACTGGCGCCAGCCATATGCCGACCCGAACTCGGAATCCACGCTGTTCTTCCGCCCAAACACATTTGTTACGGGGATTGACTACGTGTTCTAATCAAGCTTTCCGATTCAGCAGAAGTTGCAAGGAAAAATTCAGGATCGAGGGTGAAAATGAAGCTACGTCTATTCGCAGTTAAAGCGGTGGCGGTATGTGGTGCGGCAGTGCTTCTGGCGGGCGCAAGCTACGCCGGAGATATCAAGGGAAAGGTCAGCGTGCAGGGAATTAAATCGGCGGAAAACATTGCTGTGTATGTCGATGCAATTCCAGACAAGAAGTTTGATGCGCCGACGGCAAAGCCGGTAATCGATCAGGCCAAGATGACATTCGCTCCACACGTGGCCGTGGTGCAGGTGGGAACCACCGTGGAGTTTTTGAACAGCGATCCAGTTGGCCACAACGTGTATTGGCCCAGCGTAAGCGGTAACAAGAAGTTGGCGCACAATCTGGGGACGTGGCCGAAGGGCGAAAAGAAATCGTTCCAGTTTAATGATGTTGGAGTGGCTTCGCTGCTTTGCAACGTGCATCCGGAAATGAACGGTTACGTCGTGGTTTCGCCGACGCCTTATTTCGCGGTGACGGACAAAAACGGGAACTACGAGATCAAGAATGTCCCGGCCGGCAAGTATACCTTAAAGACCTGGAGTGAAGACGGAAAAGTGACGACGCAGGCAGTGGAAGTAACTGCCAGCGGAGCGACCGCTGATCTGACCGTGAAGAAGTAAGCACCTGGGACCCGGGCGAAACGGTGGAGACGCGGACAAAACTCGTCGACTTGGAGTGGTTGGAGTCGAACTTCCCTTGCATGCAAGCCTGCCCCGTGCACACCGAAGCGGGACGCTATGTCTCGCTGATTGCGGAAGGGAAATATGAGGACGCTTACCGTTACGCCCGGATGCCCAATCCGTTTGCCTCGATCTGCGGGCGAGTCTGCGGGCATCCCTGCGAAACTGCATGCCGACGAGGGCAATTTGACCTGCCAATTTCGATTCGGGCACTGAAACGCTTTGTTACAGAGCGGTATGGGCCAGAGTCGAGGAACCCCATCGATGTGTTCGCCGGCAAGCCGCGCCCGACCCGCACGGAAAAAATTGCGGTTATTGGGTCTGGACCGGCCGGCATGTCTGCGGCTCATGATCTGGCACTCCTAGGCTATCCGGTAACTATTTTTGAAGCGGCGGCGGTGCCCGGCGGAATGATGCATTTGGGAATTCCGGAATACCGGTTGCCGCGCGACGTCTTAAACGCACAAATTCGAGAAATTCTGGATCTGGGACCAGAGCTGAAATTGAACATGCGATTAGGGCGGGAATTTACGCTCGACGATCTAAAGCGGCAAGGTTATAAATCGGTGCTGATGGCGTTTGGACTGCATCGAAGCCGCGATCTGAATCTGCCAGGGAATGAATTGGATGGAGTGGTAAAGGGCATCGACTTCCTGTTGAACGTGAATCTGGGCTATCGGTTCGAAGTTGGAAAAAGGGTAGTTGTGATCGGTGGCGGAAACGTAGCCATTGACGTGGCGCGTTCGGCGATGCGCGAGCAGCAAAAGAGCACGGAAGGCGGCTTGCCAAATGAATTGACATCGAGCGAGATGGATGTCGCCATGAAGGAATTCATGGACGTTTCGCGGGCAGCGTTGCGGATGGGCGCACGCGAAGTGCAGTTGGTGTGCCTAGAATCACGAGCGGAAATGCCGGCTTCGGAAGAAGAGATTCACGAGGGGTTGCTGGAGGGGATGAAGTTACGGCCGTCCTTGGGACCAAAACAATTTGTTGGCAAGGATGGCCGGCTGACCGGGTTAGAAGTGACGAAGTGCCTGTCGGTATTTGACGAGAATAAACGATTCAATCCGAAGTTTGAAGCGGGAACGGAGCATGTCATTCCCTGCGAGACGGTGATCCTGGCCATTGGGCAGTCTTCGGATGTGTCCTTCCTGAAGCCTGAAGATGGAATCGAAACCACGCGGCAGGGCACGCTGAAAATTAATCCGGAAACTCTCATGACCACGGCGCCGGGAGTTTTTGCGGCAGGCGACATTGCCTTCGGGCCGCGACTGATCATCAATGCGGTTGCGGACGGCAAAAAAGCGGCTGTTGAAATCGATAAGTTTTTGCGCGGCCCGGAGTGGAAGCCGAAGTCGAAATACGTGCAGATAACGGTGTTAGACCACCACGAAATGGCCGCGCACTACGACGAGTATTCGCGACTGGCCGTCCCTGTGCTGCCAATTGACCGGAGGACCGGCGTGGCCGAGGTGGAGACTGGGTACACCGAGGAAGAAGCGCGGACAGAGGCAACGCGCTGCTTGCGCTGCTGGATCAACACCATTTTTGAGGGTAACGAAGCGAACGGAACGGAATGCATCCTCTGCGGCGGTTGCGTAGATGTTTGCCCGGAGAATTGTCTTTCGTTGGTGCCACTAAAAGAGTTCGCGTTTTCGGAAGAAGACAAAGCTCGGCTGAACGCGGAAATAGAGTTGCGGCCTCTTGATCTGCAGCATATTTCGCCTGAGGCGCTGAACCAGATCGAGGGCTCCGTGATGGTCAAGGATGAAACCATCTGTATCCGTTGCGGATTGTGCGCGGAACGCTGCCCGGCGCACACGATTTCCATGGAGTCTTTTCAGGTGTTTGACGAAGAGCAGGGAATGACCGTGCGCGAGGAGATCGTACTACGACCATGAGCGACGCGAAATCGACGGATGCAGGCAATCTTGTTACTCCGACCGCAGGTGTGTCGCGGCGCGATTTTCTGAGTGAACTTACCATTGGCGCGTTAGGCATCGCGGGTTTGGGCGCCGGAGCATTGACCTATCAATACTTTTCTCCGAATGTGTTGTTCGAGCCGGCGACCACGTTTCGCGCGGGCAATCCCGATCTATATCCGGTGAACTCGGTGACATTCTTGCAAGATCAACTGGTGTATATCGTCCGCACGGTGAGCGGATTTTTCGCGGTGTCTTCCGTGTGCACACACTTGGGCTGTGTGACGCAGTGGAAGCCTGAAGCGAACATGATTGCCTGCCCATGCCATGGAAGTAAGTTCAGTCCCGAAGGTAATAAGCTCGCGGGCCCTGCCCCGCGGCCGCTGCCACACTATTCAATCTCGCTGACGGCCGACGGTGAATTGCTGGTGGACAAATTGCAAACGATTAAAGCCGATCAAGTGTTGAAGGCTTGAGGGGAATATGGCGACTTCGATCACAAACGCTCTGGAAACTCTTCGCGAATCGCGAGTCTGGAAGTCTATCTTCCGTCGTGGCCCTGCGCTGACCAATCGAACACGAAGTTTGGCAGTATTTGGGAATCTCTTCCTGCACTGGATGCCGGTAAAGGTCAGAGAGAAGTCTCTCCGGGTGCGTGCAGCTTATTACCTCGGGTCGTTGTCGTTCCTGCTGTTTATCATTTTGGTGATCACCGGAGTGCTGTTGATGTTCTATTACCATCCAGCGGCGCCGAAGGCGTATCACGATATGAAGGATTTGCGGTTCGTGGTATCAAACGGAGTTTTCCTGCGCAACATGCATCGTATTGGCGCGCACTTGATGGTTTTGCTGGTTTTCTGGCACATGTTTCACGTGTTTTACCGGGGAGGCTACAAACCTCCACATGAGTTTAACTGGGTGATCGGTGTAGTACTGCTGATGATTACGCTATTTCTGAGTTATACGGGCTATCTGCTGCCCTGGGATCAGTTGGCTTTCTGGGCGGTGACCGTGGGAACCAACATCATTTCGGCGATGCCGGTAATCGGCAGTAAAGTGCGGTTTGTTGCGCTCGGCGGAAATATTGTGGGCGAAAATGCGTTGCTGCGCTTTTATGTTTTGCACGTGGTCATACTTCCGTTACTCGCTTTCCTGTTCATTGGGATGCACTTCTGGCGAGTGCAGAAGGATGGCGGGTTAACGGTAAGCTCGAAGGATGACGATGGAACCAACTAAGAACCAATCCGGCTTTAGTTCAGACGCGAAGAAGGAGCCGCGACGCATCGTTTTCATCACCCGGAATGTATCCGCGAAGGTGAAGGACGAACGCGGACCCAAGTTGATGACCTATCCGCATTTGCTGGTGCGGGAAGCGATCGTGTTTGAGGTGCTGATCATTGCGATGGTGGTTATCGCACTCTTCTGGGATGCTCCGTTGGAGCAACTTGCGAATCCGCTGCTGACGCCGAACCCGGCGAAAGCGCCGTGGTACTTTTTGGGATTGCAGGAGTTGCTGCACTTTTTCCCACCGTTTGTGGCGGGGATTCTGATTCCTACCCTGATCCTCATCGCGCTAGTGGTCATTCCGTATTTCAGCGTAAACGTGGAATCGAAACCTATGTGGGCGGAAGCAGCTTCCAAGAAGTTTACGATCGTTTTGATTGTGATTGTGGCACTGCTGGCATTGCTGGCTTCCGTCGATGCGTTGACGATAATCGTGCCGACCGTGCTGGTTGCCGCGCTGCTGGTCGCTTCGTACTTATCGAAAGCTACCACAGGTTGGATGGGCGCGCTGCGAAATAAGCCACTCTCGTGGTGGGTCATGACCTGGTTTCTCGCAACGGCGATCGCTTTGACCATAGTGGGAACTGTTTTCCGCGGCCCGGGCTGGTCCTGGGTGTGGCCTTGGGGGACAAATGCCGGCTGAAGATATGGGTAAATTGTCGCACCGGGTGCGGCTGGCGTTTGCGGTCTGCACCGTTTTATGCGTTCTTGTGCTTGCCATTTCGCCGGTGAAGGATTTCCGGGTGGAGTGGAAGCACTACAAACGATCATTCTTGCGGTTTGCGCAGGGCCGGCCAGATACTAAGAAACTCCTAGCCGACTACAATCCGAATATTGACCAGGCGTGGATTCCGGGCATGAACGTGGTGGACCGCTGCTCGACCTGCCACCAGGGGATAACGCAGCCGACTTTGGCGGATGGTTCGGTGCCGCAGCCGTTTCGCGCGCACCCGCCGATTCCTCACAATGTTCGCGATTGGGGCTGCACGGTTTGCCATCGTGGCCAGGGACCGGCAACGGAAGTAGCAGAAGCACATGAAACCACGTTGGCATGGGAACAACCGATTCTGCCGGCCCATTATTTGCAGGCCTCATGTGGGAGTTGTCACCAGGCGGACCTAAGCGAAACGCCGCAGCTGACGCGGGGACGTGAGTTGCTTTCGAGATTAAACTGTCAAGCGTGTCACAAACTGTCGAATATTGACCGGTCATCGCTGGGGCCAGAGTTGTCCAGCGTGGGGTACAAGGTTACGCGGCAGTGGATCTACAAGTGGTTGAAAGAACCGCGGACGGTCCTGGATAAAGACGGAAACGTCACGGTGAACGGCTATGAGAATGGCGCCGAGTCGCGCATGCCAAAGTTTCGGTTGAAGGAGGAAGAGGTTCTGGCGCTCTCCGGGTATTTGAGCGCTCAAAAGGCCAAGCCGCTCGAAGCCTACAAGATTAACCCGGCAGTGGTGGCGGCTTGGAGCAAGAAACCCGATCTTGTGAGCCAGTCGGAAGTGCGATTCCGGCAGATGATGTGCACGACGTGTCATCCCCTGGCCGTGACGCGCGCGGGGGAAACCAAGCTGATTGGCGGAAACATCGGGCCGGAACTTACCAAAGTAGGAAGCAAGGTGAATGAGCAGTGGTTGGTATCCTGGCTTCGAAATCCGCAAGGCTATCTGGCGCACAATAATATGCCGCGGTACGGATGGAGCGACGAAGACCTCTACAAAGTGTCGCAATACGTCATGAACAAACTGACGGACACTGATTTGCTGACGGGAGTTCCCGCCTTGGGCGAACCAACGGAAGATGAACTCAAGACCGGTAAACGATTGTTCCTGGAAAAAGGGTGTGCGAGTTGCCACCATGTGGAAGGAATACCGCCACAGAAGGATTTTGGGCCTGACCTGACCGCACTGGGAGCGAAGAACGCTTCGGAGCTTGAGTTTGGCAAGGCAAGGATTCAGCACAATCTACCAGCCTACATTCAGGCGAAACTGCAGGACCCGGTTTCGGTGAATCCCGCGGCGCGTATGCCTGAATATAGTTGGAGCCAAATTGACCTGGATGCAGTGACCACAGCGGTGCTCAGCCAGACGGGACCGAAGTCGACCAGTGCGTTGCAGCATCTGGTAGTACCGAAAAAAGAGGCGAGTTTCCAGGCGATGGGCGAATTTGCGGAAGTTTACGAGCGCTACAAGTGCTACGCCTGCCACAAGTTCAATGGCTACGGCGGCGATCTTGCACCCGACCTTTCGTTCGAAGGAAGCCGGGCGCAGAGGAAGTGGATCGCGGAGTTCCTCAAGAATCCGCAGACGATTCGGCCAACGCTGATTCTGCGAATGCCGCAATTCAATATGTCGGATAAAGATGCCGCGATTGTTGCGGAATATTTATCGATGGCGGTGCAGAAGCCGGGAGTAAATCCGGGCAGCTTGGACGGACAGAAATATACTCCGGCGATGGTTGCGTTGGGCAAGCAACTCTATGATGTGAAATACCAGTGCCAGTCTTGCCACACGATTGGGGGAAGCGGCGGATATGTTGGGCCAAATCTCAACAATGCAGGGAACTGGCTGACTCCCGCTTGGATGGAGGCGTGGCTGCGCAACCCCCAGTCGTTGCAGCCGGACACCATTGAGCCGCGAAGGAATTTTACGGACGACGAGATCCATGCGCTGACGGCCTATTTGATGACACTGCGCTCGGGGATTAAATCGCAGACCGGAGCCAAGGTTGCGGCGGCTTCAGCTACGATGACGCAAGGGGCAGGCCGATGAAGTCGAAACTGAGATTGGCGGGGATAATTGTAGCAAGTGTGTTTTGCGCGCTGGCACTTTCGGGTTGCAAGAAAGCGGTTGCGGTGAAACCGGATGACGCGTTCGGAGCATATGATACCGAAGCAGACTGGAACGATAGTACGAAAATCGTAAAGCTGGGATACCAGGAGTCGCAGGGAAAACGGATATTTTATCAGTACTGCGTGTGGTGCCATGCCGATGCATCACCCGCGGGACCATCGAACCGCAGCAACCTGACACCAGTGCCGCCAGTTTTGAACGACGGAGAAAAACTCAATCAGGAAAGTGATGAGTTCATGCAGAATATCATCACTTTGGGCGGCAGCGCGCTCGGGAAGTCTGCGATGATGCCGCCCTATGGGAAGACCTTGTCCGCGGATGAGATCAAAGCAGTCATCGCGTTTACCCGCGCAATCGCCCAGCCAGCGTATCAAAAGCCTGGTCGTCCTGGTTCCCAATACACCACCAAGTAGTAGATGATAAAATCAAAGGATGAACATGATGCGCCCCTTTGCACGCCGTTGCGCGCTTTTCTGTGCCCTCGCGCCGATTGCTTTGCTGGCTCAAGCCAGGCCAGCCGTAGCCCAAATCAGTCCGAGTGAAATCCGTGATCCTGACCTTAAAGCGCTGGAAAAACAGTATCTTCCACAGCTAAAAAGCCTCAACCAGAGCATTGCTCACATGCACTTTCCGTTTACGTTTTATCTCAGTCGGTACGTTGGGCTGGACCCGGCAAAGCAAGCGGAGGCGGATTCGCGCGGGCTGGAGTTCGTGAACTTCCGGGAACGAACGGTGCTGAAAATCACTGGGAACTACAACGCTGCGTATGATTCGCAGAAGTTCACGAGGAATGAGCGCGCGGCGCGCACGTTTGAGGATGTGCTTCTTCCGATACTGCAGACCGTAACCCAGGTAATTTCCCCGGATATTGCCTGCGATGCAATCGGGTTCGAAGTGTCTTATCACACGCGCGCAAATGAGAAGAGCTACGACTACGAAGGGAAGGAGACTCTGGTGGTTGTCGTTGACCGGCAAAACGCTTTCCGATTGGCGCAGGCGACCAACGACCAGGCCCGGCAAGATATCCTCAGCGACTCGCAGATATTTCTCGGTGGGAAGGAGTATGGGTTGTCACTGTTGGAGAAGGACCCGCTGATTGTCGACACTTTACCAAGAACGAAACCTGCCAAGCCGGAAGGGTCTTCCACTACCAGTTCCTCGACTACAGTAAGCCGGCTAACCCACAGCAATCCGAACCCGCTACTGGGATCTTCCGGTGGATCGATGGACCCCGCTGGTGGTGGGACGATGGTCGCAAAAACGGATTTGTCGCTGGCTAAGCCAGCAGCCACCGCAGCGGAAGCGGAGAAGCTTCAGTCGCAGTACAAGGCACAACTCGAATCGCTATCCCAACTAGGGCAAAGCAAATTTCAGTTTGTGGACTACGACCCGCCGGCGTTTGTGGTCATCAACAAAGAGATGGTGCTGCAAATGACGCTTCGCAATGCGCTTCACTTTGATGCGGAGAAGGCTTCGATCTACAAACGAGCGGCACAAACGTTTGATCTTTTTTTGGCTCCGAAGATGAAGGACATTCTTGCCGCTGCGCCGGAAGATGCAAAGTTCGATTTTTATGATTTTTCGGTGGTGAATCTATTTGCGACTGCTCCGGGGTCGAAAGAGCGCTCGGAAGCCATCGAATTTGTTTTTCCAAAAGGATTGACGCGAGAGTTCGCTGATTCAGAAATCACCAATCAAGAATTGATTGATCGCGGCCAGGTGCTCGTGAATGGCGTTCGGATAGCGTTGAATCTCCAACTAGTCGAGTAGGGTGGAGATGCAATCTGATCTATACCCAAAGATATGGTGGACGCACTTTAAGCCCTGTGAAAGCAGCTCGAACTACTCACCTGAGTCGTACACCGAGACAGCACAATCACGCAGCCCATGATCTGAAGAAGCACGAAACTGAACTCTTGGAAAGGCCTTGGGAAGATAACTGTTCTCGATCATTAGGATAGAGTGGTCGAGATTTGTGAAACGCGGACCCATGATCAACGCGTCTAAGATACGGGATCATCTTGTCTGGACCGTGCGCCACGGGAAAACGTTCTTCAATCAAGATGGAACTCCAGGAGAGTTTGATGGGAATGACATGGGTGGGAAGGTATATCGGAAAAAGTCATCTCCGGTCCTTATATTTGGTCGCAGGTCTAACCTTGATGTTCCAAATGATGATTGCGGCGCCGCCACACCTGTTGGCGCAAGCGACGGACCCAACCAAGAATCCTATCAAGACACCACCGCTAGTGGGAACGATAAAGAACATCAATGGCAACACGATTGTCTTGACGAATGAAGCGGGGTCAGAAACCCGGGTGTTACTCAACACGGAAGTAAAATTCCTGCGTGTACCACCCGACTCGAAAGACTTGAAGTCAGCGATACCGATCCAACTAACCGATTTGCAGCTTGGTGACCGCATTCTAGTCCGAGGTAAAGCAGGGGACGATGCAGGGACTTTCGTTGCTACGACGGTCATTAGTATGAAGAAATCGGATCTCGAAGAAAAGAAAGCCCATGACCAGGACGAGTGGCAGCGACACGGAATCGGAGGGTTAGTCAAGAAGGTGGATCGGGCCGGTGGGGTCGTGACAATTGGCACGATGTCCGCCACTGGCGCAAAGGATGTCAATGTCAACATCGGG
>Ga0208714_1000571_pt1 | contig 10463 bp, 6 predicted proteins | sample NGESurshal072012_3_FD_184461 | JGI IMG/M metagenome (GOLD analysis project Ga0208714, IMG submission 184461) | Arctic peat soil microbial communities from Barrow, Alaska - NGEE Surface sample 415-1 shallow-072012 (SPAdes) | ecosystem: Environmental > Terrestrial > Soil > Wetlands > Peat ... | reverse complement strand
AGCCCGTCGTGTTTTCGACGCGGATGTGATGTGCATCCGTGAACGCGCCGAGGCCATGATAAAGATCGATACCATTGCGGCGAAGCTGGTCTTGCAGAACCGCTGCTTCATTTTCGATCACGCGATTCACGCGAAAGCTGAGGTCGCTCATGGTGATGCTTTCCTTGGCGTGGTAGTTCGCGCCATAGAAAGCCTGATCGTAGAATCCCGATAGGTGCAGCACCGCCTCGCGCATCGTCTTGCTGGGAATTGTTCCGGTGTTGATGCACACCCCCCCAATCATGGTCTGCTTTTCAACCACCGCGACGCGCTTGCCCGCTTTTGCGGCTTGGATGGCGGCTCTTTGTCCGCCGGGGCCGGATCCGATCACGATCAAATCATACGGTTGCATTGAGTGAGTCCTGTATTTCGTCTTCAGGGGTTTCCGCGGAGTCCGAGGGGGCGGTTACTGCCTGCTCCTTAGTATATGCCACGCCCGAGCGTTGCTCCTGTGACTTCTCCGAACCGTTACCAGGTGCGGTCGCCAGATTCATCAAGAACTCCTGCACGGAAAAGCCTTTCCCTTTCGGCCCCCGCGGTACTCTTGTGTAGTGTCCATCCGCCCCCAGAATTCTGGCTTTGCGATTGTCCGCGAGATAAGCGGGAAGGATTTCTCTGCAGATGCGCTCTTGCAGCAGCGGGTCGCGGAGGGGAAATAGAACTTCAACACGTTCGTACAGATTTCGCGGCATCCAGTCCGCGCTGCCGAGATAGACTTCCGGCTTGCCTCCATTTTCAAAATAGAAGATGCGGCTGTGCTCCAGGAAGCGGCCCACGATGCTGCGCACGTGAATGCGGCTGCTGATGCCACGCAGGCCGGGAACCAGCGTGCACTGCCCGCGCACAATCAGCTCGATGTGTACACCGGCTTGCGAGGCGCGGTACAGAGCCCGAATGATGGGCGGGTCCACAATGGCATTACATTTCGCGATGATCCGGGCAGGACGGCCGCGCCGGGCATTGCGCATCTCGCGCTCAATCAGCGCAAGGCACGTCTTGGCGAGATCCTTTGGCGCGACCAACAGTGGCTTGTAGTTGGGTTTTTTCGCGTACGCCGTCAGATAGTTAAACACATCGTTGACCGCGGAAGTGATTCCCGGATCGCTGGTGAACAAACTTAAATCCGTATAGAAACGCGCGGTGGACGGATTGTAATTCCCCGTGCCCAGATGTGCATAACGGCGAATCTTGCCATCCGGATCGTTGCGTACGATCAGCGCCAGTTTCGCGTGGGTCTTCAACCCAACCACACCGTGAAACACCTGCACGCCGGCATCTTCAAAACTGCGCGCCCAACGGATGTTGGTAGCTTCATCAAAGCTCGCCTTCAGTTCCACAACTACCGTCGCTTCCTTCTTGCCGGCCGCTTCCAACAGGGCGTTGGCAATTGGCGAGTCGGAATTCGTGCGGTACAGCGTTTGCTTCATCGATAGCGCCCGCGGATCGCGCGCCGCGGTCTGCAGAAAATTCACCACCGGGTCGTAGGAATCATAGGGGTGGTGCAGTAGCACGTCCTGATGACGTAACGTCTCGAAAAGGGAATCGGGATCGTGCCCGATATGGATTTGCCGCGGAACAAACTTAGGATACTTCAGATCCGGCCGCGGCGTTTCTTCATACAACTGGAACAGCCGCTGCAAATTCACCACCCCAGGCACGCGGAAAACCAGTGATTCGTCCAACTCGAACGTGGAAACCAGCCGCTCGATGATTTCCGGATGCGCACCCATCTCAATCTCCAAGCGCACGGCGTCACCCTTGCGGCGCTGCGCGACTTGCGAGTCGATTGCTTCTAGCAACGTGCGCGCTTCTTCCTCTTCGAGATAAAGATTGCTGTTGCGGGTAATGCGAAAAGGCGCGGAAGCAAGAATTTCGTAACCACGATAAAGCTTTTCAGCGTAGGTAGAAATCAGGTCCTGAAGAAAAACATAGTGAATGCGGCCGTCGCCATTCGGAACGCGCAGCAGCCGAGGCAAGGCCCGCGGTACGGTGAGCACACCAAAAAATGGCTTCTCGCTACTATGCCCGCGTCGGCGAAGCAAAAACGCGATGCACAGCGCCTTGTTCAAGACGTGCGGAAAGGGATGCGACGGGTCGACGGTTACCGGCGTGAGCATGGGGTACACACGTCGGTCGTAGAACATCTTTGCGATGCGCGCAGCCTTGCTGTGCAGTTGGTCGACTGCCAGTACCCGAATGCCGTGGTGGCCGAGCAAGGGAACGAGTTCGTCATTCCAACACTTGTATTGATCGCGGACAAATACGTGCATGGCCGCGGTCAGCATCTCCAGTTCTTCCGCAGGCGTGTGCCCTCCAGGACTGATGGATTGCGAACCGTGCTCGATTTTCTGCAAAAAGCTTGCTACCCGAACTTCCACAAATTCGTCGAGATTGTTGGCGGTAATCGCCAAAAACTTTACGCGCTCTAGAAGTGGATTGCTGCGGTCGCGGGCTTCCTCCAGCACGCGCTGGTTGAACGCCATCCATTGCAGATGGCGATTGAGATACAAGCGCGGATCTTTGAGGTTGGTCCGAGGCATGAACGTCCTTGCGTCAATTCAAGAGAGGATGACTCTAACCATATTACGGCCAGATAAACGGGCAGTTCCGGTGATAAGCTGCCATTTTACCTAAGGAACCGCATGCGAGCCACTTGGCCATTTTTGTTTGTGCTTACTTTTGCTCTGGCAATCGGGAATATCTGTCCCTGCGCCGCGCAAGAGGACCAACGGCAACTCCGCAAAATTGATGCCATCGTTTCGGCGGTCAGCAAACCGAACGATCCTGGCTTCGCAGTCCTGGTCAAGAAAGGGCCGGTCATATTCTTCCAAAAAGGATATGGAGTTCGGGAGTTAGGCAAGCCGGGCAAAATTGACCCCACATCAAATTTCAGGCTGGCCAGCGTCACCAAACAATTCACGGCGATGGCTATCATGTTGCTCATCCACGACCGACAGCTCCGGTACGAGGACCGCTTGACGGATATCTGGCCCGATTTTCCAGTGTATGGACGAGAGATTACCGTCCGCCACCTCTTGAACCACACCTCCGGCATTCGCGATTACTCCGAATTAATGGAAGTAGAAGAAAAAGCGCGCGGGCCGCGATGGACACCGGATCGGCAGATAAGCGATGAGGAAGTGCTGCAGCTTCTAAAGGCACAGACCAGTGGCGAATTCACACCTGGAATGAAGTGGCAGTACAGCAATTCAGGTTATGTGGTGCTGGGATCGATTGTGGCCAAAGTTTCCGGAATGCCATATGAAGATTTCTTGCGCAAACGGATTTTCGTGCCGCTGAAAATGAAAAATTCCGTCGTTTATGTGACTGGCAAAAATGCCGTAAAAAATCGCGCCTTTGGACACAGCAAAGAGGGAGACCTCTTCAAGAAAACCGATCAAAGCGCGACTTCCGCGACGCTGGGTGACGGCGGGATCTATTCGAGCGTGGCTGATCTCGCGAAGTGGGATCAGGGGCTAATCAATCACACCTTGCTAAACGAACAGGAAATTCTTCCGGCGTGGACTCCCGCAAAAATGGCCGATGGTTCTCCATACTTCTGGCCAAGAGCGGAGAAGGAAGACCAGCAGACCCCGCCGGAGTCGGTCGCCTACGGATTCGGATGGTTTCTCGATTCCTACAAAGGTCACGATCGGCAAGCTCACGATGGCGGGACGATGGGCTTTCGCACCACCATCCAGCGCTATGTAAATGACAAACTGACTATCATCATCCTCAGCAACCGCACGGACGTTTCGCCGCACGAACTCGGCGAAAAAATTGCCGATGTGATGTTGAGAGATCCGAAACAGTAGACCTAAACCCATAGAGTGCGGGAGCCCAGCTCCCGCCATTGCAATCTGTACGAAATCAACATCGCAAGCCGCAGCAGCTCTGCCGCGCTCCAAATTAGCCAAGGCCCGCGAGTTTTCCGAGGCCTTTCATTTTTGCGCGTGAGGCCATTGCACCATATTGCTTCATCATCGTGCGCATCTGCAGATACTGCTTTACGACCTGATTGACGTCCTGCACGGTGGTACCGCTGCCCTTGGCAATGCGCTTCCGACGTTTCCCGTCGATCACGTTATGGTCCCGGCGCTCTTCATTAGTCATGGAGTTAATGATGGCCTCGACCTGCTTCAGTTTCTTCTCATCCACTTGCGCGTCTTTCGGCATGTTCTGCAGCGGGCCGATTTTCGGCAGCATATCCACGAGCTGTTCGAGTGGGCCCATCTTGCGAATCTGCTTCAACTGATCGCGAAAATCTTCCAGCGTGAACTCTTCCTTGCGAAGCTTGCGTTCCAGCTCCATCGCTGCTTTCTTGTCGAAAGCGCCTTCCGCACGCTCGATGAGCGACATGATGTCGCCCATTCCAAGTACGCGGGAAACGATGCGCTCCGGGTAGAAACCCTCCAGAGCATCGTATTTTTCGCCCAGGCCAACGAATTTTACGGGCGCACCCGTAACCTTGCCGATGGAAAGCGCTGCCCCGCCGCGCGCGTCGCCGTCGAGTTTGGTGAGAATCACTCCCGTAAGACCGAGACGCTTGTGAAATTCGCCGGCGGATCGGACCGCGTCTTGCCCAACCATGGCATCAGCGATGAACAGCATCTCGCTGGGTTGCAATTCCTTTTTCAGCGTCGAAAGCTCGTTCATCAGCTCGTCGTCGATGTGCAAACGGCCGGCGGTATCAACCAGCACCACGTCGCTGGCGGAAAGCTTGGCTTCCTTTATAGCTCCGCGGACAATCTCGAGCGGCTTGTCCGTACCGGTGGCCGGCCACACGGAAATGCCGATGGACTTGGCAACTTGCGAAAGCTGTTCGCGCGCGGCAGGGCGGTACACGTCCGTGGAAACGACAATGGGCCGGTGCCCGTGTTGCGTCAGCCATTTCGCCAGCTTGCCAGTCGTGGTGGTCTTACCGGAACCTTGCAGCCCGACGATCATCCAGACCGAGGGAGGGCGCGAGGCGAACAGCGGCTTGGCATGTTTGCCCAGCAGTGCAAGCAGTTCGTCGCGAACAATCTTAATAACTTGTTGGTCGGGCGAAAGTTGCAGCATCACTTCCGTGCCCAGGCCCTTGGCCTTAATGTTGGCTAGCAGTTCATCAGCCACGCCAACGTTCACGTCGCCTTCAAGCAGTGCGTCGCGAATTTCCGCCAGCGCCGCATCCAGGTGCTCATCGGTGAGCTTGCCCTGTCCGCGAAGATTCTTAAATGTTCGTTGCAGTCGATCTGTCAGGTTCTCAAACATGGGTTCTCGCGCCTTTAGTCAGTTTTTCTATTGTAGCGCGTGCCGTGCGGCCGTGTCGCCAGCGTCAGGCCGGTGTGATGTATTGGTCTCCAAAAGGACCAACTGCTAGCAAATAGCCGTAGCGTCGAGCTAAAGGGAAAGATGCCTTTTCATTTCTTGGGTTGGGCGCTGGGTGGCAAGATCCCGTTCAATCGCAAATACATCGCCGCGGCGCCATAGTGGTCTGCCCAACCGCCCGCCAAAAAGAATGCGGCCATTGCCCGCGGTCCCTGCGTTCGTCCGAAATCCACGTAGTCGCCCAGCTTGGAGTCGTCCACTTTGGCCAGGGCCTCGGTGCAGAAGTCGAATGAAGTGCGGGCCGCGGCGAGCAGCTTGTCTTTCGGGTCGGTGTCCTTGAGCTCTTCGACTTTGGGCGCGGCAATATCCGCAATCTTGGCGCACATGGCGTTGTTCGATTCGGTGATGTGCACGACCAGGTGCGCGAAGGTAATCTGATCGGGTGTGGGCTTGTAGCCGAACTTGTCCCGAGGCATGGCATCGATGGCGCCAAGAATGTTTTTCTGGCGGCTTGGCTGAATCGTGCGTAACACGGTCGTCACCGGATTCTTTACCGGGGCGACATTCTGCGCACTCGCCACCGCGGTCGGTGTTGGCGATGTCGGAGTCTGCGCCTTCCCAAAACCGGCAGCAGCGCAGACGAAGAGAAATGTGACAAGAATGCGTTTCATTCAGGATTCTCCTTAACTTGGCGGATTGTGGCGTCCAACCCCAACTCACCCGGTATTGCTCATTTGCTTCAAAAACGGCAATGATCATACACTGATCGTTCCCGTGACGGCCACATCCGGGCGGCTTTGACTAGTGGTCCCAAAAACTCCCTTTGTCATCGCTCCCTAAATGGAAGTCAGACGTGTTGCAAGTGCGTGTCCTTGAAAATGGTTGGGTATTTCAGGCCGTAACCCAACATGCGGTCAAATCCAATGTGTGCCAGCCAAATCAGCGCGTAGGGAAAGCACCGGTAAGCCGGAAGTAAATACGCAAGCGTCAAGAGCAAAATCGGAACCGTGAGGGTGTGCGCAAAGTTGTACAGAGTGGAGCCCCACTTCACATCCTTAAGATAGCCAAGCATGAAAAGATCGGGCGCCAGAAAAAGGAGGGCGAAGAGCCACCAGGAAGAGTGGCTGAAATAATAGAAATAGAGCGTCAACCAGAGAATGGACGCTCCTTCCAGGTGCAGCAACCAGCGCGGTCTTGTGAGCATCTCCTACCCTTCCTGCATTCTTCAAAGCGCATCAGAAAGTTAATTTGATGCCCAGTTGTGCGGCAAACGGTATGCCAACGGTCGTGCCCGGTCCAAAAAAATCGCCAAGAGCTCCTGCAGGGACACGCAGTTGGTTGAGGCTGGTGATTGGCACAGCGCAAGCCGTAGTGGGGCAGAGCGCCGTTGCATTCGCCAGATTGTTCACCGGGACAGGCAGCGCGGAAAGATCCGTAACATAATTTGCGCCTGGGTTGTTGCGATTGAACAGGTTGAAGAATTCCGCGAAGGGTGTTAGCGAATATCGATCACGAATTGTGAACGGCCGGCTCAAGCGCAAATCCACCTGTATATAGGGAGCTCCGCGCACTTGATCCAACGCGGTCCTCACGCCATTGACGACCGCACGGTCCCCCTGCGAAGTGAGCGTAAAGGGTCGCGCGCTTTCCACCTGTGCCAGCGCGGCAAGTTGCACACCACCGGGCATCTGATACGTCCCCACCACCACAAAACGGTGGCGAACATCTTCGCCCGATGGTCCGTAGTCGCCCGCAGCGAACGGATTTTGTGGATCGCACACTCCATTCACGTAGTCGAAAAGTTCACCCAGGATGCAGCCCCAGGTTTGCGCCTTAGCGAGCGTGTAATGCGCTACGAAATGCGCCCGGCGCGCTACATTTCCCTGCAGACGCAACGACAAGCCGTCATAGCTGGAGCGATTGTCGGAACGGAATACATTCGCGTCCGCGTACCCATAGTTTCGGTAGCCATGCATGCCGGTCTCGTGCGTCCAGTCCGCGCCCACCAGCCAGTTAGATGACAGTTCATGTTGAATGCCCACGGTGGCTTGCAGCGCATAGGGGGTGTGGTAATTCGGATCGATCAGCGACGGCGCGATAGGACCATTTCTAATACTTCCAGCGTTGACCGATTGAAACGCAGTCACCCATCCCCCTTGCGCGAGATCGTTGTAATAAAGGCCCGCACCCGCGCGAAGAACCGTTTTTCGCGATGAGCCGAGCGCTTGCGCGATGCCAAGTCGCGGGGCAAATGCCTTGCGGTAATCGCGCGGAATGCCACCTACAAGGCCGGTGCTGAGCGCCGGGTTGAAACTCTGATCGTGACCCGAGGCGATGAACAGACCGTACGTGGTCTCGTAGCGCAAACCGTAATTGATGGTAAGGCCGGAACTGATCCGCCAAGAATCTTCGGCATAAAACCCAAGGCGCTGCACATTCTGCGAAAAACTTCCATCCCCTGCGGGAGTAAGCACGCTTCCGCTCGCGTAGTCTTTCGAGAATTGCATCAGGTTCGTGGGGCTCTGGGGATCGGTGTAGAACGTGGGATTCTGCGGGAAGGTTACAAGTGTTTCCGCATTCGCCGTCAGCGCTCCGCTCAGCACCGGTTCATGAATAAAATTGACTCCAAAACGCGTGGCATGACGTCCGCTGACATGGCTGACATCGTAGCGAAGCTGATATTTTTCCTGATTGCGCAGCACGGGAAACGCTGCGATGGCGGTGAGGTATTGGTTGTCGCCAAATGTTTCAAAGCCCGTAATGGTGCTGGAAGTCGCAGTAAACGGAAACGCCAGCGCAAATCCAAGATTGGAATTCCGCGACTGGGTTAAGTGCAGAAGGCTGGCATTGAGCACCAGAGAACCGGACCAAGCCGGAGAAAATGTAAGTTGTTGGCCAGCCACAAAACTGAAGTAATTATTGTGGGCCGTAGAACCCGTGGACGGTAGCGCACCTTGTTGCACCAGAGAATTGTGCATGGTGTAGGTGTCGTTCGCCGCGCGAAGGAACCAGCGCGAACGAGCAGATTGCGCCCAATCCAATCGAACGGTGCCCAGGTAATCGCGGAAGGGGATGGGCACGTTATCCGGAACAGTAATCGACGTGACTCCCAGAATCAGCCCGAAGGACGCCAATTGCGAGAGCGCATTGAATTGATCGCGGCTGGGCATGCTATAGGCGATGCTGGAATTTTCGTGCACATATTCAACCGAAGAAAAAAACCACAGACGGTCCCTGACAATCGGCCCCCCAAGCATGCCCACGTAATTCTGGCGGGAAAAGGGCTGCTTTGGATCGGGTGCGGGATTGTCGATGGGAAACCGCGCATTAAGCGCGGCAGCGCGCTGGTAGAATGCGAGATCGCCATGCCACGTATTGGTGCCGCTGCGCGTGGTGATTACCACGGAGCCTGCCGTGGTGCGCCCCGTGTCGGCATCCGTTTGCGCGGTGCGGAACGCGAACTCTTGAATAGCATCGGGAGAAAAATTCTGCAGGAATCCGCCGATGTAGTCGTCGGAATTATCGCCGCCATCCACGGAAACTTCGTTGTTGAGGCCGGAACTCCCGCCCGTGGAAACGGCGGTGATACGCGCCTTGGTGGGATCGGAAGGCTCAACGGGCTCGGTGCCGGGGGCAAGATAGGAAATATTGGCGAAACTGCGCGCGGCCAGCGGAATATCCGCCAAATCTTGACGATAGATAATCGCTTGATGCACGGCGCTGGCGGTGTCGAGTTGCTCCGCGGTGATGGATTGCGGTGCTGTGACCAACACCTTCTCGGTCACGACTCTCGGCTGAAGCGTCACGCTGATTTCGCGGACCGAACTGACCACGATGCGCACACTGGCTTTGGCACCGGCAAAGCCATTTGCCGTGACGGTAACATCGTAGGAACCCGGAGGAAGATCCTCCAGCCGAAATTCTCCCCGCGAATCGCTTTGCGCTCGACGGGCGAAGGAAATTTCCGAATCGACGACCGCAATGTTCGCGGAAACGAGGCGCGCACCGCTGGAATCCTGCACCGTTCCGCGCAACGTCCCGTTAGGGTTTTGCGCGAATGCGGGAGCAAGCCACACCCAGCTCGCGAACAATAGGAAGAGAAGTCGAGGATGAAGACGCGTGGACATGAGCGAAACGTCGGGTCGGCTGGTCCCCTGGATGGGGACAAATGAGTATATCGCGAGCGAGATTGGGAAAGAACCCGTTTGACCGCAATTCGAGATAGAATCCGCCGGTGGCTCTTGTGGAGGCGCGATGATCGACCGGCGTGGGTTTCTTTCTTCGTTTACGGGAATGGCGGCGTTGGGAACAGCCAATTTCCCCGCAGTTTGCAAAGACCTGCTGGGCCAGGCACCCGACAAACTTCCCGAGAGTTCGTTATATGCAACCAACGAAGAGGCTTACTGGACGGAGATCCGCAAACAATTCTTGATCCCGGAAGACGAAGTGTACATGAACAACGGCACCGTGGGCTCCTCACCGGTCCCGGTGCTGAGTGCCGTATTTGAGAGCTATCGCGAGTCCGAGCAATTGGCGCAAAAAGACCCCGAGGACTATCCCATCTGGGGCTACGCCTCATGGAATCAGTTTCGGGATCCACTAGCAAATTTCATCGGCTGCACGCGCGATGAACTGGCCCTCGTGCGCAATGCCACCGAGGCGAACAGCTACATCGCAAATGGCATTGATCTGAAGCCGGGCGATGAAGTCTTGATGACCGACCAGGAGCATCCCGGCGGCGAGCAACCGTGGAACTTGCGCGCCAAGCGCTACGGCATCGTAGTCAAGAAGGTCACACTGCCGAAACCGGTCCCTGATGCCGCGACCGTGCTGAACCTCTTCAGCGAGGCCATCACCCAGCGCACCCGCGTTCTGTTTTTCAGTCACATCAGCACGGTCACAGGAACGGTGCTGCCCGCAAAGGAGCTGGCGGTGCTTGCGCGTTCCAAAGGAATCCTGAGCGCGATAGATGGAGCGCACGTTCCGGGAATGATGCGGCTGAATATTGCGGAGCTCGGTTGCGATTTTTATTCCTCCAGTCCCCACAAGTGGTTGCAAGCGCCCAAGGGCACGGGCTTTTTATACGTGCGTGACGAGCAGATCGATCGCCTCTG
>Ga0208714_1000570_pt1 | contig 10468 bp, 9 predicted proteins | sample NGESurshal072012_3_FD_184461 | JGI IMG/M metagenome (GOLD analysis project Ga0208714, IMG submission 184461) | Arctic peat soil microbial communities from Barrow, Alaska - NGEE Surface sample 415-1 shallow-072012 (SPAdes) | ecosystem: Environmental > Terrestrial > Soil > Wetlands > Peat ... | reverse complement strand
CCGTTGTCGAGGCCGGCGGTGACGCGCATGATCGAGACGCCGGTCTGCTCGTCGCCGGCCATGATCGCGCGCTCCACCGGGGCCGCGCCGCGCCAACGCGGCAGCAGCGACGGGTGGACGTTGAGCATCAGCTGCTCGGACAGCAGCGGCTCCTTGATCAGCGCCCCGAACGCGCACACGCAGACAGTCTCGGGCGCGGCGGCGGAGATCCGCGCGCGGGCGTCGTCGTCGTTGACCGAATCGGGCTGGAAGACCTCGAGGCCGAGTGCCAGCGCCCGCTCGGCGACCGGCGGCGGGGCGAGGCGCCGGCCGCGCCCACGCGGGCGGTCGGGGCGGGTGACGACGAGCGCCGGCCGATGCTCGGACTCGGCCAGGCGCCCGAGCACGGCCGCGGCGAAATCCGATGTGCCCAGATAGACGGTGCGCACGGGGTCGTGCCCGCGCGGCGTCAGGCCGCCGCCTGCGCCTCGCGCAGCGCCCGCATCGCTTCCTTACGCTGATCGCGGCTGGTGCGATCGAGGATCAGCACGCCGTCGAGGTGGTCCATCTCGTGCTGGATCACGCGGGCCTCGAGTCCCGAGGCCTCGATCAGGATCGGCTCGCCGTAGGCGTCGGAGCCGCGCACCCGGACGTGGACCGCGCGCTCGACGTCGACGAGCACCGCCGGGAGGCTGAGGCAGCCCTCCTCCATCGTCTCCGTCTCGCCGCCGGACCATTCGATCTCCGGGTTGACGAGTGCCAGCACCGGCGATTGCTGCTGCACCCGGTAGACGAGCACGCGATGCAGGACGCCGACCTGGGTGGCGGCCAGTCCGACGCCGAGCGCGTCGATCATCAGCTCGCCCATGCGCGTGATCTCCGAGCGCAGCGCGTCGTCGAAGCGGTCGACCGGCCGCGCCCGCGTCTTGAGCACGGGATCGCCGAACTTCCGCACCTGGGCGAGGGCGGCGCGGCGCCGGGCCGCAACCTCGGGATCGAGCTCTGGCTCTTCGTCCTCCTCGATGGGGTCCTCGTCGAGGACGGCGTCCGCCGCGAGGTCCTCCTCGGGCTCGGCCGTGAGATCGTCATTCGTGTCATCGAGCACGCCCCGCAGTTTAGTTGGCGCGACGCGGACGGTTCGGCCCCGCGAGCGCTGGAACCGCAGGCTGAAGGCGAAGACGAGCCCGTAGAAGGCGATGTTGATCAGCAGGCCGATCAGCGTCGCCGCGCGGAACGTTTCGCCCCGGGGCGAAACGTGGGCTCAGGCGAGCTCGACCGGCGGCAAGTCCTTGATCTCGTTCTTGCTCAGCGTGACCCGGACGCCGACGTCGACCTTGGTGACGACGCCGATCGGGATCGCCACCCGCTTGGCGCCCCAGAGATGGCCCTCGTCGAGCAGCACGTGGGTCACGTGATGATCGGCGGGGTCGGTGATGAGTCCGGCGACGTGCCCGATCTCGCCGTCGGTGGCGTGGACGCTGTCGCCGCGGCGAATGTCGACCTCGCCCACGGGCACCTTGTCCTCGATGAAGGCATGCGGGCCGGATCCGGTCTTGCCCAGGCCGCTGCCCATCGAGCCGATCCCGGCGGCGCCGAGGCCGGCGGAGTAGGGCATCGACAGCATCTGGTCCTGCTCGTAGTTCCAATCCCCGGTGGCGCCCGAGATGTACTCGGACTCCTCCGCGTCCTCGATCAGGTGGAAATCGTGCAGGGTGGACTTCAGCCGGATCTCGCTCTCACCGGCCGCGGCCACGAGGTCGATCGGGACGAGATGGCCGCAGCCCTTGCGATGCTTGGGCTCCACGACGAGGTGCGTGATCGCGCGGGCGACCGGATCGATGACGACGCGCCGCAACTCTCCGCAGGTGCCGTCGCTGCACACGACCTCGGCGCCGATCACGTATTCCACCGCCTCGCTCATTCCCGGACCGAGACTACCGCGTGTGGGGCGGTCATTGCGGATCGACGTCGACGCTGACGTTCACGCCCCGCGTGTCCCTGTCGCGCGGGAGCGCATCGACCGCCGCCCCGACCACGGCGATGGCGCCGGCGCGGTCCTCGGCCTTGACCACGAGCTGGCTGCGCTCGCGGCCGCGCAGACGGAACAGGGGCGCAGGGCCGAGCAGCTGCGCGGTGGGAAGCTCGATCGCCCGCCGCAGGCGGTCGGCGAGCGCCGGCGCGGCGCCCGCCTCGACGGCCGAGCAGACGACCCGGATCAGCGACGCGTAGGGCGGGTAGCGCAGCACCTCGCGGCGCCGCAGCTCGTCGGCGAGAAAGCCGTCGGAGTCGTGGCGGGCGGCGAACATGATCGAGCGGGCGTCGGGCGCGATCGTCTGTACCAACACCCGGCCGCCGCCCTCGCCGCGGCCGGCACGGCCCGCGAGCTGCGTAATCAGCGCGAACGTCCGCTCCTCGGCGCGGAAATCCGGGAAGCGCAGCGTCTGGTCGGCATCGAGCACGACGCCGAGCGTGACATCGGGAAAGTCGTGGCCCTTGGCGACCATCTGCGTGCCCACGAGCACCCCGGCACGGGCGGCCGAGAACCGGGCCAGCGTCTGCGCCGCGCGATCCTTGATCGCGACTGAGTCTGCGTCGAGCCGGAAGACCGGAAAGCCCTCGTCCCCGAGCGCCGCCTGCAGCTCGTGCTCGATCCGCTCGGTGCCGGCGCCGTGGCGCGCCACCGAAGTCGAGCCGCATTTCCCGCAGCGCTGCGGCGCGCCGCGGCGATAGCCGCAGTGGTGGCACGTGACCGTGCCCGAGGCGCGGTGCAGCACCAGCGCGACGTCGCAGTCGGGGCACATCCACACGTGCCCGCAGGAGCGGCAGGAGAGGAAGTTCGACCACCCGCGGCGGTTGAGCAACACGATCGCCTTGCGCCCGGCGCGACGGACCTCGGCCAGCGCCATGCGGGTCTCGGGGTGCAGGGGATGATGCTGGCCGCGCATGTCGAGCACCTGCACTCCGGGCAGGCGACGGCCGTCGATACGGGTCGGCAGGCGCAGCCGCGGCAGCGACCCCGCGCTCTCGGGGCGCGGCGTGGCGCTCCCCGCCAGCAGCACGGCGCCGTGCGCGTCGGCCCGGTGCTGCGCAACCGCGCGGGCGTCGTAGCGCGGGTCGCCCTCGTGCTTGTAGGAGCTCTCGTGCTCCTCGTCGATCACGATCAGGCCGATCTCGCTCAGCGGCGCGAAGACGGCCGAGCGCGGACCCACGCACACCCGTGCCTCACCGCCGGCCAGCCGCAGCCACTCGTCGTGGCGCTCGCCCTGGCCGAGCGCGGAGTGGAGCACCGCCACGACGTCCCCGAAACGGGCACGGAACCGCCCCACCGCCTGCGGGGTGAGCCCGATCTCCGGCACGAGCACAATCGCCGAGCGGCCGGCCTCGAGTGCCGCGGCGACTGCACGCAGGTAGATCTCGGTCTTGCCGGACCCGGTGACGCCGTGCAGCAGGAACCGGCGCGCTTCGCCGTCCCCCACCGCCGCCAGCACCGGTGCGAGCGCGGCCGCCTGGTCGGCGGTCAGCGGCGGCGGGATCACGGTCGCCTCGCCAACGGCGTGATCGGCCGGCCGGCGGGCCCGAACGCGCCGATCGAGCACGACCAGGCCGCGCCCCTGCAGCCGGCGCAGGCGCTCACTGCCGAGCTCCGCGACGCTCAGCGGCCCGTCGCGATCGAGGCGTTCGAGCACCTCGCGCTGCCCGGCAGTCAGCCGCTCCTCGCCTCCGAGCGCCGCGCGACCGGCGTCGGTCAGCTCGCCCACGAGCGCGAGCCGACGGCCGACCCCGCCCGCGAAGCCGGGTGGGAGCACGAGCGACAGGGCGCGCGCGGCCGTTGAGCAGTACTCACGCGCCATCCACTCGGCCAGCGACACGAGGTCCGCGGGGAGCGTGCCGGCCAGCACCTCATGCGGCTCGGCGAGTCGGCTCGGAGCCAGCTCGGAGCGGTCGGCGAGCGACGTGACGACCCCGAGCGTGCGCCGGCCGCCGAACGGCACCGAGAGCAGCGATCCGACCGCGACGCCGGCCTGATCGGGCCCGAGCCGGTAGTCGAACGGGCCGCGCACCGCGCGGGTGCGGGTCAGCGGCTCGACGCGTGCGATCGCCGCTCCTCGTTCACTCAAGAGTCCGTCGTCCATGGCGTGACGGAGGGTAGAGTGGGCGCAGGATGACGGGGGAACGGGTTGTCGGGGAGCCAGCCCGCTCACAGCGGCCGGGCTCGCCGGCGCGGGGCCCGGCGCCGCCGCGGATCACGGAGGCCCCGTCCCCCGACGGGCCTACCGAGAGCCCCGTCGCCCGTGCGATGGCGTCACTGGCGCTGGCACCCGCCCCGGCGCCCCCGGAGCGCCGCCGCGTCGGCGCCGCGCTGCTGGCCGCGTTCCTGGTCGCGCTTGCCCTGGTCGGGACCACCCTCGGCATCTGAGGCGCCCGGGCCGCTAGGCTGCGCGCCGGTGGAGCCAGAGCCCGGCGAACGAGTCTTCTTCATCGGCCATCCCTCGTGGCGGTCGATCCTCGGCTTCTACATCCTCGGCTTCCTCGGCGCCGTGGTCGCCGGCGCCCTCGCCGGGATCGTGACCGCGATCGCGGTTGGGCACGTCGAGGTCGGCTGGATCGTCCTGGTCGTGGCCGCGGTACTGCTGCTGGTGCTCGGTGGCGGTGCGCTGCGGCGGATCGGGACGACGTACGGGATCACCGACCAGCGCCTGACGATCGAGCAGGGCATCTTCTCGCGCCAGGTCCACCAGACCCGGCTCGATCGGGTGCAGAACGTCAATTCCCGCCAGAGCCTGCTCGAGCGCCTGCTGCGCGTGGGCAGGGTCGACTTCGACACGGCGGGCAGCGCCGAGTTCGACTTCTCGTTTCGCGGCGTGGGGTCACCGGAGCGGATCGTCCGCACCGTCGACCGGGCGATCCACGAGCGCAGCGGGGCATCGGCCCACGACCCGTTGGACGGGCCGGGACCGTCTGCGCCGGCGTCCTACTGACGTCTGGTCACTACGCCCCGACGGGCGCGGCGTCGCTGAGCCCGGCGGCCGCACGCAGCGCGGCCGCCTTGTCGGTGCGCTCCCATGTGAAGTCGTGATCCTCGCGACCGAAGTGGCCGTAAGCGGCGGTCTTCTGATAGATCGGCCGGTGCAGCCGCAGGTAGGACCGGAACGCTCCCGGCCGCAGGTCGAAGTGCTCGTTGATCAGCTCCAGGATCTGCCCGCGGCCGATCTTCTCGGTGCCGAACGTCTCGACCATCACCGAGACCGGGTGCGCGACGCCGATCGCGTACGCGACCTGCACCTCGCACCGGTCAGCGAGCCCGGCCGCGACCACGTTCTTGGCCACGTAGCGGGCCGCGTACGCGGCGGAGCGGTCGACCTTGGAGGGATCCTTGCCCGAGAACGCGCCGCCGCCGTGGCGGGCCATGCCGCCGTAGGTGTCGACGATGATCTTGCGGCCGGTGAGGCCGCAGTCGCCCATCGGGCCGCCGATCACGAACCGCCCTGTGGGGTTCACGAGGAAGTTCTTGTGCAGCTTCTGCGCGTCGAAGAGGTGGTCGGGCAGGATCGGCTCGACGACGTGCTCCCACAGGTCGTCCTTGATCAGCGACTCAGCGCCCTCGCGGTGCTGGGTCGAGATCAGCAGCTTCTCGATCTCGACCGGGCGGCCGTCGAGGTAGCGCACCGTGACCTGGGTCTTTCCGTCCGGGCGCAGGTAGGGCACGATCTCCGCCTTGCGCACGTCGGCCAGCCGCTTGGCCAGCTTGTGGGCCAGGGCGATCGGGAGCGGCATCAGCTCCTCGGTCTCATTGGCCGCATAGCCGAACATCATGCCCTGGTCGCCCGCGCCGGCGATGTCGAGCTCGTCGTCGTCGCCCGGCGTGGTCCGGGCCTCGTAGGCCTGGTTGACGCCCTGGGCGATGTCCGCGGACTGCTTGTCGATCGCGTTGATCACCGCGCACGTCTTGCAGTCGAAGCCGTACTCGGCGTTGTCATAGCCGATCTTGCGGACGGTCTCGCGCGCGATCTCCTGGATGTCGACGTACGTGTCGGTGGTGATCTCACCCGAGACGACGATGAGCCCGGTGTTGACGAGGGTCTCGCAGGCGACGCGGCCGGTGGGGTCATCGGTGAGCACGGCATCCAGCACGCCGTCCGAGATCTGGTCGGCGATCTTGTCCGGATGGCCCTCGGTGACGGACTCGGACGTGAACAGGTACTCGTTGTCGGGAAGCTTGGTCATGAGATCTGGAGAAACAGCTCCGCGGTCGAATCGGCCTCCCCGCTCGACGATTGCAGACCGATCGCGCGGATCCTCTGGAGATCCGCCCGCAGTGCGAGGTATCGCGCGCTGCGCGTCAGTCCAGTCTGCTCACCGAGGCTGAGGAGCTGGTCAAAGTCGAGAAGAGTAGCGATGTCACGGTCGCCGGGCGATCCCCGACCGTCGCCTGGTGGCAATTGTCGTCCACGAGCGATCGCGCGTGATCGCGCACGGCGATCACCGCCGCGAGGGCACGCGGAGCCCGCAGCTGCGCGGGACGAGCGCCGGCAGACCAACCTTCTCCCGGGTCGACATCGGCACCGGGACTGATCAAATCAGGCTGCGGCTTCCCCTGCGCCACCTGGTGGCTCGTCGTGGTCGCTGCGACGTCCGCGGCCGCGCTCGCGGCCCTGTTCACGCTCGCCGCGTCCGTGGTCGCGCGCGCCGCGCTCAGCCCGGGACCGGCGCTCGTTGCGCTCGACGAAGTCGATGATCAGCGGGATGCCCTCGAGCCGGTAGCGCTCACGGAGCCGGTTCTCGAGGAAGTACGCGTAATCCCGGGTGACCCGGTCGCGCGTGTTGACCTGGATCGAGAAGCGCGGCGGCCGCTCGCCCGTCTGGGTCATGTAGATCAGCTTCAGCCGGTGGCCCTGGCGGGCCGGCGGCTGCCGCGTGGCGATCGAGTCGGAGAGGAAGCGGTTCAGCTGCGGCGTCGGGATCCGCCCGAACGAGCGGTCGGCCAGCGCCAGCGCCTCGATCAGCAGACGCTCCACGTGGCGCCCCGTCTTGGCGCTGGCGGTCAGCACCCGCGGCCGCAGCCGCAGCTTGGTGTGCGCCCGCGCGCGCTCGTACTCGAGGTCGACGTTGTCGGCGATGTCCCACTTGTTGAGCACCAGCGCGGTGGCGCACCCGCTCTTCATGGCCAGCTCGGCGATCCGCAGGTCCTGCGAGGTGATGCCCTCGGTCGCGTCGCACACGACCAGCGCCACGTCGGCGCGCTCGGCGGCTCGGCGAGAGCGCAGCGAGGTGTAGTACTCGAGCGACTCGCCCACCTTGGACTGGCGGCGCAGTCCGGCGGTGTCGATGAGGACGAAGTCGCGATCCTGGAAGCGCAGCGGCAGGTCGATCGCGTCCCGGGTCGTACCGGCCACGTCGGAGACGATCACCCGCTCGGCGCCGATGAACTTGTTCACCAGCGAGGACTTGCCGACGTTGGGCCGCCCGATCACGGCCAGGCGCACGGCGGTGTCGTCGGTCTCGTCGGTGTCGTCGTCGGGCACCAGCGCCGCCATCCGGTCCAGCAGGTCGCCCGTGCCCAGGCCCTGGGCGGCGGACACCGCCACCGGATCGCCGAGCCCGAGGCCATGGAACTCGGCCGCCAGCGGCATGTCGCGCACCGAGTCGACCTTGTTGGCGGCGACGATCACCGGCACCGGCGCGCGCCGGAGCAGATCGGCCATCTCGAGGTCCCCGGGGCGCAGCCCGGCCCTGGCGTCGACCACCAGCACCGCCGCCCCCGCATCGGCGAGCGCCGCGCGGGCCTGATCCTGGATCTGGGTCGCGAGCATGTCGCGGTCCTCGAGGTCCACGCCGCCGGTGTCGATCAGCGTCAGCGGCCGCCCGTTCCAGTCCGTCTTGAGCTCCTTGCGGTCACGCGTGACGCCAGGGCGCTCGTGGACGACCGCCTCCCGGGACTCGGTGAGACGGTTGACCAGCGAGGACTTGCCCACGTTGGGATAGCCGACGATCGCGAACTTCATGCTCAGGCCAGGCTAGTCGGTTTGGGGTGGGTGGCGGACTGGGGTGGCGGGACGTGGACGCTCTTGACCACGCATATCGTGGAGAAGAGCGTCCACGTCAGCTCCCGGCCACCCGCGCCAGCGCCACCACCCGCGCCACCACGTCAGCCAGTGTCAGCCCCGTCGTATCGAGCTCCACCGCGCCCGGGGCGGCCTCCAGCGGCGAGGCCTCGCGCGTCCGGTCGCGCTCGTCGCGGATCGTCTGCTCGGCCAGGACCGTCCCCACGTCGGCTCCGAGCTCGACCGCCCGCCGGCGCGCGCGCTCCTCCGGCGAGGCGGTGAGGAACACCTTGACCGCCGCGTCGGGCGCGACCACGGTGCCGATGTCGCGCCCCTCGGCCACCCAGTCACCATCGGCCATCAGCCGCCTCTGCTCCGCCACCATCGCCGCCCGGACCGCCGGATCGGACGCCACCCGCGAGGCGCCCTCCGAGATCTCGGGGCGGCGGATCGCCTCGGTCACGTCCCGGCCGTCGACGCACACCCGCTCCCCCAACGTGATCTGCACCAGCGGCGCGATCTCCCCCGGCGGGCGGCCGCGCTCCAGCGCGGCCAGCGCCACGCACCGGTACATCGCCCCCGAGTCCAGGTACGTGAAGCCGAGTGCCCGCGCCACGGCCCTGGCGACGGTCGACTTCCCGGCCCCGGCGGGCCCGTCGATCGCGATCACCACGGCCGCTACACCAGCCGAGCCACGTCTTCGGCAAAGCCGGGATAGGAGACGGCGGCCGCCTCCATGCCCACCACCTCGACGCCCTCGCGGGAGGCGAGGCCGGCGACCGCGCCGAGCAGCGCCAGGCGATGGTCGCCGTGGGCCTCGATGATGCCGCCGCGCAGGCCGCCGGTGCCGCGCACGACGAATCCGTCCTCGCTCGCGTCGATGTCGGCGCCCAGGCCCCGCAGGCCGCCGACGACGGTGGCGATCCGGTCCGACTCCTTGACCCGCAGCTCGCCGGCGCCGCGGACGACCGTCTCGCCGTCGGCAAAGCACCCCATCAGCGCCACCAGCGGGAGCTCGTCGATGGCCAGCGGCACCTCCTCGGGCTCGACCACGGTGCCCTCGAGCGGGCCGCTGCGGATGTCGAGGTCGGCCACCGGCTCGAGCGGCCCGAAGGCGTCGGCCGGCTCGACGTCGCCGACCACGATCGCCCCCATCCGCTCGAGGATGCGCAGGAACCCGGCCCGCGTCCAGTTGACGCCGACGCCCTCGATCAGCAGCCGCGAGCGCGGCACGAGCACGCCGGCGGCGATCAGGAAGGCGGCCGACGAGAGATCGCCGGGCACCTCGATCAGCTCGAGCTCGAGCTCGTCGGCGTTGCCGATCGACGTGCGATACCCCCCGTCGGGGCCGCGCCGGCGCTCCAGACGCGCCCCGGCTCCGAGCAGCATCCGCTCGGTGTGGTCGCGGCTCGCGACCGGCTCGACCACCACCGTGCGCTCGGTCGTCATGCCGGCGATCAAGAGGCACGACTTCACCTGCGCGCTGGCCACGGGCAGCTCGTACTCGATCCCCGCCAGCCGGGCGCCGTGCACGGTGAACGGCGGGAAGCGCTGGTCGGTCGCCTCGATCCTCGCCCCCATCAGGCGCAGCGGCCCGGCGATCCGGTCGATCGGCCGGCGGCGGATCGAGGCGTCGCCGTCGAGCACGAAGCTCGACCCGGCCTGGAACGCCAGCCAGCCCGGCAGCAGCCGCATCAGGGTGCCCGCGTTACCGACGTCGATCGCGTGCCCGGGCGGCTGTGCGTTGCGCAGCCCACCGCCGCGGATCAGCAGATCGTCGGCGCGCACCTCGACGATCGCGCCGAGCTCGCGGACCGCGGCCAGGGTCGAGTTCGTGTCGTCGGCGTCGAGGTAGTTGCGGACGAGGACCGGTTCAGTGGCCATCGCCGCGAACAGCGCCGCGCGGTGCGAGATCGACTTGTCGGCCGGCGGCGTGATCCGCCCCTTGAGCGGGCCCGAGGGCGCGAAGCGAGCGTTCATGCCCGCGCCACCGGGAACCCGAGCGACGTGACCAGCTCATCGGCCCGGAGCGCCGTCCCCTCGCCGGCGATCCACAGCGCCACGACGCCCTCGCTCATGTCGGCCGCGGGATACAGCGCCATGTCGGTGATGTTCACGCCGGCGCGGCCCAGCTCCAGCGCCAGCTGCGCGATCACGCCCGGACGGTTCGGGACCGAGGCGCGCAGCTCGAACAGCGGGCCGCCGGCCAGCTCGGCCTCGAGCAGCCGCCGGCGGTCGGCGGCAGCGGTGTCGTTCCAGGCCGTGATCCGCTCCGCGTCACCGGCGGCCAGTGCGTCGCGGACCGCGCCCAGACGCGCGATCGTATCCTCGATCCCGAGCACCAGGGCATCGCGGTTGGAGATGTAGATGTCGGTCCAGATGGCGCTCGACGCTCCGGCCACCCGGGTGGCGTCGCGGAAGCTCGGGCCCGTGGCCGGCAGCCGCTC
>Ga0208714_1000569_pt1 | contig 10489 bp, 4 predicted proteins | sample NGESurshal072012_3_FD_184461 | JGI IMG/M metagenome (GOLD analysis project Ga0208714, IMG submission 184461) | Arctic peat soil microbial communities from Barrow, Alaska - NGEE Surface sample 415-1 shallow-072012 (SPAdes) | ecosystem: Environmental > Terrestrial > Soil > Wetlands > Peat ... | reverse complement strand
TCGCCATGAAAATACTCGTAGAAAAGAATGAGGTCCCGCCAGTGCGGATCGTTGTTGAATAAATTTTCGCCCCCGGCGAAGGGACGCTCGCCGTCTTTATCGCGAAGAAAGATGCGCGTCAAGCGCTTCGAGATTTCCGCCGCCACCTGCCACAGGTCCATTTCCTCTTTCGAATGGGTCGGGCATTCCACTTTAAAATCCTCGCCATAGTAGTGGTGGTATTTCTGAAGCGATTCAATCAACAGATAGTTCAGAGGAAACCAGACCGGGCCACGCCAGTTGGAATTGCCACCAAAGATGCCGGTGGTGGATTCGGCGGGCTCGTAGTCCACACGGCTGACGTGGCCATTCACTTCAATCTCGTAGGGATGTTCCAGATGATAGCGGGAAAGCGCGCGCACGCCATGCGGCGAGAGGAATTCCGTCTCGTCCAGCATGCGGCACAGAATCCGCTTGAGCTGGCGCCGATTCGCCAGCGAGAGCAGCCGCCGAACGCCACGAGCCGACCGTTGCGTCATTTCGATGTGTTCCGGCACGTCGGGATGATTATCCATAAACCATTGCATACGGCGCTGAAAGCCCGGCAGGCGCTCGATCACTTCCGGCTCAAGCGTTTCAACGGCGAAGAGTGGGATGAGGCCGACCATCGAGCGGATTTTCAGAAAATGCTCGTCTCCGTTGGGTAGATGCAGCGAATCGTAGTAGAAACCGTCCTCGGGGTCCCAGAGCGATTGCGCGTTCGTCCCGATATCGTTCATGGCGTGCGCAATATTCACGAAGTGCTCGAAAAATTTGCTGGCCACATCCTCGTATGCCTGATCTTCCTTTGCCAGTTCCAGCGCCATCGCCAGCATGTTCAGGCAGTACATGCCCATCCAACTGGTACCGTCGGATTGCTCGAGGTGTCCTCCCGTGGGCAAAGGCGCGGAGCGGTCGAACACTCCGATGTTGTCCAAACCGAGGAACCCCCCCTGGAAAATGTTTCGCCCGTCAGGATCTTTGCGATTGACCCACCAGGTAAAATTCAAAAGCAATTTATGGAAAACTCGCTCCAGGAAAGCTCGATCCGCAACCCCACGCACTCGCCGCTCAATCTTGTATACCCGCCAAGCGGCCCACGCATGCACCGGCGGATTTACATCCCCCAAGGCCCATTCGTAAGCGGGCAATTGTCCATTCGGGTGCATGTACCATTCGCGCAGCAGCAGGATCAGTTGGTCCTTCGCGTAATCCGGATCAACGATGGCCAGTGGAACGCAATGAAAGGCCAGATCCCAAGCCGCGTACCACGGATATTCCCATTTGTCCGGCATGGAAATAATGTCGTCGTTGTAGAGATGGGTCCAGTCCTTGTTGCGTCCCTCCCACCGTTCCTTCGGAGGGACGGGCCCCGCGGGATCGCCCTCCAGCCAGGTGTGAACATCGTAGTGGTAGAACTGCTTGGACCACAGCATGCCGGAATAGGCTTGGCGGGTGACTGCCTTCGCATCTTCCGATAAATCCTTAGGGATTCGTGAGTCATAGAACTCATCGGCTTCCTTCTTCCGTTGCGTGAATACCGCATCAAAACCGCCGGCAAAGTCATTGGTTCCGGGAACACCCTGCCCGGGATCTTTTGCGCCGGGAGAGCGGCTGGCACCCACCATCGGTGAATCGCTATCCATGCTGCCGATCGGATCGGAGTCGGTAAGGCGCAGTTTAAACGTTGCGGATTCGCCGGCAGCCAATTGAACCGAGTACAACGCGCCCAGTTTGGTGCCGCTCATCCCGGGATTTACGGCCGCCTTGTTGCCGTGGAGCAGGTATTGATGGAAGGCGTCCTTTACATACGGAGTGCGATTACGTGAGTTGAACAGCGATTGGAAGTTCGTTTCGTTCTCGGTGAAAAGAAGCTGCGGCTGGCCCGACGAAAGCAGCCAACGCTTGCCATACTGCCAATGCTCCAGTTCCGCGCAAACCGCCCCAGGGGTATCGGGGGCCTTACGAACGATCGGCCGGCGAAGGTCTCTTCCCCAGGACCAGGTGTTGCGGAACCACAGCGACGGTAGCAAGTGCAGTGGCGCCGTTTCCGGTCCTCGATTGAAAATTGTGATTTGTATCAGGATGTCTTCCACATCACACTTGGCATATTCCACGAACACGTCGAAGTATTTGTTTTCGCTGAACACACCGGTATCCAGCAATTCAAACTCCGGATTTTCCCGGCCGCGGCGCCTATTTTCGTCCAGTAGCCATTTGTAGGGAAATTCCGCCTGCGGATATTTGTAGAGCATGCGCATGTAGCTGTGCGTCGGCGTGGAATCCAGGTAGAAATACTGTTCCTTGACGTCTTCCCCGTGATTTCCCTGATTGCCGGTGAGCCCGTATAGCCTTTCCTTCAAGATTGGATCTTTGCCGTTCCACAGCGCCAGACCAAAACAAACCATCTGGTGACGATCGCAAATCCCCCCAAGGCCGTCTTCGCCCCAGCGATAGGTACGCGCATGCGCGTGTTCAAACGGAAAGAATTCCCACGCCGTGCCATTCGTGCTGTAGTCCTCGCGAACCGTGCCCCACTGCCGCTCCGATAGATACGGTCCCCAACGCTTCCAATGCTTCCTGCGTTGCTTGGCTTCTTCCAGGCGGTGGTCTTCAACAGTTAGCAGTCGGGGCATGGTGGCGAAACCTCGTGGGAGTGTAGCGTCCCATGGTCGCATCATTGGAGTAAAGGGGGATTGCAGAGAGAGAGACAGGTGTCGGTTCCGATAAGGTCATACCGACCAGCGACAACGCCCTCACCAGAAATCGCGACACCCGCTTCCATTATCAGACCGCGATTTGCATGTTTATCAAGAGACTATGCCGCATAGGAATTTTACTTTCCCAAATTGGCACGATTGAAGTATCTTAAGTTTCATTGCAGGGCAGACTGTTCCCTATGCGACCCGGCTGGGAGTGCGTAACCCTTCCAAAAGTGCACAACCATCGCCCCCGGTTCGAAATTAGTTCGATTTGGTTCTGCCCCGTTCAAGAGTTTCCAAGGTTTTATCCTGAGGAGGCGAAATGAGAAGTATGCCCGGTCGGTTTGCTCTTGCAGCTCTCTCGCTGCTTTGTGTCGTGGTATTCGTGGCCTGCAATTGCCCGCCTACATCACCTACAGTAAGATATCTAACCGTCGCACCCAAGTCCGCAACGATTGACGCCGGTACCACCCAACAGTTTATTGCTACTGCCTATTACAGCGACGGTACTCAGAAGGATGTGTCCAGCGCCGCCGTGTGGAATTCCTCGGCTCCGGCGATTGCTTCGGTTACCGGCGGAGTGGCCACGGGCCTGACGCCCGGTACGACCACAATTTCCGCTGCCTTTTCCGCGCTTACAGACACCGCGAGTTTGACGGTCATCCGCACGCTCGAATCCATTTTGATCTCCCCCGCCTCCGCGACAGTTGCCCTAGGTGGCACTCAGCAGTACACCGCCATTGGAACGTACCTGAATGCGGATGGCACCACGTCCACCCAGGACATTACGACTATGGTCACTTGGGCTTCCTCCGATACCGAGACGGCCTCCATCGGCACGAACACTGGTCTAGCCACCGCGGTCAACACCGGCGTAGGCTCCACCAACATCACCGCAAGCTTGGATGGCATTACCAGTAACACCGCGACTCTCACTCTTGGGCCCGCCGTTATCACTGGGATTGTGGTTACTCCCTCCTCGAAGACCATTGCGATTGGCAACACCGTGGCCCTCACGGCCATGGAAATCTTCAGCAACAGCGTCACGCAAATTCCGACTGCCGCCATTGTCTGGGCTCCTGTTTGCTCGCCAGTGGGCGCGGCCACTTTCGTCGGCAATGGCTCCACCAACAACTATATTCAGATCGCCACGGGCCAAGCAGCGGGCGCGTGCACCGTCACCGCCACAGAAGGCTCATTTACCGCTTCAAGCACGGTGACGGTCACTGCCGGGGCAGCGCTATTCGCCTACCTCTCCGGCAACGCCGATAACACCATCAGCCAGTACAGCGTAAATGTTGCTTCACCGACGCCGCTTGCAGCCCTGAATCCACCAACTGTCTTTGCTGGCGCGCCTCAACAAGCGTTCCTTCATCCTAACGGATTGTACGCATACACCATCGCTCAAGATACCACCAGCACCGTACACCTCTACGACATCGCTCCCGGAACCGGGACATTGACACTTCGAAGCGGTGACCCACAAGTGAACTCAGGAGCGGGCGGAACGAATATTGGAGTGATCGATCCTACCGGGCGCTTCCTATACGTAACCGACGAAACGGCTGGAACGGTAAATGGCTTCACCATCAGCCAGATTGACGGTACTCTGACTGCCGCGCCAGGCGGCGTCACCGGCTTAGACACTCCCACCGATGTCTTGGTCGATCATCAAGGCCACTACCTGTACGTTATTGACGGGCCCACGGTTGGCGCTGGCGCCATCTTAGCCTACTCGATCGATCAGACCAGCGGGGCGCTCACGCCACTCTCTACGCCAAGTTACCCGGTTGGCAATCAACCCATATTTGCCACGATTGAATCGTCGGACCCGACGCATCCGCACATTTACGTGCCCAACGGCGGCGACAGCACCGTATCTGGCTATACGATTGCGCCAGCGACGGGCCTGTTGACCCAGATCGGTGCCGCGGCCTTCCCCATTCCGGGAGCCACTGTCAACACCTTTGTGGATAACGCCATTGTCGACCCAACTGGTAAGTTCCTCTTTGTGATCGACTATGAAATCCCCGCGGGGAATGTCTACACCTTCAATATCGGCGCGGGAGGCGTGATCGGTACCCAGGTTGGGTCCCTTGTGCTCACCGGAGACGGCCCGGGTGGTATGGCGATTGATCCGACCGGGAAACTCTTGGCCATTGAGAACAACGTCGACAACAACATTTCGCTCTTTTCAATCACCGGCGGGGTGTTGACCTCGGAGACGCCTCAGCCGACCGGAAGTGCGCCCTTCGGCATCGTGTTCTACGTCGCGCCCTAAGTTGCAACTGGCGAGTAGTCTCAGCCCGGGCCTCCGAAAGGAATCCCGGCGGTATCAAAAAAAGGGGGTGGCTCCGGCTATCCCCTTTTTTCTTTGTGACAGGCGCGCCAAACCTACAAGTCGGATGACTGCTCGATGACTGCTCGACATGACTGCTCGACTTCGTTGACGCGTCTGGGAGTGAGTGTTAGTCTCGCCATTCCTTGCAAGCGCTGCGCAAGTGTTTTCAAGGCGCCGAAAGACGCGAATTCGCGAAGGAGACGGAATGGGTAGATTCGTTGGCGTGCTGGGCATGGCGCTGTTGCTGGGCTCGGCGTATCTGTTCTCCACAAATCGTAGAGCAATCCAGAAGAAAACCGTCTTGTGGGGTCTGGGCCTGCAATTGGCCTTTGGCATATTCGTTCTGAAGTTTGAGCCAGGTCGCAGACTCTTTCAAATCGCCGGAGACGCCGTCAACAAGTTGCTCAACTTCGCGTTTGCGGGCTCGGAGTTTGTGTTTGGCGAACTGGGCAAGCGCGGTTCCTCCTTTGGGTTTGTCTTCGCTTTCCAGGTTCTGCCCACCATCATTTTTATCGCCGCTCTGTTTGCCCTGCTCTATCACATTGGCGTGATGCAAATTTTCATCCGCGCCTTTGCCTGGCTGATGACCCGGGTGATGGGCGCCAGCGGAGCGGAATCCTTGGATATTGCCGCGAGTATCTTCATGGGTCAGACGGAAGCGCCGCTGACCATCCGCCCGTTCCTCAACAGCCTCACCAAATCAGAATTGATGTGCGTCATGACCTGCGGGATGGCTCACGTATCCGGTGCCATCATGACCGCGTACATCATTACCGGCGTGGAAGCAAAACACCTGCTCGCCGCCGTAATCATGACCGCTCCGGGAACCCTCTTGATTGCCAAAATTCTGGTGCCAGAGACGGAGACGCCGCTCTCCGGCGGAAATGTGCAGATGCCCAAGATGGAAAAAGAAGCCAATTTTCTGGGCGCCTTGTCGCGCGGAACTTCGGATGGCTTGCAGTTGGCCATCAACGTCGGTGCCATGCTCATTTCCTTTGTGGCCGTGCTGGCGCTGGTGGACTATCTCTTCGGGGGAGCCCACAACTGGCTGGCGCTGCATCATTTTCCCTGGTTCCCCAGCAGCCTGGAACAATTCTTTGGCTGGATTTTTGCCCCCATCGCTTGGCTCATTGGCATTCCGTGGAAAGATGCCGGCGTCGTTGGAAATTTGCTGGGTACCCGCATGGCGCTGAACGAAGTCGTCGCCTTCACCAAGCTCGGTCCCATGAAAGCAACGATGGATCCTCGGTCATTCATGATCGCCACCTTCGCCTTGTGCGGCTTCGCCAATTTCAGTTCCATCGGAATTCAGATCGGGGGAATTGGCGCGCTGGCCCCGGATCAACGCGGGAACCTCGCAAAACTGGGGATTCGCGCGATGTTGGCGGGAACCATGGCAAATCTGATGTCCGCGTGCATCGTGGGGATTTTGACGTGAGCCCCGTAAGCAAGCGCGGCACTTCCAGAAAAAGCGCTGCCACTTCCGAATTTGCGCATGCGGATGTTGCGGCTCAGTTTATCCGCAGCAAGACCAAACTGCGCCCGCGGATTGCCCTGGTGCTCGGCTCGGGGCTTGGTGCCTTCGCGGATGAATTTGCCGCCGCGGTTCGAATTCCCTACCCGAAGATCCCGCACTTCCCTCAGTCCACGGCCATCGGGCACGCCGGTCAATTGGTGGTGGGAAAAGTGGATGGGGTGGACGTGGTGGGGATGCAAGGGCGGGTGCATCTATACGAAGGATATTCGGCAAAGGAAGTAGCCTTCCCGGTGCGGGTATTCGCGCGCCTGGGCGTGCAGGCAGTGATCCTGACCAATGCCGCGGGCGGAATCCGCAAAGAGTTCACCCAGGGACGTCTGGTGGCCATCAGCGATCACATTAATTTGCAGGGCAGCAATCCGCTGATCGCCGCCAATGAGGACAAATTTGGCCCGCGCTTTCCGGACATGACCATGGCCTACGACAGGAACTTTCGAGAGCTTGCTCTGGCCCACGCCAAACGTTTGGGTATTGACCTGGGCGAAGGCGTCTACGCCGCGCTGGCCGGCCCAAGCTACGAAACACCTGCAGAGATTCGCTATCTGCGCGCGATTGGCGCGGACCTCGTGGGCATGTCAACGGTGCCGGAGGTCATTGCTGCGCGGCACTCCGGGCTGCGCGTACTGGGGATTTCTTGCGTCACCAACGCCGCTGCAGGCGTGCTCGATCAACCCCTCGATCATAACGACGTGCTCGCCACCGCGGAGCGAGTGAAAGAACATTTCATTGGTTTGCTTCGAGCCGTCATCCCCGCCATCGCCGCGAAGTTGTAGCGCAATTCCCGGGCACCAGCCAGCGCACCCGCCATTCCCGCTGTAAACCAAATGGCATGCAGCTAAAAATTGCATTTGTCAGACCCAACGCAATCCTTTAACCTGCCTGTATGAAATCACTCTCACCAAAAGCCGCCCAGCTCTGTTGTTGCTGTCGGCACTGTGTTCTCGCGCTTTCTGGTGAGGGTGTTTTGAGTCTCTAGTCCATCGACTCCAAGCGAGATGCAGTTTCCGACCCACCACCAGAAAGCCTGGCCGGTGGGTTTTTCATCTTGCGGATGATGTTGTTGAGTATTTGATCCCGTCTCAGGCGCGGTCGCCAAGTGGTAAGGCAAAGGTCTGCAAAACCTTTATCGGCGGTTCGATTCCGCCTCGCGCCTCCAACTTTTTTCTAGCATCACAAGCAGCGCCCTGCAACGCAAAGCCGCAACCTGCCAGCAAAGTGTCTTCCTCGCGATGGACTAGAGCAGAGGGGCGATTTCGCTAGCGTCCTGAGTTGCAAATTCGTTGGGCAAATAAACGTGTCATTCCGAGCGAAGCGAGGAATCTGCTTTTTCTGCTGCCTTGAAAACAAAAGCAGATTCCTCGGGCCCCGCGCGGCGCGGGACCCTCGAAATGACATCCATAGTGCACTGGCACGTGCATACTAATTCTGACTCAGGACACTAGCGCAGCGATCGGAAGCCCGCGCGAACCTCTTCTGAAAAGAGCTTTGGCTGCTCCCAGGCCGCGAAGTGCCCGCCTTTGTCGAGCTTGTTGTAATGGATCAGTTTGGGATACGCCCGCTCTGCCCAACTCCGCGGGGCTGGATAGAGTTCGTCAGGGAAGACGCTCACGGCCGTCGGGACCAAGACGCCTTTGACGGCAAAGAACGACGCCCCCTTGTTCTCCCAATAAAGACGGGCGCCTGAGAGCGCGGTATTCGTCAACCAGGTGAGCGTGATGTTGTCCAGGACGTCGTCTCGCGTGAGGCCTTCGCTCCCTCCGGCAAAGACATGCGTGATCAGCTCGTAGCTGCGCGCGTCGTGGTCAAGGAAATAAGCCGCTAGGCCGACGGGTGAATCCGCGATTCCGTAAAGCGTCTGCGGTCTCAACCCCATCTGGAAGCCGTAGCCGATGCCCTTCGCATAGACGAAACTCAACCGGTCGTAAGCGAGCTTCTCGTCGACGGAGAGATTCGCCGGCGCCGGCGCACCGGAGAAGGCCAGCTTGTCGATGTCGAGGGGAATCACGTTAGGCATGTTGGTGTGAATGCCCAGCAACTCCGGTGGCGACTGCACGCCCATCAGCTCGGTGATGATTGCACCCCAATCGCCGCCTTGCGCCACGAATTTGTTGTAGCCGAGGCGCTGCATCAATGTGACCCAGGCACGTGCAATGTGGGCGGGTTCCCACCCAGTCGTGGTCGGCTTGCCGGAAAAACCGTACCCGGGCATCGACGGAATCACTACATCGAACGCGTCGCATGCATTTCCACCATATGCGGTGGGATTGCTCAGCGGATCGATGATCTTCATCTGTTCGGTGATCGAGCCGGGCCAGCCATGCGTGACGATCAGCGGCAAGGCATTTTCGTGTTTTGAACGAACGTGAATGAAGTGAATGTCCAGCCCGTCGATCTCCGTGATGAACTGCGGCAGGGCGTTCATTTTTGCTTCGATCTTGCGCCAGTCATACTCTGTCGCCCAATAGCGCGCAAGCGCCTGCATGGTTGCGAGCTGTACTCCTTGAGTCGCATCTGTGACCGTCTCTCGTTCAGGCCACTTTGTCGCGTTGATGCGCCTGCGCAATTCGGCAAGTTCTGCTTCCGGAAAATTCACATTAAACGGACGAATTGCATCTGCCTGCTCGCTGCCTCGTTGTGTAGCACTGGTCTGAGTCATGGTGTCCTCCTTTTAACTAGCTTTGGATTCTTCTGACCATAGACCTGGCAGTAATTATTTTTACGCCCCCGGAACGGCGAACTCCGTCGGTAAATGGCAAAGAGCCTATCACAAACTGAACGGTCGGGGCATTAACTCCCCCTAAGTCGCGTTGTTCGTAATTAGGGTACCGGGATTCCACTTGTCCGATTCCCGCCCTTGGCTTACAGCACGCCTAAGTTGACGGCTATTTGGCTTATACTTCCCCGTGCATAAAGTACAAGGAGCATTCCATGAGCAGACTTGCCACAAGGCGCAATTTTTTTGAGCGAATGAATTTGGCTATCGCTGTGTTTGCTTTCACCCGCGCTCTCCCCAGTCCGCAGGCCGTCGCGGCACCCGCGCCTGCCCCGGAAGCGGCGGACTACTACGAAAAACTTGGGGTCACCAAGACCATCAATGCCGCCGGCACCTACACCTATCTAACCGCATCGACCATGCCGCCTTCCGTACAAGCGGCGGTCGCCCTGGCGGCCAGGCATCCGGTGTTTCTCGCGGACCTGCAGAAAGCCGCGGGTGAATACCTCGCTCGTCAGTTGCGCTGCGAAGCCGCCATGGTCACCGCCGGTGCGGCCTCCGCGGTAACTCTGGCTACCGCGGCCTGCATGACGGTGGCAAATGGCGCTTCCGCGAGTCATGCCATGCCTTCGGAGATGAACGGCCTCAAGAATGAGGTCATCGTTCAAAATGCTCACCGCTACGATTACGATCATGCTCTGCGCAACTGCGGCATTCGTTTTGTCGACGTGGAAACTTTGCAGGACTATGAGTCGGCTTTCACTCGCAATACCGTTATGTGTCACTTTTACAATGCCGCCGATGGGGGACAAATCAGCAGAGAAGATTGGATTCATGTCGCCCACGCGCACGGAGTTCCGTGCTTGAATGATGCCGCCGCCGACGTTCCGCCAATCTCGAATTTGTGGAACTACACGCACATGGGCTTCGACCTGGTTGCCTTCTCGGGTGGCAAAGGCATCCGCGGTCCGCAAAATACCGGCCTGCTGCTGGGAAAGAAGAACTTGATTGCCGCGGCCACCAGCAACAACAGCCCCTTTGATGATGTTGTGGGACGCGGAATGAAGGTCGCCAAGGAACAAATCGTCGGCATGGTGGCCGCGGTGGATTGGTTTCTCGGCCAGTCGGACGCCGAATTCGAAGTCGAGTTCCGCCGGCGCGCCGAGCGCATTGCCGCC
>Ga0208714_1000568_pt1 | contig 10501 bp, 11 predicted proteins | sample NGESurshal072012_3_FD_184461 | JGI IMG/M metagenome (GOLD analysis project Ga0208714, IMG submission 184461) | Arctic peat soil microbial communities from Barrow, Alaska - NGEE Surface sample 415-1 shallow-072012 (SPAdes) | ecosystem: Environmental > Terrestrial > Soil > Wetlands > Peat ... | reverse complement strand
CGCCTTCGATGCTGCGGCGCTCGCGCGCCCGCTGCACGCGAGCGAGACGCCCGAGGAGTGGATCGACGTGGCCGCCGGGCCGTTTGAGATGGGCGCGCCGGGCGACGGCTTCGCCTACGACAACGAGCGCCCGCGCCACCGCGTGCAGACCGGTGCCTTTCAGATCGCTCGCAACCCGGTGAGCAACGCGGACTGGCTGGCCTTCGGCGCGCACGGCGGCTACGAGCACCGCGAGTGGTGGTCACAGCAGGGCTGGGCGTGGCTCGGCGAACAGGACGAGGCCTGCCACCCGGCGATCGCCGGCGGGCATCCGCAGGCGCCCGCGTGCCACGTCTGCTGGTTCGAGGCCGAGGCGTTCGCACGCGCTCACGGCGCGCGCCTACCGAGTGAGGCGGAGTGGGAGAAGGCCGCGACGTCTGCGCCGCTTGCGGCCGTCGGGCGCGTGTGGGAGTGGACGCGGAGCGCCTTCGGCGGCTACCAGGGCTTCGTCGCCTACCCCTACCGCGAGTATTCGGAGGTCTTCTTCGGCGACTCCCACTACGTGCTCAAGGGCGGCTCGTGGGCCACAGACGCACGCGTGGCCAACCCGCGCTTTCGCAACTGGGACCTGCCCCAGCGTCGTCAGATCTTCGCCGGCGTGCGCCTGGTCCGCGACGCAGCTTGAGCCCGCGCGCGGGCTGCCCGTGCGACGCCTGACGCAGACGCGATAGGCTCGCCGCAGCGGAGACGAACTGCGATAGCGTTCGGCTCCCGGGAACCTGCTGATGGAGCCCCACACCCCACCGGAGCCCGTCCTGCGGGCGGCGATCCGCATCGACTCCCATCTCGACGGTACGCATGAACGCTCGCTCGCCGACGATGTGCTCGACGGACTGACGCGTCCGTTCAAGGAACTCCCGCCGAAGCACTTCTACGACGCGCGCGGCGCTGAGCTGTTCGACCGGATCTGCGAGCTGCCCGAGTACTACCCGACGCGCGCCGAGCGCTCGATCCTCGAGCAGAATGCTGACGAGCTGGCGCAGCTGACCGCAGCGGCCGAGCTGGTCGAGCTGGGCTCGGGCACGGCCGCCAAGACGCGCGTGCTGCTCGACGCCCTGCACGGCGCCGGCACGCTGCAGCGCTACGTACCAGTGGACGTCACCGAGAGCATGGTCCGCGACTGCGCCGCCGAGCTGACCGGCGAGTACCCGGGCCTGCGCGTCCACGGCGTGATCGGCGACTTCGAGCGCCATCTCGACCAGGTCCCCCCCGCCGTCGGCCCGCGGATCGTCGCTTTCCTCGGCGGCACGATCGGCAATTTCCCGCCGCGCAGTCGCCGGCGCGTGCTGCGCGAGATCTCCTATCTGCTCGGGCCGCAGGACTACCTGCTGATGGGCACCGACCTCGTCAAGGACCCGAAGATCCTGCAGGCCGCATACGACGACGCGCAGGGCGTCACCGCCGAGTTCAACCGCAACGTCCTGCGCGTGCTCAACCGCGAGCTCGACGCCGACTTCGAGCCCGACGACTTCGACCACGTCGCGCTGTTCGACGCCGAGCACGAGTGGATCGAGATGCGCTTGCGCGCGCGCCGCGAGCACACGACCTACGTCGGCGACCTCGACCTGCCCGTGCACTTCTACGCCGGCGAGGAGATGCGCACGGAGATCAGCGCGAAGTTCACGGTCGAGCGCCTGGAGGGCGATCTGCTCGCCGCCGGGCTGGAGCTCGTGCGCTGGTTCACCGACCCCGACGAGCTGTTCGCGCTGACGCTCTCGCGCGTCACCACGGACGCGGCGAGCGCGTCCGGCGGATAGGTTCCGCGCCATGAGGATCGAGAACAGCGCAGCGCTCGTCGTCGGCGGAGCCTCCGGCTTGGGAGAGGCAACCGTACGCGCCCTGCACGAGCGGGGCGCGGTGGTGACGATCGCCGACGTCAACGCCGAGAAGGGCGCCGCGCTCGGCGACGAGCTGGGGCTGCAGTTCATCGCCTGTGACGTGCGCGAGGCGCACCAGGTCGAGGCAGCCGTGCAGAGGGCAGCCGAAACCGCCGACGGCCTGCGCATCGCCGTCTGCTGCGCCGGAACCGGTTGGGCACAGAAGATCGCAGGCTCCAAGGGACCTCATCCGCTGATGCCCTTCGAGACGATCATCGCGATCAACCTGATCGGCACGTTCAACGTGTTGCGCTTCTCCGCCGCCGCGATGATCGCAAACGAGCCACTCGACGATGACGAACGCGGCGTGTGCGTCAACACCGCCTCGATCGCCGCGTTCGACGGGCAGGTCGGCCAGGTCGCCTATTCGGCATCCAAGGGCGGCGTCGTCGGGATGACGCTGCCCACCGCGCGTGACCTCTCCCAGTACGGGATTCGCGTCAACACGATCGCTCCCGGGCTGTTCGACACGCCGTTGCTCGCCGCGCTGCCCGAGGAGGCTCGCCAGGCGCTCGGCGCCGGCGTTCCCTTCCCGCAGCGCCTGGGCCTTCCTGGCGAGTATGCGCAGTTGGCCTGTCAGATCGTCGAGAACCGCATGCTCAACGGCGAGACGATCCGGCTCGACGGCGCCCTGCGGATGCCGCCGCGATAGCCCGTCCAACCTAAGGCCGAAGCCGTTCACCTGAGCCGCGCGCCGGGCTCGAGCGCTCAGCGGATCTCGTCGTATCCCCACAGACGCACGAGATCGCGCCCCAGGTACTCGCTTGCGGCCACCACCTCGCCCTTGAAGCGACGTCGCAGGTCGGCCATCAGCAGCTCATCTGGCGCCAGCGGCTCGTCGACGATCTGGCGGCGGGCGGCTCTCAGCGCGTCGCGTCGCACACGCCGCGGCACAACGGTCTTCAAGGCAGCCTTGGCCGACGCGGCGATCGGACCCCGCCCCATCGCGACGGCGTCCAACACTCCCTCGGCGCGCTGCGAGCGCACGCGCACGGTCGGGTTGGCCTCGGCGGCCTCGAGCTCGATCGAGTCATCGACCTCGAGAAAGCGCAGAACCCGGCGGATGAAGCGACGATGATCGAGGCGAAAGTCGTCGTAGATCAGCGTGAGGACCTGCTCGCTGGCGAAATGCTCTCGATAGCGGCGCAACTGCTCGGCGTAGCGGACGTGCCCGGAGTACAGCAACGCCTGCGACCAAAATGGATCGCCCGGAAGGTGCCCGCCGCGGCGGCGCTCCTGCTCGAGACCGATCGCAGTGGCGAAATCAGCCTCGTCCTCGATGCCAGACTGCAAGAGCTGCAGGTGAAGCGAGCGAAGAAAGCTGGCCGGCTCTCGGATGATCGCGATGATGCGCGCGTCGGGGCGCAGCTCCGCGATACGCGCCGGCGCCGAGGGCGTTCGCAGATAGGTGGTCGAGCCCTCTCCCGCGCGCTGCGCTGGCGCCGCTGCGTCAAACAGCGACAGGTAGTCATGAAGCGAACGAGGACCCTGCGTTGACGGTCTTGTGCTCTGTTGCGGGTCGCGTGCCAGAAATTGCGGCTCCTTCAGATCGGGCATGTAGATCTGCGGATGAGCCTTGAGCATCTTGTAGAGAGCGGTAGTGCCGCACTTGGCGTGACCGACGATGAAGAAATCGGGAAGTCTGCGATCAGACTCCCGCGCCCGTCGAAGCTCATCCATCAGCTGTTCCTCAGCAGAGCGCCCGTCACAGAACATGGCGCGCTAGCCGGCCTGCGTCTTCGCGCGGCTTGCGTTGAGCATGCGCCTCGCTTTGACACGCAGCGGGGTCGGGCGCGGCCACACTCTCGGCCGTTGCTCGTCGGCGTTGACGCGAGCTGCGAGGGCATCATAGTTACGGTGACGGCCGTGAATCACGCGCACGCGCTCCACGACTGTCGTGGGCACTCCGAGACGTAGGTTGTACTCGGGCCCCAGCACAAAGAGCCGCACGTCGTGTTGCCATGCGCAGCGCCGAAATGCCGGCTGATCGGCAGCTCCTCCCCACGACGGATCTCGTCCTGGCAAGAGTCTCGCACGCCGCCGCACGCTTGCTTTGCCCGCACCGAGGAAAGGCTCGTCGCGGAGCCACGCGAGATAGGTCTCTTCCCAGCTGCGCATGAAGGCAGCCGTCCGGTCATTGGCCCGCCACACGACAACACCGGTGTTGAATTCGTAGAACGCCATCGGCACCTCAGGGTCACCCCGCCCGCGCTGAGAAGGGTCATAAGCCACTGCTAGGTCGAAACGATCCAGCAATCGCAACATGTGAGCGATCTCGTCGACGACAAACGTGTCGGTGTCGAGGTAGATCGTCCGCTCGAACGGCGAGCGGCGCATGTTCGCGATCTTGTCAACATACGCGTTGGCGGATGGCTCAAAGCGCGCGATCGACAGGCCCTGCTCGACCTCAACATCAAGCGAGCTGAAGATAAGATGGGGCAACCGATTGTGGCGTAATGAGGAGCGCGCCGATCGGAGAGCCTCGGCGATGTAGGAATCCCCAGTGGATGAATAGAGGATGCCCGCGGGAGCGGAGGCCAGGCTGGGTGTGGTCTTCTCAGGCAATTGGCCGAGCGCGACTGCAGCTGGTTCGCTGAACGAGAAGGGCGTTCACGGAAAGCGCCGGCTAAGACAGCCGTTCCACGAGCATCGCCATGCCCATGCCCCCGGCGGCGCACATCGACTCGATGCCGTAGGTCTTGTCGAGCGTCTCGAGGTCGTTGAGCAGCGTCGTCATGATGCGCGCGCCGGTCATGCCGAAGGGGTGCCCGAGCGCGATCGCGCCGCCGAACGGGTTGAGCTTGTCGTCGTCGATTCCGAGGTCTTCTTTGCACGGCACGATCTGCGCGGCGAAGGCCTCGTTGATCTCGACTACGTCGATGTCGCTCATCGCCATGCCCGTCGCCGCGAGCAGTTTCTCGATCGCCGGAATCGGGCCGAGGCCCATGATCTCCGGGCGCAGGCCGGCGACCGTCGAGGCGACTATCCGCGCTCGCGGTTCGAGGCCGGCCTCCTTGGCCTTCTCCTCGGACATGATCAGCAGCGCCGCCGCGCCGTCGTTGAGCGGACACGCGTTGCCCGCCGTGACCGTGCCGCCCTCTTTAAATACCGGCTGGAGCGCCGAGAGCTTCTCCATCGTCGTGCCGGCGCGCGGGCCGTCGTCCCTGCTGAAGACCGTCTCGGGCACGTCGATCTCGTTGCCCTCCTTGTCGACGTCCTTGTGCGCCGGCACCGTGACCGGCACAATCTCTCTGTCGAAGTGCCCGTTCGCCACCGCCTCCACGGCGCGACCCTGGGAGATCACCGCCCATTCGTCCTGGGACTCGCGGCTGACGTTGCAGCGCTCCGCGACGTTCTCCGCGGTCATGCCCATCGGGATGTACACGTTGTACGCCGAGCCCTCCGAGCCGTCAACCGCGTGGTTGAACTCGAACGGCGCGCCGCCGCCGGCGCGCGAGACCGCCTCCACGCCAGCCGCGATGTACGTGTCGCCCTCGCCCATCTTGATCGCGTGGAAGGCCATCCGCGCGGTTTGCAGCGAGGAGGCGCAGAAGCGGTTGACCGTCGTCGCCGGCACGTGGTGATCGATGCCCGAGAGCAAGCCGGCAACGCGGCCGACGTTGTAGCCCTGCTCGCCCTCGCAGAAGCCGCAGCCCATCATGATGTCGACGATCGAGCTCGGATCGAGCTCTGGGTTGCGCTCGATCAGCGCGCGCAGGGGGATCGCCGCGAGGTCGTCGGCCCGGACGCTCTTCAGCGACCCCTTCCCAGCACGTCCGATGGGGGTGCGAATCGCGTCGACGATGACTGCTTCGGGCATCTGGTCTCTCTCCTTGTTCGGGGACTGCACGCCATCCTATTGTTCAAAGCGCCCGCACGGGCGAGGCGACTGGATGGCTTCAGGGCAAGTCGTCGTAGCCCCACTCGGCCACCAGATCGCGGCCGAGGTGCTCGCTGAGCGCCACAACCTCCGGCTTGAACCGGCGACGCAGCTCATTCATGAGCTCCTCTTGCGGTGGCGAGGCGGGCTTGTAGACGAGCTGGCGCCATCTCGCCCGGAACTGCTCGCCGCGCAGCAGCTCGGGGGTCAATGCGTTCACGACGCGTCCGAAGGTGCCGGCCGCCGGTGGGTTCTGACGCGCGGTTCGTGCCGACTCGGCGAGGCGCTTGAGGTAGAACGAGCGCACCGACTTCAGCGGTTTCGTCTCCACCGTGTCGATCGCGACCGTGTCGTCCACCTCGAGAAAGCGCAGCACCTTACGCACCGTCGCCTCGTTGTCGCGACGAAAGTCATCGTAGATGAGCACCAGTATCTGCTCGGCCGGGAACACCGCGTAATACCGCTGCAGCTGTTCGACGTATCGCACGTGGTCGGAGTAGAAGAGGTGCTGCGGAACGTTGCAGCGACGCGGAATGTGCCTCCCTTGGCGCCTGGCCGACTCCAGCCCGAGCGCCTTCGCGAAGTTCTTTTGCCTCTCATCATTGTTCTGGACCCATTGCAGATGGAAGGAGCGCAGGAAGCTTGCCGGCTCGCGCAAGATCGCGATGATTCTCGCGTCGCCTTGGACATCGGCGATGCGCCGGGCGGCGTCATGAGATCTCAGATATTGCGGCGATACCTCTCCGACGAGCTGCTCCGGTGTTGCTGCAGCGAACACCTCGCGATAGCGGTCAAACGTGTGCGGACGAGCGGGATCGAGTTCCCGCCGCCACCCTCTGCCACCTCGCAGCTCCGGTGCGAAGAACTTCTGCTCCTTGACATCCGGCAGGAAGATCTGCGGATGCCCCTTCAGCATCATGTCAAGTGCGGTCGTTCCACACTTCTCGTGACCGACGATGAAGAAGTCGGGCACGCGTCCAGCGCCGACAGGACGGGCGGCGACCGACGCCGTTGCGGACCCCTCGGCAGCGATCGCGCTGGTCGATTCGTCCTCGAATCTCGCTGCGTCAGCCGGCGCTGTCATCGCATCGAGTCTAGCCAGCGTGGCGCGCTACAGGTCCAGGCGGCTGACGCCGAGCTCGTCGAAGCCGACGTGGTGAGCGAGCTCGTGGCGCACGGTGCGCGTAACCTGGTCGCGCAGCAGCTCGGTGTCATGGCCGAAGTCGCGCCGCAGCGTGTCGCGGAAAATGACGATCCGATCGTGAGTGTCTTCGCGCACGGCGCCGTCGCCCTGGTAGAGGCCGTACGCCCGCTGACGGCGCCCGCCGTCGGAGATCACGACCGCCACGTGCGAGAGCGCGTTGCGCAGCAGATCAGGCAGATCGTCCAGCGCGTCGCGCACGAGCTCCTCGAAGTCGTCGTCGTCGAGCGGGTCGAGCTCCATGAACTCGTTTTCCTCCGGGTCGACGGCCAGCCCGTCGCGAGCCAGCGCCTCTGAATGACGCACGATCTCTTCGAACTCGCTCTCAGACTCCGGATCGCGCCAGCCGGCGAGACGAACCGCCACGAACGCAGCCGCGCCCATCAGAACAGCCGCGACGATCACCCCCAGCGCGAGGTCCTCCATCGCACGCACCGCGCCGATCGTGCTGAAGCCCTGGCCGACGACGATCGTCACGAGCCCGAGCGCGAGAGCGATCAGCGCCGCCACGCCGACGCGCCTCAGATGGCCGGAGGCGTTCGCTGGCGGTCCGGAGGTTCGCATCGCTGCCCTATTTGAGCGTGCGGGCGATCACGAGACGCTGGATCTCGTTCGTGCCCTCGTAGATCTGAGTGATCTTGGCGTCTCGCATCATGCGCTCGACCGGGTACTCCTTGACATAACCGTAACCGCCGAGCACCTGCACGGCCTCGATCGTCACCGCCATCGCCGTGTCCGAGCAGAAGACCTTGGCCATCGAGGAGTACTTCGCGCTCAGCGGGTGCGCCTGATCGGCCATCGCGCACGCCTTGTACAGCAGCTCGCGCGCCGCCGCCGTCCGCGTTTCCATGTCGGCGAGCTTGAACTGGATTCCTTGGAACTCGTTGATCGCCTTGCCGAACTGGCGGCGCTCGCGCGCATAGCCGACCGCGTAGTCGGTCGCTCCCTGAGCGATGCCGACGGCCTGCGCGGCGGCGCCCAGGCGCGTGCGCTCGAGCGTGCCGAGCGCGACCGACAGGCCCTTGCCGACCTGTCCGATCACGTTCGCCGCGGGCACGCGCACGTCGTCGAAGATCGGCTGCCCGGTCGGCGACGCGCGGATCCCGAGCTTGTGCTCGAGCTTGCCGACGCTGAAGCCCGGCCGGTCGGCCTCGACCACGAAGGCGGCCAGCCGTCGGGTCTCGCGATCGGTGACCGCGAAGGTGATGTAGAAGTCCGCGACGCCGAGGTTGGAGATCCAGTTCTTGGTGCCGTTGATCACCCACTCCTCGCCGTCCTGCACGGCCGTCGTCTTCATGCCCGCCGGGTCCGACCCGGCCTCGGGCTCGGACAGCGCGAAAGCCGGCGACCACTCCCCCGTCGCGCAGCGCGGCAGGAAGCGCTCCTTCAGCTCCTCGGAGCCGAACAGCTGGATCGGCAGCGTGCCGAGCTCCTGCACCATCAGGATCAGCGCGCACGAGGCGTCGACCTTGGCGATCTCCTCGACGGCCATGTTCAACATCAGAGTGCCCGTCCCGGTGCCGCCGTGCTCGGTTGCGAACGGAAGCCCGAGCACGTCCTGCTCGGCAAGCAGCTTGCGCACGTCCCACGGGTATTCGGCGCGCTCGTCTATCTCCGCCGAGCGTGGGGCGATCCGCTCGCGAGCGATCTGCCCGATCGTCGCACAGAAGTCCAGGTGCTCCTGCGGAATCGTGTAGATGTCGCCGACAGCCTCCATTGCCGCTGATCCTAGTGATCCGGCGCTGGCTCGGGTGCGCTGCGATGCGCCCCAACCACGGTGCTAGCTTGTTCGGCGCGATGACCGAGACCACCGAGATCGCAATCGAGCCCCGGCGCGTAGCCGAGTGGCTGGCCGACGATCTGAGCCTGCAGGTGGTCGACGTGCGCGAGCCCTACGAGCGCGAGGCCGGACACATCGCCGACACTCGCCACATCGAGCTGAACAAGCTGTCCGCCGAGGCCGCGACGCTGCAGCGCGACCGTCCGGTCGTGTTCTACTGCCGCGTGGGCGCGCGCTCGACGATGGCTGCCCAGGCGTTGCGTGCCGCGGGCTTCGAGGCCTATTCGATGCAGGGCGGGCTGATGCGCTGGGCCGGCGAGGGTCGTCCGCTGTCGCCGCAGGACGGATACGTTGCCGACCACTGACATCTGAAAGACAGGAGGCGCAGGATGGAGGCTTCGACTGAGTACCCGGGCGTGACCGAGGGCGAAGGCTACGCCGTCGGCAAACTCGACGACCTCGGTGACGGACCCGGCTTTCGCAAGGTGCGCAAGGGCCTCGGCGTGACGGCGTTCGGCGTCAACGCGATCATTCTTCCAGCGGGCATAGAGACCGGCTTTCACTACCACGACTCCCAGGAGGAGCTGTACTTCGTCCATCGCGGCACGATCGAGATGGAGTTCGGCGACGGTGCCGTGCACGAGCTCGGCGAGGGCAGCTTCGCGCGCGTGGACGCCGCGACCGTGCGCAAGGTGCGCAACGCCGGCGACGTCGACGCTGTGTACCTGTGCGCCGGCGGCAAGGATGGCTATATCGGCCGCGACGGTCGTGTTCCCGAGGGCGAGGAGCAGCGCGTCAAAGCCCTTCACGATCTCTCCAGCGAGCAATCCGGCTGAGTGGCCAAGGCGCGCGGTGACCGAGGCCGAGCCCGCACCGAAGCGCCTGCGCGTCAACGACCGCGTGGCGATACCGCTGGCCGAGGTCACGCTCCGCGCCAGCCGCTCCTCCGGCCCCGGCGGGCAGCACGCGAACGTCACGGCCTCGCGCATGGAAGCGAGCTTCGACGTGCTCGCCTCGCAAGCGCTCAGCGAAGTTCAGCGCAAGCGCCTACTGGCACGTCTTGGCCCGCGCGTCGTCGCCGTCGCCCAGGACGAGCGCTCGCAGTCGCGCAACCGCGAGCTCGCGCTCGCGCGCCTCGGCGAGCGGCTGGCGCGCGGGCTCGCGGTCGCCAAGCGCCGCCGCGCGACCCGTCCGACTGCGGCATCGCGTGAGCGGCGCCTGGCCGCCAAGCGCCGAGGCACGCAGCGCAAGCACGAGCGCCGCCGACCCGAGGACGACTAGAGGCTTGATGCGGGTTCATCGCCCGCATGGCGCAGCGCTGCCCACGGCGCGCAGCGTGGGCTGAGTGTGTGCAGATAACGCCGACGATAGCCATAGTAGTTACGCAGCGTGGGCTGAGTGTTTGCAGATAGCGCTGGCGATAGCCATAGTAGTTACGCCGTATATACGATTGCTATCGCAGTTCGCGTAAAGAGGACACAGCCCACTGTGCCTCTGGCGATCTGCTCGCGAACAGATCAGAGACCCGCAGACTCCAACCCACATCAAGCCTCTAGTTGAGCAGCTCCTTGACGTAGCGCTGGTGCAGGCGCCCGAGCGGGGTCTTCTCCGGGTGAAAGCCGATCGTGTCCCACAGCAGCCCCGAGGCCGGCGCCCAGGCGATGATCAGGTACACGCCGAGCACGAGCGCCGCCACCCGCAGACGCCGCGAGCTCGACAGCGCG
>Ga0208714_1000566_pt1 | contig 10514 bp, 6 predicted proteins | sample NGESurshal072012_3_FD_184461 | JGI IMG/M metagenome (GOLD analysis project Ga0208714, IMG submission 184461) | Arctic peat soil microbial communities from Barrow, Alaska - NGEE Surface sample 415-1 shallow-072012 (SPAdes) | ecosystem: Environmental > Terrestrial > Soil > Wetlands > Peat ... | reverse complement strand
AACCGTGCGCTTTCTGCCTACGCTTCCGCCCGGCTTGTCGCTGCGGTCTCATGCTGCATTTTCGCGCGCGAAGCCCGCTGCTGAACGGCATCGATTTCCTTGCGCACCCGCGCTAGTTCGCCCTGGCATACCGTCAGGTCCAACCCCAACCGAGCCAACTCGCTCTGCATCTGCTCGTGGCGATGCTTCGCGGAAAACAGGCTGCGCTCCGCATCGCGATGTTGCAACGTCAGTTCTTCCTGCGCTTGTTCGCTGGCGCGCAGTTCCGTCAGCACGGTTTCCAGTTCCGCATGTATCTGTACGGAGCGGTCTTCCAGTTGCATCACTTCCGCGTCCATCGCTCGCAATTCCCGCTTCATTCCCAGCGGGCCCGCATCATCCTGCTTGCCACCCGTCACCATGCGGCCCTGGTAGCAAGTCCCCTCCGGCGTGACAAATGCGTATTGCGGATATTCGCGCGCCAGCTTTTCCGCCGTCGCTGCGTTCACCGTCAAATAGCCAGAGCGCAACCGCGGCAAAAACTGTTTCGCCGCCGGCCCCAGAGGGTCGCGGAACTCCACCAGCTTGTCCAGCCGCGAAATCACTCCGTCTTCGGAGCGGAAGTGTACGATCGGCTCGTATTCTTCCAGCCGCAGATTGCGCAACGAATCCACGAAGAACGTGGCGCGTCCGCCCACTTCATTGCGCAACATCGAAACGCCCGCGCGTGCATGGTCATACGTTTCCACTACCACGTATTCCAGTTCATCGCGCATGTACTGCTCGAAGGCCATTTCATGCTGTTCCTGAACTTCCGCGTAATCCGCCAGTACGCCCACGGCCCGGAAATCTTGCCCGCCCCTGCGTTCATTTGCGGCAAATAATTTCTGTACCGATTCGCCGGTATAGGAATGATCGTTCAACACTTGCGTCAACGTGGAGTGGCGCGCCTTCACGCTCGCCAGGGAGCCGCGCAGGGAATCCGCTTGGGCAGCGGTCACTTCGCGCTTCTGGCGCAGCCCGGCAATCACCGTCTGCAGCTCAACCATTTTCTGCTGCAAGCCGCCGAGTTGACTAATCGAAGTTTGCCAATCCTGAGCGGCGCGTTCCGCATCGTCGCGCACGCGAATGGAAGATTCCAGCAGCGCCGATTCACGCGCTTCGTTTCTTCGCAGAGACTCCGATTGGTGCACCATGGCCTCTTCGGCCTGCTTCTGTTCGCCGTGGAGCTGCAACAAACTTTCCCCGGCTTGTGTAGCCGCACGGCGCAGACCTTCCATGCGTGCTTCGGAATCGCTGATCTGCGAAGCCCTTGTGGCCGCCCGCGACGCCAGGTCTTCCACCTGCGCGTGTAGCGCCACTGATTCCGTGCGGACCGTTTCGACGGCTTGTTGCTGCGCCGCATGGCGCGCTTCCCACTCCGCTCCCTGCGCCGAAAGCGCCTCGCGCTCCGCCACGATCTGCTCGTTGCGCCCGGCCAGTTCCGCGCTGCGCGTCTGGTTGAACGCGATGCGGTTTTCGCTGCGATCCACTTCTAGCGTCGTATGATTCAGCACGTTCTGGTTTTGCCGCAGTTCGCCATCCAGCGCATAGATCCGCTGGGTCAGGCGATCCTGTTCCGCTTCCTGTTCTTGAATTGCTCTTGCGTGCTGCGCTTCCGATGCCGTCAATTCCGCCAGTCGTGTGCCCAGTCGTTCCGCTTCGCTGTCCAGCTCGCGCGCTTTTCCCGCCAGCATCTGGCGAACAATCCCGCGCATTTGCTCGCGAATCTCCGTATACCGCCGTGCTTTCGCCGCTTGCCGCTTCAGCGAGCCCAGCTGCTTTTCCACTTCCACCACGATGTCGTTCACGCGCGAGAGGTTCAGCTTGGAAGATTCCAGTTTCGCTTCGCTCAACCGCTTTTTCGTCTTGAACTTGGTCACGCCCGCGGCTTCTTCGATAATCGCACGGCGTTCCATCGGCTTGGTCGCCAGGATTTGCCCGATCCGGCCTTGCTCGATGATGGCGTACGAGTCCGGCCCGAGCCCGACGCCCATGAACATTTCCTGAATGTCGCGCAGTCGTCCCACGCGGCCATTGATCAGGTACTCGCTCTGCCCGCTGCGATACAACCGCCGGCTGACCACCACTTCGCCCGGCTTCATCACCGGCGCGGACTTTTCCGCCTTCTTCTTTTTCTTGCCCTTGAATCCGCTTTCGGCAACATCTTCGGAGGCAGGCTGAGCCAATTCTTCACCGATAGCTTCGGGATTTGAAAGATCCTCCGCCGCATCGCCTTCCGCCGCTGGCGTGGTCAAGTCCAGAATAATGTCGCCGTTCTCCGCGGGTCCTTGTGGCGTAATTTCCTCGGCGGATTGCATGACGAATCGCGCCGCTTCCGCCAGCTCTGGGTCTTCCATGGTGATGGTCACTTCCGCCATGCCCATCGGCGGTCGTTTGATGGTGCCATTAAAGATGCAATCCGCCATGCGCTCCGCGCGCAGGGATTTGTGGCTTTGCTCGCCCAGCACCCAACTGATGGCGTCCACTACGTTCGATTTTCCGCAGCCGTTCGGGCCGACGATGCACGTCGTACCGGTGCCGCTGAAGGCCACCACGGTGCGTTCGCAGAACGATTTGAAGCCTACGATTTCGACTTTGCGTAGCTTAAGCAAGATGTCCCCTTTGGTCGTAAACTTCTAGTTCGCGCCGCGCAGCCACACGGGCAACCGCGTTGCTGCACGGCAACAAGGCCGGGATTTTTGCGCGCGAAAAGAGACGACTAACCTTTCCTCGAAGGGAGGTTGATCCACGCGACGCTTCTGCCCGTAACAGACAGAAAGCACATACGTTTGGCAGGTTCTCAGTCAGAGCCTAGCCGCCTGGCGCTAAGATGGCGGTACGGGAAAAAAGACTAACACGGTGTTTCCAACCTGTAAAGCCCTACCCAACCCCTTGTGGCCCTTTTCCACATGCCACAATCTGTCGCAGCCTCAGTTCTTTCTCTTCACTTCCTGATCTCTGCTAGCTGTTTACTGATTTCAGTAATCAGCACCAGATATCAGGACCCCGCCCAGCCGCGCCCCTATCTCCTCGTCGCCACCAACCGTAACCGCCGATAATCGATTACCCACTGCTCCTCACGAAACAAATCTGCCTTCGCTTCCCGCACTGTCTCCGCGATCAATTCATCCCGCTCGCTTTCTGATAGCGCCATGAAAATCGGGACGCCGAACATCGTCAACCAATTCTGCAAACCGCTCTTTCCTGCTTCCAAGGGAGTCGGCCGCTCAAACAACAATCCATACGTCACGTCCAGCCCGTGTTTTTCGAGTAGGGCGGCGTACTCCCCCAATCGCGGGTAATACCACGGATTCGGCATCGGCCCCGGCAACAGCAATTTCAACCAAGCCCGTTCCGCCGCGGCAACCAACCGCGCGATGTTTCCATGACCGCCGAACTCCCCCACGAAGCGCCCGCCCGGTCGCAATAAGCGTGCTACTTCGGCGATCACCTTCTCCGGCTGTTTTATCCAATGCAGCGTGGCGTTGGAAAACACTGCGTCGAACTTCGCCTCAATCGGAATTTTCGTCGCATCCGCCAGTTCAAACCGGATGGCCGGATACGCTTCCCGCGCCTGCCGGATCATTTCCGGCGAACGGTCAACCCCGGTTACCTGCGCACCGCTCGCGCCGATCTTCGCCGTCAGATGTCCCGTGCCGCAGCCAATATCCAGAATTCGTTCGCCCGGCTGAGGCGCCAGCAATTCCAGCAGCCCTTCCGCCATTTTATAGACGAACGAATGTTTGTCGTCGTACAGTCCTGCATCCCATTTCGCATGCTGCGCCATTTCAGACCCCGCCCATTTCCAGAACCGCTCCGCCACGTACTTCCAGAATTTGCCGCGTGTCTTTCATCACGATGGTCACCGACGCGTTGGCCAAACTAGCATTCGCCACCGGAAATGTTCCCGACACGTCCGTCTTGGTATACGGCAAGCGGTGAATTCCCGGCGCATTTCCCTCAATCGTTGCTTCGATGTGCCGTCCGTTAGGGGCCGTGCCGCTGAAAACCCATTTCAAACGTCCCGTTTCGCTCACAATCTCCTGCTCATTCATTTTCTTTAGAATCGTGGCCTGTCCATCGTGCCAGAGCACCACTTTGCGAAAGGTCATTCCTAGCGGTAAATCGTAGACCAAGGCTTCCAGTGTGCTCGCGTGTGCGTGGCCGCTGCCAGCCGGAAAATACGCATGCATCCATCGCCAGTAGCTCCGGTGCCGGTAGCCGCAATTGTGACCTTGCACGCCATATCCCAGCGGCTCACCGCTGAATAACATTCCATCGAATTGAATCGCGCCTGAAAACGTCGCGTCCGAGTGTGGCGATTTACTGAATCCAATCCAGCCTTTGTTGCTCAACACGAATCCGAGGTGTGAATCCACTCGCAAATTCCATGACAGGCTATGGCCATTCACATTCAGATTTCCCCAGCACTTGCCTTCCTCAATCCCGCTGCCCGCAATGTGGCAATGGAAGGGAAGCACCTTCCTTTTGCTCAGCGACAATTTTTCAATGGGATAATCCTGTATAAAGCCACACGGCTCGCCATCGCGCGGAAACCACGTCGCCCATACTTGCGCGGGCATTGCGCCAGGCGTGCCGCCATCATTCCCGCGCCCCAGATTCATCACCAGATACCGGAACCACCACGCCCCGCTGCCGTCCGCCAGCCCGCACCGCAAAAACCAAACCTCATACCGCCGCTTCATCGCCAGCGACGAATACACCGCATTCAGTTCTTTCTCTCCCATGCGTTTCGTTTTCCGTAGCACATTCATTCCTGACTGGGCTCTTGAGTTTGTTTCCCGGGAACGCCGCTCTCCCGATCTGCTCTGCTCTTGCTCTTTTCTAACTCTCCCCTGTGATCCCTGCGCAACCTCTGCGAACTCGGTGTTAAATCTTCTTCTTTTCTCCCGCTTTACTTCTTCGAACTCAAATATTTATCAAACCACTCCACCACCCGCTTCTGCACATCCACCCGATGCTTCGCCTCTTGAAACCCGTGCGGCTCCCGCGGATACAGCACCAATTCGCTCTCCACTCCATACCGCTTCAATCCGCGATACAGTTCCTGGCTCTGCCCGGGAGGATCGACTGTGTCTTCTTTCCCTTGCAGAATCAGCGTCGGCGTCTTGGCGTTCTTCACATACAAGAAGGGCGAGCTATTCAAAAATCCTTCCGGCTTCTCATACGGCACGCCCCAGAACCACTCGTCATAACTTGGACCATCTTCGGTTCCAAATTCCGAAATCAGATTCGCCATTCCCGCTCCGGAAACAGCGGCCTTGAATCGCGTTGTCTGCGTCACCGCCCATTCCGCCATATATCCGCCATACGACCATCCGCCGATCCCCAGTCGCTCCGGGTCCGCCACTCCTTTCGCAATCAGGTCATCGACGCCCGCCATAACATCCTTGAAGTCGCCGCCGCCCCAATCCGCGCGATTCATCTCCAAGAATTTCTGCCCGTAGCCAATCGACCCGCGAATGTTTGGGTACAGTACCAGGTAGCCGCGCGCCACCAGCAGTTGTCCCCACGCGTCGATGCTGGCTCCCCAATTTCCCGTGGGTCCCCCATGCACCAGCACGATCAACGGCAGTTTCGATTTTCCGTCGTATCCCGCTGGTTTCAGCAGCGCCGCTTCAATCTCCAATCCATCGAACGATTTGTATTTGTAATCTTCTTGTGGCGTCACCGCATACTGTTGCCAAGCATCATTCACGTGGCTGACTCGCCGCGCTTGTCCCTTCGTATCGCGCAGCCACAATTCCGGCATGCTCGTTGTGGTCTCTCCCACAAAGGCAATTTCGCCCGTTGTCGCCACCGAAAACGGCCCGGGGTTCACCGGCAACTCCGCCGAATCCTTCCGTTCGCCCTGCTCGTTATAGCCGGCAAATTTATTCCGAAACCCTTCCGCGTATTGCACAACCACCCATCCGCCTCTTGCCCACTGAAAGTGATGAACCGCCCGGTCCAGGTTCGCTCCCGTCAGATTTTTCGCCGCGCCGAGCCCCAACGGCAAAATTTGCAGATCGTGCGGCTGGGGCCCGTCCAAGCGACTGCCGATAAACCCGATCGCTTTCCCGTCAAGTGACACGTGAATATCCGTGAATGGCCCCTGCGGAGCCAGCAACTCTTTAATTTTTCCATCCTGCACGTTCACCGCATACAAACGATCCGCAAATCGATCCGAAGCCGGCTGATTCGTCGCCTTCACGACAATCGACTGGCCATCCGGCATCCAATCCAAGTCTTCCACGCGCCAGGTGCTCTCGGTCAGCGCGCGCTCTTGCTTGCTGGCCAGATCAATTACGCGAAGCCGGGCCTGCTTATCCTCGCGATCCACTACATGGGCATCATCCTTATCCTTCTTCTTTTTTTCCTCTTCGTCCGTTTTTGGGTCGGGCGCAAGAAATGCAATCGATTTCCCGTCCGACGCCCACGCCAATTCGCTCACACTGGCTTTCCCTTTCGTCAGCGCCGCAGCCTCTCCTCCATCCATCCGCAAAATATATATTTGCTGTTCGTCTCCTTCCCGGTTGGACAAAAACGCCAATTGCTTCCCGTCGGGCGACCACCGCGGCGAACTTTCCGATTTCGCCGAATACGTCAATTGCCGCGAGGTATTTTTCTCTTTTTCATAAATCCAGATGTGGCACGTGCGCTTCTCCCCGGTGCGCGGCTCGTTCACCACGAACGCTACCTTCGTTCCATCCGGTGAAAACTGCGGATCCTGCAGGCTCCGCAGTTGCAAAAATGCCTCTGGAGTCAACGCCTTCTTTTCCTCCGCCGTTTTTTCCTGGGAGAATCCTGCTCCCGCAATCAGTCCCAACGCACATCCCGTCATCAAGATTCTTCTCATCATTCGCTACTCTCCCTGGCTCCACGGCACCTTCGCACTTTATCACCCAAGTACACGCTTTCAAACGCATCGCAAGGTAACTGCCGAGTGTTAGTCCGGCCCGCCTTCCGTATTTGTTCGCATCTCTCCGCCAAATCTAATGTAAAATTTCCGCGAAGGAATCCTCTCCATGAAAAAAGTGCTCGTCTTCGTTTGCCTTACCGCTTTTCTCTGCGCATCGGCCTCTTCTCTTCCGCAGCATTCCGAAACTACCGACCCTGCCCCTGCAACCACCGCTATTCCCGCCATGCGCGAACTGGAGTGGGACACCTATCTCGACAAGGTCCAGGGCGCGTGGATGGGCAAAATGATTGGCGTCACCTTTGGCCAGCCTTGGGAATTTCAGTACCAGAACACGCCCATCGGCTTCGACATCACCGACTGGCCACTTTCTCCCACGCGCATGAAAGAGTATCGACAGCGCGCCACGAACAAGGGTACGGACTGGGATCCCATCACCCGTGAAGCCGACAACCAGAAAATTATTATCAATTACGAGTTCATCGAGACCTCCGAGAAAGAGCATCCCAGCTTCGGCGCTCCCGACAACGACGACATCTACATCAATCTGCTCTTTCTCTACTGCCTGCGCCGCTATGGCATCGATGTCGATCCCGTCACCGTGGCACACGAGTGGGACAAAAAAATTCGCCAGGTCTGGCATGCCAACGATGCAGGCCTCGCCAACATTCGCAAAGGCATCTTGCCGCCGGATTCCGGTAACCCGCGCAACAATCTTCATGCCGACGACATCGACTTTCAGATCGAGTCCGATATCTTCGGCATGATCTCTCCGGGCCTTCCGCAAGTCTCCAATCGCTACGGCGAACGCATGGGCCATATCATGAACTACGGTGACGGCGTCTACGGGGGCATGTTCGTATCCGCCATGTACACGCAGGCTTTCTTCGCGAAAAATATTCGCGAAGTTGTCGAGAGCGGCCTCAAAGCCATTCCTTCCCAGAGCCTCTACGCGCAGACCATTCGTGATGTCATCCAGTGGCATGACCAAAATCCCAATGACTGGCTCAAGACCTGGCATCTGGTCCAGGCAAAGTGGGGCGAAGTCGATCACTGCCCCGACGGCTATCACAAACCTTTTAATATCGACGCGAAATTGAACGGCGCGTACATTGTCATCGGCCTGCTCTACGGCAACGGTAATTGGTACAAAACCATGAATTATGCCACGCGCTGCGGACAGGACGCCGACTGCAATCCCGCCAACGCCGCGGGAATTCTCGGCACCTTGATCGGAGCGCACGCCATTCCCGCCGAATATCGCGAACCGCTCCACAACACCTACTGGAACAAGACACTCGCCGGGCTTCCTGATTCCTACGAAATTGACGTCCTTTCCGGCGACACCGCGCAGGTCGGCCTCAAAGTCCTGCTTGCCAACGGCGGTGAACTCGTTGTCCGCTCCAGTAAAATAATTCTCCGTATTCCCCAACAGGATCCCGTCCCGCCGCCAGAACTGGAACAAGTCAAATGGGTTGGCGACAAGCCTGTCCTCTGAAATCCCCACTCACCCAGCTGCGCTAAATGGCAAATCCCTTAGTTTGACTCCCGCGTGTTCGCAGCGTACTCTGATAATCCGATGTTTCACGGTCTTCACTCTCGCTTCACACACTCTACCCGTCTCCGCGCTCTCGTTGTCTGTCGCTGCTGTACTTGCTGTCCGGTGAACGTGTGGGCGGAGTCGAGCGACTAGTCTCTTTTTACAACTAGATTTGCTTCACATCCAGCCCACCCGATCCGGTGGGCTTTTTTGTTGTTGAAGCGCATCGACTCGGCCGTTCGGAACGTCGAATACGATCAAAGAAAGAAGGGGATACTCATGAGCAACATTCACTCGGAAGTCCTGCAAGCCAACGCAAACTATAGTTCTAATTTCGGTGAAAAAGGGAAACTCGCTCTCCCTCCCGCGCGGCGCTTTGCCATGCTCACCTGCATGGACGCGCGCCTCGACCCCGCTAAATTCGCCGGCCTTGCCGAAGGCGATGCCCACGTCATCCGCAACGCTGGTGGCCGCGCCAGCGACGATGCCATCCGTTCGCTGGTCATCAGCTACAAACTTCTCGGCACCCGCGAATTTTTCGTTATCCACCACACCAATTGTGGAATGGAATTCTTCACCAATGACCTCATGCGCGATCTTCTCAACTCCAGCCTCGAAACCGCCGAACTCACCTCGAGCGGCTTCAAGGATGTCGGCAAGGGCCCCGGCTCCCGCGCCGGCGAATACATCGAATGGCTCACCATCAAGGACCAGAAACAGGCCGTGGTCGATGATGTGGCACGCATCCGTGCTCACGCCCTCGTCCCCAAATCTATTCCCGTTTACGGCTTTCTCTACGATGTCAGTTCCGGGAACCTCATCGAAGTCGAAGCGGCCCGTGCTGCCGGCGCCTCAGCCTAATCCATTCCCATAGGGGCGGCTTTACGCCGCCCTCTTGGGTTTTTCCGGGAACGCCGATCTCCAGATCGGCGCGTTCCCCCTCCCATTCCGCATGCGTCACTTTATGCTAGCTACCGCGCCCCCATCTCCGCCTCAGGTGCCGCGCCCGTTACTCACTCCATCAGCCTTTCCTGGCAGCCAAGCACTTCTTCCGTTGTCGGGTACTACGTTTACGAAGGCTCGCAATCCGGCGGCCCTTACACCCGCATGAATTCCACGCCCTGTCCCGTCACCACGTTCTCCGCTACCAATGTGGTCTCGGGAGACATCTACTACTTCACAACCACTGCCGTAGATTCCACCGTTGTGGAGAGCGCCTATTCCAACCAGGTCACTGCTCTCGTCCCCTGATCACCGCTGCCCCAATTCAGTTAAGGCTGCCCTCGCAAGCTGCCCCCACCCGTCACCCAGACCCGTGGGGGCTCTTGTTTTTACCCTCCTCTCACCACGCACCGCTCAAGCACCGTGGCTCCAGGCCGTCGCAAAACTGGCCGGTTATTCTCCATTCTTATTGTCATGAACTTGTACAATCGTGTATTTCCCTAATACACACTACGCAGCAACCAGTTATTCCATCTTTGCCATTCCTTCAACCACAATAGAACCTTCCAGTAATTGGTGCAGCAATTGGGGAGTTCGTTCGTGGATCCTCGTAAGTTGTTCCGAGGGGCCAGTCTTTCGTTTCCGGTCCTGGCTCTGATTCTATTCGGCCTCCACCTGTTGCTGCTTTTAGCGGGTGCGCACGTCTCTGTTTCGCCCTTGGTCGGCGGGCTGCTCCAGTCGTGTCTGGGAGCGTTGGCCGTCGGTGCTGCCTGGCAGGCGACGCAACGCTCCGCGGGTTTCATCCGCACCTTCTGGCGTTTTCAGGCTGGCAGTTTTTTTCTTTGGGTTCTGGCACAAACCCTGGCTGCCATTTACGACGGCGTGCTGCACAAACCAATTGACCAGCCGTGGCCAAGCGATTTGCTCTTTTTTCTATGGACCACCCCGCTTTTTCTCTCCTTATTCCTGGATCCGTATGCCGAGTCCACTCAAATCGAATGGCCGCAATGGCTTGATTTCGCGCAGGTCGGCATCCTCGTAGCCTCTCTTTATGTTTTTGTCTTTGAGGTCCCCGCGCACTGGGAAGCCGGA
>Ga0208714_1000565_pt1 | contig 10517 bp, 8 predicted proteins | sample NGESurshal072012_3_FD_184461 | JGI IMG/M metagenome (GOLD analysis project Ga0208714, IMG submission 184461) | Arctic peat soil microbial communities from Barrow, Alaska - NGEE Surface sample 415-1 shallow-072012 (SPAdes) | ecosystem: Environmental > Terrestrial > Soil > Wetlands > Peat ... | reverse complement strand
GGCATCAAGCCCAACGACATCGTCGTATGGGACCGCACCAATCACGAACTCGACCGCGCCGGTTTCCACCTCTCCAACGACCCCAACCGAGAGCGCATTCTCGGCACCGACTCCAAAGACGTCGGCTACGAAGACTCTTCCTACTCCAACTTTTCCTTCACCACTCGTTTCTCCAAGCTCCTCACCCGCACTTGCACCGCCATGATCAATCTCCCCATACTCAAGGACCACAGCGGCGCGGGCGTCACTCTCTCCATGAAGAATATGTACGGCGTAGTCCACAATCCCGCCGATTTCCACGCCGACAATTGCTGTCCCTATGTCGCTGACCTCTACGCCAGCCCGGTAATCAAAAATAAATTCCGCATCTCCATCTGCGATGCCTTCACCGGCTGCTACGATGGCGGCCCCAGCTTTAAGCCCCAATACACCTGGAAATACAACGGCCTCATCATCGCCACCGATCCCGTGGCCCACGATCACACCGGCTGGCAAATCATCGAAGCTAAGCGCGCCGAAAAATCCCTGAAGTCCCTCACCGATTCCGGCCGCCCACCCAAGTACATCTCCGTAGCCGCCGATGACAACCACCGCCTCGGCACCAACAACCCTGACCGCATCAACGTGCTGGAAACCTGATCTGTAGGGGCACGATAGTTCGTGCCCCTTTCCTTATTTTTTCTCTTTCTCTTGGAGGTCCGTCATGCCGCAATCACCACCCAACCAAACTCCCCTCTCCCGCCGCGACGCCATGCTCTGCATCCTTCGCCTCTCCGGCATCGCCGCCGCAACCACCGCCGCCGCCATCTACCTCTCCGAACACAGCCATCGCCCCACGGACGACTTAATCCTCGGCGCCAAGCGCGATCACACCATCCCGCCCGTCACCGCCCTCCCTCAACTCGCCGTAATCACCAACGGCACTCCCGAGCAACTCCTTCAACACGCCCTCGAACAACTGGGCGGCATTTGCCGCTTCATCTCTCGCAACGACGTCGTCATCATCAAGCCCAACATCGCCTGGGACCGTACTCCCGAACAAGCCGCCAACACCAATCCCCTCCTCATCGCCGAACTCGTTCGCCAATGCTGGAATGCCGGCGCAAAAAAAGTCATCGTCACCGACGTCAGCTGCAACGATCCTCGCCGCTGCTTTCAGCGCTCCGGCATAGCCGACGCCGCCGCGCACGAAGGCGCGCAAGTCCTTCTTCCCGATTCCTCTAAATTTAAGCAAGTGGATTTAGCAGGTGAAGTCCTGCAAACTTGGCCCGTCTTTCAGCCCTTCCTTGAAGCCGATAAAATCATCAACGTTCCCATCGCCAAGCATCACAGCCTGACCGGCGTCACCCTCGGCATGAAAAATTGGTATGGCATCCTCGGCGGCCAGCGCCAGCAACTCCATCAACACATCCACGAAAGCCTTGTCGACCTGGCCGACTTTATGCGTCCAACCCTAACGATTGTGGATGCCTATCGAATCCTGCTCCGCAACGGACCCACCGGCGGAAACCTCGAAGATGTCCAACTGAAAAAATCTCTAATCGCCGGCACCGATCCGGTGGCCCTAGACGCCTACGTTGCCAAATCCTTCTGGAATCTCGACGCCACTGCCATGCCTTACCTGCAACAAGCCGCCGCCCGCAACCTCGGCACCTTCCACTTCGATACCGTCCCCACCCAATTCGTCAATCTATCCTAAATCTACGCTCTTCCACTGCGAATCTCTGCGCACCTCTGCGTTATCTTTTCTCGCGAGTCGCAGTTTTGACTTTCCTCAATCCGCCATCTTCAACTTATCCAAATACGCCGTGTACGCCGTTTTGATCGCATTCAAATCCGGCGTCGCCCCGCTCTTCTCCGTCAACGTAATAAACGTATCCATGGCCTTGTCGATTTCCCCGAACAATGCATGGTTCGTTTTCGACAGCGCCATATCTCCGCCGTAATCTTCCGCCTTATCCCAGGTCCGCTCCAGAATCCGTGCCAGCTTGGCCGCCGTCGCGCCATCGCCCTTCTGTATCGCCGCATACGTCAACTGGGCCAGCGCCCGGTATGGCCCCATCTTCGTATCGTCCACTCCCGCCGTCTGCGGCGATTTCTTCTCCTGCGCACAGATCACCGTCGACGCACTCCCACACACCATCACCATCGCAGCGACCAGCAATATCACTCTGCTAGCCTTCCCAAATCGGTTTGTCATTGGACCCCCAGTTGCACCAGAGTATCGTGCTCATGCCATAATAAATTTCTTTTTCTACCTCTTCAGACAATCAGTAAACAACCTCCACCCTCCACGCTGCACCCCTACCCAGGCCTCTCCGTTAACTCTGCGGACCTCTGTTACCTCTCCGTTAATTCCTTCCCTTCCTTTCTCTTTTCCCACCGCTCGTGCCCGCACTCTCCCGGTTGCCGCCTCTCCACTTCTAGTGTAAATTTATAAAGTACCGTGCATTTTATGGGCGTGTAGCTCAGCTGGGAGAGCGCGTCGTTCGCAACGACGAGGTCGCAGGTTCGAACCCTGTCACGTCCACCAATTGCTCACCTATGTGTCGGGTCGCTCACCGAACTGAAGAGCATTCTTCTTACTTCTTTCCCTCCTGCTCTTCCCCCGGGCCCAATTTCTCCTCCTCCGCCTGCTCTTTCCGGTACAACTCCGCGATCTCCTTCAACTCCTCCTTCCGCAATCCCACTACCTTCCCCTTTTCATCCCTCCAGATCTCCCACCGCTGCCGCAAACTCGCACTCACCATTTTCTCCCGCGCCGCAACTCGCTGCGCCGATTCCGCTTCGCACTCTCGCGTTCCTACTTCCCTGATCTCATTCCGCAATTCCCCGCGCATCTCCTTCTGCTTCTCCCTCTCCTCGTGCAACTGCTCCAGCAAACGGTTATGCCCGCCCACCACGCTTACCAGCGCGCTGGTCGTCCACGCAAACGTAAACAATCCCGATATCCCGATAATTGGACTGATATTTCTCCACTGCGGATTGATGTCCACGCTCCCAAATCCCAGCGTCGTGTACGCGTTCGCGCAAAAATAAATCGCGTCGTGCGCCCGCTCCACCAGCCCCATGCTCATCAGCACAAACGCCCACGTCACTACCTCCACCAGGTGCAAGAACAACAGCAGAAATATCGCCAGTCCGAAGAGCACCACCGCTTGCACTACATGCGGCCGCCCCTTCCTCAACCTCTTCTCTCCAGACACATGCAACACCAATATCCTGTGGATCCCAATCCCATGGAACAGCACCAGGCAAACCAAAATCAGCGATCCAACCCCCATCGCCGCCCACGGCTTCAACTCATCCGGCACTCTCATCAACAACGAATAAACACTTGGCACGCGCTCCCCCTCGCCATCTTCTTCCCGCCATAACCGCCGATAGTATGGCTCAACTCTTCCTCCACCGCCGCACTCTACCGGCCTCTGAATATCGTCGTTGCTTTATAATGATTTTGCACCTACATGGACTCATCGAAACCAAATATCCCCGTCGCTTGTTCTCTCTCCGACGCGCAATTGCGCGAGCGCGAGGCCACCCTCCTCGCCGAATTTGAATCTGCCGTGATCGCTCGAGAAGAGCTCCCCGCGGGCTACCTCTTCCACCTCCCCGGCCAGGATACATGCCTCCTGCTGATCGCCAATCTCCTTGCCGCCGAGCGCCAGTGCTGCCCGTTCCTCTCTTTCGCCCTTCACGCTTCTCCGAATCACGGCCCGCTCGCTCTTTCCATCACCGGCCCCGATGGCACAAAAGAGTTTCTTCGCTCACTTTTCTTTTAGTCCCTGTCGGCTCTTTGGAACCAGCTGCGGATTTTTCTTTCCCCATCGCCCTCTCCATTTCGCACCCTCGTTGTATACTTGGAAATAATAAGTGGCGCTACCCAACTCTAAAGCTACTTATACAGGTCCTAATCGCCCATGCCCGCATTTTATAAAATTGATAAAGCAAATCGCCTGGTCATGAGCACTGCTTCCGGCACTATCACCGGGCCCGAAGCGCGCGCTCACCACCAGAGTCTTTCCGCCGATCCCGATTTTGGCGGCCAGGGACTGCCTTACACGCTCGCCGCGATCGTCAATGAATTCGCGAGTTCCGCGAATATGGCTTTCGCGATGTATCCGGGCCTGAGCCAAGGCGCCCTTGCCGCATTGCTGACGCATGGCACGGATGCGCAAAAAAAGATTTTCGTGCCAAAACTGATCAGCGGCGATTGGTCGGGCACGATGAACCTCACCGAGTCGCATTGCGGCACCGATCTTGGCCTCCTTAAAGCCAAGGCCGTCCCCAATGGCGACGGCTCCTACGCGATTTTTGGCGAAAAAATCTTCATCTCGGCTGGCGAGCATGATCTGGCCGAAAATATCATTCATCTCGTACTCGCCCGCATCGAGGGGGCGCCCGCCGGCGTCAAAGGCATCTCGCTTTTCGTCGTGCCCAAGATCCTTATCGAAGCAGACGGGTCGCTCGGCGCTGCCAACAAGGTGACTTGCGGCTCGCTCGAACACAAGATGGGCATTCATGCCAATGCCACCTGCGTGATGAATTACGATGGCGCCATGGGCTGGCTCGTGGGCGAGCCGAATAGAGGCTTGAACGCCATGTTCGTTATGATGAACGAGGCGCGTCTCGGTGTCGCGATCCAAGGCTTGGCGGCCTCGGAGGTGGCCTATCAGAATGCCGCCGCCTATGCCAAGGAGCGCTTGCAGGGCCGCTCATTGGCGGGGCCAAAATACCCGGAGAAACCCGCCGATCCGATCATCGTTCACCCCGACGTGCGGCGCAATTTAATGACGATCCGCGCTTTCAATGAGGCGGCGCGTGCCCTTGTGATTTGGACCGCACTCAAGAGCGACATCGCGCATAGATCCGCCGATAAATCCGAAGTCCAGGCTGCGGCGGACTGTTTGGGGCTGCTCACGCCGGTGCTGAAAGGTGTGCTCACCGATATAGGCTTCGACAACACGGTCAAGGCCCAGCAAGTCCTCGGCGGCCACGGCTATATTGAGGAATGGGGCATGGAGCAATTCGTCCGCGATGCCCGCATAGCGATGATCTATGAAGGCGCCAACGGCATTCAGGCGCTCGATCTCGTTGGCCGCAAGCTCGCCAAGGACGGCGGCCGCGCGGTCATCGCATTCTTCGGCGAGGTCAAGTCCTTCATCAAGGAGAATGAGGGCGATGCCGCCTTAACGCCATATCTCACCGGCCTGAAGCAAGGCCTCGCTCATCTCGAACAGGCGACCTTGTGGTTCATGCAAAACGCGATTGCCAAGCCCGACAATGCGGGCGCTGGCTCCTATGATTATATGCATCTCTTCGGGCTGGTCGCGCTTGGCTTCATGTGGTCACAAATCGCCAAGGCCGCCCTCGCGATCAAACCCGCGGGCAATGGAGATGCAGCCGCAATGGATGCGAAACTGCTGCTGGCCAAATATTTCATGGAGCGCATCATGCCCGAGTCGGGCGCCCATCTCGCCCGCATCTCCACCGGTGCTGCAACGATGATGGCGTTGGAAGCCCAGCAGTTTTGAGTGTTGCACGAACTGCGCAGTAACATGAACCAAGACCGGGAGGACAAGGTGCCCGAAGCTTTCATTTACGATCATGTTCGCACGCCGCGCGGACGCGGCAAGCCTGACGGTGCGCTGCACGAGGTCTCGACCCTCGGGCTCGCCGCGACGGTACTGCGGGCCATCAAGGAGCGCGGCGATCTCGACACGCATCTCGTCGATGATGTAGTGCTCGGCTGCGTCGATCCCGTCGGCGAGGCGGGCGGCGACATCGCCCGCGCTGCGGCGCTCACTGCGGACTATGGCAACCATGTGCCGGGCATTCAGATCAATCGTTTCTGTGCCTCTGGCCTCGATGCAATCAATTTCGCCGCTGCGCAAATCATGGCCGGACAACATAGTCTTACCGTCGGCGGCGGCGTCGAATCGATGAGCCGAGTCGGCATCGGCGCCTCGGGGGGAGCCTGGCCGGTCGATCCCGCGATCGCGATCAAATCCTATTTCATGCCACAGGGCGTGTCCGCCGATCTCATCGCGACGAAATATGGATTTTCCCGCGACGACGTCGATCAATACGCTGTCTCTTCGCAACAACGCGCGGCAAAGGCTTGGAGCGAGGGCCGCTTCAAAAACTCTGTTGTGCCGGTGCGCGACATCAATGGCATAACCCTTCTCGATCGTGACGAACATATGCGGCCTTCGACAGACATGCAGTCGCTCGCCGCACTGAAACCCTCTTTCACGATGATGGGGGAGCAAGGCGGTTTCGACGCGGTGGCGGTCGACGCCCATCCCGAAATAGAGAAGGTCGTGCATGTCCATCACGCCGGCAATTCGTCTGGGATAGTGGATGGCGCCGCCGCGGTCCTCATCGGTTCGGCCGAAGCCGGGCAGGCCATGGCGCGAAAGCCGCGTGGAAAAATTCGGGCCTTCGCAAATATCGGCTCTGAGCCGGCGATGATGCTGACGGGTCCCGTCGATGTCACTCACAAGGTCTTGGCCCGCGCGGGAATGACGCTCGATGACATCGATCTTTTTGAGGTCAATGAAGCCTTTGCCTCCGTCGTGCTGCGGTTCGCTCAAGCCTTCGATCTCGACATGACTAAACTCAACGTCAATGGCGGCGCGATCGCGATGGGCCACCCGCTTGGCGCGACCGGGGCCATGCTGCTTGGCACGGCACTCGACGAACTCGAACGGACAGGCAAAACGACGGCGCTCATCACGCTTTGTATTGGAGCGGGGATGGGCACCGCGACGATCATCGAACGCGTATAGCCTCTTGCGATGGTGCTTACGGGCAAAAGCAGGCGACCATGGGACGATGCGAAAGCGCTACTTATCTACGTGATAAGATCAATCGACGGAGTTTGAAGTGCACGTGCAAATGGTCATGCCGGAAAGTAAATTAACCGTGCTTCTCCCCGGCGCGCAGTTTTCCGATGCATATCGTCTCGTCGTGGATGAGCCGGACCTGGACGCGATCACTGCGGCCCGCCGCGTCTTGGAACGCTCCCCGCGATGGATTCGTGGGCTCATGCGCCTGCGCAATCGAATCACTTCGCTTTTGGGCCTCAAACCGGCAGAGCTGGCACTGCATGACAGGCGAGAGGGAAGCGCCAACGTCGGGGCCTTCCCTGTCATCAGCAGCGCACCGGAACGCGTTGTTCTTGGGTTCGATGACAAACATCTTGATTTTCGTATCGTCGTCGATCTGGCAAAGATCGACGTCTCGCATAGTCAAATTACGACGACGACATTGGTCCGCCCGCATAATCTGCTCGGCCGAACCTATCTCGCGGTTGTGCTGCCCTTTCATCGGAGGATCGTCCCCGCCATGCTTGCCCAAGCCGCGCGGGTGTAGGGAGCGACCCATGGACCTCACACATTTCCGCTGCGACACCGAGGGCAAAGATAGGTTTTCCGGCCGCGCCAATATTTCCATCTTGCAAAATGTCTCGCGGTAAGCCTTTCCTGAGCGTGATCCACTGTACCCGCCTCAGTCCATCTACCGGGCGTAAGCCTGATTTGAAGACGACATACCTTAACTGCGCAGTTTTGACTGCGCCTTTGGTGAGAGATATCTGAATGAAGCGCGAACGCGTAAAGCGCTGGTATAGAATTGCGGCTATCGGCCTTATTGGCCTCCTCATTGCCGGTACCGGCATTGTCTTTTCGGTACAACCGACTTTGGCTGCGCTGGTCTGTCCTCGCTGCTTTGGTTTCGAGCAGCTTTCCGGGCGCGTCTTCGTCGATGCCGCCATGCTGGGGCCTCTCCGGGCGCAGCTCGCTAGCGCCATGCGCGAAGGCGAAACGAAGGTCGCCAATTTCTATGGCGAGTTGAAAGCGGCGCCCGAAATACTCGCCTGCGCCACCGATAGCTGTTGGCGAGGGCTCGGAGGTAGCGGCGCACAAGGTATCAGCTATGCGAGCGCCGGGTTTCGTCTTGCTCCGCGTGGGATCGATCCCATCATCGTCGCGCATGAACTTTCGCATATCGAACTGCACGCACGGCTTGGCCTTGTGAATTTCATGGTAGGCGCAATCCCGGCCTGGTTCGATGAAGGTCTCGCCGTGATCGTTTCGGACGATCCAAGGTACCTTCTCGCCAGCACGGCAAGCGACCGGTGCCGCGTCGATTCTACGGGCACGTTACCACTCGCTCCGATGGCATGGACCCGGGCGGCCGGAACCGAACACAACCTCTATGCTCGCGCCGCGTGCCGCGTGCTGCGGTGGATGAACGCCAATGAGGGCAACGTCGCCGCGCTGGCGCTCATCAAGAAGGTGGCCGAGGGCGTACCTTTCAGCGAAATCTATCACGATCCAGGCGCGGGCAAAACCTAGCCCGCGCAAAGCCGGGAATGCTGCAGGGGAGAAGCAAATGAATTTCGCAAATTTCCGCTTCGAGACGGACTCTGACGGCATTGCCTTGCTGACCTGGGATATGCCGGAGCGCTCGATGAATGTCATCACGCCCGAGGTTATTGGCGAAATCGAAGCTGTCGTCGATCATGTCGCGGCGGAGGCTTCGATCAAGGGCTGCGTGATCGCCTCGGGCAAAGACAATTTTTCCGGCGGCGCCGATCTTTCCATGTTGCAAAGCGCGGCCGCCGAATATCAAAAGGCGCTGCGGGAAAAAGGCGAAGAGGAAGCGACAAAGCTATTTTTCGAGCGCGCGAGCCGCCTGTCGCAGATCTATCGCAAGCTCGAAACCTGCGGCAAACCTTTCGCCATTGCAATCAATGGCACCTGCGTTGGCGGCGCCTTCGAGCTCGCGCTTGCCTGCCATTACCGGGTCGTCGCGGATGACGACAAGACTCGGGTGGGGTTACCTGAGATCAAGGTAGGCCTGTTTCCAGGCGCGGGCGGCACCCAGCGCGTTGCCCGCCTGATGCAGACCGGCGATGCGCTGCAAATGCTTTTCAAGGGCGAGCAGATCAGGCCGAAGGCGGCGAAAGCGATGAATCTTGTCCATGAGATCGCCCCCGCCGGCGAAAGCGTCGCGAAGGCCAGGGCCTGGATCGCGGCGGGCGGCAAGGGCGTCGCGCCATGGGATGAGAAAAGCTTCAAGCTCCCTTCCGGAAAAGTGTTTTCGGCCCAAGGCATGATGGTATGGCCCGCCGCCAATGCCATCTACCGGCGCGAGACGCATGACAATTATCCGGCGGCAAAGGCGATTTTGCACAGTGTCTATGAGGGCCTGCAATTGCCTTTCGATTTGGCGCTGCGCGTCGAATCGCGATGGTTCGCCAAGATTTTGCGCTCGCCCGAGGCCGCAGCCATGATCCGCACTCTGTTCCTGTCCATGGGCGAATTGAACAAGGGCGCGCGGCGTCCCGCGCATGTTCCGGCCGCCGCGGTTAAGCAGGTTGGCATCCTTGGCGCGGGGTTCATGGGCGCCGGCATTGCCTATGTCACCGCAAGCGCTGGGATGGACGTGGTGCTGATCGACCAAGATCAGGCGGCAGCCGATAAGGGCAAGGAGATTTGCAACAAGCTGATCTCGGGCCAGGTGCTCAAGGGCCGCGCGACAACCGCCGATAAGGAGGCGCTTCTTGCCAGGATCAAACCGACCGTTGATTACAAAGACCTCGCAGGGGCGGATCTCGTGATCGAAGCGGTTTTCGAGGATCGCGCGGTTAAGGCCGCTGCGACACAAAAGGCGCGTGCGGTGCTTCAACCCGGCACGATCTTCGCCTCAAACACCTCGACCTTGCCGATTACCTCGCTTGCACAAACCTATGGCGAGCCTGAAAATTTTATTGGGATTCACTTTTTCTCGCCGGTCGAAAAAATGCTTCTTGTCGAGGTGATTCTTGGCGAGAAAACCGGGGACCGGGCGCTTGCCACCGCTTTGGATTATGTTCGCGCGGTCAAGAAGACACCCATCGTGGTGCATGATTCGCGCGGCTTTTACGCCAACCGCTGCGTTGGTAATTATATTCATGAAGGCCACATCATGCTGCTCGCGGGCATTCCTCCCGCGATGATCGAGAACGTCGCCAAAATGGCTGGCATGCCGGTTGGGCCGCTCGCCCTCAACGATGAGGTCGCGCTCGATCTAGCGCTGAAAATTATCGAGGCGGCGAAGCGTGATTTGGGATCGGCGGCGATCGATCCGGCGCAGGAAAATTTGCTCAAAACCATGGTCATCGAACATGGCCGCTATGGGCGCAAAAACAACAAGGGTTTTTATGATTATCCCGCGCAAGGCACGAAAACTCTGTGGCCAGGCCTCGACGCGTTTCAATCAACAAAGCTCGATCCGGATAAGATCGATATTGCCGAACTCAAACAACGCTTTCTCGTGACACAGGCGGTCGAAGCGGCGCGCGTGATCGAGGAAGGCGTCGTGACGGACCCGCGCGAAGCGGATGTCGGCTCAATCATCGGCTTCGGCTTCGCGCCTTTCAGCGGCGGCACATTGAGTTATATCGATGGAATGGGTGTAGCCAATTTTGTCGCGCTTTGCGAGCAGCTCCGCCAAAAATTCGGAGATCG
>Ga0208714_1000564_pt1 | contig 10530 bp, 9 predicted proteins | sample NGESurshal072012_3_FD_184461 | JGI IMG/M metagenome (GOLD analysis project Ga0208714, IMG submission 184461) | Arctic peat soil microbial communities from Barrow, Alaska - NGEE Surface sample 415-1 shallow-072012 (SPAdes) | ecosystem: Environmental > Terrestrial > Soil > Wetlands > Peat ... | reverse complement strand
CGCGGGCGATCGCGATGCGCTGGCGCTGGCCGCCGGACAGCGACAGCCCGCGCTCGCCGACGCGCGTGTCAAAGCCCTGCGGCAGGCGCGCGACGAAGTCAAAGGCCTGCGCTCGCCGCGCTGCGGCTTCGACCTCCGCCAGGCTCGCCGTCGGGCGACCGTAGGCGATGTTCTCGGTGACGCTCGCGGAGAAAAGGAAGGGGTCGTCGGAGACGACGGCGACGGCTTTGCGCAGCGAGGTCAGCTCGACCGTGCGCACGTCGGCGCCATCGAGCAGTACCTCACCCTCGCTGGCGTCGTACAACCGCGAGATCAGCGAGACGAGGCTGGTCTTGCCCGAACCGGTGCCGCCGACGAGTGCGACGGTGCTGCCGGCGGGGACGTCGAGGTCGACGTCGCAGAGCACCGCGCGCGCCGGGCGCGCCTTGCGCGCGACGCCGTCGCGGTCGCCGTCGAGCGTGAACTCGCGCGGCGCGGCGTAGACGGCGCCGAAGTCGTCGGCTTCGTCGTAGCGCAGCGTTACGCCGCGGAACTGCACGTGGCCGTTGCCGGCGGGCAGCTCGGGTGCGTCGGGCGGCGCGACGATGCGCGGCTGGCGGTCGAGCACCTGGAAGATGCGCGCGCCGGAGGCGGTCGCGCGCTGGGCCAGACCGAGCGTCACGCCGAGTGAGCGCATCGGCCCGATGAGCATGTTCAGGTACAGGTAGAACTGGCTGAACTGCCCGAGTGTCAAGTGGGCGTGGATCACGCTGCGCCCGCCGAGCAGCAGCACGGCGGCGAGCCCGAGTTGGGGCAGGAAGCCGATCGCCGGGTTGAACGTCGCCTCCAGGCGCGTGGCGACCATCGACTGGTCGAACACGCGCGAGACGCTGTGGCGAAAGCGCTGCAGCTGGTGGGGCTCGCGCGCGAAGGACTTGACGACGCGCACGCCGGAGATGTTCTCCTCGGCGTCGGCGGTGAGCTCGGCGATGCGCTGCTGGACCTCCTGGATCGCCGGGCGCGCGGTGCGTCCGTAGCGCTGGGAGATGAACACGACGAATGGCACGGGCGCCATTGCGATCAGCCCGAGTCCTGGGTTGATGAGGATCATCGCGGCGCCGGCGAGCAGGAGCGTGAGCGCGGACTGCAGGATGAACACGAGGCCGTAGCCGAGGAAGAAGCGCACGGCCTGCAGGTCGACGGTCGCGCGCGACATCAGCTGCCCGGTCTGCTGTCGGTCGAAGAAGCTCAGCTCCAGGCGCTGCAGGTGGCTGTACAGACGGTCGCGCAGGTCGAATTCGATGCCGAGCGAGATCTGCCCGGCGATCAGCCGCCGGAAGTAAGTCAGCACCCAGCGCGCCAGCACGACGCCGACGATCACCAGCGCGAGCACGAGCAGCGTGTGGCGATCGTGCGCGCGCTGCACCAGCTCGTGACGATGGGCGTGCGTGTTGCCGTGCTGGATCGCTTCGACGGCCGAGCCGGTGAAGTGGGGGATCAGCACGGTCATGACCATCGCGGCGCTGGCGAGCAACCAGGAGACGATCAGCCCGCGCTTGTACGGACGAAGGAAGCCGAGCAGTCTGTAGAACGTGGTCATAGTTGTATGGGCAACGATTATCGCAGGCGCTTGCGAGCGGTGGCGAGCGCCTGGCGCAGCGGGCTGGGCCTAAGCTTGGCTGATGTCCGAGCGGCCGACGTCACCGCCGCACCCGGGCGCTGGCGCCGGACTGTGCGACACGTGCTCGCACCAGCAGGAGGTGCGAAACACGCGTGGCTCGGTGTTCTCGCTGTGCATGCGCTCGCGAGAAGATCCAGCTTATCCGCGCTATCCGCGTCTGCCCGTGCTGAGCTGTCCTGGCTACGAGCGCAGCGAGTCGTGATCTCTTTTTATGAGGGCCGGCACGGCCGGCCCGATCTGCTCGCGCGCTGGCGCGACGCGGCCATGCGCGGTGGACGCGGTCGTGCGTGTCAGCCGGCGGCGGCGGCGGGTGCGACTTCGGGCTCGGCGGGTGCCTCCTCGGAGCTGACGAAGTCGCGGCTGCGCACGAGCGCGAAGGCGAACACCGAGCCGGTGAGCGCGACGCACGCGGCGATGATCAGGATGCTCGTGAACGCTTCGGTGAAGCCGACGCGGTAGGCGTGCATCAGCGCGTGTCGCGCGGCGGTGGGAAGCGCGCGGGCGACCTGTCCGACTTCGCCGGAGACGAGCGCGGTGTCGAGCTTGCCGTGCGCGGCGTGCAGCACTTCGCGCCCCGGGCCGGTGGACAGTGCGGCGGTGGTGTCATGCGTTACATCGTGCTGGAAGATCGCGCCGAGGCCGGCGATGCCGGTCGCGATGCCGACCTGGCGGAAGGTGTTGTTGATGCCCGAAGCCATGCCGCTGCGCGAGTGGTGCACGACGCCGACGGCGGTGGAGGCGAGCGGCGGGTTGATCAGCCCGACGCCGGCGCCGGCGAGCACGAAGCCGGGTACCAGCACGGTCCAGCCGGAGCTGGCGTCGACGGCGGTCATCGCCAGCAGGCCGGCGCCGACGAGGACCAGCCCGCAGCCAAGCAACAGCCGCACGGGCACGCGCACGGACAGGCGCCCGGAGATCGGCGCGACGAAGAACGACAGCAGCGTGACCGGCAGGAAGCGCAGTCCGGCCTGCAGCGGGCCGTAGCCGAGCACGTCCTGGATGTACAGCGTGAGATAGAGGAACATCGAGAACATCGACGCGGAGACGGCGAAGGCGACGACGCTCGCGCCGGCGAACGCCGGGCGTTTGAACAGCGTGAGGTCGAGCATCGGGCGCTGCTGGCGGCGCTCGACGACCACGAACAGCACGATCAACACCGCCGACGCGACGAGAAAGCCGACGATGCGCGCCGAGCCCCAGCCCTTTTCGTTGCCCTCGATCAGCGCGAAGACGAGCAGGAACAGCGAGCCGGAGAACGTCACCAGACCGAGCCAGTCGACGCCCCGGGCGTTGGGATCGCGCGACTCGGACACCTGGGTGAGCGTGAGCGCGACCGCGGCGATGCCGATCGGCACGTTGACGAAGAAGATCCATTCCCAGCCGATGCCCGATGTGATCACGCCGCCGACGATCGGGCCGATGGCGACGGCGCCGCCGATGACGCCGCCGAACACGCCGAAGGCGACGCCGCGCTCGCGGCCGTGGAAGGCGCCGGCGATCAGCGCGAGCGAGGTGGCGAACATCATCGCCCCGCCGGTGCCCTGCACGGCGCGCGCGAGGTTCAGCGCGAGCGGCGTGCCGGCCAGCCCGCAGGCGGCGGAGGAGAGCGTGAAGACGACCAGCCCGGTGACGAACACCAGCCGCCGCCCGAAGCGGTCGGCGAGCGCGCCGGCGGTGAGCAGGAAGGCGGCGAGCGTCAAGGAGTAGGCGTTGACGACCCACTGCAGGTCCTGAAAGCTCGAGTGCAGCGAGCGCTGGATGTCGGGCAGCGCGACGTTGACGACGGTGATGTCGAGCAACAGCATGAAGATCGCCACAGACACGGCGATCAGCGTCCACCACTTGCGCTCCACGACAGCTCCCCTTGTCGTTGCGTGCGTTACCGCACCGCACTATATGAACGCCAGGTGGCCCCCGCGGGCGCCTGCCTCTGCCGCCGGCGGCGATGCGCCACGAGGCGGGCTCGTCGCGTGCTCGTGCGGCGCTATCCCGTTTGAAGGTGCTTGTGCAGGAACGGCACGACCTCGCTCCACAGCTTCGCCGCAGGCTCGGGCCGGTAGGTCGGGCGGTAGTCGGCGAAGAACGCGTGGCCCGCGCCGTCGTAGATGTCGACTTTGACCTCCTGCCCGCTTGCGCCGGCCTGCTCGCGCAGCTGCGCGCCGAGCTCGGGCGATGGGTTCTGGTCCTCGGCGCCGACCGCCGCCAGCAGCGGGCAGTTCAGCGACGCGGCCATCTCCAGCGGCGGCGTCGGGCGCGGCGGCGTCGAGCGCTCGTCGGGTGTGGCGCGATCGATGAAGCCGCCCCAGCAGTCGACGGCGGCATTGAGCTTGTCCGACGCGCAGGCGAACAGCAGCGTGTAGCGCCCGCCCATGCAGAAGCCGATGCAGCCGATTTGCCCGGTCACGCCGTCGAGGCTGCGCAGGTGGTCGGCGGCGCCCTGCAGGTCGCCGAGCACGGTCTCGTCGGACATCGCGAACAGGCGCGCCATCACCGCCTGCAGGTCGTCGGTCGGCGGCGGCCCGCCTTCGCGCGTGTACAGGTCGACGCCGAGCGCCACGTAGCCGAGGTTGGCGAGTCGGTTGCAGACATCGCGCACGTGCTCGATGAGCCCGCTGGCCTCGTGGATGACGACCATCCCGGGGTGGCTGGAGGCGTCGGCGGGGCGCGCCAGGTAGCCGTTGACCTGCGTGTCGCCGGCGCCGGCGAAGGTCAGCTCCTCGCCGCTGATGCGCGTGGGATCGCTGACGGCCCCGGGAACTCCCCGCGGGCTTGGCTTGACCTCGATGCTTGGCATGGTCACGGACCTCCTGGTCGCTGGAGAATGGGCGCCGGCGCAGCGAACGTCGCGCCTGCGTGCGCGTCGAGCTCGCGCATCTTGCGTCGCACGCGCTTGCGCGTCTCTGAGAGCTCGTCCTCCAGGCGCGACAGCTCGCCGGCGCGACGGCGCACGAGCGCGAGCTGGCGATCGATGTGCCCGAGCGCCTCTTGCAGCAGCTCTTGGCGGCGGTCTGAGTCGACGTCCTCGCGGCGCAGCTGCGCGCGCACCGCAGCGCGCGCATCCTCGGCCGCGAGCAGCGTCTTCAGCTCCTGCAGCGAGACGCCGAGCAGGTCTTTCAGGCGCATCACCTCGCGCAGGCGCTCGACCTCGGCGTCGCTGTAGAGGCGATGGCGCCCTGACGGCCGCGCGGGCGCCTCGGGCAGCAGGCCGATCTCCTCGTAGTAGCGGATCGTGCGCGGCGTCGTGCCGACCAGGCGCGCGACGTCGCCGATGCGCAGGCTCCCTGCGTGCGGCTGCTCGGCTCCCGGCGTGCGGCTGCTCATGAGCGCACGCTCAGCTCGTCGGCGCGACGACGGGGGGAGGGGGCACAGTCGAGACCGGGCAGCATGGCCTCCTCGACGATGGCCTCCTCCCATGGCGTGACGCCGCGCTGGGCTTGCTCGGAAGCGCTTTCGTGGCGCGGGCGCATGAGACACACGGCGGTGCCGATCAGCGAGGTCCCCGCGAGCACCCACAGGGCGACGTGCATGTTGGCGATGAACGGCGCGAGCTTCTCCGCCGAGAGCCCCTGGGCGAGGCCGGAGAAGACGGCGAACAGCGTCGCCTTGGGCACGGCCGAGGTGACGATGGCGAGCACGAAGGCGATCGACAGCACGGCGCCGGTGTTCTGCAGCAACGTGCGCGCGCCGGCGGCGATGCCGCGTCGGTGCGCCGGGACGACGCCCATCATCGCGGCGGTGTTGGGGCTGTTGAACATGCCCGAGCCGATGCCGACGACGAGCAGCCACAGGCCGCTCTGCCAGTAGGGCGTGTGCACGTCGAGCGTCGTCATCGCGGCCAGCCCGACGGCGCTGACAAGCATGCCGATCGCGGCCAGCGCGCGCGAGCCGTGGCGGTCGGCGTAGATGCCGGCGATCGGCGAGGCGACGAGCATGCCGAGCGCCAGCGGGATCAGCTTGATGCCGGCTTGGATCGGCGAGTTGCCCTGCGCGCCCTGGTAGTAGAAGACGAACAGGAACATCAGCGCAAAGCGCGCGAGTCCGTTGATGAACGAGGCCGCGCTGGCCGCCGCGAACAGGCGGTCCTTGAAGATGTCGAGGTCGAGCATCGGCGCGCGCGAGCGGCGCTCGATCGCCACCCACAGCGGCAGCAGCACAGCGGCGACCACCAGCCCGCCGATCACCAGGCTGTCGTTCCAGCCGCTGATGCCGCCGCGCGAGACCCCGTACACCAGGCCCGTCAGCCCGATCACGAACGTCGTCGTGCCGAGCACGTCATAGCCGCGCACGCTGTCCGGTTTGGACAGCTCGCGCAGGATCAGCGCGCCCCACACCGCGCCGGCGAGCGCGAACGGGACGTTGAACCAGAAGACCCAGTGCCAGGAGATCGCCACGAGCGCGCCTCCGAGCACAGGCCCGAGCACGAGCCCGATCGCCGCGACCATCGTGTTGGCGCCCATCGCCAGCCCGAGTTCCTCCTTGGGGAAGGCGTCGGTGACCAGCGCGGCGGCGTTGGCGAACAGGAACGCCGAGCCGATTCCCTGCAGGATCCGCCACAGGATCAGCACCGTCGCGTCGCCGGAGAAGCCGGCGCCGAGCGACGCGAAGGCGAACACGAGAAAGCCGCCGACGTAGGCGCGCTTGCGCCCGAACAGGTCGCTCAGGCGCCCGGCCATCAGCACCAGCACGGTGGCGGCGATCAGGTAGGCGAGGATCACCCACACGAGCGCCAGCAGGCTGGTGTGCAGCGAGCGCTCGAGGTCGGGCAGCGCGATGATCAGCGTGCCCGAGTTGGTCGCCGCGAGCAGCATGCCGAGGCTGGTGCAGGAGAGCGCCCACCACTTGTAGCTGGCGTGCCCCGCCTCCACGCCGAAGCGCGAGGCCAGCCGGGCGTCCTGGCGCTGCGGTGCGGTCGGCGATGCGCTCAATGCCTGCTCCTCTGACGTCTCGCGGGTCTGCATCAAATTGACGTGAACGTAAGGATCACGATAACAGCTGGGGGTAGTGGGTCAGTATGAATCGCGTGCCTGAGAGCACAACTGAGCTAGCCCAAGCACTCGCTGTCCAACCGCCCGGGCTGGTCCTGTACGGTGCTGGCGTGGCAGACGTGACCTTCCTTTCGCAGAAGGAGCCGGTGGACGAGTACGGGCGTGCGCTGTATGCCGTTTCGCGCTCAATCTTGCGCGCAAAGCTCGACCAATTGTCCCGAGAGGATCTTGAAGACCTGAACTCCGCTCGCGCGGACGTGAACTTTCGACAGCTCGCGAAGGTGATCCGGCTGGACAAAGACAAGGGAATGCGGGGCGATGGGTTCGAGTGGGCAGTCCATGAGGCCATCGTCGGGCGTGAGCCGCTGGTCATTGAGCCAGTTGCTGAAGCGTTGGGGCGAGCGTCTACCAAACTCCGAAATGCCGGCGTGCCCGACTCGCTCCTCTTTGGATACGAGCGAGCGCGTTATCTCGGCTTCTTGGACGCGGTGATCGAGGATGCGGGCAAAGACGCGATCTTGCTACCTGACGGCAGCGGCAAACCGTTCCACTTCGGGCCGTGGGTCACGGTGGCGGCCCGCGGTGCCGAAGCCGAGGCCCAACTGAAGGAGCGCATCCGAAAGGTCTGGAAGACCGACCTGTTTTTGACCGTCGAGGGCTCGTGGCGCTATGCCGCGGCGACGATCAAGAGCAATTGGCATGAACTCGAGGCCGGCGCAGGACTTCGTGTTGCGATCGTGCCCGAAGCCGCCGATCTCGCGTACGGCGTCAAGCGCATGAAAGGGCTGCATATGGCCGTGCTCCCCGATCCCAACGGGTTTATGGGGCTGTTCAATGATGCGTATGGGTCCGTTGGACGGGCGCTCTGTAAGGTCGGCAAACAGACGCCGCCGCCGTACTGGGCAAAGCCGAGCGCCAAGGCCGAGCGCGTTCAAGAGCAGCTTGAGAAATACGCTGCCGTCAAGATCCTCGACATCGAGGGGGCTCTGAATGAAGCGGCCCAACAAGATCTCATCGGCGTGGAGAACAAGCTCGTGTCTGTTGAGGCCCCCCCGTGGCTACACATGACTGAGCAGCAAGCCCCCGTGATCGCGCCGAAACCCAGCTTCGAGAAACTTGACTAGCCGATCAACTCTGCGATCTCACTGAGCGTCCAGACGTGATCGGAAACGCCTGCCGCCATCGCAGGGGTGCGCTTGACTCCGTGGCCGCCGTTGTCCGTGAGCGTGAGCGACGAGTGGGGTCGTGCGAAGTTGTAGTGCATGTAGTGGAGGCTGACTGCGTGGGCCAGGTTCTCGACCTTCTTAGAGAAGCCGTTCGTTAGGCGCGTAAAGCGGCGCATGCCCATTCGCATCGTGAGGTTTTGACGCTCGACGTAGGACGTACTGATCCGTTCCGGATCGGGGTCGCCTTTCAGAATCTGGACGCGAGTGCTGGTGCAAACCGGTGGGCTGTAGCGAACCTCGCCACGATCAGCGGCGTAGATCTTCTGAAGCCGCGCCCAATCCACACCGCCGAATGAGAGTCTTGCGCCCGATTCGTAGCCGAAATAGGCGTCGCTGGTGACCTGCTCGACGATAGGCACACGGTTTCTGAGGTCCGCCAGGAAGCACCAAGCGTCCTCAGAAGTCCGCTCTCCCACCAACCAGGAGGGGACGAGCTTCGTATCGGCGCAGATCGCCGTCCATGTCCATACATCGCCGTAGCCGTACTCGCCCTTGTGTTCGTCCGGGACGTTCTTCTGCTTGGAGTAGCAGTAGGCCCAAATCTCATCGACCTCTAGGGTCGTGCAGGGCAGGTCGCGCAGGGCGCGGTCCTGATAGCCCGCGCAGGCTTCGCCGAGATCCACAAGCAGTTTCGTGACCGTGTTCTTCGCCGCCCCGGTGATACGCACCGTCGAGCGGATGCTGTTGCCCTCGACCAAGCAGCCGATGATCTGGGCGCGCTTCTCGGTGCTCAAGCGGTTCATACTGACCATTATGCTTGAGGTATCGGACGGAACGACACCGCGCTCTGGTACGGTTCAAGCCGCACGGGAGGACGGCCGATGCAGGTACCAGGCCAACCGTGAAAGGGGGCGACCGATGGAGAAGTACGTCTATAGCGCACAGTCGCTCGACTCGGCGATGCGCGAATACGAGCGCGAGTACTGCGTCTCCTCCGAGAAGGTTTACGCCGCGTATCACGCGGGCGAGTGCATCGAGGGCGTCTCACGCTTCACACAGTCCGTCTGGGCGTCGTTTTACGAGGAAGTCCTCCGGCTCACCGATGGCGAGGGGCTTGCCGATGAGCCGATCATGACCCGCGTCGGGCGGGCACTCGTCGGCGCGTAGGTCTCTTCGTGGATGTCTGGGAGTACTTCCAGACGCGTGACCGCGAGATTGCTGAATGCTCGCTACGGATGGTCGAGGGCATCTCGCCGTACGCAGAAGAGGAGGGCAACGATCAGCGTGGGATGGTCTTCTGCTCCCTCGCGTTCAACGGCTACGACCCGGACTCAACCTACTTGAGCATCCATGAGGTCGTCGCCGTACGCGGGAGCGGCATCACTCGCATCCGTTACGCCTACTTCCTAGTGATCAACGGCGTGGAGATCGGTGGCTACGAGCGCCATGCGACTCACGACCCGCCGGTGCATCAACACTGCTCAGGCAAAAAGCCTCACGAAACCGCGCCCTCAAAGGTCGTCTCGTTTAAGGAGGCCGCCCAGGAGGCATGGAAATATGTCTCCGAGTTCGGAACGCCTGAAGGCGTCGGCGCTGACGTGGAGGAGGACTAGGAGCTGCCGCCCCAACGAGCGGCCGCCGCCTTCTTTGCGATCTCTGAGCGCTTCTCGGCCGAGAGCTTCTCGGCCCTGGCCTTCCCACCGTTTAGACCGCCCTTGCGGCCGTTCTTCTGTGCGGTGGAAGGCTCCTCGCGCTCCTCCGTGGCTTCCTTGACCAGCCGGTGGGCTAGTCGGTTGAGATCGGCCATGTCGAGATCGTAGCGCCGACGCCGGGGGCCGCTGGCGCAACGCTACGCCCAAGCGCTAGCGACCGACCACAGCAGCCGCTAGACTCGACCATGCACAAGTTGTCGTGAGCAAGGGCTGGCCTTGCAGGGCCAGCCCGATTCGGACCAGGTTGTTGCGCACGCGGGCCACCAAAAGATGATGCAACCCGCTGAACACCTGACCTAGCTCACGTCTCCACTCCTCCAGGTGCGTACTGAACTTGCGGAGAAACTTGTGCTGCTGCCGTTGCTGACCCGTTGGCTGAGGGTCCAGGCAGTTGCGTGGCCGCCGTCTTCCCGTCGGAGAGGGCGTAGACGCCATCGGATACGCGCTCGATGTCGCCCTTGTCGAGCAGTGTCTTGAGCATGTTGTAGACGGAGCCTTTCGGGAGTGGCCGGCCTTCTTTGCCGGAGTAGCCCACGATGTCCGACGGGGAGGCTGTCTCAAGCCTGGAGATAGCCCGGAGCACCCGCTCGCGTGTTGTACCGCCAGTCGCTCCGCGTGAGGAAGGCCTAGAAGCGCGTTTGCGGTTCTGCTTAGCGAGCGCTTCGTCGAGCTGAACGATCTCTACTTGCAGGCGCTCCTGCTGCGCAACCGCTTGCTCACGTAGCTGTTGGAGCTCCTGCTCAGAGCGCTGGGCGAGTAGGTCAACGATGGACGAGTGTGCCATGAGCGCACACGTTATCACGCCGCTCCCCGTACCCCTGCACGCAGGGGTAGACCCTCAATGAGGACTCACGTGAGCGAACGTATGTACGCGAGCCCCACCACGACGGGCGATTCCATACTGACCCACTACCCAGCTGGGCGGGGTCGTCTGAAGGGGTCCGGCGGTCGCCCGCGAGCGGGCGTCGGCGCCCGCGGCAGCGGTTGCGCGAGCCGTGTCGCGGGGC
>Ga0208714_1000562_pt1 | contig 10543 bp, 7 predicted proteins | sample NGESurshal072012_3_FD_184461 | JGI IMG/M metagenome (GOLD analysis project Ga0208714, IMG submission 184461) | Arctic peat soil microbial communities from Barrow, Alaska - NGEE Surface sample 415-1 shallow-072012 (SPAdes) | ecosystem: Environmental > Terrestrial > Soil > Wetlands > Peat ... | reverse complement strand
ACCGGTGTGCCGGCCGTCGACCAGGAAGCGGTTGGCCCCGAGCCGGACCTGGGCGGCGTCCTCGTACAGGCCGAAGGTGATGTCGACGGCATCGCGCCAGCTCTTCGCCGGCTGGATGTTGATTTCGATCACGCCGGGATCGGGCGTCACTTTTATCACTTCAACCCGGGGGTCGAACGGGGGCGGATAACCCTCTACGTGAACTTTAACTTGCATTTCCTCGGCGGTCGCCTCGACCGCCGCGATCAGTTCCAGATAGTCCTCAAGCTTCTCCACCGGCGGCATGAAGGCGCACAGCACGCCGTCGCGGATCTCGATCGACATCGCGGTGCGCACGCCGCCGCCCGTGAGCTGCTGCTCATGCACCTCCTGATGCGGCGCGGCCTCGACCGGGGTCGCGTCATAAACCGGCAGGTTTTCGCGCGGCTCCAGCGGATCCTGCTCGACGGTGTAGGGATATTCCTCGGCCGGAATATGCGGCAGCGACGCGATCGGCAGCCGCAGCCCCAGCGGGGAATCGCCGGGGGTCAGGAACAGGTTGCCGCGGCGAAGCTTCCAGCGCTCGCTCTTCCAGCGCGAGGAAGATTTACTTGCGTCGGCATTCCAGCGCTGGATCGGCAGCACGAACCCCTTGGGGGTGTTGAGCCCCTGGTCGAACACCCGCGCCATGCGCGCGCGCTCCTCGGGATCGGACAGCTTGGAATCGCTGGGATCGACATTGGGCGGCAGACCCGCTTCCTTCTGCAGCCAGTGGCTCGGGTCCTCGAACGCCGGCAGGACATATTCGGCATCGACGCCGAGTTTCGCAGCCGTGCTGTCCGCGAAGCGCTCGGCGTCTTCGATTCGTGTCTTGTTGGGCCCGTCGATATTGGCGATCAGATCGGGGTTTTTCCAGATCGGCACGCCGTCCTTGCGCCAATACAGGCCGAACGCCCAGCGCGGCAGGCTTTCGCCCGGATACCATTTGCCCTGCCCGTAATGCAGCAGGCCGCCCGGCGCGAACCGCGTCCGCAAGCGTCGAATGAGATCGTCGCCGAGAGCCCGCTTGGTCGGGCCGACCGCGGAAATGTTCCATTCCGGCGATTCCAGATCGTCGACGGAAACGAAAGTCGGCTCGCCGCCCATCGTCAGGCGCACGTCGCCCTCCCTGAGATCGGCATCGACCCGCTCGCCGAGCCGGTCGAGGCGCGCCCAGGAATCGTCGGAGAAAGGTTTTGTGATTCGAGGGGCTTCGCGGATCCGCTTGACGCTCATCTCGAAGTGGAATTCGACCTCGGCGAAGCCGACCGCACCCGAGATCGGCGCCGCCGTGCGGTAATGCGGCGTGGCGGCGACCGGAATATGCCCCTCGCCGGTCAGCATGCCCGAGGTGACGTCGAAGCCGATCCACCCCGCGCCGGGAAGGTAGACCTCGGCCCAGGCGTGCAAATCGGTGAAATCGTTCTCGACCTCGCGCGGGCCTTCGACCGGATCGATGTCGGGGCGCAACTGGATCAGGTAGCCGGAGACGAAACGGGCGGCGAGCCCGAGGTGCCGCATGATCTGGATCAGCAGCCACGCGGAGTCGCGGCACGATCCGGCGCCGGAGGCCAGCGTCTCTTCCGGCGTCTGAACGCCCGGCTCCATGCGGATGATATACCGAATCTTTTTCTGCAGTTGCGCGTTGAGATCGACCAGGAAATTGACCGTGCTGGGCGCTTCGCGCGGGATCTCCGCCAGATATTTTGCGAACTGCGGCCCCGGTTCGATCGTCGCTAGATACGGCGCGAGCTCGGTCTTGAGATCGGCGGTATAGTCGAACGGAAAACTGTCGGCGTAGGGCTCGACGAAGAAATCGAACGGATTGATCACGGTCATCTGCGCCGTGAAATCGACCTCGATCTTCAGTTCGGTGGCCTTTTCCGGAAAGACATAGCGCGCCAGCCAGTTGCCCTGCGGATCCTGCTGCCAGTTCACGAAATGGTTCGAAGGCGTGACCTTGAGCGAATAGCTCAGGATCGGCGTGCGCGTGTGCGGCGCCGGGCGCAAGCGGATGGTTTGCGGGCCGAGATCGATCGGTCGGTCGTATTTGTAGTGCGTGACGTGATGTAGTGCGACGAAGATCGACACAGGCAGGCTACTCCAGCAGCTTTTTTAAGCAGAACACCGGTTTCCCCTGACATCAAGCACTAACAACGGGCAGCGAATGCCTGATGTAAGGGCGAAGAGCGAATGGCGAGTAGCGAATAGTTCCACTCGCCACTCGCCACTCGCCATTCGCTCACTTACATCGTCGCCCCAAGCACCCAGGGCGCGAATTCGGCGCCGCCGAAGTCGAAGCTTTCGCTCTTGGTCGGCTGGCCGGAGGCGGTTTTCAGCATGAGATCAAAGATGCGCTGACCGCATTGCTGCACGGTTTCCTCGCCGTCGAGGATGGTGCCGCAATTGACGTCCATGTCGTCTTCCATGCGCTTGTACATCGGCGTGTTGGTCGCGAGCTTGATCGAGGGCGCGGGCTTGCAGCCGAACACGCTGCCGCGCCCCGTCGTGAAGCAGACGAGGTTGGCGCCGCCGGCCACCTGCCCGGTCGCGGCGACCGGGTCGTAGCCGGGCGTGTCCATGAAGACAAAACCCTTCTTGGTGACCGGCTCGGCATAATTGAGGACATCGACCAGATTCGTGCTGCCGGCCTTGGCCATCGCGCCGAGGGATTTTTCCAGGATGGTGGTAAGCCCGCCGGCCTTGTTGCCGGGGCTGGGATTGGCGTTCATCTCGGCGCCTTCGCGCGCGGTGTACTCCTCCCACCAGCGCATCAGCCCGACCAGTTTCTCGCCGACCTCGCGGGAAACCGCGCGGCGCGTCAACAGATGTTCGGCGCCATAGGTTTCGGGGGTCTCCGAAAGAATGACGGTGCCGCCGTGCCGCACCAGCAGATCGCTGGCCGCCCCCAGCGCCGGGTTGGCGGAGACGCCGGAATAGCCGTCGGAGCCGCCGCATTGCAGGGCGACCGTCAGCTCGCTCGCGGGCACCGGCTCCCGCTTCACTTTATTCGCGTCGGTGAGTGCCTCGCGCACGAAGGCGATGCCGGCTTCAACCGTCTTGCGGGTGCCGCCGACTTCCTGAATGTCCATCGCGCGCAAGCGCCCGGCGAGTTTCTGCTCGGCCATCAGGCCGCCGATCTGGTTGACCTCGCAGCCGAGGCCCAAAACAATCACCGCTGAAAAATTTACATGCCGCGCATAGCCGCCGAGGGTGCGGCGGAGCAGCGCCAGCGGCTCGTCCTGCGTCATGCCGCAGCCGGTCTTGTGGGTCAGCGCCACCACGCCGTCGACATTGGGAAAATCCGCCAGCGGATTGTCGTGCGTGAACGGGTTCTTCTTGAAGATATCCGCGACCATGCCGGCAACATGCGCGCTGCAATTCACCGACGTCAGGATGCCGATATAGTTTCGGGTCGCCACGCGGCCGTCGGGCCGGCGGATGCCGTCGAAGGTCGCGGGCAGATCGAAATTCGGCGTCGGCGTGACGTCGACGCCGAAGGCATAGTCCTTGGCAAAATCGCCCATGCCGCAATTTTGCGTGTGGACGTGCTGGCCCGGCGCGATCGGGGCCGTCGCAAAGCCGATGATCTGGCCGTAGCGGCGGATCGGCTCGCCGAGCGCGATGGCGCGGGTCGCAACCTTGTGGCCCGCCGGAATCCGCTCCAGCGTGGTAACGCCCTCGGCCACCACCATGCCCGGCGGCAGGCTCGAGCGCGCGATCAGCACGCCATCGTCGGGATGCAGGCGGATCACGGGGGCTGGGGTCATGGGAGTCTCCTTGAAGTTGGCGAATAGTGAATAGCGAATGGCCAATAGGAGCTATTACCACTCGCTATTCGCCACTCGCGCCCTCTTACGCCTTGCCGCCGGATTCTTTCCGGGTCTGCGCCACCTGCATCCTGGCGTAGGTCTGCATCAGGCCGCTTTCGTTCGACAGCGTCACGAGCTTGAAGCCCATGTTGATCGCGCGCACCGCGCCATCGGCGCCCGAGCAGTGGATACCGGGATAGAGGCCGCGCTTGCCGCATTCCTTCACGATCTTCTCGTAGATCTTGAGGATCTCCGGCTCGTCGCGGTCGAGCTTCGGCACCAGCCCATAGGAGAAGCCGAGATCGGAGGGGCCGATATAGACCCCGTTGATGCCTTCGACATCGAGAATCGATTCCATGTTCTCGACCGCGGTCTTGGTCTCCATCATCGGCAGCAGCACGATCTCCTCGTTGGCGGTCTGCTGATAGGCGCCCGCGGAGCCGTACATGCCGGAGCGGATCGGGCCGTTCGAACGCGTGCCGCGCGGCGGATATTTGGCATAGGAAACGAGGTTCTCGGCTTCCTGCTTGGTGTTGACCATCGGGCAGATCACGCCATAGGCGCCGCCGTCGAGCACCTTGCCGATGATGCCGGGCTCGTTCCAGGGCACGCGGACCATCGGCGTGACCGGATGGCCGTTCATCGCCTGGAAACACTGCACCATCGACTGGTAATCCTGCACGCCGTGCTGCATGTCGACGGTGACGCTGTCGAACCCGCACTGCGCGATCACTTCGGCGGAAAAACCGGAAGGAATCGCAAGCCAGGCGTTCACCACCGCCTTGCCCGAAGCCCAGACTTTTTTCACATTATTAGCCACTTTTGTTCCTTCCGTATTGTTCAGACTCTTGTCGTTGCGCGTTCGTCACGAAGTCGATCGGATTTTCAGCCTTTTGTGACCATGTTCAAGCACGTACTTTGGCGTGACCGCCGAGATAGGCGGCCGCGATGGCTTCGTTACCCCAGAGTTCGTCGGGCTTGCCGCCGAGCACGATGCGGCCGGTTTCCAGCACGTAGCCGTGATCGGCGACCGAAAGCCCCATGCGCGCATTCTGTTCGACCAGCAGCACGGTGGTGTTTTGCCGGATCTGCGAGATGATCCGGAACACCGCCTGAACGATGACGGGCGCGAGCCCCAGCGACGGCTCGTCGAGCAGCAATAGCCGGGGCTTTGCCATCAGCCCGCGCGCGACCGCAACCATCTGCAATTGGCCGCCCGACAGGGTCCAGCCCAGCGCATTGGCGAACGACCGGATATCCGGAAACAGGTCGAACATGGCGTCGGCCTCGCGCGACAATTCGGCTTTCGCGACGCGCCGGTTCGACGCGCCGAGCATGATGTTTTCCTTCACCGTCAGGCCGGGGAAAATCCGCCGGCCCTCCGGGACGTGGGAGATGCCGAGCCGGACGATCGCTTCCGGACCGAGGCCTGCGATCGATCTGCCATCGAACAGGATTTCACCCGCCGCCGGTTTTGCCAGCCCCGAGATCGCCCGCAGCGTGGTCGATTTGCCGGCGCCGTTGGCGCCGAGCAGGGTCACCACCTGCCCTTCATCGACGCTGAGCGAGACGCCGCGCAGCGCTTCGATCTCGCCGTAAAGCACGATCAGGTCGTTGATCTGGAGCAGCGCCATCATTCGCTCCCGAGATAGGCGGAGACGACGTCGGGATGACGCAGCACCGCCATGGATTCGCCGTCCGCGATGCGGCGGCCGAAATTGAGCACGGTGATGTGCTGGGCGGCCTCGGAGACCAGGGTCATGTCATGATCGATGATCAGGATGGTCAGGCCTTGCGCCGCGATGCGCTTGAGCAGTTCGTGCAGTTCGAGTTTTTCGGTCGAGTTCAGGCCGGCCGCCGGTTCATCGAGCAGCAGCAGCGTCGGGTTGGCGGCGAGCGCGCGCGCGATCTCGATCAGCCGCTGATGGCCGTAGGAGAAGCTCGAGATCAGTTCGTTGGCGCGGGCACCCAGACCCACGAACGTCAGCGCTTCCATCGCGCGTTCGGTCAGCGCGGCATCGCCGCCCTGCCCGATCAGCGTGTTGCCTGGCCGTTCGGCGCCGATCTCGACGTTCTCCAGGGCCGTCATCGAGCGGAACAGCCGGATATTCTGGAACGTGCGTCCCAGTCCCGCCGCCGTGCGCTGATGCGGCGGCATCGTGGTGATGTCGGTGCCGTCGAGCACGACCTTGCCCGAGGTCGCCTTGTAGAGGCCGGACAGCACGTTCAGCGTCGTGGTCTTGCCGGAGCCGTTCGGCCCGATCAGCGCGTGAACGCCGCCGCGCTTCACCGCAATGTCGACCACATCGACCGCTTTGAGGCCGCCGAAATGCTTCGAAAGCCCGGTGACTTCAAGCACGATATCGCCGCCGACGCTGGCCGGCTTCAGTTGCAGCGCCGGACCCGCCGCACGCACTTTCGCCTTTGAGCGCCAGCGCTCGGTCGCGAGATTGACAAATCCCCAGATGCCGTCGGGCATGTAGCGGATGATCAGGATCACCGACAATCCGTAGATCGCGAGATACAGTCCGGGAACGCTCTTGAGAAAGCGCAGCCATTCCGGGATCAGGATCAGAAGCCCGGTGCCGATCGCCGAGCCGATCGGCGAGGCTACGCCGCCGAGCAGGGACATCGTCAGGAACACCACCGACTCGGCAAAGGAGAACTGGTCCGGGCTGACATAGGCGAACCCGCCCGCGAACAGGCCGCCGGCCAATCCGCCCAGTACCGCGCTCAGCGCAAAGGCGGAAACCTTGGTGCGGAACACGTCGATGCCGACGACACCGGCGGCAAGCTCGTTATCGCGCACTGCGCGCATGGCGCGGCCGACCCTTGTATCCGACAGATGCCAGACGAAATAGCCGACCACCGCCAGCATGGCGACGCAGAAAGCCAGATAGGATTGGGCCGACTGGAACAGCGCCGGCCGGCCGATATTCGACACCCCGTCGGGCCCATGCGTGAGCCAGATGGTGTTGATCATGACCAGCGTGACGATCTGCTGAAACGAAATCGTCACCATGGCCAGGTAATGGCCGCCGAGCCGCAACGTCGACATCCCCAGCAACGCGCCGGCCAACAGCGCCAGCACGCATCCGCCGGCAAGGCAGAGCCAGTAGCTGATGTGGTAGTCCGATGTTCCGATCCCGACGGCATAGGCGCCGATGCCAAAAAACGCCGCCTGCGCCAGGTTGATCTGTCCGCACAGGCCGAGCACCACCGACAGGCCGAACACCGCGATGGAAAAGGTCACGGCCTGCATCAGGATGTTGTGGATATAGCCGTCGAAACGCAGGGTGGCGGCCAGCGTCACCAGGATCGCAGCGCCGATGAAATACGGCAGATGGCGCAACAGCAGCGGTTTTGCGCGCGCGGCGGACACAGCTATCGCCATATTCTCGCTGGGGGCACTCATGCTTTCTCCGCGACGCGTTCGCCGAAGATGCCTTGCGGCCGGAACACCAGAAACAGCACCAGCACGAGGAAGGCGAAGCCGTCCTTGTAGGGAACGGAAATGTAGGCCGCGCCGAAGGTCTCGATGATGCCGAGCGCCAGCCCGCCGATGATCGCGCCGGCGACGTCGCCGAAGCCGCCGATGATGGTGGCGGCAAAGGCTTTCAGCGCGATCGTCGAGCCCATCTGGATCGAGACGAACAATACCGGCGCAACCAGGATGCCCGCGAGGCCGCCCAGCACCGCCGAATAGATGAAGGTGATCATGATCATGGTGGACACGGAGATGCCGAGCAGCGAGGCCATCTCCTTGTCCTGCGAGGTGGCCTGCAGCTTCTTGCCGAGCATGGTGCGCTCGAAGAACCAGTAGTTGAAGATCACCATCACGACGGTGACCGCGATGATCAGGAGATACTGGCTGTCGAGATAGACCGGCCCGAACTGGATGCCGGGCGTCTCGAACCATCCCTGCAGCACCTGCGGCTGCGGGCCGTAGATCGCGAGCACCGAATTGGCCATCAGGATCGAGGCGCCGATGGTGGCGATGATGACCGGCAGGAACGAGCGGTGCCGCAAGGGGTAATAGACCCCGAGATTGAAGATCACCCCGAGCAGCGCCATGCCGGCCAGCGCCAGCAGGAACGACAGCCAGTACGGCCAGCCCAGATCGACGGCGAACACCACCATCAGATAGGCGGCCACCATCGAGAATTCGCCTTGTGCGAAATTCACCACGTTGGTGGCGCGGAAGATCAGCACGAAACCGAGCGCGACCAGCGCATAGACCGCGCCGATGCCGATACCGGTGAACAATAATTGCAGGGCGAGATCCATGAAAATGCTCAGGTGGGAGAAGCTCTAAGCCATTCCCGGCTTAAGAATTCGCTTGGAAGAGCTTTCGACGACCGGCCGCAAGCAATACGCCGGCTCATCGAACTTCGGATCGAACGACGCGCCGGCCCCTCCCCGATCGGGAGAGGCCGGCAGCGAGATCAATCGTTGAAGTCGATGTGCTTGTCGTAGACGATCGTGCCCTTCTCGTTCCTCACGACGTTGTAGCCGTGCAGACCGTCGCCATTGGCGTCGAAATTGTATTCGCCTTCGGCTCCGGGCATTTTCTTGATGGCGAGGATCGCCTCGCGGATCTTGCCGGGGTCGGTCGAGCCGGCCTTGTTGATCGCCGCCGACAACGTGGTGACGGCGTCGTAGGGCCAGGCGCTCTGGTTATCCGGCGCGGTCTTGTAGGCCTCGCGATAGGCCTTGCCGAAGGCCTTCGAAGCCTCGCTGGATTCTTCCGCATAGTCCGCGACACCGTAGGTGCCGAACAACGCCGGGCCGGCGAGCTTGGTCGAGGACACCGCCACCACCGAGGGCGAACCGACCCAGGGAATGCTGACCCCGAGCTGGCGCAGCTGGCGAGCGAAGATACCGAGATCGTTCTCGAAGGTGAAATAAGTGCCGAGCACGTCCGCGCCGGACTGCTTCACGGCCAGCACGACCGGGGTGAAGTCCTGGCTCTGGTTGGCATAGCCCTGATCGAGCACCGCAGGTGTCCCGAGCTTTTCGAGCGCCGAGGCCAAGGCCTTTCCTCCCGCCGTCCCGAACGCATCGGTGGAGTGAACGATCGCCCATTTTTTCTTGCCGAGCGTGTTGACGCCGTAGTCGGCGATGACGCGGCCGGAATAGCTGTCGTTGGGGCGGAAGCGGAACAGCCATTGATTGCCCATGTGGGTGAGCGTCGGATCGGTTCCGCCGATCATCACGGGCTTGCCGAGCTTGAGCACGTCGGGCGCCATCGCATGCACCTGGGTCGAACGGATCGAGCCCAGAAATCCGACGATGTCCGGCTGCGCGGCCAGTTTCGAAAACGCCAGCACGATGCCGGGATTGGTGGTCTGATCGTCCTCGATGACCAGTTCGACCTGCTTGCCGAGAACGCCGCCGGCCTTGTTGACCGCGGCGAGCGCGAGCTTCGCACCGTTCTGCGCCCAAAGGCCCTGCTCGGCCGCCGGGCCTGTGACAGGCACGCACATGCCGATCTTGATGGTCGCTGCTTGCGCGCGGGCGCTGCCGATCACGTAGGGTGCGGTGATACCGACGGCCAAACCAGCCGCAAAATCGCGTCTCGTGAGCTTCATCCAATCCTCCCTGAGGCCGAGCTTGTTTGTCGGCCGTTCTTGATGTTTGCGGTCCCAACAGGACGCGGCACCTAGCGCGTATCTACGGGCTCTCTGGTCCCGAGTAAATTGATATCGCGACGATTTCTACTAAGGACGCACGGGCGCCGCGCGGCGTGTTCGCCGCAGGAGGCTGACGCCGCTTGGGTGGGCTTATTCCCGTCATTCGGCCCTGCCGGCGATGGGCTTCCAGTGCTCAAACAATATGCATGAGATGAGCCATGCGTCTTTTTGGGGCGATTATGCAAAATTGCGCTCACTCAAATTCGCCCGCCTCGTCAGTTCCGCCCGCTTCTGCGCGCAACTCCGACAGTGTGCCCTCCAGCTCGTGCAGCATTTCCTGCAATTCCCGGAGCTTGCGCGCGCCATAGCGGCGGGTGATGGCGGCGTAGATCGCTTCCGACGTCGGCGCGACGGTCTCGATCAACCTCACCCCCTTCGCGGAAATCGACACCAGGCCGCGGCGCTGATCGGCCTGGGCGTGTTCATGGCCGCCGCCGGGGTCTCCTGCTCACAGCGGCTGGGGGACATCGCCGCCTCTCTGCCCGCCCTCGGCGAGCAGGAGATGGTCACGCTGCTGGGAGGATCGCCGTGAGCTCAAGCGCCGATCTCTGCCGCCTCCAGCAGATCATTGACGCCTCCGGCGTGCCGGAGCAGATCGAGGCGGTGCTGCCCGTCGGCGTCAGACCACGCCAGCTCACCGTCAGCACGCTGCTGCTCGGCATCCTGCTCTGCCTCCACGACGGCCGCCCCGCGCACCTGGCTCGGGTGCACCGCGCGCTGATCGGCCTGAGCGAGCCAGATCAGCGCCGGCTCGGGGTGATCGCCCAATGCAAGAGCGGCCCTCATGAGCTCACCTACCGCCAGACCGAGCGCACCTTCGGCCTCGTGAAGGAGGCGCTCTCGGAGGATGCGCCCGACGGGCTGCCCTCACAGGCGCTCTCCGCGGCCATGGACCGCCTGCTGCAGGGCAGCGTCGAGGTGCTGGGCGGGGGCGGGGGGTCTCAGTCGAGCTCCTATGCGATCGACTGGTCAGACTATGAGAGCTTCGCCCGCCCGCCGCGCAAAAAACGCGCACAGAGC
>Ga0208714_1000561_pt1 | contig 10551 bp, 5 predicted proteins | sample NGESurshal072012_3_FD_184461 | JGI IMG/M metagenome (GOLD analysis project Ga0208714, IMG submission 184461) | Arctic peat soil microbial communities from Barrow, Alaska - NGEE Surface sample 415-1 shallow-072012 (SPAdes) | ecosystem: Environmental > Terrestrial > Soil > Wetlands > Peat ... | reverse complement strand
GACGCCCAAACCGCGTCCACAAGCCCGCACCGCGCCCGTCCTTACACCCCCGTCCTTACACCCCCGTCCTCACATCCCCAAAATCACGAAACTCGAGGTGCAACGAAGCGGCGGATTAAGTGACAGTGCAACGATTCCGGTCCGGTCCGGGTCGCACAGCACGGCCGCCGAGCGCGACCCCCGGTGCTCGTGCGCCGCCGGGGAACGTTGCACCCGAAAATGCGGCCCCGGATGACCGCCATGCTGTGTCCTCGGAGGCGTGGCGCAGCGCTGCTGCGCCACGCCTCCTGCGACCTTGCCTGGCGGCCCCCGGACCTCGCCCGTTCAGGCCCACCGCTCCCGGGACACCCACTAGACTAGCGCTGCGTGCTCTTGACGGCGCGCTTGACGAAGCGCGTCGAGGCGAGTGGCTGGCGGTGCCCGTTGGCGCGAGCGCCGTGGTTGCGGGCGCCGTCGTTGCGGGCGCCGTCGATCTCGGCGAGGATGCCGGCGCGGAAGCTGTGGGTGTCGAAGCGAGAGGCGTTGCCGGTGCAGGCCGACGGGTCGACGGCCCCGTCGTCGAATCGCAGCACGGCTTCGGCGAGCTCGTCGGGTCCGCCGGCCCAGAAGCAGCCGGTGACGCCGTCGACGACGGTCTCGAGCGCTCCGCCGCCACGGCGGGCGATGACGGGGCGGCCGGCGGCCTGGCTCTCGACGGCGGCCATGCCGAACTCCTCGACCGCGGTCACGATCGAGGCCCGGGCGCCCTGCATGACCTCGGCGACGGTTGCGTCGGGGACGCGGCCTGTGAACTCGATGGTGGGGCCGGCGAGCCGCTTGAGCTGGCGCGCGCCGGGTCCGTCGCCGACGACGACGAGGGGCAGGTGCAGCTTGTTGAAGGCCTCGACGGCAACATCGATCTGCTTGTGCGGCATCAGCTCGGAGACGATTGCGTAGTAGTCGCCCACGGTGCCGGGGGAGAACCGGCTCGTGTCCACGGGCGGGTGCACGATGTTCGACTCGCGCTGGAAGTAGGCGCGGATTCGCATCTGTGTGACGAGGGAGTTGGCCACGTAGCGGTCGGTGCGCTGGGCCGAGATGCGATCCCACTCGCGCCAGCGGCGCAGGGCGTCGCGCAGCACGGAGCGCACGAGCGGATTGCGCCGGGCCAGGGTCTGGTCATGGTCGTTCCAGGCGTAGCGGAACGGGTTGTGGCAGTAGCTGACGTGGACCGCCTCCTCCTGGCAGAACAACGCGTGCGCCCAGGCGGACGAACTCGAGACGACCAGGTCGTAGTCGGAGAGGTCGAACGATTCGATCGCCGCCGGGTAGAAGGGGAAGAAGGCGCGGAAGTTGCGGGCGGACGGGCGCAGTCGCTGCAGGAACGAGGTGCGTACGTCGCGGCCGGCGAACCGGCCCTCCGTCCCGCGCTCGTCGTACACGGCGGTGAAGATCGGAGCGGTGGGCCACATCTCGCACAGACGTGTGAACACGCGCTCGGCTCCTCGCATATCGACCAGGAAGTCGTGTACAAGGGCGACGCGCGGGGTCGGGTCCCTGATCGCCGAAGAGATTCCCACGGCGCAGAGTATGGCACCGATGGGGACGCGCCAAGGCCTCCAACAGGAAGTCGGTGGTCGCGCCGAATTGGCAAGCGGCGATCGAACCGGTCACTCGAAATGTGGAGCCGCTCCCGTCGACGAAAGATAGAGTCGGACCTCGAAGTGGCGATGTTCAATTTGAACGGTATGCTCGCGTACATCGGGTTTCCAGGCTGCCCCCCAGATGTGATCAAATCGCAGGGAGACGCGGAAGAGTTACATCATCATCTGGAGGATGAGCTGAGCTGAGCTGCCGGTGGAGCGCATCGCAAACATTGGGGCAAGCGAGGAGGCGCAGTACACGCAAGAGTTGACGCTCCGTCCCGGCACTGAACGGGCGGACCCGGAGCCGAGGGCCCAACGTCCTGGAGATCCTCCGGTTCACACGGGCCGAATGCCTACGCACGTGGCCAACTGGCCCTGGGACCGCTTGTGCGCGGCTGGCGGGTGAGTGTCGACCGGGACCCGCTCGTGGCGGTGGTGTGAGGCGGCGTGCGATTCGCCGCGGGCGGAGCTCGCTCGGGCTACGTGCCGGCCATCGCCGGCTCGCCCTCGCCCGCCGGGTCCGGATCCGTGGGCAGCGTGGGGTCGGCGTCGGGCAGCTCGGCGAGAAGCGCCGGATCCTTCTCGGTGCCGGCGACGAGCTCGTCGGATGCCTGCTTGGACGTCTTGGGCAGGAAGCCCGACCTCATGCCGAAGTAGACCGCCTCGGGGTGGTGGGCGACGATCGCGAGCGTCGACTGCTCGGGCTCGACAGCGTAGCCGCCCGATAGCCGCAGCCCAATCGAGGGCGCGTTCAGCAGCCGGAAAACCGTCTCGTGCTCGGACTGGTCCGGACAGGCCGGGTAGCCCCAGGAATAGCGTCGGCCCTGGGTCGGGACGATGCCGAGCTCCCGGCGCGCGCGCGCGTGGAGCCATTCGGCCATCCCCTCCGCGGTCTGCACGCCGAGGCCATGAACGAACAGCTGCTCGGCGAACTCGCCTTCCTGCTCGAGATGCGCCATCAGGTCGGTCACCTCGTCGCCGGCGGTGACCGCCTGCAGCGCCACGACGTCGACGCCGGCCCCGACCGGCCGGTAGAAGTCGGCCAGGCAGATCCGGTCGTGCTTGGGCTGGCGCGGGAACACGAGGCGCTCGAGCTCGCGCTCGCCGGGAGCCTCGGGGTCCCAGATGATCAGCTCGTTGCCGTCCGAATTGCAGGGGTAATAGCCGAGCACGGCGCGCGGGTGCAGGTAGCTCTGCTCACGCCACATGCGCTCCAGGCGCGGCTGGAAGTCCTCGGCCAGCAGCTTGCGCCATTCCTCGCCCTTGACGCCGCGACCGCCCCAGTGGAGCTTGAACAGCACGTGGGTATCGAGGTGGTGGTAGACCTCGTCCAGCGGCACGTCGAGCTCGCGGACGCCCCAGAACGGGGGCTCGGGGACGGGAGTGTCGGTCTTGGCGGAGCTGCGCACGGAGGCGTCGGTCACCGGCGGTCCGTCGTCGACGGCCTCCGGCTTTTCACGCAGCGTCCGGGCCGCCTCGCGCGTCTTCGCCACGAGCGCCTCGTGGGCCGCGGCGTCGATCAGCTCGTCCATCTTCGCGAGCCCCTCGAACGCGTCCTTGCAGAAGAACACGCCGGGCTCGTAGATCTCGTCGGAGTCCGGCCCGTTCGGATAGAGGATGCGCAGCCCGAAGTTGCGGTTGATCGCCGCGCCGCCGACGAGGACCGGGAAGTGCAGGCCGCGCTCGTGCAGCTCCTGGACGCACAGCGGCATCTGCTTCGAGGTCGAGACGAGCAGCGCGCTCAGCCCGATCGCGGTGGCCTCGTGCTCGACCGCGGCGTCGAGGATGGTCGAGATCGGAACCTGCTTGCCGAGGTCGATGACCGTGTAGCCGTTGTTGGTGAGGATCGTGTTGACGAGCGACTTGCCGATGTCGTGCACGTCGCCGAACACGGTCGCGATCACCACCGTGCCCTTCGTGTAGCCCTCGATCTTGTCGAGGTAGTTCTCGAGCCGGGCGACGGCGCGTTTCATCACCTCGGCCGACTGCAGGACGAACGGAAGGATCAGTTCGCCGGCGCCGAACTTGTCGCCGACCTCCTTCATGGCCGGCAGCAGCACGCCGTTGAGCGTCGGCACGGCGCCTATCTTCTCGACGCTGCGATCGATCTGATCCTCGACGCCCTCGCGCTTGCGGCGCAGGATGTGGAAGTGGAGGGCCTCCTCGGGCTCCATGCCCTCGGTCGGGTCGGCCTGCTGGCCCTCGTCCTCGGTCACACCCTTGGCCTCGAAGTGCGTGATGAACCGCTCGAGGGCGTCCTCGCGACGGTTGAACACGAGGTCGTCGGCGAGCTCGCGCTCGAGCTCGGGGATCTCGGGATACGGCGTGATGTGGTTGGGGTTGACCATGGCGAGGTCGAGGCCGGCCTCGACGCAGTGGTGCAGGAACACGCTGTTGAGCACGCTGCGGGCCGGGAGCCCGACGCCGAACGAGACGTTGCTGACCCCGAGCGAGGTCTTGACACCGGGGATCTCGGTCTTGATCCGGCGGATTCCCTCGATCGTCTCGACCGCCGAGGGCCGCCATTCCTCGTCGCCCGTCGTCAGCGTGAACGTGAGGCAGTCGAAGATCAGCGTCTCCGGGTCGAGGCCGTGCTCATCGCAGCAGAGCTGCTTGAGCCGCTCGGCGATCTCGAGCTTGCGCTCGGCCGTCTTCGCCATGCCGACCTCGTCGATCGTGAGCGCGATCAGCGCTGCGCCGTGGGCGCGGGCGATCGGGACGACCTGGTCGAGCTTGGCCCGGCCGGCCTCGAGGTTGATCGAGTTGACGATCGCGCGGCCCGGGATCTGGCGCAGCGCCGTGTCGATTACATCGGGCTCGGTGGAGTCGACTTGGATCGGCGCCGGCTGAGTGAGAGAGATCCGCTTGGCCAGCTGGCGCATCTGCTCGCCCTCGTCCTGGCGCTCGGTCAGCGCCACGCACAGGTCGAGCACGTGGGCGCCGCCGGTGACCTGGTCCTCGGCCACGGTGACGAGGCCGTCATAGTCGTCGGCGAGCAGCAGCTCCTTGGCCTTGCGGGAGCCCTGCGAGTTGACGCGCTCGCCCACGATCGTCGGCGTCGGCGACTGGACCAGCGCCGTCGCCGCGATCATGCTGCTGACGAGTGGAGGGCGGCGCTCGGGCCGCGCGCCCGGGGTCCGTCCCTCAACCCGCTCGGCGAGCGCGCGGATGTGGTCGGGCGTGGTGCCGCAGCAACCACCCACGATCGACACGCCGTAGCGCTCGACGAACTCGCCGAGCACATTGGCCAGCGGCTCCGGCTGCTCGGGGAAGATGGTCTCGCCGGCCGGGCCCTGGAGCGGCAGGCCCGCGTTGGGGATGCAGTGGACCGGCGTGGGGCAGAACTCGCCCAGGAAGCGGATCGCGTCGCGCATGTCCTCGGGCCCGGTGGAGCAGTTGAGGCCGATCACGTCGGCTTCGAGCGCCTCGAGCGTGGCCAGGACGGCGCTGATGTCGGTGCCGAGCAGCATCTTGCCGCCCTGCGGCAGCAGTGACACGCTGCACTGGATCGGCAGCGTCCGGCCGGCGAGCTTGAACGCCTCGCGGGCGCCGAAGATGGCGGCCTTGACCTCCAGGATGTCCTGCGCCGTCTCGATGATGATCAGATCGGCGCCGCCGTCGGTCAGGCCCTTGGCCTGCTCGGTGAAGACCTGGACCAGCTCCGTGAACGAGATCTGGCCCAGCGAGGCGTCGTCGCTGGCGGGCAGGAATCCGGTCGGGCCGATCGACCCGGCCACGAAGCGGTGCTCGCCGGCCGCCTTGCGGGCGATCTGCGCCGCCCGGACGTTGATCTCAGCGGTGTGATCCTCGAGCCCCCATTCCGAGAGCTTGAGCCGCGAGGCCTGGAAGGTGTCCGTCTCCAGGACCTGCGCACCGGCGTCGAGCATCGAGGTGTGGACGCCCTCGATCACGTCGGGGCGGTTGAGGACCAGCGCCTCGTGGCAGCGGCCCGGCAGCTTGTAGTCCCGCTCCAGGCTGAGGTCGAACTGCTCCAGGGTCGCGCCCATGCCGCCGTCGAAGACGACGACACGCTCACGCGTGGCAGCCAGGAAGTCGCGCATCCGGGGCATGCTACCAACGTTTGGCCCAACCTTGACACGGGCGTGACAAGGTTGCTGCCCGGACCGGTCGGGTGCCCTCCGACGGGCCATGTGGACAAGTCCGTACAGCGATTGCGGGAAGTCACGGACAAAGACGACCGGAATCGGGCATATCGTGGGACGATGACGAGACTTCACGCCCCGCGACACATGGGCCATGTCTGGAACTGGTTCGTCCACCAGATGAGTCCCCGCGAATCGGGCGTCGAGGACACGACGCGCACGGCCCGGATGATCGTGCACATGTGCTCGCGGGAGAAGGGCAGCGACAGCGCGCGGCAGTCGCACCCGAGCTGATCGCGACGGGAGCGGGCCTCGATCGCGGCGCCGTCAGCCGCGTGGGCGGCCGCGGCCGCTCGCTCCGCGCAGCTCGTTGCGCACGTCGGGTCGCGAGGCGGAGATCGGGAGCGGCGTCAGGCCCGCGGCGCTCGCCGCCGACGCGGACCGGGGGCCCTTCGCCTTGGACCAGTGGACGACGGTCGCCTTGAAGCGCAGCAGCATCTGCCACGTGGCCGAGGTGATCAGGCCGCTGAGCGGGAGCCCCCGGGCGGCCTGGAAGCTCCGCACCGCGGCCTGGGTCTGGGCGCCGAAGGCGCCGTCGACCGGAACCCGATAGCCGGCGGTGATCAGGTGCTCCTGCGCCCATACGACCAGGTCGCCGACGGTGCCGCGCCCGAGGGTCGCCAGCCCCTGGGCGGGAGAGAAACCGGCCAGCGAGCCGAGCGGCTGTGCCAGCGCGCGCCACTGGGATCCCCCGGCCTCCTGCCAGTCCCACCAGCTCACGCCGGTGGCGCCGTAGGCGAGTGACAGCTCCCGGAAGCGAACGACGTCCGCCGGCGGGGGAGAGCTGTAGATCTGCCCGAGCGGGAAGATCGGCCGCCCGAACAGGCGGTTGAAGCGATACGTGTGCGAGTAGACGGTGTCGACGCTCACGCCGATGTCCTGCCAGTACATCTGCGGCACGTTGTACTGCGCGCCGCCGGGGCCGAGGAACACCGTGTAGGGGAACGCCGGGTGGTAATCGACGTACGGGAAGCCGGCCAGCGCAAGCGGGAGGCGCCCGCCGATCTGCTTGCGCAGCTGGGTGATGTAGGTCTGGGCCTGGACGTACTTGCCCTCGTACTCGGCCTCGGCGTCGATGATCAGGCAGTCGGCTCCGTCCTTGACCGCCTGGGCGCCGACGCGTGCCTCGGCGCCGGGATTGCTTCCGTACACGTACTGCCACCCGCACACGCGCAGCCCGGCCGCGTGCAGCGTGGAGACCATCGCGGGGGTGAACTGCCCCCACATGCCGGAGCCGTCGGAGCTCTTGATGAACAGCGTGTGGATGCCGTAGGCGTGTGCCTTGGCGATGATGGAATGGAGGTTGCCCCCGTTCGACATCGAGAGCACCCAGATCCACATCGCCCGACCGCTGAATGGGTTCGCGCTCGAGGGCGGTTGCGGCGCTGGAGCGGGCGCTGGCGTGGTCGTCGGCGTGCCCCCGAAGGAAGCGCCGCCGGACGAGGCCGCAGCCGTCGCCGTGGGCAGTGCCACCAGCGATAGCGTGAGCGCCGCCAGCAGGCAGGCCCACGGTCGACGCGCTCCCGGTGCCCGTCGGCCGCGGTGAGCGCGGTGGTCCCTCATAAGCCTCTTCACCGTAGCCAACAACGTGGCGGCGGTGCGCAAGTTGCTGTGCGAGCAGGGATTTATGTAACGGGCGCCGCTGCGCGTGGCGGGGCCGCCGGGCGCGGATGTGCGCCGCTGCTCCTCGCGGCGGCCGTGCCCGGATGGGCGCCGCCGGCCGCCGGCCCGGCCGGGCCGGCGGCGTCACGGCTCTACTTGATGAACAGAATCTCCGAGTACTTGGGCAGCGGCCACAGGTCGTCCGCGACGACCTTCTCGAGCTTGTCCGCCGCCGCGCGGACGGCGCCCATCGCCGGTACGACCACGTCCCGCGTGTACTCCGCGTGCTTGAGCACGTCGTCGTGTGGCTGGTTCTCCTCGAGGTTGGCCGACTCAAGCGCCTTGATCGCGGCCACGAACTCCTTGACCAGGTCGTCGGTCTCGACCGCGAGCTCGGAGAGCCCGGCTTCGCGCAGCAGCACGAGATGCCGGGCCGCCGCCGGGAGCAGCATCGTCTTCGCGATCGCCGCCGCCGTCTCGGACTCGATGTTGAGCTTCGTGACGTACTGCTCCAGGGACACCTCGTAGCGCGACTCGAGCTCGCGCTCGGACAGGACGCCGTAGTTCGAGAACAGGGCCACGGTGTCGTCGGCGATGATGAACGGCAGCGCGTCCGGCGTTGCCACGAGGTTCAGCAGGCCACGCCGCCCAGCCTCGGCGTGCCACTCCTCGGAGTAGTTGTCCCCACCGAAGATGATCTGCTTGTTGTTGGCGTAGCTGCGCTGGAGGATCGGTCGCAGCGCGTCCTCGATCGAGGCGCCGCCGCCGAGCGCGTTCTCGAGCTCCTCGGCGAGATAATCGATCGACTCGGCGACGATCGTGTTCAGGACCGTGTTGGGGAGCGAGAGCGACATGCTCGACCCCAGCGCACGGAACTCGAACTTGTTCCCGGTGAAGGCGAACGGGCTCGTCCGGTTGCGGTCACCGCCGTGCATCGGCAACGGCGGCAGCACCGGCGTGCCGAGGCCGAGGAACGACTCCGGCGTCGATTCGCCGGCTTCGCCGCGCTCGATCGCCTCGAACACCTTCTCGAGCTCGGCCCCGAGGAAGATCGAGATGATCGCCGGCGGCGCCTCGTTGGCGCCGAGGCGGTGATCCTGTCCCGGCGAGGCGATCGACGCGCGCAGCAGCCCCTGGTACTTGTTGACCGCCTGGATGACGGCGGCGCAGAAGAACAGGAACTGCAGGTTCTCGTGCGGCGTGTCGCCCGGCTCGAGCAGGTTCTCGCCCCTATCGGTCCCCATCGACCAGTTGTTGTGCTTGCCGGATCCGTTCACGCCCGCGAACGGCTTCTCGTGCAGCAGGCACACGAGGCCGTAGCGGCGCGCGACGTTCTGCATCACCTGCATCGTCAGCTGCTGGTGATCGGACCCGACGTTCGAGTTCTCGAACATCGGAGCGAGCTCGTACTGGTTGGGCGCCACCTCGTTGTGGCGGGTCTTGACCGGCACCCCGAGCTTGCCGAGCTCACGTTCGGTGTCCAGCATGCAGGCCAGGATCCGCTCCGGGATCGAGCCGAAGTAGTGGTCGTCGAGCTCGTGGCCTTTCGGCGGCTTGGCCCCGAACAGGGTCCGCCCCGTGGTCACGAGGTCGGGTCGCTCGAAGTAGTACTGCTCGTCGATCAGGAAGTACTCCTGCTCCGGGCCGACGGTCGTGAACACCCGCCCCGCGCTCGAGTTGCCGAACAGCCGCAGCGCGTTCATGGCCGACTTGGACAGCGCGTCCATCGAGCGCAGCAGCGGGATCTTGTTGTCCAGCGCCTCGCCCGTCCACGATGCGAACGCGGTCGGAATGCAGAGCAGCGCCCCGTTGGGATTCTCGAGGATGAAGGCGGGGCTGGTCGGATCCCAGGCCGTGTAGCCGCGGGCCTCGAATGTGGCCCGGATGCCGCCGGTCGGGAACGAGGAGGCGTCGGGCTCGCCCTGGATCAGCTCCTTGCCCGAGAACTCGGCCAGCGCCGTGCCCTCGCCGGTCGGGCTGTAGAAGCTGTCGTGCTTCTCGGCCGTGGACCCGGTCAGCGGCTGGAACCAGTGCGTGTAGTGCGAAGCGCCGTTCTCGAGCGCCCACTCCTTCATCGCCAGTGCCACCGCATCGGCGAGCGAGGTGTCCAGAGCCTCTCCGCGCGCGAGCGTCTGTTGCAGCCGGCGGAACACGTCCTTGGGGAGTCGCTGGCGCTGAATCGCCGGACTGAAGACGTTGGCGCCGAAGACCTGGTTGTCAGGAGACGTCAGGTCCGGCGCTCCCAGCGCACCCCCGTTGGGCGTCCACTGTGCGGCCATGACGTTCTGCTGGCGGATTCGAGGCATGCGAGTTGTCGTTCCTTCCTGTGCGTGCCCGGCGGCGGGGGCGCACTGGTTCGTATCCGGATTCGGACGTGAAGCCAGCAATGTAGGGAAAGAAACCCGGCCGGGCACTATCCGTATGTCCAAACCAGGCCCATTGGGGTTCGCCGTCCGGCCGATGCATGCCCGTGTCGAACCCGGGACCCCCGAATCTTCTCCATCGGGCCAATGCCGCCCGCCCGCGCACGCCGTTTACTGGCTGGCGATGAAGCTGGCGATCGCCAACGACGCTGACTGCATCCGCAGGGGCACGCAGGAAGAGGACACGCTACCGGCCTGCCCATGCACCGGGGCGGCTATGTGAGGGCCGCCCCCGGCGGTGGCCGGACCGCCCGGGTTGTCCCTCTCCCCGGGCGGTCCTCACCGCTCGAAGAGTTGGGGGAGCACCCGCGGTCGGCGAAGTCGATCTGAGGAATCGGTTCTTGGGGTTCCGGTTCCGTGGATTGGCTTCGCCGACCCGGGTTGTACTCCCGGGTTTGTGGCGTGCGCGGCCACCGGCGCTGGACACCCGAGAGTGTGGGGGTGGGCGCGAACGGTGTGCTGGGCTCTCTCAAGGTGTCCAGCGCCGGTGGCCCCACACGCCTGGGACCCCCGGCGTCTCCCGGGCTGGGCTGCCGGGTCGTCGGCCCGTCGCGCCCTTCGCCCCTCGCGCCTGAGCCTCGGCGAGCGTGGCGACTCAGGCTCCGGCTGCTCAGTGAGGAGGGCGGGGGCACCGGGCGCCGCCGGCGAGGGGGACGGGAGGTGCGGTGGCGCGGGGACTCAGGTCGGCGGGCGGGCGGGGGACGCCGGCGCTGGACACTCGAGCGAGCCCAGCACACC
>Ga0208714_1000560_pt1 | contig 10556 bp, 9 predicted proteins | sample NGESurshal072012_3_FD_184461 | JGI IMG/M metagenome (GOLD analysis project Ga0208714, IMG submission 184461) | Arctic peat soil microbial communities from Barrow, Alaska - NGEE Surface sample 415-1 shallow-072012 (SPAdes) | ecosystem: Environmental > Terrestrial > Soil > Wetlands > Peat ... | reverse complement strand
TAGGCGGGTGAAGCTTGGGTGGGACGCGACTTCACCCGCCGAGGGCACCGTACGCCGAGCGACACACGACGCCGACTCGCGCTCCGGCCCACTGACCTACTCGTTCGCCGAGCTGATCACGTCCGTCTCCCAGCCGGCGTCCCTCAGCTGCGTGTCGACCGCCCGCGGGAGCAGTACGGTCACCGCGGTACGCCCGGGCCCGGACTCGATGTGGACCGAACCGCCGTGGGCGGCAACCACGGCGGCCACGATCGACAGCCCGAGGCCGGTCCCGCCACGGTCTCGGGACCGTGATGTGTCGCCGCGGGTGAACCGGTCGAACACCCGCGGCAGCATCTCGGCCTGGATTCCCGGCCCGGAGTCGACCACCTCGACGACCGCCTGCTGGTCGCGGCCACGCACGCAGACCCGGACGGACGTACCGGCCGGTGTGTGCGTCCGGGCATTGGACAACAGGTTAGCCAGCACCTGGTGCAGCCGGTGCTCGTCGCCCTCGACCAGCATCGGCTCGGCGGGCAGCTCGAGCTGCCAGTGGTGTGCTGGGCTGGCCGCGCGCGCGTCGCTGACCGCATCCGCCGCCAGTAGGGCGACGTCCACGGGCTGGCGTTCCAGCGGACGCCCTTGGTCCAGGCGGGCAAGCAGCAGCAGGTCTTCAACCAGGTCGCTCATCCGGTCCGCCTCGGACTCCACCCGTCCCAGCGCCCGTGCCAGCTCCGGCGACGCGTCGATCTGGCCGCGCCGGAACAGCTCGGAGTAGCCGCGGATGCTTGCCAGCGGCGTGCGGAGCTCGTGACTCGCGTCGGCGACAAAGCGGCGCAACCGGTCCTCGGATGCCGCCCGGGCGGCCAGCGAAAAGTCAACGTGGCCGAGCATGGTGTTGACCGCATCGCCGAGCCGGCCGACCTCGGTCTCGGTCGAGGTCACGGCCACGCGTTCGCGCACCGGAGTGTCGCCGCGGGCGAGCGGCAGCTGCGCCACCCGTTGCGCGGTGGCGGTCACCCGGTCCAGCGGGCGCAGTCCGAGCCGGACCAACCACGAGCCGGCCGTGCCCACGACGACCAGTGCGCCGGCGAACACGGCGAGCTCGACGAGCAGCAGTCGCCGTACCGTCTGCTCTGCCGGAGCCAGTGGCAGCCCGGTCACCACGGCGACCCCGGTGTCCAGCCGGGCACTCAGCGCGCGGTACCGGCCCAGCGGCGCCGACAGCGACACGGTGTGCGGCCCGCTGTCGGCGCTGCGGGCCAGATTCGCCAACCGCTGGGCGTCGGTGGCGGTGAGCTCGGCCGCTGGTTGGTCGCCGCTTTGGACCGGTACGGCGAGGGCTGCACTCGCCACCGAGCCGTCCGTGCGGAGTACTACGCTCAGCGTGCCGAGCGGCTGCCCGCGCACCTCCGGCCCTCCATCGGGACCCAGTCGGAACGGACGACCGCGGGCCAGCGCCAGCTGCTGGTCCACCTGCTGCAGCAGGCTTGAGCGCAGCGCCTGCACGGTCACTACCCCGACCACGGCCAGTACGAGGGCGACCAGGACGACAAGACCGATGGACAGCCGCCGGCGCAGGCTCATATCCGTCAGCGACCGGGGCAGTCGGGCGCGCAAGCTCGTCGGCGGGGAGCTTGGCCGCGTCGCCGGGGAAGGAGAATCTGGCCGCGCCAGCGAAGGACCAGGCCGCGTCGGCGGGGAGCCTGGCCGCGCCAACGAAGGACCCGTCCCCGCCGGGGTCACGTCGCCGGCTCTGACGGGGTCACGTCGCCGGCTTGAGCACGTACCCGACCCCCCGCACGGTGTGCAGCAGCGGCTCGCGACCACGGTCGATCTTCTTGCGGAGGTACCCGACGTACAACTCGACGATGTTGCTCTGACCACCGAAGTCGTAGTGCCAGACCCGGTCGAGGATCTGGGCCTTGCTCAGTACCCGGCGCGGGTTGCGCATCAGGTACCGCAGCAGTTCGAACTCCGTCGGCGTCAGCTCGATCAGCTGCCCACCGCGGCGTACCTCGCGGGACTCCTCGTCCAGGGTCAGGTCCAGCACGCGCAGCTCGCTGTCCTGGTGCACTTTGGTCAGGCCCATTCGGCGCAGCAGGGCACGCAGCCGGGCAACCAGCTCCTCCAGGCTGAACGGCTTGGTGACGTAGTCGTCGCCACCGATGGTCAGCCCGGCGACCCGGTCCTCGGTGCTGTCGCGCGCGGTGAGGAAGACCACCGGAGTGTCGATGCCCTCGGCCCGCAGCCGGCGCAGCACCTCGAAGCCGTCGAGGTCCGGCAGCATTACGTCGAGCACGACCAAGTCGGGCCGGAAGGAGCGAGCCTCGCGTAATGCGGCCATTCCGCTGGTGGCGGTTCGGGTCTGCCAGCCCTCGTACTTCAGCGCGGCGGCGACCAGGTCGGCCAGGTAGCTCTCGTCGTCGACGACCAGCACCCGTACCTCGCCGGCAGCCCGGCCGTCCTTGCCGGCTGGCGCTGCGGCGGCACCGGTCTGTCCGCTGGCCAGACTCATTGCCGCGCTCCTTTCGGCACCCTACGTCCAGCATCCACCACCCGCCCATGAGACCGCTGAAAGGTTCCTGTGCGTTTGCCATGAGCCGCGCTGACCGGCATCGGCGTAATGCTCGCCGATGTTGAGCACACGTGCGTATCAACTCCACGGATGCGCACGTGGGCTCAACATCGGCGTACGAGGGAGCATCGGCGTACGAGGGAGCATCGGCGTACGAGGGAGCATCGGCGTACGAGGGGGGACGCCGTTCGCCTGCGCAGCGGTCGTAGGCTGCGCTGGCCGCCGTGCCGGGCGGCGGTCCGGGAGGGTGGCTGATGCGACTCGCTGACCGGATGAGCCAACTGGGCACCGAGTCGGCCTTCGACGTGCTGGCGCAGGCTACCGTCTTGGAGGCCGCCGGGCGGCGGGTGATCCACCTGGAGATCGGCGAACCGGACTTCGCTACCCCGGCGCATGTGGTCGCGGCGGCGGAGGAGGCGTTGGCCAACGGACTGACGCACTACGTCGCCGCGCCGGGGATCTGGCCGCTGCGGGAGGCGGTGGCGGCTTCGCTGGCCAAGTCTGGCCGGCTGGCGACGTCGCCGGACCGCGTCGTGATCACTCCGGGCGGCAAGCCGGTGATGTTCTTCACCATCCTTGCGCTGTGCCAAGCCGGGGACGAGGTGGTCTGTCCCGACCCGGGCTTCCCCATGTACGCCTCGATCGCCGCGTTCGCCGGCGCCGGCGTCGTACCACTGCCACTGCGCGAGGCTAACGGCTTCCGGGTCGATCCAGCCGAGCTGGCGGCCCTGGTCACGGAACGCACTCGGCTGATCATCCTGAACTCACCGCACAATCCGTGCGGCAGCGTGCTCACTGCCGCCGACGTCGAAGCCATCGCCCGGATCGCGATCGAGCACGACCTGGTCGTGCTCAGCGACGAGATCTACTCCGCACTGGCGTACGACGACGACTGCCCCAGCGTGCTCGACGTCGAGGGCATGGCCGAGCGCACCGTCTTGCTCGACGGCTGGTCCAAGACCTACGCGATGACCGGCTGGCGGCTGGGCTACGGCGTGTTCCCGCCGGCGCTGGTGGAGCCCGTGACCCGGCTGGTGGTCAACTCGGTCTCCTGCGTGCCGGCCTTCAGCCAGTACGCCGCGATCGCCGCTCTGGAGGGCCCGCCCGAGCCGGTGGCGCAGATGAAGGCGGCGTTTCGCACCCGACGGCAGGTCGTCGTTGACGGCTTGAACGCCATCGACGGCATCTCCTGCCAGCTGCCCGGCGGTGCGTTCTACGCCTTCCCCAACATCACCGGGCTGGGCCGACCGGCCGCCGCCGTCGCCGACGGGCTGCTACGGGACGCCGGCGTGGCCTGCGTCGCCGGCACTGCCTTCGGCGCCGCCGGCGAGGGCTACCTGCGGCTGTCCTACGCCAGCTCGGTGCCGCGGCTGCAGGAGGCGCTAGCCGGCATCGACGCCTTCGTCCGGGCGACGGTCGGCTGAGACCTGCCCGGACCCGCCGGGCCGGGCCCGGCCCAAGGAGTGGTCAGCTGGTCTGGCCGACAGCGGCGGCCATCCGCCGGACGGCCTCCGCCAGCAGATTGGGGGAGGTCCCGAAGTTGAGCCGAGCCCAGCCGAGGCCAGGGGAGCCGAAGCGCGGCCCGGGGCTGAGTGCCACTCGCCCCCCCTCCAGGAACACCTCGGCCGGATCGTCACCGAGCCCCAGCGCCCGGCAGTCCAGCCAGGCCAGGTACCCAGCCTGCGGCGGCTGGTAGCCAACCGCCGGCAGCTGCGCCCTCAGCAGCTCGGCCAGCATCACCCGGTTGCGGTCCAGTTGCCCCACCACGGCGTCCAGCCAACTCACCCCGTGCTCGAACGCCGCGACCGAGGCGATTCCGCCGAGGTGGCCGACGTGGAAACCGACGCCGGGCGGGATGGCTGCGAGCCGCTCCTGCATCACTGCGGACCCCGCGACGATCAGCGCGCATTTCAGCCCGGCGATGTTCCAGCCTTTCGACGCCGAGGTCAGGGTCACGCCGCGAGCAGCCGCCTCCTCGCCCAACCCGGCGTACGGCGTGTGCCGCGCGCCCGCAAGCACCAGCGGGGCGTGGATTTCGTCCGCCACGACGGCGACGTCGTAGCGGTTGGCCAGCTCCGCGATCCGCCGCAGGTCGGCCTCGGCCAGCACCAGGCCGGTCGGGTTGTGCGGGTTGCAGAGCAGGTAGGCGCGCGCTCCGGCCGCAAAGGCTGCCTGGAGTGCGTCGAAGTCGAGCCGCCATCCGACCGACGTGGGCAGCAGCGGCACCTCGACCGCCGGCCGCCCGATGTCTTGCAGCACGGCGTAGAACGGCGGGTAGATTGGTGGATTGATCACCACACCGTCGCCGAGGCTGGTGAGCACCCGGAGCACCTCCGCCACCCCGGTCATGACGTCCGCCACCAGCCGGACCCGGTCGGGGTCAACGATCCAGTCGAACCGGTGGATCGCGAAGCGGACGAAGGCGGCGGCGACCCCGGCCGGCCAGGCGTAGCCGCAGTCGTCCCGCTCGATCGCTGCCGACAACGCCTGCTTGACCGCCGGGGCCAGCGGGAAGTCCATCTCGGCCACCCACGCCGGCAGCACGTCCGGCGGGTAACACGACCACTTGGCGCTGCGCCGGTCGCGCAGCCGCTCCAGCGACAGGCTGGCGAAGTCGAAAGTCTCGATGTTCACGACCAACCCGGCTACGCCAGCCCGAACCGGACGATGGAGACGGCGCCGAGCAGCAAGCAGTAGATCGCGAACGGGGTCAGCGTGCGGCTGGTGAAGTACCGGGTGAGGAACCGGACCGAGACGTACGCCGCGGCGCCGGCGACGATGCTGCCCACCAGCACCTGACCGTGAATGCCTCGACCGTTCGGCCCGAGCAGGTCCGGCACTTTGTAGACGCCGGCGGCAAAGATCACTGGCGTGGCCAGCAGGAAGGAGAACCGGGCGGCGTCCTCGTGCGAGAGTCCCCGCAACAGACCACCGACCATCGTCACCCCCGACCGGCTGATCCCGGCGAACAGGGCCGCGATCTGGAAGCAGCCGATGCCTACGGCCGAGGGCACCGACAGCGCCGCCAGCGTGCGCCGGTCCGTCATGGTCGCGGTGCTTCCGTGGGCCGCGGCCGTTCGTGCCGGCTCGCCATCGTGGGCAGCCAGGGCCGGGTTGCCCGCATCGGCGCTCGGCCGGCGACGAAGCCGCTCGCCGGCCAGCAGAATCCCACCATTGATGGTGAGGAAGACGGCGGCGGCCAGCGGCTTGGCGAACAGCGTGCGCAGCGGGTGCTCGAACACCAGGCCGGTCAGCCCGACCGGAATCGTCCCGATCACCAGCAGCCAGCCGAGGCGGGCGTCGCTGTCGGGGATGCGACGTTCGCGCACGCTGCGGCCGAGACCGGCGAGCACTCGCACCCAGTCCGCCCGGAAGAACCACAGCAGCGCGAGTGCGGTGGCCACGTGCAGGCCGACGATGAAGGCCAGGTACGGCGACTCTGGCGCAGACTGGTCGGCGACCAGTCGCTGCCAGCTACCGCCGACCCAGGCCGGGACCAGCACGCTGTGCCCCAAGCTGGAAATCGGGAACAGCTCGGTGACACCTTGGATCAAGCCGATGACGATGGCCTGGGTGTAGTTCAGCATGGATGCCTTCCGGCCGGTTGGGGCGGAGCGCCGTCCCGGTCCGCCGACCGGATGGTCACAACGAGCTCCAGTGCGCTGGCCCGAACGGTCGCCAACACCCGGAGTTGGAACCCGTTGACCGCTGCGCGACGCATCGGTCACCCAAAGTGTGGGGCGCGGCCCCGGGGGACCGCGCCCTGATCACTCGACCTCGACGCCGACGAGTCGCCGGCTACACGAACTCAACCAGCACCTGACCGCCGGTCACCGGCTCACCGCTGGCCACCGACACCCCAGAGACGGTGCCCGCCACCGGTGCCGTGATCTCGGTCTCCATCTTCATGGCCTCGAGCACCAGCAGCGTGTCCCCGGGCTCGACGACAGTCCCCGGATCGACGTTGACCCTGGTCACCGTGCCCGAGATCGGTGCTCGCAGCACCTTCTCCTCATTCGCCGGCGCCCGCGCGTGGGCCGGCCGCAGCGGCTCGGTGCCCCCGGACGGCATGACCGAGGACACCACGAAGTTGGCCAGGGACGGCATCGGCTCTGGCTCCACGTCCACGACGACGTCGTAGTCGGTTCCGTTGACGCTTACCTTCAACTTCATAGCCATCCCTGATCAGGCGAGTCGTGGTGGGGGTGCGGCCCGGCGAGCCGGCTACTGGTGACCGTGTGCGACGTGCGGGGCGTGCGGGGCGTGCGCGACCACGTGCGAGGCTTGGACCTCAGCCCGGCCCTGCTGCGCCCAGGCCCGGGAGTGCGCGAAGTGGACTTGGCGGACAGTGGCCCGCTTACCGAGGTACGCCGCGACGGCGGCCGAGATGGCCAGTACGACGTCGATGGGGGGTGGCCCGGTGTCGGCCCGCGCGGCGGCCAGCTCGGCTTCGAGCTTGTCCACCCGGCGGGTGAGCTCCGCCACCAGCTGGTGCAGCTGGTTGAGCTGGCCGGTGTCGGTGTCCGTTCTGGCGCTCACAGCGGGATCAGACCGTGCTTCTTGGCGGGCCGCAGCTCGCGCTTGGTGGTCAGTGCCTCGAATGCCTCAGCCACCGCCTTGCGGCTGGCGGACGGTTCGATGATGTCGTCGACGAGCCGGCGGGAGGCGGCGACGTAGGGGTTGGCGAAAGTCTCCCGGTAGTTGTCGATCAGCTCCGCCCGCTTGGCCGCCTGGTCCTCGGCGGCCTCGATGTCGTGCCGGAAGACGATCTCGGCGGCGCCTTCGGCGCCCATGACGGCGACCTCCGCGGACGGCCAGGCGAAGACTCGGTCCGCCCCCAGGTCGCGGCTGCACATGGCGATGTATCCGCCCCCAAAGGCCTTGCGCAGGATGATCGTCACCTTCGGCACCGTCGCTGCGGAGTAGGCAAAAAGGACCTTGGCTCCGTGCCGGATGATGCCGTCCCACTCCTGCTGCACGCCGGGCATGAACCCGGGTACGTCGACCAGGGTCAGTAGCGGGATGTTGAACGCGTTGCAGAACCGGATCAAGCCGGCCGTCTTGTCCGAGGCGTTGATGTCCAGGACCCCGGAAAGCACCATTGGCTGGTTGGCGATGATGCCGATCGTGCGACCGATCATGCGGGCGAAGCCGACGACGACATTGGCGGCGTAGCCGGCCTGCACCTCGAGGAAGTCGCCCCCGTCGACGATGTTCGCGATGACCTCGCGCACGTCGTACGGCTTCTTGCTGTCCTCGGGGATGATGTCGTTGAGGTGCGGGTTCGGCTCGACGTTGCCGTCGTTTTCCAGCTCGGGCGGGTCCTCGGTGTTGTTCGACGGGAGGAACGTCAGCAGCTTCTTGGCGATCAGTATCGCGTGCTTGTCGTCCTCGGCGATGAAGTGGGTGACGCCCGAGTGCGCCATGTGGGTGTCCGGCCCGCCGAGCTGCTCGGCGGTTACGACCTCGCCGGTCACCTGCTGGATGACGTTGGGGCCGGTGATAAACATCCGGGCGGCCCGGGTCTGGATGACGAAGTCGGTCAGCGCCGGGGAGTAGACAGCGCCTCCCGCGGTGGGGCCGGCCACGATCGTGATCTGCGGGACCACGCCGCTGAGCAGCACGTTGTTGAAGAAGACCTTGCCGTACCCGGAGAGGGCGTCAACGCCCTCCTGCACCCGGGCACCACCGGAGTCGTTGACAAAAATGAACGGCGACCCCGTCTTCAACGACTCCTGCATCGACTCGGCGATCTTCGTGCAGTGCACCTCGCCGGCCGAGCCGCCGGAGGAGGTGAAGTCCTGGCTGGCGACGTGCACCAGCCGGCCGAGGACGGTGCCTTCGCCGGTGACCACGCCGTCCGCGGGCACCTTCGTGCCGGCCATCCCGAACAGGACGGCCCGGTGCTCGGCGAACATGCCGGTCTCTTGGAAGCTGCCGGGGTCGATCAGCTCGGCGATGCGCTCGCGCGCGGTCAGCTTGCCCTGGGCGTGCTGCCGCTCGACCCGCTTCTCCCCACCTCCAGCCTCGATCTGCTCCCGGCGCTGCCGGAGCAGCTCGATCTTTTCCTGCATCGTCAGGTTCTTCACGACGTCCTCTACGCGGGGGCGACGGACACGCTGTGCGACGTGCCGTTCACGGTGACGGAGTACTTGATGGGGGTGCGAACCGGGCTGCCTGGGCCACCGGCACCGGCAGCCGCCGCGCTCTCCGCGGCCACCTCCGCCGGGTCGCGGCTGACGTTCTTGGGACCCTCGGGCCGGGACTTGAAGAAGCTCGGTGCCACCTGCGGGAACATGGCGGACGTCAGCACGTCCTCCTCGGTGCCGTTGAAGCCCTCGGTGGCTTCGGCCGTGGCGCTCAGCAGGTCCCACTCCGGCTCCTGCATATCCGCCGGTCGGACGGTAATGGGCGACTTCTTCATCTGCTTCTCGGCGGTCTCCACGACCTCGGGGGAACGCTCGCCGATCGTCCTGCCGTAGTAGCCGAGCATGAGGTCGGCAAACTCGCCGGTGAGCACCTTGTAGCGGCCCATCAGCACGTTGAAGACCGCCTGGGTGCCGACGATCTGGCTGGACGGCGTCACCAGCGGGGGGTAGCCGGCGTCCTTGCGGACCCGGGGCACCTCCTCGAGGACTTCCTTGAGCTTGTCGCCGGCTCCCTGTGCGCGCAGTTGACTCTCCATGTTGGAGATCATCCCGCCCGGGATCTGGCTCTTGAAGATCTCCGTCTCGACTCCGACGATGTTGGATGCGAACTGCGCGTAGCGCGGCCGGACCTCGGCGAAGTGGTCCTTGATCGGAAGTAGCTCGTCCACGTCCAGGCCGGTGGTGTACGGCGTTCCGTCGAGCATCTCGACCAGGCTCTCGGTCGGGTTGTGCCCGGGGCCGAGGCTCAGCGAGCTGATCGAAGTGTCGACCGCGTCCGCGCCGGCCTCGATCGCCTTCATCAGTGAGACCAGCGTGACGCCGGTGGTGGCGTGGCAGTGCAGGTGGATGCGGACGTCCTGGCCGAGGTCTTCCTTGATGGCCTTGACGATGTCGTACGCCGGCTGGGGCTGCAGCAGCGCGGCCATGTCCTTGAGGCAGAGCGAGTCGCTGCCCAGGTCCATGAGGTCGCGCGCCATCTGGACGTAGCCCTCGACCGTGTGCAGCGGGCTCATCGTGTAGCAGATGGTGCCCTGGGCGTGCGCGCCTTCGGTCTTGACCGCCTTGATCGCCCGCTCCACGTTGCGGACGTCGTTGAGCGCGTCGAAGACTCGGAAGACGTCCATGCCGTTGGCGACCGACTTGCCGACGAACCGGTCGACGACCGAGTCCTCGTAGTGGCGGTAGCCCAGCAGGTTCTGCCCGCGCAGCAGCATCTGCAGCCGGGAGTTGGGCAGCAGCTCCCGGAACTGGCGCAGCCGCTGCCAGGGGTCCTCGTTGAGGAACCGGATACAGGCGTCGTACGTCGCGCCGCCCCAGCACTCCACGCTCCAGTAGCCGGCCGCGTCGACGTCCTCGCACACCGGGACCATGTCTTCCATGGCCATCCGGGTGGCGCACAGGCTCTGGTGCCCGTCGCGCAGGACAAGCTCCGTCACGTCGACCTTGCGCTTCTCGCTCATGCTCCTCCTAAACCCCAACCACGGTGGTGCTCCGCTGGCGTCGAGCCCGCCTTCGGCTGCCCGACCCTAGCCTGACGGTCCTGCGTTTTGTGGGCGCCCATCCCGCTTGCGCCCCCGTGCTCGCCGACCGTGGGCGCCGGCTGAGCGTCGGCGTCGGTGCAGCAGGAGCCGAGCCCGTGCCAGTCAGCTGACCGCGGGTCGGTGGCGTCATCCTGCCGCATCTTAAGAGAAGTTGTGGTCACCCCCTCGGTCGACTGGCGCCTAGCTGCCGAGCAAGGGTGGCCACCATATCTGCGGAGTCGGTGCCGTCATCTGCGGAGTCGGTGCCGTCCGAGAGCCCTCCCGCTCCGGCGGGCCGCTGCAGGTGGCTGGCTTGGACCCGGTGGCGTC
>Ga0208714_1000556_pt1 | contig 10592 bp, 8 predicted proteins | sample NGESurshal072012_3_FD_184461 | JGI IMG/M metagenome (GOLD analysis project Ga0208714, IMG submission 184461) | Arctic peat soil microbial communities from Barrow, Alaska - NGEE Surface sample 415-1 shallow-072012 (SPAdes) | ecosystem: Environmental > Terrestrial > Soil > Wetlands > Peat ... | reverse complement strand
GGACGCCGGCGGATGAGAGGAAAGTTTGTCGGACAATTCGAAGGATCCGACTGTCATAACTTAGACGTGATTGGTTGCTAGCGATTCTTTCAGTAAGATTACGTCGCTAGGGAGGACTCGTCATGATCTATCGTGAGATCGTTCATACCTGCTCCAATTCCGAGGTCGCGCGCGCGGCGGTTCATTCGATCGGCGGCGAGTTCGCGCCGGCGACCGAACTCTCGGAGGGCACGACGATCCAGGTCGGCGAAAGCGTCACCGAGCGGGTGACCTTCGCTCCGACCGTACCCGGCCCGGCTACGCCCGGCGAATGGCAGATCACCGGCGAAGACACGACCGGACCGCACGTCGTGCTGTTCACGGGCATCGGGACGACTCCGTCGACCACACCCGCGACTCCCTCCTCGCCGGGCGCGGGCAATCCGGGAAGCGCGCCCCAGCTGGGGATCCTGTCTATCCAGGAACGGTCGGGGTCGGCGCTGGCCAAGTTGGCCGGCAAGACGTTCACGGAGAGCCGGCGGGGAACGGTCGGCCTTCGCGTGAGCTGTCCCGCCTTCATGGGCAGCTGCGTGGGGAGGGTCACCTTGCGTATCGCGATAGCGAGCTCTAAAGCCAAGAGCGCACCCGGGCACAAAACGCGCACGCTGATGCTCGCCTCCGGTCCATTCACTGTCGCGGCGGGACACGTGCGAACGGTCACGCTGCGGCTCTCCTCGGCGGCGCGTTCGCTGCTCGCGAAAGCTCGTTCGCTGAGAGCGCAGGCGACGATCGCCGTCCGCGATTCGACGGGCGTCGCACACGCTACGCGCGCGACCATCACGATCCTCTCCGCCAACGCTCGATCCCGGCGCCGGACTTAACGCGGCGACCGGCACCATGAGCCGCGCCGCGATGTGAGTGCGGCGACGGCTCGCAGTTCGCTCAGGCCGCGCCGAGCTCAGTGCTGGGAACGATCTTGTAGGGGTGGCCGGGCGCTCCGCCGATCGCGAGCATGCGCAGTCCCTGCGGCCCCGCGTAGACCTTGCGCCGTGTCTGCGGGCCGACGCGCACGAGCGTGTCGCCGTCGAGCTCCACGCGCTCGCCTTCGATGTCGATCCAGCCCGAGCCGTCCAGCGCGACGAAGACCTCCTCCTGGGCGCTCTCGGCGTGGTCGTGCTCTGGGTAGTCGGAGTAGTCGGGCGGGAGCTGGATGATCTGCATGCCGAACGCCGTCACGCCGAGCTCGGCGCGGGCCTTTACGAATCCGCCGCCGAAGCTGGCCTCCATGTCTTTGATGCGCTTCGCTGTGTAATCGCTCATTAGTCGACACTAACCGATCGGCCGTGGCAGCACGATCCCCAGCTGGCGCGACTGCGCGAGGATCGAGCCGTCGCTCGCCCAGATCACGCCGTCCTCCTCGAAGAAGCCTTCGTGGATCAGCCCCGAGCGAAAGCGCGCGAAGCACAGCTCCTCGGGGTCGGCGTCGCCGGCACGCGGCATCGGCGTGCGGAAGTGGATCGTCAGGTCGATCGTCGGCGTCGTCGCTGGCTCGGTCAGGCGGATGAACGGCGGCGAGAACAGCGCGTCGCTGAAGAACGCCAGCGACAGCGCGTCGATCGGTCGCGCCTCGGCCAGGCCGATCCACGCCCCGACTTCCATCGGGGCGTCCGAGCCGCTGAACGGGACCGCGCCGATGCGCGACTGCAGCACCAGCTGGCCGGTGAACGGCGGCGCGCCCTTGAACAGCGGTATCCCCGGCTTGCGTTCCGGGTCCTGCGGGGCGACGTCGGGCATCGGCAGCTCGGTCACGGTCGGCGCGTCCCACGGGACCGAGAACGCCGCCAGCCCCAGCGCGATCAACGTGCCGTCCTGCTCCATGCGCGCCGACAGCGTGCTCAGCGAGCGGCCGTGGCGCTCGATCGTCGCGTCGATGGTCACCGGGCCCGGCTGCGGCGCGCGCGCGTAATGGATCGTCAGCGAGCGTGGCGCGCGGCCCGGATCGGCAAGCGCCTCGATCAGCGCGCGCAGCAGCATCGCCGCCAGATAGCCGCCATGCGGCCCGCGCCCGGCGCGCCACTGGGCAGAGACATCCGCCGCGAACTGCACCCGGCCGGCCGCACCGTGTTCGGATCGCGACTGCTCGCTTACCGCCGTGTCGCGGTCGAACGCCGTCAGCGTGGCGCCCGGGCCCGCGGCGCTCGCGTCAGCCACGGACCAGGCGCTTGTAGGTGATCCGATGTGGCCGGTCGGCGGCGGCGCCGAGGACCGAGCGGCGATGCTCCTCATAGGCCTCGAAGTTGCCCTCGAACCACGTCACCTGCGAATCGCCCTCGAATGCCAGCACGTGTGTCGCGACGCGGTCGAGGAACCAACGGTCGTGGGAGATGATCACCGCACAGCCGGGGAATTCCAGCAGCGCGTTCTCCAGCGCGCGCAGCGTGTCGACGTCGAGGTCGTTCGTGGGCTCGTCCAGCAGCAGCAGGTTGCCGCCGCTGCGCAGCAGCTTGGCCAGATGCACGCGGTTGCGCTCGCCTCCCGAAAGGGAGCCGATCTTCGCCTGCTGGTCTGAGCCCTTGAAGTTGAAGCCCGCCGTGTACTGGCGCGAGTTGACCTCGCGGTCGCCGACCTTGAGGTGCTCGTAGCCTTCGGAGATCTCCTCCCAGACCGTCTTCGCCGGATCCAGCGCGTCGCGCGACTGGTCGACGTAGGCCAGCTGCACGGTGTCGCCGAGCTCGATCGTCCCGCCATCGGGGGACTCCTCGCCGATGATCATCCGAAACAGCGTCGTCTTGCCGGCTCCGTTGGCGCCGATCACCCCGACGATGCCCGCGCGCGGGAGGTCGAAGCTGAGGTCCTCGATCAGCAGCTTGTCGGCAAAGCCCTTGCGCAGGTCGACGGCCGTGAGCACCTTCTCACCGAGGCGCGGGCCTGGCGGTATGTGGATCTGCACCTCGTCGAGCTTGACGTTGCGCTCTTCGGCGATCAGCTGCTCATAGCGCGCCAGACGGGCCTTGGACTTGGTGCGTTTGCCCTTGGGGTTGGTTCGCACCCATTCCAGCTCGGCGGCGATCGTGCGCTCGCGGCCCTTTTCCGAGCGCGCTTGGAGGGCCATGCGCGCCTGCTTCTGCTCGAGCCAGCCCGAGTAGTTGCCTTCGTAGGGGATGCCCTTGCCGCGGTCGAGCTCGAGGATCCAGCCGGCGACGTTGTCGAGGAAGTAGCGGTCGTGGGTGACCGCGACGATCGCACCCTTGTACTCGGACAGATGCTGCTCCAGCCAGGCGACCGACTCGGCGTCGAGGTGGTTGGTGGGCTCGTCCAGCAGCAGCAGGTCGGGTGCGCGCAGCAGCAGGCGGCACAGCGCCACGCGGCGGCGCTCGCCGCCGGAGAGCTTGCTCACCTCGGCGTCTGGCGGCGGCAGGCGCAGCGCGTCCATCGCGTATTCCAGCTGCGTGTCGAGGTTCCACGCGTCGGCCGCTTCGATCTTCGCCTGGATCGCGCCGAACTCCTCGGCCGTCTCCTCGGAGTAGTTGGCCGCGAGCTCGTTGAAGCGGTCGAGCAGCGCCTTGGTCTCGGCGACGGCGTCCTCGACGTTGCCCTTGACGTCCTTGGACTCGTCCAGCGCCGGCTCCTGGTCGAGCATCCCGACCGTCGCCCCCGGCGCCAGCGCAGCCTCGCCGCGGTACTCCTGGTCGACGCCCGCCATGATCCGCAGCAGCGTGGACTTGCCGGCGCCGTTGTAGCCGAGCACGCCGATCTTCGCGCCCGGATAGAAGGCCAGCGTGACGTTGTCGAGCACCGTCTTGTCCGGCGGGTGCAGCTTGGACAGGCGGTGCATCGTGAAGATGTACTGAGAGGACATTGGCAGCCAGGATAGGAGGTCGCGGGGGTCGCTAACGTTGTCGGGTCATGCCCGTAACCGTCCTCGATGTCGAGCAGCACATGCTCCTGCTGGAGCTGCAGGCGCCGTTCGACAAGCGCGACGTGCAGCTCGCCCGCCGGCGCATGGCCAAGCGCTGGCACCCCGACATCGCGCCCGCCGGGCAGCAGTTCGAGCACGAGCGCCACCTGAAGGCGATCAACGAGGCCGCCGACCAGCTCGAGCGCCTCGCCGAGGGCTCGCGCGGGGGCAAGGTGTCGCGCAACGCCGTGCGCGCCAGCGCCTCCGCCGCGCGCCGCGAGCGCGAGGAGGCGGGCCGGCGCGCCTACGAAGCCGAGCAGCGCGCCCGCGAGCACGCCGAGGATCGCGCCAAGCACGATCCGTTCGCCAGCCGCGTGCCCGACCACTCCGTCGTGCACCGCTACGCGCGCTGTCTCTCCTACCCCGAGTGGGGCGTCGGCACCGTCGCCGGCATCTACTTCAGCGGCGACCCCGACGGCGAGGAGGAAGTGCAGCAGTGGGCGCGCGTGCGCTTCAGCCACGGCGTGCGCACGGTGCCCGCGAGCAGCATGCGCTTCGTCGACTTCTCAAAGCCCGACCCCGGCGAGGAGCGCGTCGAACGCTTCATGCTCGCCGCGCAGCGCGCGATGGCCGAAGGCGAGTACGAGCTCGCTGCCCAGCGGCTGATCTACGCGCGAGACGCCGAGCCCGAGAACGTCGCGGTGCTGCGACTGATGACGCTCGCCTTCTGGCAGGCCGGCAAGCTCGACGAGGCAGCGCGTGCCGTGCGCGACTGGGCGCGCGTCGACGGCACCCGACCGGCCGCGCATCGCTTCGCCTCGCGCATCTACGAGGACATCGGCGCCGTCGACCTCGCCGAGGAGGCGGCCGCGCGCGCCGCCCAGCGAGGCCCGTCCGACGCCGGCGCATGGGAGCGACTCGGCCGGCTGCGGCTGTCGCTGCTGGACCGCGAGGGAACGCTTGAGGCGCTCAGGAGAGCGATGGCGCTGGGCGGGGGCGACGAGGTGCGCGAGCTGATCGCCCGGGCACTCGCGCTCGAGCCGCCCATCGCCTCAGGGGTCTGAGCGGTAGGCGCAAAGATACGTTTTGGATCCATCCAAACCGGTAATGCGTGCCCGCCGGTTCAGCGACGCCGTCCGATGCCTCAGAGGATGTTCACGGCGCGCGACACGATCAGCCCGATCGTCAGCAGCGAGACGACCGACTGCACCCCCATGACGGCCTTGGCCATCATCGTGAGCGGCATCGTGTCGGTCGGCGAGAAGGCCGTGTTGTTGGTCAACGACACGTACAGGTAGTCGAAGAACTTCGGCCGCCAGTCGCGCGGCTCGATGTTGTCGTCGCTCATCTGCGGGAACAGGAAATCCGGCGGCGCGTCGCGCCCGGATGCCCGCCGGCCGGGGCCGCCGCGATCCATCTCCCAGAACCAGAGCCCGAAGATCAGCAGGTTGGTGAGCCAGATGAGCACTCCCGCGACGATCAGGCCACGACCGTCGGAGACGTTGTGGTGCAGTAGGAAGTGCGTCAGCGCGCCGAGCGAGAAGATGTTCGCTGCGCTGACGATCGCCGTCAGCGACAGCGCGATGCGCCGCCTGCGCGGATGCTCGTCCTCGAGCACGTTCGGCGTGACGACGATCAGGCCGAGCAGCAGCGCGCCCTCCAGCGACGGGACCAGCCAGTCCGGTCCGGCGGTGAGGCGCCCCGGCAGCAGCATCTGCGCCACGATCGCCAGCAGCACCGTCAGCTGCGCCGGCCAAAACGCCTCGCTGTCCGGCGGAGGCGGATACGGCCGGCGGACCGGGGCCGGCGCGGGCGGCGCGGCACCGGCAGGCGGGGGCGGTTGCTGGGCCACGATCCAGAGCCTACGGTGCCGCGCGGCCGTAGCGCTAGCCTTGATCGAGCGAGCCTGGCGCGCACTTGGGCGCCGCGCGCGAAACCCACGATGGGCATCGAGAGTCCCACACACCTGATCTTCATTGCGATTGTCGCGCTGATCGTGCTCGGTCCCAAACGCCTGCCAGAACTCGCTCGCTCGCTCGGCCACGGCATCCGCGAGTTTCGCCAGTCGCTCGAGGACGGCGCCAACCCGCCCGATCCGCCCGCCGCGCCGCAGCAGACGGTGTTGCCGGCGGCGAGTGCGCCCTCGCCGGCGGCGACTCCCGCGCCGCCGCCTCCAGCGGACTCGACAGCGTCGCCGGCCACTGTGGCGCCGTCCGCCGCCGCCGCGCCCCTCGCCGGTCAGCCCGGCGAGCAGCCGTCTGAGGACTGACGCGGGCTCGGTCCCGGCGTCGAGGCCTGCTGTCGGCGGCACCGGCTCACGGATAGGCTGAAGGCTTCCCGACCGAGGAGCAACCGCCGATGAGCGCCGAGCAAGCCGCCGTTTCCGCCGATGCCGTCCTGACCGAGCGTCGCGGCAACGTGCTGCTGATCACGATCAACCGACCTGAGGTCCGCAACGCGGTCGACGGGGCCGTCGCCGAGGGCGTCGCCGGGGCGCTGGACGAGCTCGACGCCGAAGACAGCCTGTCGGTCGGCGTGCTTACCGGGGCAGGCGGATTCTTCTGCGCGGGCATGGATCTCGGCGCGTTCGTCAAAGGTGAATCGCCGTGGTTCGGCGACCGCGGCTTCGCCGGCATCGCCCAGCGCGCCGCGCGCAAGCCGCTGATCGCCGCGATCGAGGGTTTCGCCGTCGCCGGCGGCATGGAGATCGCGCTCGCATGCGACCTGATCGTCGCCGCCAAAGGCGCCAAGATGGGCATCCCCGAGGCCAAACGCTCGCTGGTCGCCGCGGGCGGCGCGCTGCTGCGCCTGCCGCGGCGAATGCCTTATCACGTGGTCATGGAGCTGGCCCTCACCGGCGATCTGCTGCCGGCCGATCGTTTCCACGAGCTCGGTGTAGTCAACCGTCTCGCCGAGCCGGGGTCAGCCGTCGACGTCGCGCTGGAGCTCGCCGAGCGCCTCGCCAAGAGCGGTCCGCTCGCGGTGATCGCCTCCAAGCGCATCCTCCAAGAACAGTACGACTGGAGCACCGAGGAGATGTGGGAGAAGCAGGGCGCGATCTCCGGCCCGGTGTTCGCTTCGGAGGACTCCAAGGAGGGCGCCAACGCCTTCAAGGAGAAGCGCGACCCGGTTTGGAAAGGTCGCTAGCGCCCGAGCTGCTTCTTGCGCTTGCGCTGGCGGCGGATCTCCAGGAAGCGCTTCCACAGAGCCCACATCAGCGCTGCCCCGGCGTCTTTCGCGGATACTGGGAGATCGCCTGATTGAGGTCGATCGCCGTCGTGACGATGCGGTTCTGTTCGGCCAGGTGCGCCGCCGGGTAGCCCTCGCCCGGGCTTGCGCGCTCGGGACGGCCGATGAAGCCGAAGTGAATGTCGTGGGGCATGATCTGCATCAGCCGCGGGAACATGTGCGCCCGCGCGCCGACGTTGCGCGGCTCCTCTTGCACCCAGACGACCTCGTGCAGCTTCGGGTAGCGGCGGATCAGCTCGAGGATCTGCCCTTCGGGGAAGGGGTACAGCAGCTCCACGCGCGCGACCGCCAGGCCCGGGTGCGACGCGCGGTCGGGGTGCCCGACTAGGTCGTAGTAGATCTTGCCCGTGCACAGCAGCAGGCGCGTGACCTGCCCATCGTCGACCCCCGGCTCGGCGAGCACCGGGTGAAAGCGCGTGTCCTCGGCGAGGTCGGCGAGCTTGTTGGTCGCCTGCGGCAGGCGCAGCAGCGACTTGGGGGTCATGATCACCAGCGGGCGCTGCTTGGCGATGCGCGCCTGACGGCGCAGCAGGTGGAAGTACTGCGCGGGGGTCGTCGGGCTCGCCACGCGGATGTTGCCCTCGGCGGCGAGCGCGAGGAAGCGCTCCAGGCGCGCGGAGGAGTGCTCGGGGCCCGAGCCCTCGTAGCCGTGGGGCAGCAGCAGCGTCAGCCGTGAGGTCTGACCCCACTTGGCAAGGCCGGAGACGATGAACTGGTCGACGATCACCTGTGCCGAGTTGACGAAGTCGCCGAACTGCGCCTCCCACAGCACGAAGGTCTCCGGCGCCTCCTGGCTGTAGCCGTACTCGAAGCCCATGCAGGCGAGCTCCGACAGCGGGCTGTTGTGCAGCTCCAGCGGCGCCAGCGCGTCGGGCAGGCTCTGGATCGGGCAGACCGTCTGGCCGGTCTTGGCGTCGTGCAGCACCATGTGGCGCTGGCTGAACGTGCCGCGCTCGGTGTCCTGCCCGGTCAGGCGGATCGGCGTGCCCTCGGTGAGCAGCGACGCGAAGGCCAGCGCCTCGGCGTGCGCCCAGTCGATCCCGCCCTCCTCACCCAGCGCCGCGCGGCGGCGCTGCAGCTGCTTGACGAGCTTGGGGTGCACGGTGAAGCCCTCGGGAGCGCGCAGCAGGCCTTCGCCGAGATCGCGCAGGCGCGCGGCGGGTACGGCCGTCTGCACTTCCGGACTGGGCGAGCGGTCGAGCTCGTACTCCCCGGTGGCGTGCTCACCGTGCTCGGTGGCCGCCGCGATCTTCGCCTTCAGGCGCTGGTGCAGGAGCGTCATTTTGTCCCACACCTCCTGCGCCTGGCTGTCGACCTCCTCCTGCGTGACCACGCCTTCGGCCACGAGGCGGTCGGCCCACAGCTCCGCCACGCGCTTCTCGCCCTTGATCTTCGCGTACATCTCCGGCTGGGTGTAGGCGGGCTCGTCGGACTCGTTGTGGCCGAAGCGGCGGTAGCCGATCAGGTCGATCAGCACGTCGTGGCCGAACTCCTGGCGGAAGGCGAAGGCCAGGCGCACGGCGCTCATGCACGCCTGCACGTCGTCGGCGTTGACGTGCACGATCGGCACGTCGAATCCCTTGGCGAGGTCCGAGGCCCAGCGCGTCGAGCGCGCGTCGTCGGGGTCGGTCGTGAAGCCGACCTGGTTGTTGGTGATGATGTGCACCGTGCCGCCGACCTTGTAGCCGTCGAGCGCCTGCAGGTTGAGCGTCTCAGAGACGACGCCCTGAGCGGGAAAGGAGGCGTCGCCGTGGATCACGATCGGCACCGCCGCGTCGGTGTCCTGGTGGGCGTGCGGCCCCTGGCGCGTGGTCTGCGCGGCGCGCGTGGCGCCCTCGACGACCGGATAGACGTACTCCAGATGGCTGGGGTTGGACTCGAGGTTCACGCGGATCGTCTCGCCGTTGTCCAGGTTGTAGGAGCCCTGCGTGCCGTGGTGGTACTTGACGTCGCCAGTTCCGCCCTGGGGGATCGTGGTGACGGCCTCCAGCGTCGAGGCGCCCTCGAACTCGGCGAAGATCGTGTCGTAGGCGCGGCCGAGGTTGTGCGCGAGCACGTTCAGGCGCCCGCGGTGGGCCATCCCGATCACGACCTCCTTGCCGCCGTGCGCCGCTGACAGCTTGATCAGTTCGTCGAGCATCGGCACGGTCATGTCGAGCCCCTCGATCGAGAACTGGTGCTGTCCGAGATAGGCCTTGTGCATGAAGCGCTCCAGCGCGTCGACCTTGACCAGGCGTCGCAGCAGCCAGCGGCTCTCGTCGTTGGTCAGCGGGTTGCGAAAGGCGCCCGACTCGATGTGCTCGCGCAGCCACACGCGCTGACGGTGCGAGGCGATGTGCTCGATCTCATAGGCGATCGTGCCGCAGTAGGTTTCACGCAGGTGTGGCAGCGCATCGGCGAGCGTCGCGCCGGGCACGTACATGTTGAGGATCTTCGCCGGGATCCGCGCCTGCATCTCTGGTGTCAGGCCGAGCGGCTCGGGGTCCAGCCCGGGGTCGCCCTCGGGCTCGGAGTCAAGCGGGTCAAGGCGCGCGGCCAGGTGGCCGTGGCTGCGATAGCGGCTGACGAGCGTGCTTGCAGCCTGCACCGCCTGCAGCAGTTCCTCGCTGACGGCCGGCGCGCCGGCGCCGGCGCCGGCAGCCGCCGATGCTGCTGCCGCGGAGGCCGCCGACGCAGCAGCCGCCGGAGCCGGAGGCTGCGGCGCCGGGCCGAGGTTCACGCCGAGGGATGCGAAGACGCCCTCGTAGAAGCCGCGGTCGCCGACGAGGTATTCCTCGATGCGCGCGAGGAAGCGCCCGGACTCCGCGCCCTGGATGATCCGGTGGTCGTACGTCGAGGTCATCGTCATGACCTTCTCCGCGCCGATCATCGCGCCGATGCTCGCCAGTCCCGGCGGGTAGGCGATCGAGCCCGTCGCGATGATCGTGCCCTGCCCGGTCATCAGGCGCGGCACCGAGGCGATCGTGCCGATGCCGCCGGGGTTGGTCAGCGTGATGTTGGCGCCCTGCAGGTCATCGGCGGTCAGCGTGTTCGTGCGCGCCTTCTCGACGAGCGCGTCGTAGGCGGCGACGAAGCGCTCGAACGGCATCCGCCCGGCGTTGGCGATCACCGGCACCATCAGCGTGCGCGTCCCGTCCTTCTTCTGCACGTCGACCGCGAGCCCGAGGTTCACCTGTCCGTCGTGCACGCGGTTGGGCTTGCCGTCGATCTCGGCGAAGTGGTCGGCCATCACCGCCATGTCGTCGCCCGCGCGAGCGATCGCGTAGGCGATCAGGTGCGTGAAGGAGACCTTGCGCTCGGCCGCCTTGAGCTCCTTGCGGCGCGCCTCGAGCATCGTGACCGTCAGCGTGCGGAAGCTCGTCGCCGTGGGAATCGAACGCGACTGCTCCATGTAGCGGGCGAGCGCCGCCGCGCCGCCGCGCATCGGCTTGGTCTGCGGCGCGTCGGCCGTCGCGGAGGCGCCTTT
>Ga0208714_1000554_pt1 | contig 10624 bp, 11 predicted proteins | sample NGESurshal072012_3_FD_184461 | JGI IMG/M metagenome (GOLD analysis project Ga0208714, IMG submission 184461) | Arctic peat soil microbial communities from Barrow, Alaska - NGEE Surface sample 415-1 shallow-072012 (SPAdes) | ecosystem: Environmental > Terrestrial > Soil > Wetlands > Peat ... | reverse complement strand
TTGTCGGTCGTGCCGCAAGCCGCTCGACGTGGCGCGCGGTGAGTGGGTGGCCGAGTTTCCCGACCGCGCCGTTCGCGGGTACCAGGTCGCGCAGCTGATCGTCCCGGGAGCCGACCTCACCCGGCTCGTTGCCGCCTCCAAGAAGAGCGCGGCGTTCGAGCGTGAGCGGTTCTTCAGGAAGGACCTCGGCCTCCCCTACGAGCCCGAGGGCGGACGCCTATCCCTCGCGGTGCTTCAGGCCGCGCAGTCGGCGGGCAACTTCACCATGGTCGACTCGTACACCAGCGGCGGTCTTGTGACGATGGGGGTCGACGTCGCCTCAACGAGGGACTTGCACGTCCGGATCTCCGAGCACCTGTCCGACGGGACGCGTCGCGGGATCTACATCAGCACGGTCAGCGCCTTCGACGAGCTCGACGAGCTGATGGCGCATTTCCGGGTGCATCTCGCCGCGATCGACCACATGCCCGAGCGACGCCTCGCCCGCGCGTTCGCCGAGCGCCACCCTGGCCGCGTCTACCTCGTCGCGTACGACCCGACCCCGCGCCCACGCAGCGATGACTGGATCCGGCTCGACGAGGACGCGCGGTTCGTTACGGTGCGGCGCCTGGAGGCGATCGACGAAATGATGGCGGCGTTCCGCGCCCAGCTGAACCTGCTCCCGCTCGACCTGCCGGACCAGTATGTGGCCCACCTGCGATCGCTCGTGCGGGTTCGCACCGCGGACCCCTTCGGCAACGAGCGGGTGGTCTACCAGGCCACCGGACCGGACGATTTCGCGCATGCCGAGACCTACGACCTGATCGCGGGCGTCCTGTGGCGGATTCGCCGGCTTGCTGAGGACCTGAGTCGCGAGACCCTCGTGCGACTGGACGACGTCGTGGACTTCAAGCGCAGCAACCTCGGCGACCACAACGCCGAGCTCGAGTACGACACCGGACCCGACTACGACGATGAGTCCCGTGAGTGGTAACCCGCCCGAGCAGATACACACCTCAGCGCCCTTGGCACAGAGCCTCGCTGAACTGCTCGCCGCACGCCCGGATCTGTCGGTCCGCGCGCTGGCGAAGGCGGTCGGCGTGAGCCCCAGCCACCTCTCACGCGTCATCCGTGGCTCTGACGGCAAGCGCCCGAGCCTCGACCTCCTCCAGCGCCTTGCTCAAGCGCTCGGGGTCCCCACGGACTACTTCATCGAGACCCGCACGGCGGCAGTGATCGCCGTGCTCAAGACCGACGCCGGCCTCACCGACAACCTGTACGGCAAGCTCGGCGGCGGCGTCCAAGCTCATGGGTAGACGAGGGCAGCGCCCTGAATGTGCAAAGGTGCGGCGCAGCTTCGCTCACCGACAAGGCTAGCGCCCGCTTTGGATGCAGTGGGTATGCCGTTCGCTCCCCCGATTCCTTGCGGGGCCTGGCTATGCGGCCGATTGGCTGGTGAGCAGTTGTAAGGGTGCGGGTCGACGGCCAGCGCACCCTCCAGCAAGCGGTAGAACAGCAGCCCGCGGTGGCGTGAGTGGCGGCGGTTGAAGCGGAAGGTGAACTCGTCGAGGTAGTAGTCGAGCTGGTCGTGGCTGACCGCGCCTTGCTGATCAGGGTTCCAGCCCAGGCCTGCAAACGATCGACGAGACTGCGGCCACTTCCGCTTCCGCGTGAAGGCGCGAGCCGGCCCCGTCGCGCCTACTCACGGTCAAGCGAGCGGGCGGCGCTGCCGGCGCCCGCGCATCCGTTCGTCGCAAACCGAGCGTCCGGCGCCTCAGCGCGCGGCGCTCGCTGTTGGGCGAATCCGCTCGTTCGCCACCGGCGCCGTGGAGCCGGATCCGGACGCCTCTTGCGTCGCCATAGGCATCGTGAGCTCTGCGACGGCGGGCCGAGCAAAGCACTCGTCCGCCGCCGCGTCCACGCGCGCCTGCTGATGGGCGGATGCGCAAGCGCGTTGCGGGGCACGAGCAGCCGCATCGGGACGATCGCAACGTCGCCGAAGCAATCGCCAGCCGTCGGTCGCCCGGAGCACGAAACCGATCGTCCGGCGCCGCGCTCGCTGACGCGCGCTTGTGGGCGGGAGCGAGCGTGCGTGTCCGCTGTCCCGCGCGCCTCTGTCCGTTGAATTGCATTCGCCCGCATCGCGTCCTCTGGATCATGAACGGGGTCGTGTGGTGCCGTCCGAGTCGGGGGGTTTGCTGGTCGCGCAATGCAGCAGCGAGTCGGCTGCAACAGTGCGCGCCGTTGGCAGCCGAGTCCTCGGTCGGATCAAGCTGAGCAGCATCGGGCCGGGCGCTTTCGTTAGGAGCGGCCAGACCGTCGTTACGGTTCGGGTGGAGCGGCCGCCGGGATAGTCACGGATCCCGAACGCGTCGCTCGTGAGCGGTGACGATCCATGGCGCCGGGAACACTGTGCTCCATGGCAGCTGCTGCGCTGGCAGCGCGCACCTCGGGTTCGAACCCGACCGACCGGCTTGTACGTTCGCGGCTCAGTGGCTGCTTGGGGTGGAGGAGCATGCCAGGCGCGGGTGGCCTGTCACGGTCGTGCGGTCGGTGGGCTTTGGGCAGTTGTGGGCTGGCGGTCGTGTGGTGAGCCCGAACGACTGAGCGGGGGACCCGTGTTCGATGTCGCTACCAAGCGATCGAACAGATGAATCCAGCAGGGACTCGCGCATGTGGGCGGCCGGCGAGCGATCCGCTGAGTCGACCGAGGAAACCCGGGCTGAGATCGCGGATCTGTACGGTTGCTGGTTGGCGCGGTGCGGAGTAGCGTTGCGTTACTGAGAGGAGTGGAGTTGATGTTGACGGGCTTAGAAACCGGCGTCGCGCGGATCTCCGATGGTGTTGGAGAGGGCGGATCGTCGGCGGATACACAGCGGGTGGTTCTTCGCGATGGTTCGAGCGTTGTGATTCGGCCGCTCGCCGCGGACGATGAAGCTGCGATCGCCAGCTGGTTCACCAAGTGGTTCGCTGGGCTCTCCCCCGAGACGCTGTACGCGCGGTTGTTCGTGTTGCTCCAGCGGCTCGCTCCTTACACTGAGTCAGCGCTAGCGCGTGGCGACCGCTCCGACCATGAGGCGATCACGGTGTTCGCCCCTGACGGGGTGACGGTGGGAATTGCGCGCTGCCTGCGCGTCGGCAAGCCCAGGACCGCCGAGGTCACGGTTGTGGTGGCCGACGATTGGCAGGGGCGGGGGATCGCGAGCATGCTGCTCGAGCGGGTCGCGACCAAGGCCCGGTCCGTTGGGATCGAGCAACTAACCGCGATCTGTCTTGCCAGCAACCTGACGTTCATCCGCCTGCTAAGCCGGCTCGGCGCGACGACGATCGCCCCGGCAGCCGCCGGGCTGGTGGACATTCGCATCGATCTGATCTGAGCAGCACAAGTCCCGTCCGCCCGGACGCCGGCGGAGGAGCGGACGACGCGATCGAGGGTGCGGATGGGGCCTCCGCCGCGCGTGATCACCAGGTTTTGACGCGCTCGATCGGTCGCGCGCGCTCGACTCGCAGACGGGTGTCGAGGACCGCGCAGCCGTTCGGCATGCACCGTACCGGGTTCAGATCGGCCTCGGCGATCTCCGGTGTTTCGCGTAGCAGCAGCGCGAAGCGCAGCACGAGCGCGCGTAGCGCGCCCCGGTCGAGATGGGGTAGTCCGCGGGAGCCGTCGAGCTGCGTGGTCACGGCTTTCGATGCGTCGATCAGCTCGTCCGCGTCGATGTCTGTGTTCGGCGGAAGCCGGAAGGCGGCGGTGCCTGCGAGCCCGCCGTGACGGCCGCCGAGCCCGACCGCCATCACCCGCCCGAGCTCCGGATCGATAACCGTGCCGACGAGCAGATCGGCACCCGGTGGCATCAGCCGCTGCAGAACCGCTCCCGTGAACGGCCACCCGGACTGCCGCACGCGTCGCTCGAGCTCCTGCCAGCCAGCCCGGACCGCTGCCGGGCCTTCCAGGCCTAGCAGCACCGCGTCGATATCGCCCGCATAGGCCGGCGGCGGACGATTGGCCTTCACCGCGATCGGCCCGCCGATCTCTTCGGCGGCGGCTACCGCGCTGTCGATCTCCTCGCATTGATGAGACGGCACGACCGTCACGCCGTGCGTCGCGAGCAGAGCCTCCGCTTCGGCCCTCGCCAGCCATGTTCCCTCGCTCTGCCCCCGATCCAAACGGGCGCTGATCAGCTCGCGGGCGGCTGCTGGATCGAGATCCGTGTACTGGGGAGGCTCTCCGACCGGCCGCGAGAGCCATTCGCGGCGCTCCACGCCGCGGGCGAGAACGTCCGCGCAGCACTCCGGGAAGCGGAAGTTCGGCACCCCCGCGCCCCGACCGATCGGCAGCGCACCCTCGGCGGTCACGACGCACGCCACGACCGGCTTGCCCTGCCCGGCGGCGGCCACCGAGATCACCTCGAGAACCCCCTCGGGATCGCCACCCAGCGGATCCACATAGAAGGCCATCAGCGCGTCGACGCCCGCATCTCGGAGAATCCCGCGGACGCCCCTCAGGTAATCCTGGGAACCCGCGCGAAACCGCATCACGAGCGGGTTTCGGACCCGTCCTCGAGCCTTCGCGACGATCAGGCCTCGCGTCGCGCAGGCATCGGCCGCGAGCGTCGCGACCCCGGCGGAGTTGGCCACGATCCCGATCTGGCGCCCGGCCGGCAGCGGTTGGCGCTCAAAGAACTCGGCGGCGTTGAACAGCTCCTCCCCGCTTCGAAACCGCTGAACGCCGCCATGATGCAGCAGCGCGTCCACGACCGCGTCCCCGTCCAGCGCAGCGCTCGTGTGCGTGCCCGCCTCGCTCCGCGCCGCCTCAGGCCGGCGATGTCCCTTGACGGCGAGAATCGGCTTGCGTCGCGCGACCCGACGCGCGATCCGCGCGAACCGCTGCGGGTTGCCGACCGTCTCTATGTACAGCATCACCACGGCCGTGCGCGGGTCCTCCTCCCACAGCTCGAGCAGGTCGTTGGTCGAGACGTCCGCACGGTGGCCGAGCGAAGCGAAGCTCGAAACCCCGAGCCGTCGAGCCGCGGCATGCCCAAGCAGAGCGATCCCGATCGCTCCCGACTCCGAGCAGATCGCCAAGCGCCCGGCGAGCACGCGGAACCCGGCGAAGGTCGCGTTCAGACTCACCTGCGGGTCGGTGTTCAGCACCCCCAGGCAGTCCGGTCCGACCAACCGCATGCCGGCGCCGCGGACAACCTCGAGCAGCCGCTCCTCCCGCTCGCGCGCCCGATCGCCCCCATCGGCCATGTCGCCCGCCAGCACGACGAGCGCCTTGGACCCCTTCTCCGCCGCCTCGCGGGCGACATCGACGACCTCCGCCGGAGGGAGAGCGATCACCACGAGCTCGGGCACCCCCTGAAGCCCAGCGACGCTATGCGCGGCGCGAATTGACCGGATCACACCGCCTGCGCTGTTGATCGGCGTGACGACGCCTCGAAAGCGGCCGTCGAGCACGTTTGAGAGGACGGCGCCACCAGGATCATCCGAGGCATCCGACGCGCCCACGATCGCGATCGAAGTGGGGGCGAGAACCGCTCGTAGAGACGCGACCACCCCGCGATGGTCACGCTCGTCGATCCGCTCCCACACGCTCTCGGTCGGTGTGATATCGAGCACGACCGTGACCTCGCCCCCAGCCCCCTTGCGCCGAACCCCGAAGCCCGCCCCCTTGAGCACGCCGAGCGCCGCGCGGTTATCGGCCAGCACCTCCGCGTCGAACCGGCGGATTCCCTGCTCCGCGGCGATCGCCGCGAGCTGCTCCAATAGCCGCGTCGCGGCCCAGCGACGCCTGAAATCATCCGCCACCGCGAACGCAACCTCGGCCACGCCGGGCTCGAGCAATCGGTCGTAGCTCGCAGTGGCGACCACACGATCACCGTGTCGGCAGATCAACGCCACCCGGTCGACCCCGCCAGCCTCAACCATATAGCGCGACGGTACGCTCGTGCCCACCATCCCGTGAAAGCGCATATAGAGACCCTCCGGGGATAGCCGATCATAGAAAGCCTTGATGTCCTCGTAATCCTCCCGCGTCGGCGCTCGCAAGCGCAGCGTCGACCCATCGCCCAGAATCACGTCGCGGACCAAGGGCCGCGCGGTCACAGGCACAGACCCCAGCGGGAGTGGGCCAGTGCTCAACGCCTCCAGCGCCTCATTCCCGAGTAATGTGCGCGCAAATCGCTTGGTTCCGTGTCCTCGTCAGCCGATCACAGCCGCCTCCGCGACCCTGACCTCGGGCGACGATCGCCGACTCGACCACGGCCATGGATAGCCGATCGCCCGAGGTTAGCGACGTCGTCGATCCGCCACATGACCCAGAAGTAACCGTCCCTGCCTCCGGCAAACGGCGCCGGTGCCTCGATCCGCCGCTGAATCCAATCCACAAAACGACGCGTTCGCGAGCCGATCCGTTCGGCAACCATCCGCCGGTTCCGTCGCCCAGCACTCAGACCGGTCGGTGGCGGGCGTGATCCCTGGGATCCCGGATCGTCGTTTTCCAGCGCTTGCGGGGCCTGACGCCCGAGATACGCTTTCATCAACCGCGCGACCCGCTTGTGACCCACGCGGACGTCGTGCTCCATGCGGAGCTCGGCGTGGATCCTCGGCGCCCCGTACACGCCCCGGCTCTGCTCGTGGATCTGCTTGATCTTGGCGGTCAACCACGCGTCGGTGAGCGCCCGATCGGACGGCGCTCGGCGCTCCCAGTTGTGGAAGCCGGTGCGGCTGACCTGAAGCACGCGGCACATCACAGCGAGGGAAAGTTGGTCTTCTCCGCGGCGATCAACGAGTACGCCTCGCCTACCGCCCGTCGTCCTCCCTCGCGAACAAGACCGCCGCTGACCTGTGAATCCCCGAGTTGCGACCACGTTCGGGCAGCGCCGTTCGTGCCGGCGATCACGCCGACGGCAGACCTGGGGGCGGTTGTTGGTCGTTCAGGCGGCTTGTTCTGCTGCTTCGCCTTCCTCCAGGGTGACTTTGTAGCCGAGCGCTTCGATCTGGCGTTGCAGCCTGCGGGAGCGGTGTTCTGGTGAGGAGCGCTTCTTTTGCCAGTCTGGTCCGAGCTCGCGGAACGGGACCTGGTCGCGGACGATGTGGAGGTACGCGACGAGGATGTCGTGCCGAGAGCGCCGATCGCTCTGGGCTCGCCGCGTCGTCCACGCAGCTGCGCGTGGTGCGCGGCGAAGTAGGTGCCCTTCGAGCGGGCAGCGGCCTTCGCGGACTCGGTCAGCGCCTCGGTGAGCCATCGCGGTCCGGGACGGGTTCGTCCGGACTTCTTGTGTACGGCTGACTCGTGGTGGCCGGGGCAGATTCCGGCCCAGGACGCGAAGTGCCCGACCGTCGGGAACCGGCTCATGTCAAGTCCGCACTCGGCGATCAGTACCTGCGCCGTTCTGACCGCGACCCCGGGGATCGTGCACAAGCTCAACAACCTTGGCGTGCGGGGCGAGCATCGCCTCGATCTTCTCGTCCAGCAGGCCGACCGCCGCCTCGAGGGTGTCGATATGCGCGAGCAGCTGCGCGACCATGATCCCGTGATGGGAACGTCGAACCGGTTCGCCAAGGCCTCGCGGAGCTGGCATCTTCGAGCGCATCCTCGCCTTCGCGAGCTCGGCCAGCTCTTCGGGCTCGCTCACCCCGGACAGGAGCGCTTCGAGCATCGCCCGCGCGACTTCGAGTATGTCTGCGAGGCGGCGCTCGTGAGCTTGATCCCGGCATCCTGGAGCACCTTCTCGAGCCTTTGGATCGCCCGGGTCCGCTCGTTGCTCTGCGCCTTGCGAAGCCGCGTCAGATCCCTGAGCCGGCGGATCTCCGGCGGCGGCACGAAGCTCGGCCGCACCAGCCCGTGCGCGACCAGCTGACAAATCCACTCCGAGTCCTTCACATCCGTTTTCCGCCCGGGGACGACCAGCATCACAGACTGCGTGAGTTGCGCTCATCGCTGTCCGGGGAGGTGACGGTCACCGTGGCGCACCATCCGTTGTGTGGCGAGGGATCGGTGATGCCTGGCGCAAGCGCACTACCTGGCGCAGGCCCTACTCCGGACCGATCGCGACCTCGCCGGCTACGAATGCTGGCGAGACGAACGCGCAGAAGAGCAGTACACCTCGTCGTTCGTATTCGGCCGCCTGCCACAGCAAGAGCCCGTCGAGCCGCTGTTTGCAGGACTTGCGCAGGACGAGCAGGCCGCCCAGGACTTTCGAGACATCCTCACGCGTCGCATCGATCCACGAACGCAGCTGATCACCGACGAGCGACGCGACCATGGGTTCGGCGGTCAATCCGTCGCCTGATCTCAGCTTTGCCGGAGGTCTACCGGTAGGCCCTATGGAAACGCAACGCGCACCCGCGGGGTGGCTATCGCGGAGAGCAGACGCCTAGTCCAGAGTGCCGCGTCGGCGACGAACCAGCAGCGTGCGCGGACGTCGACCATGTCGGTAGCAGTTCTGCTACCATAGTTGGTGTGACGACAATTCCCCAAAAGGAACTCCGCAACAACGTCGGTGACGTGCTCCGACGCGCGGAAACGGGCGAGGAATTCACCGTCACAGTGTCCGGACGGCCCGTTGCTCAGCTTGGTCCAGTCCGGGCACGGACCTGGATTCCTGCCGCGCAGCTGTCCGACTTATGGGATCTGCCCGGCGACCCAGAGCTTACCGAGGATCTTGCGCGATTTGACGCTTCTCTTCGCGATGCGTGGCCGCGGTAGGTGCGCGCCGTCCTCGACACTTCGGTGTTGATCGGTCAGCGTCCGCCCGCGAGCGAGATCGAGGCTGCGATAAGCGTCGTATCGATCGCCGAGCTGCACTTCGGGCTGCTTGTCGCCCGCACCGACGAAGTGCGGGCGAACAGGACGGCTCGGTTAGGCACGATTGAGGCACGTTTCCCAGATCCACTGCCGATCGATGACCGCACCGCTCGTGAGTGGGGTCGGCTTCAGGCAGTCATAACCGCCGGCGGAGGACAACCACGCCGACGCACCGCGGACCTCGCGATCGCGGCAACGGCCAGAGTTCACGATGCGGTCTTGCTCACCTACAACGTCAAGGACTTCGCGCCCATCGCCCACCTCCTCCACGTCCGTTCGCCCAACGAGCAGACTTCCGCCTGAGGTCGCACGGGCTCCGGAACACAAGCCTCAGGACTCGGACACTCCTCCAAGCAGGTCACACGGTCGCTCATCCCGAGCCTTGCAGCGTTGTCGAGCACTGGGGGCGACGTCCACCGAGCGTCCACCAGGTTGACGTCGATCGATGTGAGGGCGTCATAGTCGTACACCCGAGCTTCGGCAGTTTTGCAGCGATCTTCGTGATCGCGCGACCACATCGCGTGAAGAGCAATCACCGACACGAATCCTTGCGCGCCGTATGGACGCTCCCGCAGTCCAGTCGCACAACCATCTCCTGCCGAAGGCCTCGAGTGGGCTGACGGATCCCGAGGAAGGTGCGGTCGCCGGCGCCCCGCGGCGTTGCCATTGCGCGAGTCGGGAACGCAACCGATCGAGCCGGTTCGCCGGACGGCCACGACGATGGCGCAGTTCGGAGCTTGCTCAGCTCGGCTTCTTCGGCTGCGGATTAAAAGCGTCTCCAGCTGCGGCGCTGTAGCGGAGTCGAGAGAGGGGCGCTCTAGTGTCCTCCGCCGTTAATTCGTGGTAGAAGTCGTGAGAGCGACTCCAAGATCTGTTCGGCGGTCTTGGTCCAGATGAACGGCTTCGGGTTCTCGTTCCACGCGGCGACCCAGTTGCGGATGTCCTTCTCGAGCGCTTGGACTGAGCGGTCCTCGGAACGGCGCAGCAGGTCATCGGTGAGATAGGCGAACCACCGCTCGACCTGGTTGATCCAGCTTGAATAGGTCGGCGTGTAGTGCATGTGGAAGCGCGGGTGCTGCTCCAGCCAGCGGACGATCGCCGGGCTCTTGTGGGTGCCGTAGTTGTCGCAGATCAGGTGCACGTCGAGCGGCTCGGGGACCTGGGTGTCGATCTTGGTCAGGAACTTCTTGAACTCGACCGTGCGGTGACGCCGGTGCGTGGCGCTGATCACGGTGCCGTCGGCGGTGTTGAACGCGGCGAACAGGCTGGTGGTGCCGTGGCGCAGGTAGTCGTGAGTGCGCCGCTCGCACATCCCGGGCATCATCGGGAACGCCGGCTGCGAGCGCGCCAAGGCTTGCACCTGGCTCTTCTCATCCACGCACAGAACGACCGCCGCCTCCGGCGGGTTCAGGTACAGGCCGACGACGTCGTAGACCTTCTCCACGAACAGCGGGTCGGTGGAGAGCTTGAACGTGTCGGTGCGGTGCGGTGCCAGCCCGAACGCCCGCCAGATCCGACCGATCGTCGACTCAGAGAGCCCCGAGCGCTCAGCCATCTTGGACCGCGACCAGTGCGTCGCGTTCTCCGGCGTTGACTCAAGCGTCGCGACCAGCACCTCCTCGACCTGCTCGGCGGTGATCGTCGCCGGCCGCCCCGGCCGCGGATCATCCGAGAGCCCGTCCAACCGCAACTCGCAGAACCGTCGACGCCACTTGCCCACCGTCGCCGGCGACGCGCCACACTCCGCGACCTCCTTGTTCGCGTGACCCTCCGCGCACTTCAAAACGATCCGCGAGCGCAACGCCAACGCCTGCGAGGACTTCCGCCGACGCTCCC
>Ga0208714_1000552_pt1 | contig 10633 bp, 7 predicted proteins | sample NGESurshal072012_3_FD_184461 | JGI IMG/M metagenome (GOLD analysis project Ga0208714, IMG submission 184461) | Arctic peat soil microbial communities from Barrow, Alaska - NGEE Surface sample 415-1 shallow-072012 (SPAdes) | ecosystem: Environmental > Terrestrial > Soil > Wetlands > Peat ... | reverse complement strand
CCTGAATAGCCGTCAAATCAAAGGCGACTGAATCCGGCTGGATAAAGTGGGGGTATCTGAGCAAGGCCGCCATTCAGGCATGCGCTACTGGCGAGTCCGCCCGTGGCGCCGATCGCCCTGCACATGACAGCCAGACCGTTGGAGAGTGAGCAAAACAGGGCAGCGCATTAGCGTCAGATACGTTCCGTTGTCGACGGACTACGCCAGATCGCGGCGCCGTTCAAAGCGACCTCGGCGCTACCAGCCCCGCGCCGGGGCCGCTTTGCTTTGAACCTTTCCCCGGCCTGCGCCGACACAACCCTGCTGGGGATTTCAGGGCCCAGTTTCGATACGCAGCGCCGCCAGCGAATATATTCAGCATGGTGGCGCTGTGCTTTTGGGATGTGCCTGCAGACGTCACGTTAGGACGCCACGCTGGCGGAGATCGGCCGGCCTCCGAGACAGATCGCAAACCAGACTGTACCGGCGGCCTTCGTGGGCTCGGAAGAAGGCCGACAGCGAAAACCCCGCCTGGGGAAGGCAGGGTTCTCTAAGGGCGAAGCGGGGATAGGGGACCGCGCGCTTCATAGGTAGGTCTTCGAACCGCGGAAAAGGTTCAAAAATAGGCTTCGCCACCGTCCACTTGAGCAATTGCGATACGTCGACACATTGGGCGGAGCGAGTCAGCCGCTGGCACCGATCGGCCAACAGACGCACAGCCCGCAATCCGAACCCTCACCGGCGACCCTCAGGTCCGCAGTGGGGCCGCGGGTTATCGGGCCGTCGCGCGCTTCTGCCTTTGCGGCTCTGTTGGCTGAGCTGCAGGGGCCTGCTGAATGCTTGCGAAAGATTGTTGCAGGGCTTCAAGTTTACCGGTTAGCGCCGTGAAGTCGTCGGCCAACCGCTTAATCTCGGCCCGATCGGACGAGAGCGTTTGTTGTAGGATCGTAAGTTGACTGTCGGCTTGCTGCAGGGATGTCTGCAGGTCATGGATCGCCTGAGCAGTCGGATCTGGCGGTGGCGCAGCCGCTCTTTGCTGCTTCACAGGAATGGTTTCATAAACGCCCAAAGGTACGACTAAGGTGAACGCCAGCAACATTAGGACGAAGATACGCACCCTCCGAGAGTCGCGATCAGATCCTGACGATTGTTCGCCCATGAAACAAAAATCCTGGTTTGTAGGCTTCTGACATTTTACGCGGCCAAGCCAGCTTAGACGATTCCCCGGCCGCGCCAGTGCCCAGGGACAGCCCGCAGAACCCCGGACCCACCAGTGGGATTCCTAGGGCCGGGGAGGGGCTACCTGCGCCTCGCGATTTGGCGCACGATCTCGATGATATCCCGCATGATTTCAACGCGGTCGTTGCCGGCAGCACCCTTCAGTAAATAGCCAACTGCTGCGCGCAGCGCCTCTCGAGCATTGGAGGACGGCAAACAGTGGGGAAGGGGCATCGCGCCGCTGGGCTCGCCCTTAGGCCTGAAGAAGCCCCGGGGGTTTGACCGATCGGAAGCCCATGAGGTACCGCTTGCACGTCAACCTCCAAGCCGCTGTAATGCGTCCATGATCATTCGTCGCCTGATGGCTTGGTTTCGGTTTCAGCGGCCGCAGCCCTTGCAGCATCAGGCAGCAGGCGACCAGAAGACCGAGTTCGACCTGACGGAATTCGGGAGACTCCTGAGCAGCGGCAGGCGGGAGGACCTGAAGAAGATCGCGCAGGTCATGTCGCAGCCGGATCGTGCCCGCTTGAGGTCAGGTCGATGAAGTGCCAGGCGGGTCCGACCGCTTATTTTGGACCCAAGTTTGGACCCAACCAGCCGGCACCAGATCAAATCAAACATGTCAGATGGCGTGAAGGGCGGGGCGGGGGGCATTGAAACGCCAACACAATTGCACTGGGCGTTACTAGCCGACACACACCCCGGCGGCTTTCAAGACCGGTGCCTTAAACCGCTCGGCCACCCTTCCAGCGCGCCCCTCATGGGGGAACGCGGCGCGGATTGCAAGGCGGCTTAGCGCCGAAAAGTCCGTAATTCGACGGACCGCGATTGCAACCATTGATTCACCATCCCGAACCTCTCCCCATTTCCGCCGCCTTCGCGATGCGTTATCGTCGTAGCTTGATGCGGAGGTGGGCTGCATCGGGGGCGTTGAACCGCCGGGTGCCCTGGAGTGGGCACACGCGCGGTGGAATGGTGATTTGGGGAAGATGGGGATTCGACGGCCAGATCAGATGTTCCTGATGGCGCGCGGCGCCGCGGCCGTCGCGACGTGCCTGCTTCTCGCCAACTGCGCCTCATCGGGCAAATTCGCTGGGCGCGTCGATCCCAAATACGGCGTTTCCTCGAGCCCCCGGGTGGTGGCGTTCGGCGACCCCGTGCCGAAGGGCGGTGGCACCTACCGCGTCGGCAAACCCTATACCGTGGGCGGCCGGATCTACGTGCCGGAAGAAGACGTCAATTATCGCGAGGAGGGGCTCGCGTCCTGGTACGGCGATGATTTCCATGGCCGGCAGACCGCCAATGGCGAAGTGTTCGACATGGATTCGCTGACCGCGGCCCATCCGACCCTGCCGATGCCGTGCTATGCGCGGGTGACCAATCTCTCCAACGGCAAATCGTTGATCGTCCGCGTCAATGACCGCGGACCCTACCACGGCAATCGGCTCATCGACGTCTCGAACAAGGCCGCGGAACTCCTTGAATTCAAAGGCAATGGCGTGGCGCGCGTCCGGGTCGAATATGTCGCCCGGGCCCCGCTGGAAGGTTCCGAAGATCGCCAGTTGATGGCGACCTTGCGCACTGGTGTACCGGCGCCTTCGCCTTCGCTGGTCCGGGTGGCGTCCGCCCGCCCGTTCGTTCCGGAAGTGTCGTCCCACGGCCATCCGATCCGCGGCGAGGTTCCGATGCCGGAAGAGCGGCCCTATAGCCTCGGCAACACGTCGGCTGACATGGCCTCGATCAACGCGACCTCGGAAATGTCGGCTTCCGCCCGTCCACGTTCGGCCGGCCGTGCGCTCGAAAATCCGCGCTCGGTCACTTACGAAACCGACGGCAGCTACGCCTCCAGCGTCAGCCCGGTTTCCGCCTATGCGCCCGTCGATCCGCGCGGTCCCAGCGAATTGCTGGCCGGCCGCGGGCTCTACTGAGTTTCCTTCAGGAAGCCGACCAAGGCCGCGTTGACGTCCTGGGCGCGTTCCTGCTGGACCCAGTGGCCGGCGCCGTCGATGATCAGCTTTTGCTTCAGGTTCGGCAGCACCCGCTTAAGCTCGTTAACGCGCTTGGCGCCGATCAGGCCGGTGATGACGGAATCCTTCGATCCCGCGACAAACAGCGAAGGCTGATGAATCTGTGCGCCCTGCCACGGCGCGGTCAGGTCCCAGTTACGGTCGATGTTGCGGTACCAGTTCAGCCCGCCGCGGAAGCCGGACTTCCTGTAGGCCTCGGTGAAATGAGCGAGGTCGGCTGCGCTCAGCCAATCCGGCAGCGGCCGATCGGGCCGCGCATCGCCCAAAAATCCCTTGCCATCCCCGATGAACAGCGAGGCCGAGGGGTCTGAAAATCCGCGCCCGAGCAGGGTTCGCATCGTCAAGTCGATGTCGCGCTCGAACTCGGCCTCGGCAACCCCGGGCGTCTGGAAGTATTGCCAGTAGAAATTGGTGATGCCATTTTCGCGCAAGCTGTCGAGCGGCCGGGCCCGCCCGCGGAACGGCGGGGGAACGCTCAAAACCGGCTACCGCCGTGAAAACGTCGGGCCGAAACAGCGCCGCGTGCCAGGCGACCGGCGCACCCCAGTCATGGCCGACAATGACGGCCTGCTTCTTGTCCAGGGCCGCCACCAGCGCGACCATGTCGCCGACCGTGTCGAAAATACTGTACGCGTTGATGTCGGCGGGCGCGCTGGTCCGGCCGAAACCCCGCATATCCGGCGCCACGACATGGAAACCGGCCGCGGCAATCGCCGGGATTTGATGCCGCCACGAATAGGACAGTTCGGGCCAGCCATGGCAAAGCAGAACCAGCGGACCTTCGCCCTGTTCGAGCAGAAAAATGTCGATCCCGTTGGCGGAGATCATGCGGGAAGATGGCATCGCTTTTCCGCCTTGTTTGCGAGATTTTGTTGAAGGGATCGCCAGCGTGTCACGATAGGATCGATTGATAGACGCCGCAATCGAATCGGCTCCGCGACATCGGCTAAAACCCGTGTTGTTTGCGCTACTTCCAACTGTTAGAACGCGGGCTTCAAGGCATCGCCGATGGCACTCGAACTACCAACCTCCCGAAGGCCTCAGCCGCCTGCACGATTGTGGCGCGGCCTGATCGCGGCCGTGGTCGCCGCGGCAGTCGGCTGGGGCGGCATGGTCTATGCCGCCAACCAGAGCGTGCAGGGCGCCAAGAAGGAGGAGGGCGGCTTCGACGGCGACGCGCCGACCGCGATCCTGATCGAAGCCACCAGCGGCAGCGTGCTGTTCGAAAAGAACGCCGACGAGTTGCGGGCGCCGTCCAGCATGATGAAGCTGATGACGGTCGAGACGATCTTTCACGCCATCAAGCAGGGCGACCTCAAACCGACCGACGAATATCACGTCAGCGAAAACGCCTGGCGCAAGGGCGGCGCGCCATCGGGCACTTCGACCATGTTTGCGGCCATTCACAGCAAGATCGCCATCGACGATCTCCTGCATGGCGCCATCATTCCGAGCGGCAACGACGCCTGCATCGTGCTGGCGGAGGGGATGGCCGGCAGCGAGCGCGCCTTTGCGGATATACTGACCAAGCGGGCGCGCGAACTCGGCATGCCGCGGTCGACCTTCGGCAATTCCAACGGGCTGCCCGATCCCGGCAACAAGATGACGGTGCGTGAGCTGTCGATCCTGGCGCGCTACGTCATCCAGACCTATCCCGAGTTCTACAAATTGTTCGGCGAGAAGGAATTCACCTGGAACAAGATCCGGCAGCAGAACCGCAATCCGCTGTTGAACTCGCTCGAGGGCGCCGACGGTCTGAAGACCGGTTATACCAAGGAGGGTGGCTACGGCATGGTCGGCTCCGCCGTGCAGAACGGCCTGCGGCTGATCGTCGTCGTCAACGGCCTGGAGGATCCCGACGATCGCGCAACCGAAGCCAAGAGGATGCTGGAATGGGGATTTCGTAATTTCGAATCTCGGCCGCTGTTCGCGGCACAGCAGCCAATTGGCTATGCCAAGGTGTTCGGCGGCGACAGCCGCTCGGTCAAGCTGGTCAGCCCCAGAACGGTCGAGGTAATGGTTCAGAAGAACGGCACCGACAAGCTGATCGCGCGCGTGGTCTATAACGGGCCGGTTCGCGCGCCGGTCGAAGCCGGTCGGCAGATCGGCGTGGTCCGGGTCTGGCGCGGCGCCAACATCGCCATGGAGGCGCCGGTCTATGCGGCGGAATCCGTCGGCGTGGGATCGACGATGCGGCGGGCGATCGACGGGGCGAGCGAACTCGTCATCGGGATGTTTCGCCTCGGCGTCGAGAAGCTCTGAGATGGCCGAGACAGCGCTCAAGAGAACGCCCGGGCGTGGACGGTTCATCACCTTCGAAGGCGGTGAGGGATCCGGCAAATCCACGCAGATCAAGCTGCTCGCCGAGCGCCTGAACGCCGCCAAGTTGCGCACCGTCGTCACCCGCGAGCCCGGCGGGTCGCCGGGCGCCGAGATCATCCGGCATCTCGTGCTGTCAGGCATGGGCAAGCTGCTCGGCGCGGAGGCCGAGACGCTGTTGTTTGCCGCCGCGCGCGACGACCATGTGCGTACGGTCATCCAGCCCGCGCTCAGTCAGGGAATATGGGTGCTGTGCGACCGGTTTTCGGATTCGACGCGCGCCTATCAGGGCAGCCTGGGCAAGGTCTCGCCGGCCGTGCTCAATGCGATGGAGCGGGTCACCATCGGCGATCTCAAGCCCGATCTGACCATCATTCTCGACGTCCCCGTCGAAGTCGGCATGAAGCGCGCCGCCGCCCGCCGCGGCAGCGGCGCGCCCGACCGGTTCGAGGCGGAAGACGTCAGGTTTCATCAGGAATTGCGCGAGGCCTATCGGCAGATCGCCGCCAGCGCGCCGCAGCGCTGCGTGCTGATCGACGCCACCGCCGAGCCGGCCACGGTTGCCGCCAACATCTGGGCCACCCTGCGCGATCGCCTATTTGCGACTTCCGCCGGCAATTTGGCCAGTTCAGCATGAGCGCCCGTCAGGTCGAAACCCAGATATCGGCGATTCCTCCGCGCGAGACGACCGCGCTGTTCGGGCATCGCGATGCCGAAGCGGGATTGCTGAATGCCTATCGCGGCGGGCGCATTCCGCATGCCTGGCTGATCGGGGGAGCGGCCGGCATCGGCAAGGCGACGCTGGCCTATCGCATGGCACGGTTCGTGCTGGCGCATCGCAATCCGCTTGGCTCCGACGCGCAGCGCGCCGAGTCGCTGTGGGTCGATCCGTCCGATCCGGTCGCGCGCCAGGTCGCCGCGGGCGCCCATGGCGGCCTCTTGACGCTGGAACGATCACTCAACGACAAAGGCGTGATGCGCACTGTCATTACGGTCGACGAAACGCGCGAGACGATTTCGTTTTTCGGCTCGACCGCGGCGGTCGAGGGCTGGCGAGTCTGCATCGTCGATACCGTCGACGAACTCAATCCGAACGCCGCCAACGCGCTGCTCAAGGTGCTCGAGGAGCCGCCGCAGCAGTCACTTTTTCTTCTCGTCAGTCACGCGCCGGCGCGGGTGCTGCCGACCATCCTGTCGCGCTGTCGGAAGCTGTTGTTGCGGCCGCTCGCGACAGACGATGTCATCCGCGCCGCGGCGCAAGCCACCGGCATCGCGGCCGACGATCCCGCGCTGTCGGAGGCCGCCGAAGCGGCGGAGGGGAGCGTGGCGCGCGCGCTGACGCTGCTTGGCGGCGACGCCTTGAAACTGCAGCAGCGGACCGCGGCCTTGCTTTCGACCCTGCCGCGGGTCGATCCGCGCGAACTGCATGCGCTTGGCGACGCGCTCGGCGGCAGCGACCGGGTGGCGCTCGCGGCCTTTATCGACAGCGTCGATCGCTGGGTCAGCGACCGCCTGCATGCCGACGAGGCCAATGCCAACGCCAACCTGCCCCGCCTTGCACGGCTGGCGGAGGTGTGGGAAAAGATCAACCGCGCCGCGCGCGACACCGAATCCTACAATCTTGAACGAAAACCGCTGGTTTTCTCGGTGTTCGGGCTGCTTGCGGAAGCGACCCGCTAGGCGCCCCGCTGGCGGTCATTCCCAACCATCTTGTTTGAGCAATAAAGGAATTTGTGGTGGCGAAGGCCAAGAAGAAAGTTGCCGAGAAGAAGGGCCGCAAGCAAGCCGCCAAATCCAAGCGCGTCGCCAAGGCGTCGGCGCTGAAGAAGGCCAAAAAAGCCACCGGCAAGAAATCGGCCGTGAAAAAGGCTGCCAAGACGTCATCGAAGAAATCCGCAAAGAAAGCCAAATCGGCTAAACGGAGCGCCACACCGCCCAAGACCAAGGCCCGTATTGCCGCCAAGCCGCCGGTCGCCGACAAAGGCGTGAAGAAAAGTGTCAGGAAAAGCGCCAAGACCGCTGGCAAGGAAGCTGCCCGCGAAACTGCGAAGGCCAGCACCCCAGCCAAGGTGGTCCCGAGCGTCGCAAGGCCATCGAGCCCGGTCGCAAAAAACTCCTTCTACATCACGACCGCGATCTCGTACCCGAACGGGGCGCCGCATATCGGCCACGCCTATGAGGCGATCGCGACCGATGCGCTGGCACGCTTCCAGCGGCTCGACGGCAAGGATGTGTTCTTCCTGACCGGCACCGACGAGCACGGCTTGAAGATGATCCAGACCGCGCAAAAGGAGAACATGACGCCTGCCGAGCTGGCCGCGCGCAATGCCGCTCAGTTCAAGGAAATGGACGAGCGGTTGAACATTTCGTTCGATCGCTTCATCCGGACCTCCGAGGAGCAGCACCATCGCTCGGTCCAGGAGATCTGGAAGCGGATGGCGGGGAATGGCGACATCTATCTCGACAGCTATGCCGGCTGGTATTCGGTGCGCGACGAGGCCTATTACGCCGAGGACGAAACCATCGTCGGCGAGGACAATTTGCGGCGCGGGCCCCAGGGCACGCCGGTCGAATGGGTCGAGGAGAATAGCTATTTTTTCAAGCTGTCCGCCTATCAGGACAGGCTGCTGGCGCTCTATGAAAACCAGCCCGATTTCATCGGACCGGACTCACGCAGGAACGAAGTGATCAGCTTTGTCAAAGGCGGGCTTCGCGACCTGTCGATTTCGCGCACCACCTTTGACTGGGGCGTCAGGGTTCCCGCCGATCCCGAGCATGTCATGTATGTCTGGGTCGACGCGCTCACCAACTACATCACCGGCGTCGGCTTTCCCGACGAGAGCGACCCGAACTGGCGCTATTGGCCGGCCGACGTGCACATCATCGGCAAGGACATCATCCGCTTTCACGCAGTGTACTGGCCGGCCTTCCTGATGTCGGCCGGCATTCCCGTGCAGAAGCGCGTCTTCGCCCACGGCTTCCTGTTCAACCGCGGCGAGAAAATGTCGAAATCGGTCGGCAACGTCGTCGACCCCTTCAACCTCGCCGACCAGTACGGCGTCGACCAGATGCGCTACTTCTTCCTGCGCGAAGTGCCGTTCGGGCAGGACGGCAGCTATAATCACGAAGCCATTGTCGCGCGTATCAATGCCGATCTCGCCAACGATCTCGGCAATTTGGCGCAGCGCTCGCTGTCGATGATCGGCAAGCAGTATCAAGGCGTGCTGCCGGAGCCTGGCGATTTCAGCGACAACGACAAGGCCATCCTGGCGCAGGCCGACGGCATGATCGCGCTGGCAAGGACCGCGATGGCCACGCAACAGATTCATCACGCGCTCAATGCGATCTGGGCCGTGGTGGCGGAGGCCAATCGCTATTTCGCGGGCGAGGCGCCGTGGGCGCTGGCCAAGACCGATCCGAAGCGCCAGGCGACCGTGCTGTATGTGACCGCCGAAGTCGTACGCCAGATCGCGATCATGGCGCAGTTTGCGATGCCAACGGCGTCTTCGAAAATGCTCGACATCCTCGGCATTTCCGCTGAGGCGACGTCGCGCAATTTTGCGGCGCTTGCCACGCGGATCAAACCGGGCGCCGTGCTGCCGGCGCCGGCGCCGGTATTTCCGCGCTACATCGAACCTGCGGCGTGAACGGTCCGAGCCGATGCTGGTCGATAGCCACTGCCATCTGGACTTTCCCGATTTCGCCGATGATCTCGACGGCATCGTGGCGCGGGCCGCGGCTGCCGGCATTGGACGCATGGTCACCATCTCGACGCGGGTGAGGCGGCTTGCCGCGCTGCTCGAGATCGCGGAGCGGTTTCCAAACCTCTATTGCTCGGTCGGTACCCATCCACATCACGCCGACGAGGAAGACGGCATTGCCGCATCCGAGCTGATCGAACTTACGCGCCATCCCAAGGTGGTGGCGCTGGGCGAGGCGGGGCTGGATAATTTCTATGACAACGGCTCGCCCGAAGCGCAGGAGCGCGGCTTCCGCGCCCATATCGCGGCGGCCCGCGCCACCGGCCTGCCGCTCGTGATCCATACCCGCGAAGCCGACGAGGCTTGCTCCCGCATCCTCGAAGACGAAATGGCAAAGGGATCGTTCCGCGCCGTGCTGCATTGCTACACCGGCGGACGGGAACTGGCGATGAAGGCGATCACGCTCGGGCTGTCGATTTCATTCACGGGCATTCTTACCTTCAAGAAATCACAGACCTTGCGCGACCTCGCCGCCGAGCTGCCCGCCGACCGCATCATGGTGGAGACCGACGCGCCGTATCTGGCGCCCGGAAAATTCCGCGGCAAGCGCAACGAGCCGGCTTACGTCGTCGAAATTGCAAAGGTGCTGGCGGAGACGCGCGGCGTCTCGCTGGAGGAGATTTCGCGCCAGACCACGGAGAATTTCTTCCGCCTGTTCTCCAAGGTGCCGCCAGCGGAAGTGGCGGCATGACGTTGACGCTGACAATTCTCGGCTGCGGGTCCTCGGCCGGTGTTCCCCGTCCGGCGCTCGGCTGGGGCGCCTGCGATCCCAAAAATCCCAAGAACCGCCGCCGCCGCTGCTCGCTGATGGCCGAGCGGGCTTCCGACGGCGGCGTCACCCGGATCGTGATCGATACTTCGCCCGACCTGCGCGAGCAGTTGATCGACGCCAATGTCGACCATCTCGACGCGGTGTTCCTGACCCATGAACATGCCGATCAGACCCATGGCATCGACGATCTCCGTTCGGTCGTGATGCATCAGCGCCGGCGTATCCCGGTGTATTTAAATCAGTCGACCGGCAAAGAGATTTTGCTGCGATTTTCCTATTGCTTCGTGTCGCCGCCGGGCAGCGACTATCCGCCGATCCTCGACCATCATTCGATCGAGGCAGGCGAAACACGCGTGATCGAAGGGAAGGGCGGCGCGGTGACGCTGTCGGCGTTCATCATGCAGCACGGCAATATTCCCGCGCTCGGTTACCGCATCGGCGACGCCGTCTACACGCCTGACGTCAGCGACATCCCGGCCGAAAGCTGGCGTTTCCTGGAAAACCTCGATCTCTGGATCATCGACGGGTTGCGCTACGCCGCCCATCCCAGCCATTTC
>Ga0208714_1000551_pt1 | contig 10648 bp, 8 predicted proteins | sample NGESurshal072012_3_FD_184461 | JGI IMG/M metagenome (GOLD analysis project Ga0208714, IMG submission 184461) | Arctic peat soil microbial communities from Barrow, Alaska - NGEE Surface sample 415-1 shallow-072012 (SPAdes) | ecosystem: Environmental > Terrestrial > Soil > Wetlands > Peat ... | reverse complement strand
CGGCGTCCCCGAGGGCCTCCTCGTCCTCCATCACGGCCGCGGCGCCGACGAGAACGATCTGCTCCCGCTCGCCGACGTATTCGATCCCCGGCGGCGGCTGCACGTGGTCACCCCTCGGGCGCCGCTCCAGCTGCCCGGTTCGCCCGGATACCACTGGTACCTGGTCCCGCGGGTCGGGTACCCCGACTCCTCGACGTTTCACGCCGCCTACCGCGCGCTCGCGGAGCTGCACGACGAGCTGTGGGAGCGGACCGGAGTCTCCTCCCAGCAGACGGTCCTCGGCGGCTTCTCGATGGGCACCGTGATGAGCTACTCGCTCGGGCTCGGCGGTGACCGGCCCGCCCCGGCCGGCGTCCTCGCCTTCTCCGGCTTCATCCCGACCGTCGACGGATGGCAGCCCGAGCTCGCCACCGGCGCGCGGGCGTTCATCGCTCACGGGCGTCGCGACCCGGTGATCGCGGTCGAGTTCGCCCGTCGTGCTCGGGACCAGCTCGAGGCCGCGGAGCTCGAGGTCGAGTACCACGAGTCCGACGCCGGGCACCACATCGATCCCGCCCACGTGCCGGCGGCGATCAGCTGGCTGCAGTCGACGCTGGCGCCGAGCCGGGACTGACTGCCTCGGGCCGCTCGCGGCGATCTCGACTAGCGGAAGACGATCAGCGCCGCTCGGGGCGGCCCGCACGGACCGACCTGAGCGCGGAGCCGGACGCCGAACGTCGCTCCGGGACGCACGAACACGCCCGTCGTGGTCGTGGCGCCGCCGGCGGACTGGGTGATCGCAGCCGCCAGCCCCGCGGGACCCTGAGCCTCGGCGTCGGCGGGCACTAACAGGTCGGTGACCCGACGTTCGACCGCATCGTCCGCGCTCACGGCGAGCAGCTGCTCGGCCGCCGGGGACATCGATTGCACGCTCAGCGACGAGTCCACGATCACGAAAGCCTCGTTCGGCACGGGCGCAGCGTCAGCCGGCGCCTGCTGCATCAGGCCGACGCCGCAGCTCTCACAGACGCGCTGCTGGCGCGGGGCGGGCACAGCGCGGACCGGAGGGGCGGCGCAGTGGCCGCAGAACCAGCTCCACGAGAACGTTTCCTCACCAATGCCCGGCCTGACGAGCTGCAAACGGGATCGCCTCGTATCAGAGCTCACACCACTAAGTATGCGGCATGCCGCGGCTGAACCGTTAGCGCTGCGTTACAGACGTCGATCTGGCGCTCCGGCGTGAGGTCCTCCCCCGGCCCCACTCCAGCCCCGCCCCATCCCTGCCTACGCCCGCGGCCTTCTACGATCAGCCCTCGATCGCACCAAGGAGCCCGCGCAATGAGCACAGCACAGCCGAGTCTGGACGCCGCCGCCGCCACGCCGACGCTTCGCGAAGTCGTCGAGGCGCTGGCGCCGCTCGAACGGGGTGCCGGCTCTGCCGGGGAGAAGCAGGCCGCCCAGTGGCTCGCCTCTCGCCTCACGCTGGCCGGGTGCGTGCATACGGGGATCGAGGAGGAGCCGTTCCATGACGGCTATGCCCGCGTGATCGGGACGCTGGCCGCCGCCGGCGCGGTGGCCGGCATCGCCGCCCTCGGCCGGCGGACCCGCAAGCCCGCGGCGATCGCCGCCGCCGCCGTCACGGCCGCGATCGCCGACGACATCTCCAACGGGCCGCGCGTGTTTCGTCGCGCGATCACCCGGCCCAAGCCGACCTGGAACGTGATCGGCGACTGCGGCGATACCAGCTCCGACCGGACTCTGGTCGTCCTCGCCCACCACGACGCGGCCCCGACGGGGCTGATCTTCGACGACCGCGGCCAGGCCTGGGTCGGCGAGCGCTTCCCGGGGATCATCGAACGCATCGATACGTCGCTGCCGCTTTGGTGGGCGATGCTGAGCGCCCCGGCGCTGGTGGCACTCGGCGCATCGCGGGGCAAGCGCGGGCTGATCGGCGCGGGGCTGGCGGGGTCGGTCCTCGGCACCGCCGTGTTCGCCGACGTCGAGCGCAGCCCGATCGCGCCGGGGGCCAACGACAACCTGACCGCCGTTGCCGTCCTGGTCGCCCTGGCCGAGCGCCTGCGCGAGCAACCGCTGGCGGGCCTCAGGGTGATGCTCGTCTCCTGCGGCGCGGAGGAGGTGCTGCAGGGCGGGATTCACGGCTTCGCCGCCCGGCACTTCCCGTGCCTGGACCGCGATCGCACCTGGTTCCTGAACCTCGACACGGTCGGCTCGCCGCGGCTGATCATGCTCGAGGGCGAGGGACCGGTGGTGATGGAGGACTACCACGACCGCCGCTTCCGGGACCTGGTCGCCCGCGCCGCCGACGGAGCCGGCGTGCCCCTGCGGCGCGGCATGCGTTCGCGCAACTCGACCGACGCGGTGATCCCGAGCCGCAGCGGCTACCCGACGACGACGATCACTTCTGTCGACCGCCACAAGGCGCTGTCGAACTACCACAAGATGACCGACACGCCCGCGAACGTCGACTACCGCACGGTCCTGCAGGCCTTGATCGTGACCGAGTCGCTCGCTCGCGAGCTCGCCCACAGTCCGTGGTTCGGGCGCTGAGCGGCGAGCCGGTCAGCGGTTCCAGCTCGGGTCCGCACCGTGGGAAACGAGCACGGTGGGGCGACCACCGGCGAACGGCAGCGTCTCCACCGTGCCGTTGGAGGGCACGTCCATGAACGCCCCCTGATCGACCAGCACCGTGGCGCCGCTGCTCGAAATCCCGGCGGCGTCGACGTCCTGCCCCCCGGCCATGAGCCGGTGCAGCGAACCGCTCGACGGCACGAGTGTCCAGGTCTGACTCGTGTCCTGGCCCTGGTAGCTGGTCAGTAGCCGCGCGCCGTTGCCCGACCAGGCGACCGGGACGAGCCCGTCGAGCAGGGTCGGCACAGTGATCTGGGTGATCGGGTGCTTGTGCGTGCCGTCGGTCCGCATCAGCCAGACCTGGTACACGGGCGCGTCGCCCGGCCGCAGCGTCTGATGGTCGTAGGCGATCCAGCTCGGCCCCCAGACCGGATTCATGTTCAGCGCGTCGTAGGTGATCCGCTTGCGCCCGGTGCCGTCCACGCGGGCGGTGTAGATGTCGACCGGTCCCGCCGGGTTGCCGATCCAGGCCTGACCCCAGGCGATCCGGTCCGGGGTGTGCGGCGCGAAGCTCGCGCCCGCGATCTCTCCGTAGTCGACCATCGTCACCGTGCGGCGCCGCGTGTCCACCACCGCGAGGCCGGCCAGCGGATCGCTGTCGCTGGTGACGCTGTAGAGCTCGACGGCCACGTAGCGCGAGTCCGGCGACCAGGACGCGGCGGTCGCGCTCAGCCGGCTGACGTCGAAGTAGACCGTCGGGCGCCCTCCGCCGGCCGGGTAGATCGCCAGGGCGTGCCCGGTCGCCCCGAGCAGCGAGGCGGCGACCAGCCGGCCGTCCGGGGACACGAGCGGGGCGATGCCCGAGCCCAGGCGCCTGCGGTGGGTCCCGTCGGCGGCGGCGATCCAGACCTCGTCCTCGCCGCTGACGCCACCGGTCGCGAAGCCGATCCGGCCCGGCGGCCGGATCGTCCCGCGGGCGAGGGCCGGCGCCGGGGCGCAGAGCACGACGAGCAGCGCGAAGAGGACCGCGCTCACACGCCCGGCAGAGCTCATCGGTCCGTGCCTTCGGTGGGGTAGGCTCACCGCGTGCCTCTCGTCGCCGAGCTCGACCTGCCGACGTTCGACCACACCGATCCCGACCTCCGCGGCGACGCATACCGCTCCGCGATGAGTGGGCTGCGGGGCCACGACGGGTGGCTGGCCGCGGGTCCGTTCGGGTTCATCGTGCTCGATCGCGAGGCTGGGGAGTTCTTCCTGCGCACCAGGGACGCCGTCTTTCCGGGACTGACGATCGGGGAGCTGTTCGGGATCGAATCCGGGCCGTTGCACGAGGAGATCATCCACAACATCATCAACATCAACGGGGACGACCATCGGCGGCTGCGCAATCTCGTCAACCCGGCACTGACGCCCCGGGCGGTCGATCGCTACCGGCCGCTGATGGGCGAGTTCCTCGCCCAGCTGCTCGACGCGGTGCCGCCGGACGGCCGCTGCGACTTCGTGGAGACGTTCGCCAAGCCGTATCCGTCGCTGACCATCGCCGCGGTGATGGGCGCGCCGCTCAGCGACGCACCGCGGCTGCACCACTGGTCGAACTGGATCCAGCGGCAGTTCGACGCCACCAGCCTGATGACCGAGCGCGAGCTGATCGAGACGGCGGTGGCCGAGTTCTACGACTACGCCGACGGGCTGATCGCCGATCGCCGCCGCTCGCCCGGCGATGACCTGATCTCGACCTTGATCCGAGCCGTGCACGACGGCGACCGCCTCGGCGATGCGGAGCTCCGCGACCTGGTGCTGAACATCCTCGTCGGCGGCGTGGACACGAGCCAGAGCCAGCTCGCTCACGCCGTCCGGCTGCTCGCCGAGCATCCCGAGCAGTGGGAGCTGCTGCGCTCGGATCCGGTCGCCTACGCGCCGCGCGTGGTCGAGGAGTCGATCCGCTACGAGCCGATCACCCCGTTCACGGCCCGGATCACGATCGCCGAGACGGAGCATCGCGGGATCACGTTCCCCGCCGGGACGATCGTGCTGATCTCGGCCTGGCACGCCAACCGCGCCACCCCCGACGCATTCGACATCGCCGCCGAGCGCAGCGGCCGGGTGCTCACGTTCGGTGCCGGGATCCATTACTGCGTCGGCGCCAACCTCGCCCGCGCGGAGATGTACGAGGGGATCGCCTTCCTGGCCCGCACCGTGCGGGCGATCGAGCTCGACGGGGAGCCCGATTACGGCACCCCGTCGGGGATCTATGGCCTCTCCTCGCTTCCGGTGCGGATCGAGGCCGCCTGAGGCTCTCAGGCCGCCCACCGCGCTACGTGGCGGCGCGCCACAGCGCATCGTCGCCGAGCGGCGTGCGCACGGCCTCGCCGGACGCCACCAGCTCCAGCAGCGCGGCCTCCGCCCCGTCCCGGTCGGGGGCGTCGTTGCCCACCGTCAGCAGCGCCGCCACCTCCTGCGTCGTCAGCCCGTCGGAGAAGCGCTCGAGCAGCGGCGCCGGCGTCGATGGAGCCGGCTCACGCCGCAGGGCCGGATCGAGGTTGGCGATCAGCACGTCGTAGGCCTCGACGGGCTGGAACCCGCCGGCGACCAGGCGCCGGCCGTCGCGCTCGAAGGCGATCGACGGCGCCGTGAACCGCACCGGTCCGTCGGTCGTGGCCGTCTTGCCCTGCAGCTCGGCCGCGGTGCCGGCCGCCGTGCGCGTCTCGGCCTTGTCGCGTTCGTAGGCCTCCGTGACCTCGCTCGAGTCGAGCCGCGACACGATCCGCCCGGCATCGAGGCCGTCAATGCCTGCGAGCACGGCCTCGAGCTGCCGATCGTCGTCGAGCACCAGCGGCGTCGTGAAGTTGGCCAGCTGCAGCGCCCGGAACACCCGCCACTCCGAGCCCGGGGCGATCGACCGCGCGGCCACAACCGCCCGGCAGGCCCGGGCGGTGGCACTGACGCGCGGCTTCGGCGCCGGCGCGAACGGCATCCCGTAGCGCTTGAACCGTAGCTGGCCGAGGGCTCCGCGCAGCGGCGTGTAACCGCGCGCGACGTACTGCGAGGCATCCTCGGTCAGCCCGATCAGGACCAGGCGCCAGTCGAGCTGCGCGCCGTAGCGCCACTCGAGCACGCGCAGCGCCGGCGACTCGGAGTAGGCCCACGGACAGGCCGGGTCGTTGTACAGGGTTGCCTCGATGCTCACCGAACATCAGCTTTTATCACGTGCGCGAACCGGGCTCCCGAATCGGTGTCCGGCCGGTTGAGGATCTCGGCCGCGGGGCGCACCGCGGCGCGGGCGAACCCGGCGCCGTGCAGCGCGTCGGTCGCCTCGGCCGCGCCCGCGAAGTGCAGGTGCACCTGCCCGCGCACGAACGCGGAGAGACCGAGGCCGAACGCGCGCACCACCGCGCTCGTGCGCCCTCCGAGCGGGAGGTCGGAGAGGTAGCAGCCGTCCGGGAAACCGGCCAGCTCGCGGGCGAAGCGCCGCCACACGGCCTCCACGGTGGCGCGATCCAGGTACCCCAGCAATCCCTCGGTGATGATCGCGAGCCCGCGGTCGGGCTCGAACGTGCCGGCGATCTGAGCGAGGCTGCCGGGCCCGAGGTCGCGCAGCGCATCGATCGCCTCGACGCGATGGTGCTCGCCGAGTGAGCCGATCCGCACCAGCGCCCGGCGCTTGCGGGCCGCCATCCCCGGGAGGTCGGCCTCGATGTAGGTGATCCGATCGCGGTGGCGCTCGGCAAAGCGCCAACCGCGCGGCGAGAGCCCGCAGGCGACCTCGATCACCTGGCTGACGCGGCCATCCTCGATCGCGCGCTCGAGCAGCGCGTCGATCGCCCGGTGGCGGGCCAGGAGATATGACTCCAGCGTCGGGGCGCCGAGCACGCCGCTGATCGTCAGCAGAGGCCGCATCGCCTCGTACAGGACGCGCCCCTCGCGCGTGATGAGCACGGGATGTGAGAGCCCGTTGCGAGCCCACACGTAGCCGGTGTAGTGCGCGGTCGGGCTGATCGCCTCCGATCCGTGCGGCGAGTCGTCGGCCGCCGGCATCTTCATCGCGCCGCGATCCTACGGGCCCAGGGCCGCGTGCAGCCGATCGAGCAGCTCGGCCTGCGCCGGAACGATCCGCTCTTTCGCCTGCGCCAGGTCGAACCACTCGGCGCGGTCGATCTCGGGGCACTCGCGCAGCCGGCCCGAGCGGGGCGGCCATTCGAGCGTGAAGGTGTTGCTGAGCACAGCCCCGACGTCGAGATCGCCGGCGAGCGCCCAGGCCCGTACCAGCTTGCCCGACCTCTGCCGGATCTCGCCGAGGTCGAGCGCCTCGCCCCCGGGCGGCGCGGCACCGAGCTCCTCCTGGAACTCCCGCCGCGCAGCGCTGAGCGGCTCCTCGCCCTCGGCGTACTCACCCTTGGGGACCGACCACGCGCCGGCATCGCGGCGGGCCCAGAGCGGGCCGCCCGGATGGACGAGCAACACCTCGAGCGTCCCTCCCGACTCCGATCGGCGGTACAGGACGATGCCGGCACTGCGTGCGGAGGTGGCCATCGGGCCATCGTAGATCGAGCGCCTTGACAGGGGTGGCAGCCCCCTCCAGACTCGCCGCCATGGGACCGCGCCGCGCCGGATGGATCCGGGGCCTTCTGGCGATTGGTGCACTCGTGCTCGCGCTGGGCGCCGCACCCGCGGGCGCTCGCGGACGGCTACGTCAACGCTGACTACTCGGGCACCTGGGACGAGGCGTACGTGGAGCCGTCGAACCCGGCGTCGAACACGCAGTCGATGCACTTCGTCTGGGACGAGCTCGAGACCGCGCACGTGTTCGGTGGGACGTCAGGCGGCGTGACCGCGGTCAAGGTGCTGTCCCGGAAGCTGACCGTCACCGGCACGATCAGCCAGCAGTACGGACCCGTGAATGCACAGTACAACTGCTCCGGGACCTTCTCGCTGCGCCCCAAAGGCCAGTTCCCGTTGTCGGTCCTGGCCGGGACGACGAGCAACCCGTCGATCGAAGTCTCAGCGATCGTTCCGCTCCGCGGGATCTACTCGCAAACCACCGCCGGCGGCCTGTGCACCTATCCCGTGAACGGCGAAGCGGGGATCTCCTCCGGCCTCCTGCGAACGAACAACTTCACGACTGCGCTGACGCCCCTGTTCACCTTCAACCTCAACCGGCGCAGCTACAGGCGGACGTTCAAGACACTCGACCTCGCCGTCGGCGGCAACGCCCAGACCGCCGTCAATGCGGTCTTCCGCGCCGCAACCAACGCGACGCACCCGCCGAACCTCCCGCCGCCCCCGCCGCTGCCCACGCCTGTCCGGGACCAGATCAAGCGCAATGCGCTGAGAGCGCTGCGCCAGAGCGTCGTCCAGGCGCTGTACCCGTGCGGCGTCGGCGTCGGAGCGCTGTGTACCCGCGTCGGCGCCGCGGCGGCCGGACTGCTCAGCGCGGTCAGGCACGCCGAGGTGATCGCCGTGGCGATCGAGGCCACGATCGGTCGCGACACCGCCGCCGCCGCAGCGTACAACCAGGCGGCGGTCAACCTCCAGGAGCAGACGCTCGCGACGCAATTCGGCGCCGCGCGACGTACGCAGTCGAATGCCGGCTCCGCACTCGCTGCCGCGCTCCGGACCGGCCCTGTCACGGTGCGGGTCTCGGTCGCCCAGTTCAAGCGCGACGAGCAGGCGCTGCTCACCGCCGTCGGGCACCGTGGCGTCAGCGCCGCGACGCTGCGCGCGCTCGCATCGGCCGCGCTCCACCCGCGGCGTCTGGATCCGATCGCCGTCTTCTAGCCGCGGCGGCCGTGACCCCGCCCCGACCGCCGAACCGGCGGCCGTCTACGATGCTGGGCAGGACGGTGCCAGCCGTCCTGTCAGGGATCTGTCACAGAGCGGCTCGACAATCCCACGTCTGCACCCGATCACCGAAGGAAGAGATCCATGAGAGGACTGGCCAGGTTCTGCTTTGCCCACCGGCGCTGGGTGGTGCTCGCCTGGTTCGTCGCGCTGATCGGCATGATCGCGATCTCGTCGAGCGCCGGGACCGCCTACAAGGACAACTTCAACCTGTCGGGCACGCAGAGCTTCGATGCGGTGAATCTGCTGCAGCGCAACGCCCCGAAGGCCTCCGGCGATCGTGATCAGATCGTGATCGGGGTCAAGGACGGCAAGGTCACCGACCCGGCCGTGCGAACACAGGTGGAGTCGCTGCTGGCCAAGGTGTCGGCGCTGCCGCACGTGAGCGCCGTCAGCTCGCCCTACGGCCCGACCGGCGCCAAGCAGATCGCGCCGTCGGGGCAGATCGCCTACGCCGGCGTCCAGTTCGACGTGCTCGCCAACAGGCTCTCGAATGCCGCCGCCAAGACCTTCGTCCATACCGTCACGTCGAGCAGCGGCAACGGAGTCGAGTTCGAGGTCGAGGGCCAGGTTGCGCGTCAGGGCGCCAACAACGGTGCCGGCGGCACCGGGATCGGCGCCGCCGCGGCGCTGGTCGTTCTGTTCCTCGTGTTCGGTTCGTTCCTGGCCGCCGTGCTGCCGCTGCTCACGGCCGGGTTCGCGCTCGGCACGGGCATCGCCGTGATCGGGCTGCTCTCACACGTGATCGACATGGCCTCGTTCAGCTCCCAGCTGTCGCTGCTGATCGGGCTCGGCGTCGGGGTCGACTATGCCCTTTTCATCGTCACCCGCTACCGCCAGGGGCTGTTGCGCGGAAACACCAGCGAGCAGGCGGTGATCGAGTCGCTCGACACCTCGGGACGGGCGGTGATGTTCGCCGGCATCATCGTCTGCATCGCGATGCTGGGGATGTTCGCGCTCGGCGTGAGCTTCCTCTACGGGGTCGCGGTCGCCGCCTCGGTGGCGGTGCTCTTCACCGTGATCGCGGCGCTGACGCTCCTGCCCGCTCTGCTCGGCTTCTTCGGCACCAAGGTGCTGCGCCGCCGCGACCGGCGCAAGCTGCGCAAGGGCGTGCTCCGCACGACCGACGAGTCGCCGCGCTGGGCGCGCTGGAGCGAGCAGCTGCAACGGCGCCCGCTGCTGTTCGCGACCGGCGCCACGCTGATCATGCTGGTGCTGGCGATCCCGTTCCTGTCGATGCGCCTCGGCTCCGCCGACGCCGGCAGCGATCCGTCCGGGTCGACCACGCGCAAGGCCTACGACCTGCTCGCGAAGGGCTTCGGGCCTGGCTACAACGGTCCGCTGCAACTCGTCGCCGAGATCACCTCGCCGGCGCAGAAGGCGGAGTTCATCCGGGTGCAGCATGCAGTCGCGAGCACGCCGGGGGTCGTCGGCGCGACGGGGCCCACCTTCATCCCGGGCACCAACGGACACCCGGGCGTGGCCCTGGCCAACATCATCCCCAAGGGCTCGCCCCAGGACCAGTCGACCGCGGACCTGCTGCACACGGTGCGCAATCAGGTCGTCCCGGCGGCCACCGCGGGGACCGACCTCAAGGTCCTGACCGGCGGCCAGACCGCGATCTTCGACGACTTCAGCCACGTGCTCTCGGCCAAGTTGCCGCTGTTCATAGGCATCGTCGTGCTGCTCAGCTTCCTGCTCTTGATGGTCGTCTTCCGGAGCCTGCTGATCCCCACGATCGCGGCGGTGATGAACCTGCTCTCGGCCGCAGCGGCGTTCGGCATCATCACCGCCGTGTTCCAGAACGGCTGGGGAGCGTCGCTGCTCGGGATCGACAAGACGGGGCCGATCGAGGCGTTCCTGCCCGTGATGATGTTCGCGATCCTGTTCGGCCTCTCGATGGACTACGAGGTGTTCCTGGTCACCCGCATCTACGAGGAATGGCATCGCCGCGGTGACAACCGCGAGGCGGTCACCCACGGATTGGCCGCGACCGGACGCACGATCACGGCCGCCGCCACGATCATGATCCTCGTGTTCGCCGCCTTCATCCTCGGCGGTGAGCGGATCATCGACCTGTTCGGCGTCGGACTCGCGAGCGCCGTCCTGATCGACGCGCTGATCGTCCGCTCGGTCCTGGTGCCGAGCGTGATGTTGTTGATCGGCAAGGCCAACTGGTGGCTGCCGGCCTGGCTCGAGCGGATCCTCCCGCACTTCAACGTCGAGGGCAGCGTCGAGGCCA
>Ga0208714_1000550_pt1 | contig 10654 bp, 13 predicted proteins | sample NGESurshal072012_3_FD_184461 | JGI IMG/M metagenome (GOLD analysis project Ga0208714, IMG submission 184461) | Arctic peat soil microbial communities from Barrow, Alaska - NGEE Surface sample 415-1 shallow-072012 (SPAdes) | ecosystem: Environmental > Terrestrial > Soil > Wetlands > Peat ... | reverse complement strand
TGGATGCTGGTGGGGGCTGGAAGGGGCGTGAGGCCGGAGGATTGGCCTTGGGATCGGGGATTTGGGCCGCGGGCGCGGCGCGCTTGTGAATGCGTATCGGGCGGGACCGCCCACGAGACCGCCCACGCGGGAAGCCGTGGGCGGTCTCCACCCCGGTGAGTCGCGCACGCTCGGACGCTGCCTCGGTGGCGACGGCGAGCAGCAGCGTGTGACGCATGCCGTACGCCGTGAAGCGCAGCGACCGCCATACGCGCCCGCCCTTGCCGGCATGTTCGACGACCTGCCGCGCTGCTGGACGCGGCATCAGCACTCACTCACCCCCGAATAGCGCGCGAGCGAGCGCCGCCGAACGGCGAACCGTCGCGCATCGCGACGGTTGTGATAGAAGTTGCGTACTCCCGGCAAAGGACGCGGCGATTGCGCCGCCTCTCGCCCCGGCTGAACGACAAGGAGGCGCTCATGAACATGAGTGCTGTGCAAGAACCGTCGGAGTTGACGGCGGAGGAGATGATCGCCTTGCGCGATCAACAGGTCGCCGAGAAGTTCGACGCGGCCGACCTGTGGGACAGCGAAGCGGGGGCCCTGAACAGGCCTCGCCTGCATCGCGCGATGTACTCGCTCATCGGTAGGGCGGACGTTTCGGACACGTCCGAGCGCACCAGCAACGCCGTCACACGCGGCACGCTCGTCCGCTCCATCATGTCCGACGTCCCGGCCATCGGTAGCAACGAGTACAAGGCCCTCGACGTGATCGGCCAGATGGTGGCCAAGGAGATCACCGACAGGGTGTGGCGCGAGGTCAAGCCCTACCAGGAGAGCGGCATCGCGGCGCTCGCCCGCGCGGAGGGCAAGATCCTCGTCAAGACCGAGATCTCGGTCGACGACGAGCCAGTCCCGGCGTGCTACGTCACCAGCGACCCGGAATGCATCCGTCAGGACTTCCGCGGTCCGCTGCGCGACAAGGTGCGCAAGGAGTCCGAGCGCTACGCGCTCAACATGGCCCGCGTGTCCAAGGTGCTTCCCAAACACGCCGAGTCGATCCGCAAGGACGTCTCAAAGGACATGAAGGCCGCCGAGAACCTCACGAAGTCGCTACTCGCCCTGGAGGCGGGGAGCGAAGACGGCGAGTAGCTCCGGTGCGCTAGACGGTGACGTTCAACGGGGGCCCCGTGCCCCCGTTGGCGTCCTTCGATGGAGCCCTCTATGACCCCGCCCAAGCGCATGACAGAGAAGTCCCGCCGCGTGTACGCGGCCTTGCTCGCTCGCGGCGAGCAAGGCATCACCCGCGAGGACTTCGACGGCACCACGATCGACGGAGGCCCCCCGATCAGGAGCCTCACGGCCGAGATCACCCGGCTCCGCCAGGAGCAGAACCAGCCCATTGTCTTCGACAAACGCGGCAACTTCTGGCAGCTCACGACCCAGGAGAAGGCCGCAAAACGCCCTCGCCGCCGACGTGCGAAAAAAGGCCCGAAGGAACGCCCGTACACGCCGCGCTCGCGGGTCGAGGAGCTGAAGGAGCGCGCCAAGAAGGAGTCAGGCGAGTACGCCAAGTGGCTCGCCAAGCGCAGGAGCGTCGTGAACTTCGCGCGAAGCGTGGCGCAGATCGAGCCGATGATCTTCTGGAAGCACGCGCCCGACGATGAGATCAGCGACGTGATGGGCGAGCTGCTCGACGCGTATGAGGCCGTGACCCGTGCGCTCGCCGCAGCCGAGGTCCGACTCGACGACGAGCGGACGAAGGAGACCATCGCGAACATGATCGAGAACACGAGGGGCCGGACCGAGTACGAGATCGCCGCGGCGAAGAAACTCGCGACCCTAAAGCGTGCCAAGGCGGACATCAGCTACCTGCGATAACTGCGTCGCGACGGCTTTCCCGAGCTTAGGACGCCAGCGCGAAATGCTCGCTCCTTGTGCCAGACCCGACCGGCGCGGTGTGAATTCACCCGGGCTGCGTCAGAAAACTTCGGTGGCTCCGGGGGATTTGCAGTGCTGAGTGACGCGCGCTTGCCCATCAGCACTATTCTGGCTATCTGGACGGTGCCAGCCGCGAGCCTTTCTTGAAGGCTCGGGCGAGCACATAACGATGGACGTCCGTGGCGGCTGCGCTGAGCACCAGCGTCTACGACACGGCGCCGACGGAGCCCGAGAGCAGTGGCCTACCGAAACAAAACCTACGTGGCGTTCGCTAGCGAGGACATCCGAAGCTATCGGCTGATGCAGGCATGGCGTGCGAATCAGCACATCGACTTCAACTTCTTCGACGCCCACAACCTGAACCTCGCGCTCGACACCAGCCAGCGCGAGACGATCAGACGCCGGCTCCGCGAACGCTTGGCGAACACCAAGCAGGCGGTGCTGCTGCTTGGAGACGGCACGCGAGCCAAGGCCGCGCGACCAAGCGCGTTCCTTTACTACGAGATCGAAGTCATCGAGAAGCTCGCTCTTCCAGTCGTCGTCGTGAACCTAAACGGATCGCGACGTGCTCGCAGCGAACGACTGCCGGCGCGGCTCGCGGCCCCCTACTACACAGTCTCGGTGTCATTCCAGCCGAAGATCATCCAGTACGCGCTCGATGAATACGTGCCTAGGTTCGCGCGAAACCTCGGCGTGCGCCTTCCCATCACCGGACCCCACTTCTACAAAGGAGAGGTCTATCGGACGCTCGGACTCTAAGCCATACCGCAGTGCGCCAACCGCCACGCTGGACGCCTGCGCGTCCAGGTACATCGTCTGATCGAGGAAAGGAGCATTCGTGGAAACGAAGACGGTATTTGTCGCTTTTGCCAAGGAGGATGAGACGACGCGCAACCTCTTCACAGGTCAGCGCGTACACCCGGACACGCCGTTCGAGTTCATCGACATGTCTGTGAAGGAGCCCTATAGCACTGAATGGAAGGAGAAAGTCCGCACAAGGGTCCTGCGTAGCGATGGCGTGATCGCTCTCATCTCCTCGAACACCCCCACCGCCAGTGGGCAGCTCTGGGAGATCCAGTGCGCGGTCGAGGAGGAAAAGCCTCTCCTCGGGATTTGGATCGAGAACGGTTCCCGCGCGACCCCCGCCGAGATGGCCGGCGCTCCCTGCCAGGACTGGACGTGGGATAACGTCGCCGCGTTCATCGACAGTCTGTAAGCCTGATGGAGCGCGCCCTTCTGATCGGCATCGACGAGTACCAGAACTTCAGCGATCTCGGCGGCTGCGTCAACGACGTCGACGCGCTCAGGCCGTTGCTCTCACGCCACGAGGATGGTGGCACGAACTTCGAGTGCCAGCGACGAACGAGCCTGGATGGGCCGGTAACTCGCGATCGCATGCTCAGCGACTTCGACGCGCTGCTCGCCGGTGGGGCTGACGTCGCGCTCGCGTACTTCGCGGGTCATGGCGCGGCACGCGCCGAGGACGTCGTGCTCGCGGCGAGCGATGGCACGGGACCGACCCCCGGCGTCGCGCTCTCAGAGTTGCTCGGCAAGGTCGCGAGCTCTCAGGTCAAGGAGATAATCCTGATTCTCGACTGCTGCTTCTCGGGCGGGGCGGGTGGGGTACCGCAGCTCGGGGGCACCGCGGCAGCCCTGCGGCCGGGCCTTGCCCTCTTGGCTGCAAGTCGTGCAGATCAGACCGCTGCCGAGACACCGCATGGCCGCGGTCAGTTCTCGACCTACTTGTGCGGCGGCCTTGAAGGCGGTGCTGCCGATGTCCTCGGACACGTCACGGTCGCGGGCCTCTACTCGTACCTGGATGAGTCTTTCGGCGCCTGGGAGCAGCGCCCAGTCTTCAAGGCGAACATCGAGCGTCTCCACAACCTCCGTAGCTGCAAACCCGCTGTCTCGCACGAGGAGTTGCGCCGGCTACCCGATTTGTTCCCCACGCCAGAGCACGAATATCCACTCGACCCGTCTTACGAGCCAGAAGCCGAGCCCGAGAACCCTGAACACGAATCTGTCTTCCGCACACTCCAGAACTACAACCGCGCGAAGCTACTCGAACCGGTGGGCGAGGAGCACATGTACTTCGCAGCGGTGCACTCAACGTCATGCCGCCTAACGCTGCTCGGCCAGCATTACCGACAGCTCGCCGGGGAGGGGCGCATCTAGTGGTCATCGGAGGGACCGGCCATCAGGATCTGCCGGCTCCAGCGATCGACCAGATTCGCCGGTCGCTCGAGCGCGAGCTCGCGTCCGAAAGCGAGCTCGCCGGGGTGTGTGCCCTGGCGGCCGGAGCCGACCAGCTCTTCGCGGCGGTCGTCCTCGCCCACGGCGGCGACCTGCACGTAGTGGTGCCGTGCAGCGAATATGAGCAGACTTTCACCGATGCGCGCGACCTTGACCGCTACCGCAGCCTGCTCGCGCGCGCCGATCGCGTCACTGAGCTCGACTACGAGCGACCGTCCGAGGACGCCTTCTACGCGGCCGGAAAGACGGTCGTCGATGCCTGCCAGCGCCTGATCGCGATCTGGGACGGCAAGCGCGCCCGGGGGCGGGGTGGGACCGCGGATGTCGTCGACTACGCGCGATGTCGCGACACTCCCGTCGCGGTGATCTGGCCCGTCGGCGTCGCGCGCTAGCTCAGTTCCCTCATACGTTGTAATAGTGCGCGTTTACGAGCGCGTGCCACTTCAGGAACAGCTCGGTTAGGGCAAGCTCGCGCGCCGGGACCTCGCGCTCCCCCGGCATGTCCTGCACGAATATGTCGGTGACGCCGGGGTCGAACACGCCGCCGTCGATACCCGGCTCGCGAAAGATCAGGAGCGGCAACGACTCGGCGTAGAGGATGCCGGCCTCGATGTGATTCCACGGCGTAGGGAACAGCCGCTCTTGGTTGTGCTCGCTCTCCGCGGGTGTTCCCTGCTTCTCAACGCCCGCGAGGCTGCGGTACTGCTCGAAGCCGAGAATCACACCACCGGAGCAGTGGCGGGCGAGAAGAAGGACCTCGCGCAGGAGCTCGTGCGGATAATCTGCGCGTCCAAGAGCATGCGGCTCTAGGTTCAGCCGCTCGAGCTGCCGGATGATCTGTCCGCGCGCAGCCTCCTGAGCCGGGCTGAGTGTGGTCGGGCAGGACACGAACACGGGTATACGCACACCGCTTTCATATCGGATTAACGCCCATGTAGGGCCCTGCTTATTAGCTGCTCAGTCTCTCCCCGGGCCGTATCGTGCCCCTGTTGGCTTGCCTCGCACGTCATGAGAGCGACCCTGCTCCACGCCAACGAGTGCATCGCGCAGGCTTGTGCAAACACACACAATCTCGACGGACGAGATCGCACGGGACCTTGTGGTTCCCGATCGGTGCCGCATAAATGGTTGCTCGCTCCGGCTCGCTCACGCCGCGACGACACAGCAATCGCACAGCAATCACTGCGTGTGCGTCTACGATGAAAAGTCAAGGCCTGTGCTTGCGACTGCGCGACCCAGGAGACGTGGCCCGCGACGACGAAGCTAGCTGGCCGCGAGCGCGGCGAGCACCTCCTCATCGAGCTCCACGACGAGCGGGATCTCGATGAGCTGCTCCTCTGAGACGTGAATCTGCTCGGCTGCCAGGGCCTCGATCAGACCGTCCCACGCCAGACGCGGTGGGCGGTGCAGCGTGGGATCGCGGCCGAGCATCTGATTGACCCCGTCTTCGATGTCGGGCAAGCCGACGCGGTAGGTCTCTTCAAGCAGCCGCTCGTGCTCCTCGGGATCTGCCGAGAGGACGGGCCCGTGATAGCGGTGCCAGACGGCCCCGAGGCCTCGGCTTGGGCCGGCGAGACCAAAGCCCGTCCCAGCGTCGATGCAGTGCCCGGTCTCGTCGTGCGCCGACAAGCTGACGCGAAGTTCAAGATGCCCGGCGTCGGGCTCGGGGTCAAGGACGGACTCGAGCAGCCAGTCCGGGCCGGTGAAGCTGTCGCGGTGCTAGCTCCCAGTATTCGCGCGTCTCGCGCTTCTCCTTTGCGGGGCGCAGGCGCACCGTGGCGGTGATCTGCCTAAGCGCGCTCACGCTGGGTCCTGCGACGCTTTTCGACAAGAGTGCAACACACAAATCGCACAGTCCCGAGAGGGCTGTGCATCTAGTCTGTTTGGACTTACGAGCGACGGATGTCAGCGAGTGGCGCGGTCGGCCGATGGCGGGCAGAGCCAGGCGGTGACCGGCTGGATCGTTGTGCTTCGAAGGGGTGCGTCGAGCCGAGAGGCGTGTGCCGTGGCTAGCGTCGGCGCTCCGCGGCGTCGATCGCTTTCGCGAGGTCGGCGAGCGAGTGGTCGAGGGCGTCCAGGAGTGCCCTCACCGTTGCCCAGGCGGGTGCGCTCTTCGCCGACTCCAGGCGGTTCACGGTCCCGAACGTGATGCCGGCGGCGCTGGCGAGTTCCTCCTGTGTTTGCCCGCGTTGCTCTCGCATCCGGCGGATTGCTTGTCCGAGGGCAGGGTCGGTCGGTAGTCGGGGCGGCATCGAGGCGGGAGCCTGTCAGGATCAGGTGCTTACGTCTATGCGCTTGAGCCTATCCGCTTGATCCACTATGCTCACGCGGATATAAAAGTGCCCCCGCGCCGCGCTAACGGCCGGGGGCGTGGCACCGAGAGCCTGAACTCCCGGCGCACAGGGACCCTAGCGAGACAGCGCGGTTCCTCCACGCCCTGAGCAGTCCTCCCGGAGCCTCCGACCACAGGAGGAACCGATGAGCACGACTCCCATTCCCGACGCGATGATCCTCGCGGCTATCGAGCGCGCCGCACTGCATCGCGGACGCCCCGGCGTCCCGATCTGGATGATCCTCGAACACCTGGGCCTGCCACGACGCGCGCGCCGAGTCAGGCCGCAGATAGGCGCGCTAACCGACGCGGGCGCTCTAGCTACGTCTCGCACCCACGGCGTGCAGCTTTGGAGTCTGACTGCTGCGGGGCGTCGCCAACTGCGGCGTGCCGGCGACGTTGGGCTCCCCGAGTCTCCACAGCATCAGGCGTGGCGCGCGGCACGAGCGCTCGCTGAGCAGGAGATCGAGCGGTTCAGCTCGGCGATGGCCGATGTGCTCGCGGAGGCGACGGCGCTGCTCGACGGAAGCAGTTCATCTGATGGCTGGTTCGAGATGGCGACCCGGCTGCGAACGGCAGCATGGCGTCTCGGCTCAGCCACCTACTGCCTCTGGCAGTGGAGTGAGCCCACCGACAATCGACCGGACATCGACGACCACACGATGCCCGGTGACGTATTGCTGGGCGACGAGGAGCGTGCTCGCTGTCGCCAGCGTCGCAGCGGCCGGCGCAACACGAATCTCTGGCGAGACGGCGAGTGAAGCATGGCAATCCGTTGGCCGCTTTTTGTGGCTCGGGGTCTTTAACAATGATGGCCGCCACGAAGCCACCACAGGACGCGCCCGCGCAAGCAGCCGCGCATCTCTCGCCGCTTCTTGATGCGACGGAGGCTGGGCGGCTGTTGTCGGTGCCCGCGTCGTGGGTGCTCGCTGAGGCACGCGCGAACCGGATTCCGCATGTGCGGCTCGGACGCTATGTGCGGTTCAGCGCGGAGGAGCTGGAGGAGTGGTGGCGAGCGCGTATGCGGGGGCCGTGGCGTGCGCGAGGTACAGCGTCGCGCACAGCGCGCTCGTTGCTCGTCGATCGTTGGGCAGAGCCCGGGAGGCGTCCTGGCTAACGGGACGGCTCTTGCGTTGGAGCAGCCGCGGCGCCCGCTACCTTGGGCGGCCGATGGTGGCGCGCGATCAGGGAGACGATGAGTGATGGCCACAGCGAGGAAGACCACCCGACGCCCCTACGGGGCTGGCTCGCTCTATGCGCGCGGGGGTGTCTGGTATGCGCATTGGCGTGCGGACGGCGGACGGCAGGTCAAGCGTCGTGTCGGCCCGATGCGGGTCGAGGGCTCGCGGGATGGCCTGACACGCAGCCAGGCCGAGGCAGCGCTGCGTCGGCTGATCGCGGAGACGAAGCCCGCCGGGATGACCGCCGGTGACGCGCTGACTATGGCCGAGCTGGGGCGGCGTTACCTCGCGAACCTGGAGCGTCAGAGCCGCAAGGAGGCGACGACGACGGCTGTCGAGTCGATCCTGCGCGTCTGGCTTGAGCCGTTCTTCGCGGAGCGCGATCTGCGCCGAATCGCGGCCCAAGACGTCCAGGACTTGATGACGATGATGGAGAAAGGTGAAAGGCCCGGACCGAAGGCCAAGGGGGACCGTCGCTATGGGCGTCCTGTCGGCGCGAAGTCGGTCCGCAACTACATCGGCTACCTGTCGGCACTACTGGGGTTCGCCGAGCGGAAGGGATGGCTGCTGGTGAACGTCGCCCGGCATGTCGAGCTGCCCGGTAAGCCCGAGAGCACGGAGATCAGGTTCCTTGAGCCGGGTGATGTGCGTGCGCTGGCTGACGCAGCTGTCGATGGGCGGTACCGCGAGATCGATCGTGCGATGTATCTCACGGCCGCGATGACCGGCCTGCGGCAGGGCGAGCTGGTGGCGCTCCGCTGGCGCGACGTGGACTGGACCGCCGGTCGGATCAGGGTCCGGCAGAACTACGTGCTGGGCGAGTTCGGCACGCCGAAGTCCCGCCGCTCGACGCGCAGTGTTCCGATGGCCGATGAGGTCGCGGGAGAGCTTGACCGCCTCAGTCGTGGGGTGGGGGAGAGCAGTGGCGATGCTCTCGTGTTCGCCGATCCTCACACGGCGGGGCCGCTCGACAAGGCGGCGATCCTACGGCGCTTCCGCCGGGCTCTCAGGGCCGCGCGGCTTGAGCAGTCGCATCGCTTCCACGATCTGCGCCACACGTTCGGTACGGCGATGGCTGGCACCGGCGTTCCCATGCGGACCTTGCAGGAGTGGATGGGGCACCGTGACATCGAGACGACCCAACGCTATGCGGACTACTCGCCGAGCGAGCACGAGTCTGCATTCGTGGAGGCGGCCTTTGGATCGGGTGACAGCGTGACGGCGCTCGAACGTGCCTCCTAAGGATCGGACTCGACGCCGCTTCTTGGCCGCCGATGTGCAGCTCGTGGTGGAGCGCTCGAGCGATCACCCCATCGAGTACGTGATCATGCTCCTCGCCTTGCGGGACGGTCGCTGGCGCACGGTGCGCACCTTCGACAACGCACACGGTCCGGGCGAGCACCACGAGCACACGTACGTCGGCCTGGAGAAGCAATCTCCAACCGTCACGCACGGCCCGGTAAACGACGCGATGCACGCCGCCGAACTCAAGCTGCTACGCCAGTGGCGCGATATCGTTCACAGCTGGGAGCACATGCAATGAGCCAGATCACCGACAAGACCGATGAGCTGTTCATGGCGGCGTCGCGAAGCGACGACGATCTCGGCTACCCGGCGGATGTCGCGTTCGTTCCCAGCGATGAGGAGTGGACCGACGACGTTCTCTGGCGCAACCTGATCGAAGGGCAGGCGACCGTCCTCGTCGGTGAGGACACTGAGCTGCTGCTCGTGCCGTTGCGCCGCGGCGTGATTGACCGACTCACGGGTCGTGTGCCTGTCAGCGTCGCGCCCCGAACGCATGGGCACGCCTCGTCCTACGCGACGTTGAGTCGTCTTGGGCGTCACCCGGTGCGCCAGATGCGCGCCCTCGCGCACGCCTGACTGCCGGCAAGCACCTGAGCCGGCGCAGCGTTCCCGAAGGGGCTTGTCGATCCGCGGCGCTGGTGATGATCGCTTGCACAGCTGTTTCTCGCAATCATCCTCTAGTTGTCCCTGACCGACCCTGGTAGCTTCAGTGGTTGCGCCCGCCCACCGCGCCCGCCGCGGACCGGGCTCCGACGTCGCGGCGAGCCTTAAGAGCGGATGGACGTCGATGACCGAATATGCATACCGGACACTCTCTACGCAGATCACGCTGACCCCGGCCGTTGCGCCCGGTCCCCCCGTGGTCAGCGTCTATCGCCTGCCCACAATGATGCCAGGGGTGTTTCACCTCACAGCCACGCCGGTTGAGGCGCCGCCGCCCTCCCCTCCCGGCGGTCCGTCCCCGTCCCCGGTGCCTGGCGGCTTGGTCGGGGGCGGTGCTTCACCAGGACCAGGCGTCCCGGTCGAGGGCGCCACTCCGGCGTCCACAACACACATCAGCGCGGCTCCGGCACCCGCGTCGATTAGCGGCCTCGCCGCCCCCATCTCGGGCGAGATGACGCTGGGCGTTCCGACAGATCCCGTCAATCCTCCGCCGGCACCGCCCACCGCCCAGCCGGGGGATCTCGTGATCGCGCTTTATCACGACGACGTTCTGGTCGTTACTGGTGCTAACGCGCTCCCACTGCAGCCGACCGTATCCGAAGGGGACGACACGTGGACCGTGCAGCTGTCGCTTGCCCCAGGAACGCCGGTGGGCATGGACTACCGGTTCGCTGTCAGCTTGAACCCGTTTCCAAGCGTGCTGCCGCTTCTCACGCGCCGGATCCCGCTGGCATTCATTCAGCAGGGGTTCGATGACAACTGGAACGACCGCAACTACGTCTACCTGGAGTTCGTCGACGGCGCTTTCGTGCTCAGCTTCGATCCGGAGCTGGCGTCTTACCACAATCTCACTAACTACCAGTACCCGATCGCGCCGATGACCGGCGTCCAGTTTCCGAACATTCAGCTCAAGACCAGCCACCTCAGCATCAACTCCTCGGCTGAGGGCTTCGGTCCCTACGCCGGACCGATGACCGTGATCACCTTCTCAACGACCTTC
>Ga0208714_1000549_pt1 | contig 10660 bp, 5 predicted proteins | sample NGESurshal072012_3_FD_184461 | JGI IMG/M metagenome (GOLD analysis project Ga0208714, IMG submission 184461) | Arctic peat soil microbial communities from Barrow, Alaska - NGEE Surface sample 415-1 shallow-072012 (SPAdes) | ecosystem: Environmental > Terrestrial > Soil > Wetlands > Peat ... | reverse complement strand
CGTCCGCTGGCGAAACGATCGAAGCTGAATTCAAATCGTAGGTAAGTAGTCAGTTCTCAACAGGTCGCTCGCCCGAGCGGCACGAGGGCCGGTCCGCAGTGCGCGGGCCGGCCCTCACTGCTTTCCGCCCCCGCCCGGGTGCGGCGCGCAGCCTCGCCGGCGCGTAGGCGGCGAGCGCTTGAGACCCCGCCGGCCGGACGGCTGCGCAAGGGCGCCGGCGCAAGAGGTGCTGTCGCCCGCGAGACCGCGCCGTGATAGGATCGTCATCTGAGTGTCATCCGGGGTTTATGAGGGTCCCGGTCGGAACGTGTAGTGAGGGAGCTGGTGGGAGCGGGAGCGATGAGATCGCCGAGGACGAGCAGATGAATGGTCCCCTTGGTCCGTGCCCGCGCCCGCGCGGGCGCGCCTCACGGCGGTCAGGAAGCGCGCGCGCGGCGCTGGTGCTCGCCCTGGCCGTGGCGATGAGCCTGATGCTGTTCTCGGTGAGCTCGGCGTCCGCGGCGAGCCCGAAGTGGGAACTGACGGCGATCCACGGGCCGACGAACTTCCAGTTGACGCCGAGCGTGAACGAGGTCTACACGCTGGCCGAGAACGCGAATGCCAACGCGGGGCGTTTTCGACTGAAGTTCGAAAACGAAGATACCGCCGAAGAAGTCGAAACGAAACTGCTGCCGTTCGATGCGACGGCCGCCGAAGTCCAGGCCGCGCTGCAGAAAGGCAAAGTGATCGGCGAAGGCAACGTCGAAGTCACAGGGGGACCGGGCCCGGGCAGCGCCTACACGATCGAGTTCAAGGGGGCGCTCGGCGGACGCGGGCTCGGCGGCGAAGCGCTCACGGTCGAAGAAGAAACGCCGACCCCGGGCGAAGAAAAAGCGCTGGAAAAAGAAGGCAAGGAAGTGGTCGAAGCCGAATACACGGTGTCGCTCGCCCGGCGCGGGTTCCACGACACCGCGCGCTATCAGCTGATCGCACGCAACCTCGGTGGCGCGCCTGCGGGGGGGACGGGCAACGCGGTCACGCTCCTCGACAAGCTGCCGGCCGGGGTGGCCACGGCACGCCTGCCCGAAGGCGACGGCTGGACGTGCGAACCCGGCTCCAAAACGCTCGAAAAACACAACAAGGAACTGAAACTCCCCGAAGGCGCGGGCCAGACTCAAGTCACCTGCAAATCGGAAGTCGCAGTCAGCGCTGACGCCGACGCAGCGCCGGTCGGCATCGAAGTCAACCTCGAAGCCGGAGCGGTCAGCGAAGGCCAGCAGTTGGTCAACGAAGCCGCGGTGTCCGGCGGCGGGGCCGCAGCGGTCAGCGCCAGGGAAACGGCCACGGTCAGTTCGACGCCTGCGCCGTTCGGCATCGAGGACGAACACTTCATCGCGGCGGCGTACGGCGAAGACGGCGAGAAGTACACGCAGGCGGGCGGGCGCCCATACGCGGCGACCGCGAGCTTCTTCTTCAACACGCGGCTGGGCAAGGAAGGGGAAATCGTCGTCCCCGGAAATGTCAAGGACGCCGACGTCGAGCTGCCCGAAGGCTTCATCGGCAACCCGCAGTCGGTGCCGCGCTGCACACAGTCGGAATTCACGCAGGGGCTGCCCGGCGGACCGGCTGGGAACAAGACGTGCAAGAGCTCTGCCCAGGTGGGGACCGCGGTCGTCTTCATCAAAGAATTCGGCACGAGGACCAGCGTCGAAACGGTCGCGGTTTACAACCTCGCCCCGGCCGGCAACGTCCCTGTGGAGTTCGGCTTCATCTTCGCCAACGTCCCCGTGCGGATCGACGCGCACGTCGTCCGCGAACCCGGCAGCGACGGCACCTACCGCGTCACCGTCCTCTCGCCCGATATCAACCAGGCCTACAAGATTTACGGCGTGACGCTCACGCTGTGGGGCACGCCGTCAAACGCCTCGCACACGCCCGAACGCTTCTCCGAACTGGGCTCGACCCACCGCGGCGCGCCGAGCGAAGCGCCCGAACGGCCCTTCCTGACCAACCCCACCGACTGCCTCGGCGAGGCCCTCGCCCCGCCCATGACGACGATCAGCGTTGACCGCTGGGAGCAGCCCGGGAGCCTCGACGCGGACGGCAACCCCGTGCTCCGCGACCCCAACTGGCTGACGACCTCCGCCGCCGCGCCGGTGGTGAGCGGCTGCAGCCTGCTCGCGTTCGAACCGACGATCGGCTTCATCCCCGGTACGACCCAGGCCGACGAGCCCTCCGGGTTCACGTTCAAGTTGAACGTCCCGCAGGACGAATCGATCGGGACACTCGCAACCCCCGAGTTGAAGAACACCACTGTGACGCTGCCCGAGGGCGTATCGATCTCGCCGTCTGCCGGTAACGGGTTGGAAGCCTGCAGCGACGCGCAGATCGCGATCGAATCGATCGACCGCGGATCGTGCCCATCGGGGTCGCAGATCGGCACAGTGACGATCAAGTCACAGCTGCTGGAAAAACCGCTCGACGGCCGCGTGTACATCGGAACACCGCAATGCGACCCCTGCAACAACGCCGATGCCGAAAGCGGCAGGCTGTTCCGCCTGTTCATCGAAGCCGAAGGCTCCGGCGTGCGCGTGAAGCTGCCGGGCACCGCGACCGCGAACACGGCGACCGGGCAGCTGACGACGACCTTCGCCAACAACCCGCAGCTGCCCTTCGAAACGCTCGAACTCACGCTCAAGAACGGGCCCCGCGCGCCGCTGGCCACGCCGCAGAGCTGCGGCACGTACACGACGAACTCGCTGTTGCAGGCCTGGAGCACGGGCGGCACACTTCCAGGCGGCGAAGCCCTCGCGGGGACCCCCGGCGCGACGCCGAAGTTCGCCTTCAACGTCGACTGGGATGGAGCCGGCGCGGGCTGCCCGGGGACACACCCCTTCGGCCCGTCGCTGATCGCCGGCACGGAAAGCTCCAAGGCCGGCGCATACAGCCCATTCGACGTGACCTTCTCCCGCCACGACCGCGAACAGGATCTGTCGGGGATCAGCGTCACGACCCCGCCGGGCCTGCTCGGCAAGATCGCCGGGATCACGCGCTGCGGCGAACCCGACGCGAACAACGGGACCTGCCCGGCTGGATCCCGAATCGCGACAGCGACCACGGCGGCCGGGCCCGGGAGCAATCCCTACGTCGTGTCCGGGCCCGTCTACCTGACCAACGCCTACAAGGGCGCCCCGTTCGGCCTGTCGATCGTCGTACCCGCCAACGCGGGGCCGTTCCATCTGGGAAACGTGATCGTGCGCGCCGCGATCAACGTCAACCCACAGACCTCCGCGCTGACGATCACCAGCGACCCGCTGCCGCAGAGCCGCGACGGCGTGCCCTTCCGCATCCAGACGGTCAACGTCCGCGTGGACCGCCCCGAATTCATGTTCAACGCGACCAACTGCGACGCCAAAGCGATCGGCGCGACGCTCACCGGGACACCGGTGAAAGGCGGCGAAGGCGCCGTCACGGCGAGCCTCAACGCGCCCTACACCGCGACAGGCTGTGCCGCCCTTCCCTTCAAACCGTCGTTCACCGCGCGCACCGAAGCCAAGACGAGCAAACTCGAAGGCGCGAGCCTGCGGGTGCGGGTGGCCCAGCCGGCCGGCGCGGCAAACATCAGCAAAGTCGAAGTCAAGCTGCCGCTCGCGCTGCCCTCGCGTCTGACAACGCTGCAGAAAGCCTGCACCGACGGTCAGTTCAACGCCAACCCCGCCGGGTGCCCTGAAGCATCGGTCGTCGGCAGCGCGACCGCGATCACGCCGCTGCTCGGCGTGCCGCTTACGGGCCCCGCCTACCTGGTCTCGCATGCGAATGCCGGTTTTCCCGACCTCGTCTTCCTGCTGCAGGGCGAAGGCATCCACATCGAACTCGTCGGCCACACAGACATCAAAAAAGGCATCACGATCTCTCGCTTCGAAACCGTGCCCGACGCCCCGATCAGTTCGTTTGAAACCGTCCTGCCGCGCGGCCCGCACTCGATCCTCACCGCGAATGGAAGCCTCTGCACGCAGAGCCTGCTCGCGCCGACGAAACTCGTCGGGCAGAACGGCGCCGTCGTCACGCAGGAAACGACCGTCACGGTCAGCGGTTGCGCGCCCGCCAAACCGTCGTTCAAGATCGTCAAGTCCAGGGTCAAGGGCAACGCGCTGCTGCTCACAGTCAAGACGTCCGGCAAGGGCACCGTCAAGATCAGCGGCTCCGGCCTGAAGACGACGACCAGGCGTGGGCTGGCCGCGGGCACGCACCAACTCAGGATCCCGCTGAGCAACGCAGGGAAGGCGGCCAGACGTCGGCACAAGAAGCTGAAGGTGCGCGCCAGCCTGACGGTCAGCGGCCAGAGCGTGAGCAAGACGTCGGCGGTGAAGGCGTGACCGCCGCCGTCCCGATCGGTCGTCCGCGCCTGCTCCTGGCGCTCGTCGCGGTCGCCCTCTGTGCGCTCGCCGCGCCCGGCTCCTCTTCCGCGGCGGCCTGTCCCAATCAGGAATTCCGCGACTTGCAGGGCGCCAGCTACCTGCCCGACTGCCGCGCGTTCGAGCTCTCCTCTCCGGTGCTGAAGAACGGCGAGGAAGTAGAGACCAAGGGCGTCGTTGCCAACGGCGTGCCCTTCTCCGCAGCGGCGGAAGGCTCGTCGGTCGCCTATGAGGCCTCCGGTGGTATCCCGGGCACCGAATCGGCGGGCCTGTACACGCAGTACCTCGCGCTCGGCGGTCCGCTGCGCCAACCGTGGACGAATGTCTCGCTGAACCCCTCGGCGACGCTCGGCGTGATCGAAGGGATCGGACCCCACAAGACCGGCGAGTTCGAATACTACGCGCCCGATCTCTCGTGCGGCGTGATGAAGACGGTTCTCCCGATCGCGGTGCCCACGGGCGAGACGGCCGAAGAACAGATCTCCAACCTCTACCGCTGGGACGCCTCGACCAACACCTACCACCTGCTCACCAACAGCCGGCCGACCTCGCTCGCCGAAAGCCAGGAAAGCGGCGGCACGATGCGCGTCACGGGGGTCTCGGCGGACTGCTCGACGGTGACGTTCGAAAGCGACAACGAATTCAACGGGGGCCCATCCGACGCGCTGTACAAGGCGAGCGGTGGGGCGGTTGAAACGGTGTCAATCCTGCCGAACGGAAAATCGACCAACATCACGCCGATCCAGCGCGGGGAACAGGGCTCCAACATCAACGAGCTGTCGAGCGACGGTTCGCGGGTCTTCTTCGCGGCGGAAGCCGAACCGGGCAGCGAACGGCAGGGGGTCTTCATGCGTCAGGGCGGCGTGACGAGCGAGATCTCCAAACCGCAGGGCGGCGCCGCCCCGCTCGACACCGGGGCCAGGTTCCAGGCCGCGTCGCAGGACGGCAGCCGCGTGTTCTTCACAGCCAACTACGGGCTGACGCCGACCACGAGCACGGGGCCCGAAGCCCCGACCACGTGCACCCTGTCCTCCGGCGATGGCTGCGACCTCTACGAATACAACGTCGAAAGCAGCACGCTGACCGACATCTCCGTCGACACGACCGATGCCAAGGGCGCGAACGTTCGCGGTGTCGTGGGGCTCACGCCCGACGGCTCGCACGTCTACTTCTCCACCTCCGGACAGCTCGTCCCCGGCCGGGGACGTACGCAGACCGAAAACGGAGAAAACGAAAATCCCGCCAAGCCGCGTGCGAAAGCCACAAACGGCGAAGCCAACGTGTATCTCTACGCGGGCGGGGCACCGACCTACGTCACGACGATCGGCGCGACCGAAGCGGGCCATCCGCCGACCGTCGGCGACAACCAGCAGAGCGAAGTCGACACGATCTCCTCGGGTGGCCAGGGCCACGGTCTCAAACACCTCACCGCAAGGGTTTCAAGCTCCGGCGACTACCTGCTGTTCGCGACACGCGCCGCCGTCAGCGAATTCGACGGCAGCACCTACGACAATGAAGATCAGAACGTCGCCGGTCAGTTCGACTTCGAGCAGTACGAGTACTCACTGGCCAGCGGCAAGGTCACATGCGTGTCGTGCAACCCGGTTCGCTCAGTGCGCCCGGTCGAACCCGCGGGCCCGTTCGCCGCGCTCGGCCCATTCACCGAAGTGCGCAACGGCTCGCAGCAGCGCTTCCTCAGCGACAGCGGCCGGGTGTTCTTCAACAGCTACGCGCCGCTCGCCGCCGCCGCCGTCAACGGGACGGTCAATGCCTACGAGTGGGCGCCCCCGGGCGTGGGTGACTGCTCGGCGCAGAACGCGGCCGGCTGCGTGGCGATTCTCGACAGCGGCACCGACCCCTTCCCCACGTATGTCGAAGCGGCGAGCGCGGATGGCTCGAACGTCTACATAACCACTCATGCGCAGCTCGCTCCGCAGGACATCGACGGCCTGCGCGACGTCTACGACGTGCGCGTCGAAGGCGGCATCCCGCTTCCCGCCGGACCCTCCGAATGCTCGGGCGAAGCATGTCAGGGCCCGGCAGGCGGGGGCCTGTCGACCTCCCGCCGCGCCAGCGAAACTGCAGCAGCCGGCGGAAACGTCGCGCCGGGAACCGGCGGCGGGCCCGGCGCGGGAGTGGGCGGCGGAAGCGTCAAGGGTTTCACCAAGCGCGTGGTCAGGGGAACCAGCGTGGCGCTTACGGTCATGGCTCCCAGCGCAGGCAAGATCACGGCCTCCGGCTCGGGTCTGAAGTCCAAGTCGGTGACCGTGGCCAAGGCCGCCACCTACAAGCTGAAGATCGTGCTCACGGCCAAGGAGATCAAGCTGCTCAAGCAGCGCCGCAAACACAGGAAAGGCGTGACGCTGAAGGTCAAGACGGCCTTCGTGCCGACGACCGGCCGTGCCTCGGCCGTCAGCTCCACCGTCACGTTCAAGTAGCCCGCGCGAGGGTCGGCGGCACGAAAGGGCGTTTGACGGCTAGCAACTTCGGGTACAAGCGGTATGGACACGGCGTTGGCCCGGCCCCGGGGAAGATCGGACGCGGGGGGCAGGCGCGATCAGGAGCGGAAAAGGAGCGGTCAAGGTGATGAAGGGGATGCGGAGGTTCGCGCTTTGCGCGATTGGGGTCTGCGCCATGTGCGCAGCGATGGGTGTGGCGTCGGCGGGCGCGGCGCTTCCGGAAATCGGCCGTTGCGTTGCGGTCGAAGGCACCAAAGTAGGTAAAAAAACCGCCTACACCGGAGCCTTCACGCACAACAACTGCCGGGCCGAAAGTCCGACGCACACGGGCAAGTACGAATTTGCGCCCGGACCGGGCCCCATTCCTACGTTCGAAGGGGCGGGGGCGGGCGAATCGGTGACGCTGCAAACGCCTGCCGGCCACACGATCTTCTGCGGGGTCGCGGAAACGAAAGGCTCCTACACCGGCGCGAAAACGGAGAAGCTGACGCTGCTCGCGGCCAACTGCGAAGACAAGAACAGCAAAAAGCCATGCCAGAGCTTCCTTCCGGAAGAAAAAGAAGTCAAACCGATCGAAGGTGTGATCGCATCGCTGCCGCTGAAGGGCGAACTCGGCTTCATCTCGGGCGGCGGCACGAGCAAACCGACGGTCGGCTGGGACATCTCGCCCGAAACGGGCCCGATCGTCGCGACGGTCGAATGCGGCACTACGCTCGGTCTTGGCGAGAAAGTCACGCTCGAAGGCTCCTACATCCCGCGCGTGCGTAGCTCGCTGCAGAAGATGCATGAAGAATTCCACTTCCAGTACACGGCGGTCAACGGCAAACAGGTGCCCGAACAGCTCGAAGGCGGCGCCAAGGACACGCTCACGGCGAAATTCCTCAACGGCGTGGAATCCACGACCGAAGAAATCGGCTACAGCGCCAGGGAAGAAGTTTACAACGAAGAACCCTACGAGTACCGGGTGAAGTCCTAGCCGGGGCGGTTGCCGCGGCTGCGGCGCTGAGACCGCGCGACCACGAGGGCCGGTGCATGCACCGGCCCTCGCTGCGTTCTCAGCCCGGTTCGTTGTCCAGCGAGCGCCACAGGTAGCGGCAGGCGAGCGTGCGGTACGGGCGCCACGGCTCGGCGATCGCCGCCATCTCCGCGGCGGCGGGCAGGCCGTCGAGGCCGTAGGCCCGTTCCATCGCGCGGCGGATCCCCAGATCGCCGACCGCCAGCACGTCGGGACGCCCCAGGTGGAACATCAGGAACATGTGCGAAGTCCACTCGCCCAGGCCCTTGACGGCGACGAGCTCGCCGATCACCTGCTCGTCGGGCAGCTCGTCCAGTCGCTCAAGCTCCAGCTCCCCAGACAGCACATGCTCGGCCAGCGAGCGCAAAAAGCCGACCTTCGCCCGTGACAGCCCCGCGGCGGCGCGCAGCTCTTCGGGCTCGTCGGCGAGCAGCTCCCGCGGCGTCGGCGGGCGTCCGCCGAAGCGCTCGGTCAGGCGGCCGTAGATCGCGCGCGCCGCGCGCACCGACAGCTGCTGGCCGACGATCGAGCGCACGAGCGCGCCGTAGTGGTCGTCGGGATCGGGTCGCCCGGCGCGCGTGCTCGGCAGCCTGCCCACAGCGTCGATTATCCGCGCGAGCACCGGGTCGCTCGCGCGCAGGTGCTCCTGTTCGGCGCGCAGGGAGACCCTGCGGCGCGGCGCCCTGCGCTGTGCGGGCGTGCGCGACGCGGGCTTGGCCTTCGCCGCCGGCGCCCTGCGCGAGGCCACGGCCTAGCTGCCCGCGGGAAGCGCGGCAGCGAGCGCGACGGGCTCGCCGTCCAGCGCGTTCAGCGCGCGCTCAAGCGACATCGCCAGGCACGTGAAGCTGGGCGTGTCGCGCACGGTGAAGCGCGATGCCTCGGTGCTGCGCAGGCGCTGCACGAGGTCGAGGAACGTGCCGACGTCGTCGGTGTCGAAGGCGACGACGAACTCCTGGTCGTCGAGGCCGAACGAGTAGGTCGTGTGGTTGTCCACGCCGGGGTATTCGCGGCCGACCTCGATGTGCCCCTGCATGATCCGCCAGCGCTCGTCGGCAGGCAGCGCATACCACTCGCGCGACTTGACGAACGGGTACACGAACACGTACCTGCCGCGAAAGCCGCGTGGGATCGTGCGCTCGTCTTCGGAGTACTCCGAGCTCTTGCGCATGCCCAGGAAGGAGTGCGGGATCTGCGCCCACTTCATCAGACCGCTCTGGGCGAGCACGACGTGGAACTCGTGGATGCGGTCGAGGTTCTCTGCCTCGGAGAGCAGCATCAGCTCGGCGTCGCCGCGCGTGCCCACGAGCGAGAACGCCTGCAGCAGGTGGCCGTCGGCGAAGTCCTCGCAGGCGGCCATCAGCTCGCGCTTGTCCTCGGCGCGGCGCTCGGCATCCAGGCGCCGCCAGGCGGGGTCGAGCTTCAGGAACGTGTACTTGACGAAGTGACGGGCGCTCACGGGCTGGATTATCGCAGCCGCCGCCCGCCGCCCGCCGCCCGCCGCCCGCCGCCCTGGGCCGCTCGGCCGCGAGCGCCCGCCTTCGTGGATAGAGTTGCGCTGTGCGCGTCGCGCTGCTCTCGCCGTACTCGTGGACATATCCGGGTGGGGTCACCCGCCACATCGAGGCGCTCGCCCGCGAGTTGACCGGCGGGGGTCACGAGGCCCGCATCCTCGCGCCGTTCGACCCCGACGACCGCTTCTCGCGCCGGCTGCACCGCGGCGCGCGCCCCCAGCGCCATCCCACGCCCGACGGCTTCGTCGCGCTCGGGCGCACGTTCGGCATCCCGGCCAACGGCGCGGTCTCCAACATGGCGCTGACGCCGCACGCCGTCTTCGCGCTTCGCCGGGAGCTGCGCGAGGGCGGCTACGACGTCCTGCACATCCACGAGCCGGTCGTACCGATCCTCGGCTGGGACGCCCTGCTCTCGGCCGGCGACCTGCCCCTGGTCGGCACGTTTCACACCTACTCGGCGAACGTCATCACCAACGGCGGCATCGCCGTCGGGCTCGGCGGGCGCAGGCGCATGAACCGGCTGCACGCGCGCATCGCCGTCTCGGAGGCCGCCGCGTGGACCGCGAGGCGCTTCTATGGCGGGCGCTATCGCATCGTGCCCAACGGCGTGAGCATCCCCGGCGAGGCCGAGCTCGCGCAGGCCGCCGCGCAGGCGGACAGCGGGCTGCGCATCCTGTTCATCGGCCAGGCGGTCGAGCGCAAGGGCCTGCCCGTGCTGCTGCGCGCCTTCGAGGCGCTGCGCGATCACGTGCCCGCGACACTCACGCTCGTCGGCGCCTCACAGCAGGAGGTCGCGCACATGGCGCTCGACGAGCGCGGCGTGCACGCGCTGGGCAAGGTCTCCGACGAGCGCAAGCTCGCCGAGCTGGCGCGCGCGGACGTGCTGTGCGCGCCGTCGCTGGGCGGCGAGAGCTTCGGCATGATCCTCACCGAGGCCTTCGCCGCCGCGACGCCCGTGATTGCCTCGGACATCCCCGGCTACCGCGACGTGGTGCGCGACGGCGTCGACGGACAGCTCGTCGCCTCCGGTGACCCGCTCGCGCTCGCCGAGGCGCTGCGCCGCCTGTCGCTGGATCGCCCGCGCCGCGAGCGCATGGCCGCCGCGGCGCGCGAGCGCGCCGAGCGCTTCGCGTGGCCGCACGTCGCCACCGAAGTGCTCGACACCTACGAGCAGGCGATCTCGCTCGCCGACCCGGTCCGCCGCCGCGCGCACGGCGACCTGGCGCGCTTTGCGCTGGCCCACGGCTTCATGCCCGCCGACCTGCAGCCGCGCGCGCCCGC
>Ga0208714_1000548_pt1 | contig 10677 bp, 10 predicted proteins | sample NGESurshal072012_3_FD_184461 | JGI IMG/M metagenome (GOLD analysis project Ga0208714, IMG submission 184461) | Arctic peat soil microbial communities from Barrow, Alaska - NGEE Surface sample 415-1 shallow-072012 (SPAdes) | ecosystem: Environmental > Terrestrial > Soil > Wetlands > Peat ... | reverse complement strand
AAATATATGGAGGTGGCCTGGCGAGTTATTCCCTTTGTCTTCGTCGCGTTCTTTGCTTGGTATGGCGCAAGTTTTGGTTTCAATGCTCACAACGCCTCATCCGGACGACACGCGACTTTTTTGGGGACCTCAGTCGATTCGATTGTGAAGGCGGGACTGGATTACGGCTACTGGATCGGCGCATGTGGGGCCGTACTGTTGATAGCAAGCATTGGCCTGGTAAGCAAACAAGTGCGTTTTTTTGTCGGTTATGCGGCGGTGGTCGCCATCGCGACAGTTGGCTTGGCGTTCGGATTTTCTCGGGCAGGTAAACAGGTACAACAGACCGCGATAAGAGCATCTTCAGAAGGGTCGGCGAGCCTCAGTGGAGCTTCTGCCGATGCGCCTGCACCGACGAATTCGACAGAGGCGTCTTTTGACTCTTCGCCTTATGTACAAGTGGCTTCAATTGCGTTTGGCAAGTTGGTTTGGCCCACTTCGGCGGTTTAATCTGGCCCACCTTGGGACGTTGAAGGTTAAGAGGGTAGAGTTCCGTTCTGCTGGAGCGTAGCCCGGAGGGCGAAGCGGAAGCAGAATGGAACGGCGAGTCCTCCAGAGATCACTCTTTGCGTTTCTTCCGCAAGGTTCTGCGAAAGCGGTACGACTCCGAACCTGTTTCGATAATGTGGGCCTGATCGGTGAGCCGGTCGAGCACGGCCTTGCAGAGCCGGGCATTGGTAAAGACCTGTGGCCATTCGGAGAAGGGCAGGTTGGTGGTCACGATAATGGCCGCTTTCTCCGCCCGCTCGGCGATGACCTGGAAGAGCAGCTCGGCGGCAACCTCGGCCAGTGGGACATAGCCCAGTTCATCGATCACGATCAGTTCCACCCGCGACCAGCGTGCCAGCATGCGACTGAGGCTCTGTTCGCGTTGTGCCTCGACCAGTTGGTTGACCAGGGCGGCAGCGGTTGTGAAACGCACGCGCCTCCGCTGGCGACAGGCGGCGATGGCCAGACCGGTGGCCAGATGCGTTTTTCCGGTCCCCGGTTCGCCGACCAGAAGCACGGGCTCGGAGCGTTCCAGATAGCCACCTTCGGCCAGGGCTCGAATGCGCGAGGCGGGGATGTTTGGCGACTGCCCGAAGTCGAACTCCTCCAGTGTCTTCATTCGAGGCAGATGCGCATCTTTGAGTCGCAGTTCGATCGAGCGCCGTTGGCGGTCCTCGACCTCAGCTTGGAGCAGCGCTTCCAGATAATGAAGATGGGAGTGGTTGTGCTGACTGGCTTCTTCGGCCAGCGATAAGAACTGCGTGCCGATGGCGGTCAGTCGTAGAGTCTGGCAGTGTTGAGCGATGCTTGCGGCTTCCAGACTCATGCCTGCACCTCGATCGTGCGCTCAGAGAGCAGCTGGTTATACTCAGCCATGGTCGGCAGTGGACGTTCGTAGGCAGCCAGTGCGCCGATCTCGACGGTGGTTACGGTCGCGTGCTGCAGTTCATCGGTCATAAGGAGATGACGGATGGCCGCCACATCGGTACAGCCCAACTGCATCGCTTGCGCCACCGAGGTTTCCAGCTTGGCGTAGCTGAACTCGCGACCCATGCGGATGAGCGCGATCATGGATCGCGTTCCCTCCTGTCGTCCATGCCGCTCGTTCATTAACTCCCATAGCTGGTCATAGCTCTCCGGCCAGCGGCCCTGTGCCCGCCACTGCGCCAGCGGCTTCGATCCGCGCAACGCACCGGGCTTACGTTCCAGCACTTCCAGATAGTGTTCGAGATCCAGAACTTGCTGTGCCCGCTCATAGCTACGCTGGTGCTGCGCCACTCGCACCCCGTCCTGCCGGAACTCAACCACACTGGAGTAAGCCCGAGCCTCGACCACCGAACCTGCTTGCATCGGCACCGAGTAGAAGTTGGTTCGCACCTTGGCACATCCCGCCTGGTTGACACGCGGGAAGCTGACTTCCGCTAACTCGAAGTCTTCCGCTGGAAGTGGCCGCAGGTGTTGCTTCTCGGCGAGCAGCAGCATGCCAACATGCTCCACGCGGCCTGACAAGACACGGCTCTCATCCTGACGGCAGTCAGCCAGCAGCTTCGCGTTCAGTTCCGCAAGGTCCCTGGCCACCGGTACCGGAACCCAGTGGTTGCGGCGGAAGTAGCCCACTTCACCTTCCACTCCGCCCTTCTCGTGGCCTTCGCCCGGCGTACAGAAATCGGCCTGATACTGCCAGTGCGAACGGAAGGCAATGAAGCGAGCCGTTAGCTCCCGCTCCTGGCCACGCAGTATCTTCTTTACGGCGCTCGACAGGTTGTCGTAGCGCAGCCGACGGAATACGCCGCCAAAGTAATGGAACGCCAACTCGTGGGCTTCCAGAAACGCCTGCTGCGTCGCCCTCAGGTAAGCCCGATGATAGGCCGCTCCGCTGGCCATCGAACGCATCGAGAATACCTGCAGCTTGGTCCGCTCGCCATCCAGGTCGGCGTAGGCTTCATACCAATCGACCTGACCTTCAACCCCCCAGTCGTAGCTCTGCGGCACAAAGGTCTCGCGCCGGATCAGACCCAATGCCTCTTTGCGCTGTGCCACATACTGCCGCACTGTGCGCTCCGCTGGCGTGCATCCGGGCACCTCTTGTCGAATGCGTTCCCAGATGCGCTTTGCCGTGTGGCGCTGCTTACGCGGAGCCTTGCGATCCGTTTCCAGTATCGCGTCGATGAACTCCGCTGCCGGAGCCATCTTCACATGGGGTCGCTCCGTCTTCTTCCGCCGCGCCGGTATCGCGCTTCGGATCGCCTCCCGCACCAATCGCCGGTGCACCTGCAGCTTTCGCGACACACCCTGGATCGTGCCCACCCCAAACTCATACTCCAGCCGAATCTGCTCGTATAACTCCACCTTGGCTCTCCAGTCCAACTCCCGCCTCCAGACCCAAGCTCACGCTCAAATCCAGAATAGAAGTTTGCTATGCCGAGGTGGGCCAAAACAAACCGCCGAAGTGGACCACTTCAGAATGCCAAAATCAAAAGGGCGCTGCAAGACCCGTTTGACGATAATGTGCTCAAAAAGAAACGACGAAAACTGTGCCACGATCTGACCCGTTACATAGGCGAGTATGACCAAAGCGATGCCGAGCACCGGGCCAACTTCTTTGCGCCTTAGGACTCCAAGCCCCCAAACATAGTCGATGGTCGTCAGCACGACCGCGCCCGAAGAAAGATATGCGAAGAAGTCGTAAACGCTGAAAGGAATCTTGTTCATCTATTTTGCCTCTCCCAAATCGAAGCCAAGCGAGATCAATCAGGCTCCGATTTTCTTCGCGAGTTTCTCCGCGTCGTACAGCGGAGTTGCAGGCCCATAACCCGGTCGCTCGGGCACCGTTCCGAGATGGTGGTTGAGACTGGTCGAGCTGGGATAATGGGTGCTGTACACACATCCTGCTCATCCTTTCTTTGTTGGTCTAGGGGAAGGCCATGCCAAACAGCAGCATGGCCTTCGCGGGTTGTCATTAAACGCTCATCTGGCGTGCTGCATCGGCCCAGTCAAGACGCTGGGTGGTGCCATTGAAGAAGCGAAGGAACGTGTCGTAGACCAATCGGCGCATCGCTTTTCCGCGAGAAGCTTTGATATTCGCCACGACATGCTGGTAAGGTCCTTCGACTGCGCGTCCGCCCGCCGCGAACGACGCGGCGGAAAAGCAAAGGCGCGGACGCTCCGCTCAGGATGACAAGATTTATGGAGAGCAGAAATCGGCCCAGGTTAGCGTCCAAAACAGGGACGCGAACCTGGGGCGCCAGGCGAGGGATTGGAAAAGGGAAGCCTCATCGGCACGACTGAAGTGTGTGCGTGAGAACCGTGCCGTCCCTACGGGACTCGGTTGCTTTTTCCCACCCTACCCAGGACTCCGCTTCGCTACGTCCTGGGCTAACTGCGCTTCCACCCCTTCGGGGTTCTTTTTTCGTGAGTCACACTCCGCCGCCGAAGATCAAACTTAGTTCCTACGCGGACTCTGAAGTCGTGCCCTGATACAAAGCTCAGGTCGCATGAATCGCTCAAAAAGAAGAAACGGGGCGCTGGTCGCGCCCCGTGGGCTAAAGCCCTTGTTCTTAGGTTGTCCGTGTGACGCGAACCTGAAGGTTCGCTCTACCCGCGGGGGCTGAAGCCCCTGTTCTTGTTGTTCCGCGCAACGCCGGCCTGAAGGCCGGCACTACCCGAACTGCTAATCGTGCACGCCATCCATAAATGCGCGCAGCTTTCGCGAGCGCGAAGGGTGACGCAGTTTGCGCAGCGCCTTGGCCTCGATTTGGCGGATGCGTTCGCGGGTGACCGCGAACGACTGGCCCACTTCTTCCAGCGTGTGCTCGGAGCCGTCCTCCAGGCCGAAGCGCATCTTGATCACCTTCTCCTCGCGGGGGGTGAGCGTGCGCAGCACCTGCGCCGTCTGCTCCTTGAGGTTGACGTTGATCACCGCTTCCGCCGGCGAAACCACGGCGCGATCTTCGATGAAGTCGCCCAGATGCGAATCTTCTTCTTCGCCGATGGGCGTCTCCAGCGAAATCGGTTCCTGCGCGATCTTGAGCACCTTGCGCACCTTGGCCACCGGAATGTCCATGCGCTTGGCGATCTCTTCCGAGGTAGGCTCGCGGCCGAGTTCCTGCACTAGCTGCCGCGAAGTGCGAATCAGCTTGTTAATGGTCTCGATCATGTGCACCGGAATGCGGATGGTGCGCGCCTGATCGGCGATTGCGCGGGTGATGGCCTGGCGAATCCACCACGTCGCATAGGTCGAGAACTTATAGCCGCGGCGGTATTCGAACTTGTCCACGGCCTTCATCAGGCCGATGTTGCCCTCCTGAATCAGGTCGAGGAATTGCAGGCCGCGATTGGTGTACTTCTTGGCGATGGAGACCACCAGCCGCAGGTTGGCTTCGATCAGCTCCCGCTTGGCGTACTCGGCATCCACGTCGCCCTGCACGATTTCGCGCTGGGTGCGCTTCAGTTCGGCGAAGTTGGCGCCGGCATCGTGCTCCATGCGCTCCAGGTCGGCGCGAATCTGCCGCACCTGCCGGCGCAGTTCTTTCCTGGTTTCCTCGGCGCGCGTCTGCTCGGCGCGCTTCTCGAAGTTCACCGCCTGCTTGTCGAGCCCGCGCATGCTGTCGACGGTCTTGTTGACCCGGTCGATCAGGCGCTTGCGCTCGTTGTTGGTAAAGCCAAGCCTGCGAATGACTCGCGATATAGCAACTTGCTCGCGTCCCAGCGCCCAACGGTAGCGGCGGTACTCCTTCGGCCGCTTCTTCTGGGGAATATCGGCCAGCTTTTCGATGAGCTGGATCGACTTCTTGTAGTGCCGGCTGAGTTCGTCAATCTTCCCGGTGATGTCCTTCAGGCGATTGAGGACCACCTCTTCCGTGATCTCCTCTTCGTCGAAGAGCACCACTTCTTTGATGGAGCGCACGCCGCGCTTGAGGTCCTCGCCGATGGCAACGATTTCGCGAATTACGATCGGAGAGCGCGACAACGCTTTGAGTACACGCAGCTGCCCGCGCTCGATGCGCTTGGCGATCTCGACTTCGCCTTCGCGGGTGAGCAACGGGACCGTGCCCATCTCACGCAGGTACATGCGAACCGGGTCGTTGGTTTTTTCCAGAGCGCCAGGCGTAAGGTCGAGTTCAACGTCCTCGCCCGCTTCCAGTTCGGTATCGAACTTCTTATCGAGAGAGCCGGGGAGCTTCGGACCTTCGAGCACATCAATGCCTTGCGTGCCGATGGTGGTCAGCAGATCCTCGAGGTCATCGGGAGAATGCAAGTCGTGCGGGATAAGGTCGTTGACCTCGTTGTAAGTGAGGTAGCCCTTTTCTTTTCCCGCGTCGATCAATTTTTTGATGTCGTCGAACTTATCTTCAAGAGCCAAAGCGGAGTTTCCTCTAAATAGCGCCAGCTGAGCGGCGCTCTTCTTGTATGCACACCACGGCGGGAACGGTACTGCAGTACCGACATGCGTAGAAACTTTCAGATTTTATCATAGGCCGGACCCGCCTCCCAAGCCTTATTTTGCGAATCGCAAAACGCTAGTAACCACCCGAACTGAATCGCGCCAAAACTCGGGCGCTCTGGTAATTAGATGTCATCCGCCGAGCGTTGGCTTCATCCTTTCGCATCAGTTACTTAGGCGCAGATTCTGCCCCGCAGGACGGGGGTCTGGGCGGTCCCGGCACTTTGGTAACCGACTACGCGCCTTCCCCCATGGTACTCATAGCGCGCCGCAGGCTAAGTCGCTCCTGAAGCAGTCTCGCTGCCAATGCCGAATCCTGTTGCCGCTCTGCCTCTTTCAATTGTTGCTGCAGGTCTTCCAACTGCCGGCGGAAAACCCGGCGCCGCAACGACCGGATTGAACTCTCCAGCAACTCAGGCGTCAGGTCTTCATGTTCATCCATGAGCACAGTCGCCAGCAGGCTGCGAGCGCCTTGCTCCAGTGGCAGCGACATCGGGTCGAGTCCCTGCTCTTGTGCCAGCAACAAGAAATCAATCAAACTTTCCGCCCCCGAGCCGCTGTGCAGCCGCTCGCGCGAAAGTGCAAAGTGCGCCTGACGGGCGGGCTCAAAGTCGAGGTCCTGGCCCTCGCGGTCGCTTGCCGCACTATGGGACAACTCCTGGCTTGCCAACGCCCGGATCAAAACGCGCTCGGCATCGGTCAGCACCAAGGCACTGACAGCATTCACCCGCGACGACGAACGCGAGCCCGCGGCGTGACGCAGTTCCTGGCGCAGCACCGCCGATTCGATTCCCAAACGATGCGAGATCTCGTTGGCCCACTCGTCGCGCACGATGCGGCTGGGCACGCGCTGAATGTGCGGCAGCAGGTAATTCAAGGCCTTCACTTTGCCTTCGGGAGTGCGAGCGGGGAACAACGCCCGCGAGCGCTCAATCAGGTAATCGAAATATTTCTGCGAATGGGAAAGCGCCTCGCCATACGCTGCTACTCCCTTGCGCCGAATGAACAGGTCGGGATCGAAGCCGGCCTCCAGGGTGAGAACCTTGATCTGGAACTCCTCGCTCACCAGCAGTGCCAGCGAACGCTCCGCCGCCGCGGCACCGGCAGTGTCAGGATCGAAGTTCACCACGATGTTCTTGCTGAAGCGCCCCAGCAGCCGGGCTTGCAACTCGGTGAACGCCGTGCCCGAACTGGCGATTACGTTGCGAAATCCCGCCGTGTACACGGAGATGCAATCCATCTGGCCTTCGACCAGGATGGCGTATTCCAGCTTGCGAATCGGCTCCTTGGCCTTGTCGAGATTGAACAGCACCCGCGACTTCGAGTAGATCGGCGTCTCCGGCGAGTTCAGGTATTTGGGGCCCGACTTCTCGTCGGTGGCCAGCGTGCGACCGGTAAAGGCGATCACCTTTCCTGATTCGTTGGTGATGGGAAACATCACCCGGTTGCGAAATTTGGAATACAACACCGCATTCTGGTCGGCAGCTTCGTCGCCTTTGTCCTTCCAGGAAAACAGCCCCGATTCGCGCAGCAAGGCTTCGTCATATTGTCCGCGCAGCGCGTCACGCAACAGAAAGCCCGACTCGGGTGCATAACCCATACGAAACTCGGCAATGATTTCCGGGGCGATTCCGCGCGAAGCAAGATACTCGCGCGCGTGAGCGGCCTCGGGCCGGCGCAATTGTTCCTGGAAGAATTTGCAGGCGCGCTCGTGAATTTCGATCAGCCCCACCCGCATGCCGGCCTGGCGCTCCTCCTCAGGCGAGGAGTAGCTCATCTTGGGTAGAGGGATCTTGAGTTTCTCGGCGATCAGGCGAACCGCTTCCGGAAAGGTGATGTTCTCAATCTTCTGCACGAAACTGAAGACGTCGCCCGAGGCTCCGCAGCCAAAGCAGTGGAAGAATTGTCGCGAGGCATGCACCGAGAAGGACGGCGTTTTTTCCTGGTGAAAGGGGCACAGGCCCTGGAAGTTTTGCGCGCCGCTTTTGCGCAGCGTCATGTACTCGCCCACAATGCGGACGATGTCGGCCTGCTGCTTGACGATATACGCAAAATCCCCGGGATTGGCCATGATGTTCTAGTGTGCAGGAAAAGGCCGAGTCCGAGGCAGGCAAAATCGCCTGACCGCTGTGGAAATGTTGTGAGAAAGGGTAATCGCTTGTTGAACCCGGTGGAAAACGCGGGCATTAGCGAAAAGCTGCCGTAATTAGATCTACCTACGTGTGGCCAGGAAATTCAGGGGACGGCTAAGCCATCTCATGAATCGTTTTGTATCAGGGCACGTCTTCAGACGTGCCGCAACGAGTCAACACACGACTTGGGCTTCAGCCCCTGAGGAACCTGTTTTTGCAAGGGCTAGAGCCCGGGCCTTTTCTGCGCTTCGTTCGGCACGACTAAAAGTCGTGCCCTGATACGAAAGCCAACTTGGTTATGTACACGAGAACCGTGGATTACGCGCCCGCAGGTACCGCGCCCATCAGCATGATCGGCGAGGTCGGCTTATCGGAACCTTCTTCCTTCTCCACGGTGATGGCGAAGGCTTTGGCTTCCACCCCAACGGGCATCTTCTGGTCCATCATGACCGCATTGCCGTGCTCATCGGGCTTGAAAACCCCCGCAGCCAAGGGCGCACCTTGCGCTGGGATAATCCACAGCTCAACCACTATCCACTGTTTTTGCCTGACTGCCCTGCTTTCTCCGCTCCTGTATTTCCCGCAGTATCTCTCCACGCGTGTTCTCCGGTAAAGCGCTGCGAATGGCCGGGAAGATTATCTCTTCTTCCATCTCCAGATGGGCGCGGAACATTTCCTCCAGCGCTTTCGTGATGGAGCACATTTCGCCGCCAACTTCAGCCAGGGTGTCGGGGTTGTTTGTTACCAACACCAGCAATGGCAGCAGCCGCTCGATCAGTTCATCGATTGCCTGGTGCTGGTCGCCCATCGCCAGCAGCGCGTGACGTACCTGCTCGTCGGCAACGGCGCGCAGACGGGGTTGTAGAGTCTGGTCCTCATCCGCCTCGTGCATCGGGAGCGAGACGCTGTAGTAACGGTGCACGCCGGCTGCGGCCTGTGCGATTTCTTCCGGAGCGGCACCTTGCGCGTGCGCGAGCTTGACGGCCACCCCGGTGAAATGACGAATGCGCTGATGGCAGCCCACCAACAAATCGACGGCGTCTTCGGGGGACTGCGGCTGCGAGGAAGTGAGCGGGGCAATCTGATTCAGCATGTGACTCTATTATGGCGCAGAAAGGCAGGGGCGGAGAAAGCAGTAGCCAGTAGCCGGTCGTCAGTTGCCAAGTTGCCAGTTGCCAGTTTTTACCGGCAACTGACGACGACCGACAACTGGCCACTGGCAACTGTCTTCCGCTACTTCTCGAATTTCATCTCCACCGTTACTTGCACCGGTACGGCCTGTCCATTCTTCTCGGCCGGACGAAACTTCCATTTCTTCACCGTGTTCACTGCGCTCGTCTCGAAGGCATGTTCGTCGCTGCGAAGCACGCGGACCGCCTCGACACGCCCTTTGGCATTGACGCCCACCAGCATGACGACCGTCCCGCGCGGCTCTGCATCGGGAGGCAGCTCGGGAAACTTCGGATCAGGCGCATGGCTCGCCTTCGGCGGCTTCATGCCCTTGGTGACGCGCTGAAACTGCGAGAAAGTCTGGTCCTCGGAGAAATCGGCAGGTGAAATGGAGAGAGTGGAGGAAGACTCGGGCCGCGCATTGCCGGTCTGCGCCCAAGCCGTAACAGCAAGAAGTGATAGAGAGATCGATAGAGCGATCAGCATGAGAATGCGCATCAAGTTCCCTGAATCGTGCAAAAGATATGGCTAGTGGGCTAATTCCGTTTGCTGAAGCTGAGCGTTAAACACGAATGACTTTCGCGTTTCGTTATGATATGATTCCTTTTGGCGAATCAGTGGGAATTTAGGCTGATTTTTCACTTGCATCTACTGTCCTCATTGGCGCATCATATCAGTAGCTGGGAGCGATCCCGGTTGAAGAAGATAGCAGCAAACGCTATCTAAAGAAGATTGCGGGTGAAATCCCCGTCCGTAGTCAGACAGCCGCCTTAACGGGCGGCTGAGCTGTTTCTAGGGAACAATAATTCTCCATCGAGCCAAGAGGCAATTTGCCGTCTGCGTATCGGTTGGCCGGTGCAGAGTGTAAGCAAATCGCCCTCTGCCCTTACCAGCACTACCATGTACGGATATTGTGAGCAATCGAACTGCTTAATGAACGCCCGGTCTGCCGTTACCAGTTTCTCGGTACGGACAACCTTGTCCGGGCTTCTAAGACAATCAAGCGATGCTAATAGGCGCGCGGCGCGACGTTCCTCATGGATGTAATTCCCAAAGCCAGCCGTGGTTTCCAGAATTTTGGGTTTCTCATCAGGAAAATACAGCCTAGATTGTTCCGGTCCGAGCAGTTTCACCATATGAACAAAGTGGTGCTCGTAGCAGTGGATCTCGGACCCACAGACTGACACGATGGGACTATGCATCACGAATTCGCGGACATAGCGATCATAAAGCTGTGCCAGGGACTCGTATTGTAGGTATTCGACCTTCAGCGGCACGGTGCTTTACGGTTTGCGGATGACAGTGCGCCACGAAGGCGCGAAGGAGGGTTAATGTAAGCGAGAAACTTCTTCTTCAAGCTTTGCTGCACGAGAGATGAGAGTAGGCTTCTCGAACTCGCATTAC
>Ga0208714_1000547_pt1 | contig 10679 bp, 10 predicted proteins | sample NGESurshal072012_3_FD_184461 | JGI IMG/M metagenome (GOLD analysis project Ga0208714, IMG submission 184461) | Arctic peat soil microbial communities from Barrow, Alaska - NGEE Surface sample 415-1 shallow-072012 (SPAdes) | ecosystem: Environmental > Terrestrial > Soil > Wetlands > Peat ... | reverse complement strand
GACAAGCGGCCCGTCAACCCGGATCCTGGCCCAGAACGCCGGCCGTAAAGGGAACGTCCTACTGGACACCGTGACCGCGATCGCACGCGATCGGTGCCGCCAGCATCCACAGGCGACGCGGATCCCCAGAAGACCCGCCCGCAATAAAGCCCGGTGAAGGTAGCCTAACCGCTACAGTCACCAGGTGGCCAGAATGCTCGTTGGGTACGCCCGCTGCTCGACCGACGCCCAGGACCTCACCGCCCAGCGCAACGCCCTGACCGCGCTCGGGGTTAAGCCGAACCGGATCTATGTCGACCACGGCCTGACCGGCACCACCCGAGCCCGTCCTGGCCTGCGCGAAGCCCTTGCGGCGTGCCGATCGGGCGACACTCTCGTGGTCACCAAGCTCGACCGGCTCGCGCGGTCGCTGACCGATGCCCGCAACATCGTCGAGGAACTGACCGAGGTCGGCGTGAAGCTCAACATCGGTGGCTCGCTTCATGACCCGACCGATCCGGTCGGGCGGCTGCTGTTCAACGTCCTCGGGATGATCGCAGAGTTCGAATCGGACTTGATCAAGATGCGGACGAGGGAGGGTATGAGGGTCGCCAAAGCCAAAGGTCGGCTGCGCGGCAAGCAGCCCAAGCTCAAGCCCGCGCAGGAGGCGCACCTCGTCGAGCTCTGGCGAGCGGGCAAGCACACCAGCGCCGAGCTCGCCGAGCTGTTCTCCGTCGCGCGCTCCACCGTCTACCGCGCGGTCCAACGCGCTGGCGAGCCGAAGACGGCCACTCGGGCTCGCCAAGCGTGAGCAGCCACATCTTCGTCGACGAGTCCAAGGAGCGCGGCTACCTCCTCGTTGCCGCAGTGATCCTCTCCGGTGACCTGTCTGACACGGTCCAGGACAGCGCGAAGCCCGGCTCACCAACCGTCCGGATGGCTGCCGGGCTCACTTCCTGAAGCTCAGCGCAACAGGCACCTCCGAGTGTAGGCGAATCAGACCGATGCTGTCACGCGCCAACGGCCGCCGAGCAAGATCACTCTCACCGCTAACCACTGTTCCAGTGTTCCTTCTGCCGCCAATTGCATCCGATGCGAACTCGCGACGGTATGCGCATCGTCTCGGCTGAGTGCGGCAATCGGCAGGCTGGCAAGGGAATCTGGCCGTCTGGTGGGTGGTGACGATAGCGGTCGGTGGGACCTGGCTGCGCGCTGGGTTGTGGCCGAGCGGCGGGGCGACGGGCGGTTCATCGGCCGACTCGCATAGGATGCGACTTTCTCGCAATCAATGCGAGCGGCGGAGGGTGGTGAACCGGTGGGGTTCAACGGGTCGGTGCCAGGCGCGGCGGGGCTGCATCTGGTCGACGGGGTCGCGCTGCTGCGGCCGGAGGAACAGGTCTTCACGGCGATGCTGATCGGGTTCGCCAACCAACAGCTGGCGCGGAACCTGGCCCGCACGACGGTGGAGGGCCGGGAGACCACGGTCAAGGCGTTCGCCGCCTACGTGAGCACCTACCCGTGGCAGTGGACGCCGGCGATGGTCGATGAGTGGCTGGGTGACCTACGCTCGCTGCGCGATCTGAAGCGCTCGACGATCCGCTCCTACTCCGAGGCGGTGCGCGCTTTCTGTCACTTCGTCACCGACCCAATCTATGAGTGGACGGCGACCTGCGAGCAGCGGTTCGGGACCCACCCCGTCCAGGTCGTGCACGAGTGGAACACCGCGGTGCACGTCCAGGACAACGAGTCGGACCCGAAGAAGCGCGCGTTCACCAAGGCCGAGCTGCACGCTTTCTTGGCGCACTGCGATGACGAGGTTGCCCGGATCCGGGCCTTCGGCCGCAAGGGCTGGTTGCCCGCGTTCCGCGACGCCACCTTGTTCAAGACCGCGTACGCCTACGGCCTGCGGCGCAACGAGACGAGGATGCTGGACGCTGCTGACTTCGGCCGCAATCCGCACGGCGCCGAGTTCGGCGAGTTCGGCCGCTGCCAGGTCCGGTTCGGCAAGGCCAAGAAGGGCTCACCACCCAAGCGTCGAAGCGTGCTCACCGTGTGGGATTGGACCTCCGACATCCTGGACGAGTGGTTCACCGAGGTCCGGCCCATGTTCGGCACCGACGACAACCCGGCGGCCTGGCCGTCGGAGCGCGGACTGCGGATCGGCTGCCAGCGGCTCAACTCCCGCTTCATCACCTACCGCCAGGCGCTGGGCCTGGACGACGGCCTGGACTTGCACTCGCTACGAAGGTCGTATGTCACCCACCTGATCGAGGACGGTTGGGATCCCCGCTTCGTTCAGGAACAGGTCGGACACGAACATGCCAGCACCACCTCGATCTACACCTGCGTGTCCTCGGACTTCCGCACCCGCACCCTGCGACGGCACCTGGACGCCACCATCGCCGCCGCCCTGCAGTCGCAGAGCGGGAGCGAAACATGAAGCGCAAGGTCGGCTACACCTGGCGGCTGCGCGAGGTGATGGCCGAGCACCGGGTCTTCACTGCCACCGAACTAGTTCCGCTGCTCCGCGAGCGCGGCATCGACCTGTCCGCCTCCCAGGTCCATCGCCTGGTCTCCGGCACCCCCGAGCGGATGTCGTTGCAGGTCATGGCCGCACTTTGCGACATCCTGTCCTGCACGCCGGCCGACCTGGTGGTCACCACCGCCGAGAACGCCGGGGTCCGCAAGACCGCCACCGGCGACCGGCCCGCGCAGCCCGCGGACGTCGCGAAGCTGCGGCCCCGCCCGGCCCGCATCCTGCCCGACGCGTGAGCCGCCCCTACGCGAGCGGTGAGCAGTACGAACGCTGGTACATGGCCGAGTGCTGCCGCTGCGCCCGGCGCAGGCACAAGGCCGGCAGCTGGCCGGACGGATTCGTCTGCCGGACCTGCTCGGACCGCGCAGTGCGGACTCGAGGGGTCTGCCCCGGCTGCGGTCAGGAACGGGCGCTTCCGGGTCGCCGCCCGAGTGACGGCGCCGCGATCTGCACCACCTGCGCCGGCTTCAGCCAGTCGTTCGCCTGCACCCGATGCGGGTTCGAGGACAAGCTGCACGGTGGGCGGCTCTGCACCCGCTGCACCTTCGCCGACCGGCTGGGCGAGGTTCTGGACGACGGGTCCGGCCGGATCCGGCCCGAACTCGTTTCGCTGTCCGACTCCCTGCTAGCGATGGACAACCCGCTGTCCGGCCTGACCTGGCTCTACGCGCGCAAGGGCCGCACCGGCTCCGCCGATGATCTACTGCGGCGCCTCGGGCGCGGGGAGATAGCACTGACCCACGAGGCCTTCCACACCCTGCAGCCCTGGCGAGCCGCCGCTCACCTGCGGGACCTGCTGATGTCCTGCGGCGTGCTGCCGACCGTCGACAAGCAGATCTGCTCGTTCGAACGATGGCTGGTCAGCCACCTCGCCGACATCACCGACCCGGACCACGTCCAACTCGTGCGCCGCTTCGCCACCTGGGAAGTCCTGCCGCACCTGCGCACCCGCGCGGAGAAGAAACCGATCACCCCAGCCGGTCGCCGCCATGCCGGCGAGCAGGTCAAGCACGCCGCGGCCTTCCTTCGATGGCTCTCCGAGCGCGGCCTCGTCTTGTCCACCTGCCGACAGGCCGACATCGACGCCTGGCACATCGAGCACAACGAGCACGGCCGCGACACTCTCCGGGCCTTCCTGCTGTGGTGCATGGCCAACAAGCTCACCAGGCGTTTCCGGCTGCCCGCCGCGGTGATCCGCCAAGCGACATCGCTCCCGCAACCCGAACGCGTGGGCCTGCTCGGCCGCCTGCTGACCGGCCACGACCTGCCGCTCCGGCCCCGGGTCGCGGCCGCCATCGTCCTGCTCTACGCACAACCGCTCAGCCGTGTCGTCCGCCTGACCATCGATGACGTGATCCGCGGCGGCGACCATGTCCTCCTCCGGCTCGGCGAGCCACCGTCCCCGGTGCCCGGACCCGTCGCCGATCTCCTGCTCGAGTGGATCGAGAACCGAGACAACATGAACACCGCGACGAACCGCGACTCACGCTGGCTGTTCCCCGGCCGCCGGGCCGGGCAGCCGATGCACCCCGAGTCGCTCGCGGCCCTGGTCAACGGCCTCGGCATCCCCACCGTCGCCGGCCGAGCCTCCGCGATCCGCCAGCACGTCTTGGAGATGCCCGCACCCGTCGTCGCTGATGCCCTCGGCTACCACCCGGTCACCACCGCCAAGCTGGCATCGCAGGCCGGAGGCACCTGGAGCCGCTACGCCGCCGGAGACCACCAACGGTCACCATCAGGCTGGACTCCGCGCAGAACCCACGACAGTTGAATAGGCGAACTCACCAGGATCAACCAGGTGACCGCCAGCTGATCGCGGACTTCCTGTGCCGCGACCCGGCCCGGCCGCCGGACCACTGCCCGGACGACGCTTTGGGCGGGCTCACCGAGCGGGAACGCGAACTGCTGGTCACCGTCGCACCCGGGCTGTCCAACGCCGAGATCGCGAGCCTGCTGACGGTCAGCTACGCCACCGCCAAGACCCACGTCCGCCACCTGCTGACCAAGCTGGGAGCGCGGGACCGAGCGCAGCTGGTCATGCTCGCCGACGAGTGCGGAGCCGTTGTCGCTCGGGACGAGTGAAGGCGGCGAGGCGCCCAGCGGCGGCCCCGGCCCAGAAGCTCAGCGCATCCGGCGCGGTCCGAGATCGTCACTGCGCACCGGCGGAGCCACCCGGACCCGGGCGGACAGGACACTAACCCCGTCGGACGAGACCACCGCCGGGTTGATCTCCACCTCCACCACCTCCAGGATGTCGTCGGCGAGCCGGCCCACCCGCAGCAGCAGATGTTGCAGGGCCTCGATGTCGACCGGTTCGGCGCCCCGGTAGCCCGACAGCAGCGGGGCGGCCCGGATGGAACGCACCAGGTCCGCAGCGTCGACGTCGGTCAACGGCAGGATCCGAAACGCCCGGTCGTCGAGCAGGTCTGTGACCACTCCGCCGATGCCAAAGGACACCAACGCGCCGAAGGACGGGTCCTCGGTGGCGCCCACCACCGTGGCGACCCCCGGCCGCGCTACGGTCTGAAGGACCAGTCCGGCCTCTGCTGCGCCGAGTCGGGCCGACATCGCAGCGTACGCCGCGCGCAGCTCGTCTTCGGTGTCCAAGTCGAGCCGGACGCTGCCCAGCTCCGGGCGGTGCCGCAGGTGCGCCGCGGTGGCCTTGAGCGCGACCGGGTAGCCCAGGCCGGCCGCGGCGGCAACCGCCTCGTCGGCCGACGCCACGGCCACCTTGGGCCACACCCGAATGCCGTAGCAGGCGAGCAGCTCGATCACCCGGTCCGGTGTCAGCCATCTACCCGTCGGCGCCGCGGCCAGCTCGGCCGCGACCAAGTCGCGGGCGCTCGCGTCGTTGATGTCCGGCAGCTCCGGTACGACGCCGACCGGGCGCGCCCGCCACTCGGCGTACTCGGTTGCCTTGGCCAGCGCGTAGACCGCCGCCTCCGGCGAGCGGAACGACGGGACACAGCGCGCCCCGGGCAGCCCCGGGTCGTGGCACATCTGTTCGGGCAGTCCGACCATGGCCAGAAACGTCGACGCCACCGGCTTGGTCGCCGTGCCCACGACCTCGGTGAGCACGCGGGCCACCTCCGTCTCGGGGGTGTCCAACGGCGGGATGAACACCGTGATCACTGCGTCGACGCCCGAGTCGGCAAGCACGGCGGTTAGTGCCTGACGGAAATCCTCCCCCGACCCGCTGGCACTGAGATCCAGTGGGTTGCCGACCACGGCCAGCGGCGATAGTCCCTGACACAGCTGATCGGTGGTTTCGGCAGAAAGCTCGGCTAGCTGAAGACCGGCGCCGACGCAACAGTCCGCGGCCAGGATTCCGAGTGCAGCCGAGTTGCCCACGATGGCGACCCGCCGGCCGGTGGGCAGTGGTTGGTAGCCGAGCATTTGCGCCACGTCGAACAGCAGGGTCAGCGTCTCCACCCGGATGACGCCGGCCTGCCGGAACAGCGCGTCCGCAGCCTCCTCGGACACCGGCACCGCCACCCCGGCGTGCCCGACCGGGACCTGGGTGGTGTAGCGGCCGCTCTTCACCGCGACGATCGGCTTCTTGCGCGCCACTCGGCGGGCCAGTCGGGCGAACTTTCGCGGGTTGCCGAACGACTCCAGGTAGAGCAGGACGACGTCGGTGGCCGGGTCTTCCTCCCAGTACTGCAGCATGTCGTTGCCGCTGACGTCGGCCCGGTTGCCAGCGGAGACGAACGTCGACAGGCCGAGCCTCCGCTCCGCCACTGACTCCAAAATCGCGATGCCGAGCGCCCCGGACTGGGAGAAGAAGCCGATCTTGCCGCGGCCGGGTGAGATCGGGGCCAAGGTGGCGTTCAGCGAGATCGCCGGATCGGTGTTGATGACGCCCAGGCAGTTTGGGCCGATCACGCGCATGCCGCTGGCCAACGCGGTGACGACCAACTGGCGCTCGGCGGCTCGACCCGCCGACCCGGTCTCGCCGAAACCCGAAGAGATGATCACAAGTCCGCGTACCGACTTGCGGGCGCACTCCTCGACCACTGCGGCGACGCTGGCCGCCGGAGTGGCGATCACCGCCAGGTCCACCTCGTCGTCGATGTCGAGCACGCTGGGGTACGCGCGGACACTGGCGACGTGGCCGCCGCGCGGGTTGACCGGGTAGACCGGCCCCTGGAAGCCGGAGTTGAGCAGGTTACGGAAGACCGTGGTCCCGACCCGGTGCAGCTGCCGACTGACGCCGACCACGGCTACCGACCGGGGAAACAACAGCCGCTGGATCGACTGGGACTCCGCCCGGTGCTCGCGGGAACGCATCACGTTGACCGAGCGCTCGGTCGGCTCGATCGGGAACTCCATGTGCACGACGCCGTCGGCGAAACTGCTCTTGGTCTGGTAGCCGGCGTCCCGGAAAACGCCCACCATCCGGTGGTTCTGCGGCAGCACCTCGGCGATGAAGCGGCGGATTCCGTTCTCCCGCGCAACGGCGGCGATGTGCTCCAGCATCACCGACCCCAGGCCTCGGCCCTGGTGAGCGTCGGTGACCACGAAGGCGACCTCGGCGAGCTCGGTCTGCGGGATCCGGTCGTAGCGGACGACGGCAATGAAGCTGTCGCCGAGGACTGCCACCAGGGCAGCGCGCTCGACATGGTCCACGGTAGTGAACCGGCGGACGTCGGCGTCGCTCAGCAGCGGGTACGCGGCGAAGAACCGGAAGTAGATGGTCTCCGGCGAGAGCCCGGCGTGGAGCTCGACCAGCCGGTCGGCGTCCTTCGGCGTGATCGGGCGCAGATGGACTGTGCCGCCGTCGGCGAGGACGACGTCGGCCTCCCAGTGCGGGGGGTACGGCGCGGGCTCCACCGAGCCGGCCAATGGGCCGGTGCTGGTGTCGGCGCTCACCAGACAGACACCGGGTCCAGGCCGTGCAACGGCCAGACCGCTCGCCGGGTGGCGGTCACGGCCCGATCCAGCGGACTGTCCGCATCCCCCTCCCCCGGTTCCCAGGCGACGTACGACGGCTCTTCGCCGTCCCCCATGGATGTTGGCGGAGCCTGCCGTGAGCGGGTGGCCACGAGCTTGCGCCAACCGTCCGGGACGGTCGTGGCCGCGGGCAGCGGATCCCCCGTGGCCACCGCGAGCAGGTGCGTCCACGACCGCGGCACCACCTGCACGACATCGTATCCGCCGCCGCCGACCGCGACCCACCGGCCGCCGCAGACCTCGTGGGCCAGGCTGTGCAGCGCCGCGTGGGCGGCGCGCTGCCCGTCGACGGACAACATCAGGTCGGCCAGTGGGTCCAGTCGGTGGCTGTCGGCGCCGTGCTGGCTGAACAGGATCTCCGGGCGGAATTCGCGGATCATCGGCGGAACCACGGCGTGGAAGGCCCGTAGCCAGCCGGCGTCCCCGGTGCCGGCCGGCAGCGCGACGTTGACGGCGCTGCCCAGCGCCGCGCCCCGGCCGGTCTCGGCGGGGAAGCCGGTGCCCGGGAACAACGTGTAGCCGCTCTCGTGCATGCTGATCGTCAGCACCCTGGGGTCGTCGTAGAACGCGGCCTGGACCCCGTCCCCATGGTGGACGTCGATGTCGACGTAGCCCACCCGGGACACGCCCTGCGCCAGCAACCAGGAGATCGCCACCGCTGGGTCGTTGTAGACGCAGAACCCCGAGGCCCGGTCGCGCATCGCGTGGTGCAGGCCGCCGGCCAGGTTGACGGCGTGCTGCGCGGTGCCCTCGTGCACCGCCCGAGCCGCGGCCAGGCTGGCCCCGGTGATCAACGCCGACGACTCGTGCATCCGCTCGAAGACCGGGTTGTCGTCGGTACCCAGGCCGTAGCGCAGACCCAGCCGGCCCATCATGTCGTCGGGGGCGCGGCGGACCGCATTCAGGTACGACGGGTCGTGCACCAGCTCCAGCAGGGCGTCGCTGGCCGACTGCGGCTTCGCCACCCGCACGCCCGGCCGGTCCAGCACCCCGAGCTCTCGCGCCAGTGCCACCGTCAGCTCCAAGCGGACCGGGTGCAACGGGTGGTCGCGCCCGAGGTTGTAGCCGAGGAGGGCCTCGTCCCACAACACCAGCACCGAGTCGCTCACGCCGCTCCCTTTGTACTGCCGGGCTGCCGGGCTGCCGGGCTGCCGGGCTGCCGGGCAGACTATTCCCCTATGGCCCCCTATGGCCCGTCGATAGGGGGCGCACACTAGTTGTCGGCCGGTTGCCACTTTCCGTCGGTGTCGCCGGAGCCCGTCAGCGCACCCGCCACTGTGCGGTTCTGTGCCGGGTGCGGCGGCCCGATGGACACCCGCGCGGTCGGCAACCGTCCCCGCCGGGTGTGTCGGTTCTGCGGCGCGGTTCACTTCCCCGACCCCAAGGTCGGCGTCGGGGTGCTCGCCGTCCGCGACGACGAGCTGCTGTTGGTCCGACGAGCCGTGGCGCCGGAGATCGGCCGCTGGTCGGTGCCGGGTGGCTTCTTGGACGCCGGCGAGGACCCGCGGGCGGCGGCTGCCCGGGAGACGCTGGAGAAGGCCAACCTCGTGGTGGACGTCGGCGACCTCGTCGACGTCTACGCCAACCCATCGGCCGGTGACGCGACCGTGTTCTTGCTCTACCGGGCAGACGTGGTCGGTGGTGAGCTGCGCGCCGGCGACGACGCCGCGGACGCCCGCTTCTTCGGCCGCACGGGGCTGCCCGGGCTGGCGTTCGCGAGTACCGTCGACGCCGTCCGGCGCTGGCTGGCGACCCGGCCCGATTAGCCGGCGTACGGGCCGGTCCGGATTGGCCGGCTTACGGGCCGGCCGACCGGACGGTCCCCGGACACCGAGACCCGAGGACACCATGGACCGGATTTCCGCCGAACAGCTGCCCGAGGTCATCGCCCTCGCGACCCGGGCACCCTCGATCCACAACACCCAGCCCTGGCGGTTCGCCGCGGCCGACGGCGTCCTCGATGTGTACGCCGACCGCAGCCGCAAACTGCCCGTGGTGGACCCCACCGGGCGTCAGCTGCTGATCAGCTGCGGCGGCGCCGTCTGCTATGCGCGGCTGGGGGTCCGGGCCGCCGGCTATGCCGTGCGGGTGGAGTTGCTGCCCACACCGGCCGACCCCGACCACCTGGCCCGGCTGACCGTCGGTGATCCGCTGTCCACCACCGACGACGAGCGGGCGCTGCTGGCAGCCATCCCCCACCGGCACACCAACCGGCTGCCGTTCGAGGACCGGGAGGTACCGACCGCACTGATCGCCGAGCTCGAGCACCGGGCCAGCCTGGAGGGCGCCTGGCTGCGCCTGATCGAGCAGTCCAGCGACCAGATGACGACAGTGGTCTTGCTCTCGCACGCCGATGAGGCACAGCGGCTGGACCCGGCGTACCGGGAAGAGCTGGAGTCCTGGCTACGCTTCGATGCCGGGGCCGCCGACGGGGTGCCCGCTACCGCCGTACCGCATGTCGGGGAGGGTGCCGAACGCCGCTCGGCGTTCGTGCTGCGCGACTTCGACCTGCGCGGTGAGGGCGCGCTGCCCATTCACGGTCAGCAGGTGGAGCGGCCCGTGGTCGTCCTGCTGGGCACCGACGGTGACGGGCCGGCCGACTGGCTGCGCGCCGGCCAGGCGCTCGTGCACGTGCTGCTGCGGGCCACCGTCGACGGGGTCGCCGCCTCGCCGCTGAACCAGGTGCTGGACATCCCGGCCCTGCGCACCCAGCTGCGGGGGCAGCTGCACGTCATGGGCTTCCCGCAGATGCTGCTGCGGATGGGCTACGGCCGGGAGGCGACCGCTACCTCGCGCCGACCAGTGGACGAGGTCACGATCGACCGCTAACCGGCTGGCGCACTTTCCCGCCAGCGGACCCTCCGCCCCCCGCTGCGACCGCGTCACCCGGCTCAGCTGCACCCGGTTCAGCTCGCCCGGTCAGCCGCACCCGCCTACGGCACACCTCGTACGGCGTGTCGCAGCCCGCTCAGCCGCACCCGGCTCAGCTTCACCCGCCTACGGCACACCTCGTACGGCGTGTCGCAGCCCGAAACTGTGCCCTGAGCCCGTAAAGCTGGCCGATTCGGTCAGCTTCACCCGCCGACAGCACAAGGCAGATTCGCCCAGGCGCTTCGGCCTGGCGGGCGGGGCTGTGGACAAGCGCAATCTGCGGAGCCCCGGGCGCGCCACCGTAGGCATCATGACCGCTGACCCCCCGGCCGCTGACGCA
>Ga0208714_1000546_pt1 | contig 10681 bp, 8 predicted proteins | sample NGESurshal072012_3_FD_184461 | JGI IMG/M metagenome (GOLD analysis project Ga0208714, IMG submission 184461) | Arctic peat soil microbial communities from Barrow, Alaska - NGEE Surface sample 415-1 shallow-072012 (SPAdes) | ecosystem: Environmental > Terrestrial > Soil > Wetlands > Peat ... | reverse complement strand
GAGCTTCTTGCCCAGCCACTCCGGCGTTCGGCCGACCATCAGCCCGCCGATGAACACCGCCAGCAGGACGTAGAGCAGGATGGAGTAAAGCCCCGTGCCGACGCCGCCGAAGATCACCTCGCTGGCCGACAGATTGGCCATCGGCACGGCCCCGCCGATGCCGGTGAAGGACTCGATCGCGCTGTTCACCGCGCCGCAGGAGGTGACCGTCGTGACGGTGTCGAACAGCGCCGAGCCCGCGATCCCGAAGCGCTGCTCCTTGCCTTCCAGGTTGCCTCCAGTGGAGCCCGAGATCACATGTGTGTGCAGGCCGGCCGCGTGCTGGGCGGGCGAGCCGTGGGCCTCGGCGATGTAGGCGACCGACGCGGCGCCGAGGAACATCACCATCATCACGCCGTAGATCGCGTAGCCCTGACGGCGGTTGCCCGTCATGCGCCCGTACATGAACACCAGCGCGGCGGGGATGATCAGCACGAGCAGCATCTCGAAGAGGTTCGTGAACGCGGTCGGGTTCTCGAACGGGTGCGCGGAGTTGACGTTGAAGAAGCCGCCGCCGTTGGTGCCGAGCTCCTTGATCACCTCCTGGGAGGCGACCGGTCCCATCGCGATCGACTGCGTCACGCCGGTGAGCGTGTGGGCCGACAGGTAGTTCGAGAAGTTCTGAATCGCGCCCTGGGAGACGAGCACGAGCGCGCCGATCACGCAGATCGGTGTCATCACATACAGAACCGTGCGCACCAGGTCCTGCCAGAAGTTGCCAAGGCTCTTGCCGCTGCGCCCGATGATCCCGCGGATCAAGGCGACGGCCACGACGATGCCCACGCCCGCCGACAGCCAGTTCTGCACCGTCAGACCGAGCATCTGGCTGAAGTAGCTCATCGTCGTCTCGCCGCCGTAGTACTGCCAGTTGGTGTTCGTCACGAACGAGGACGTCGTGTTGAACGTCACGTTCCACGGCGCCGAGTGGTAGGCGAGCGGGTTCAGACCGTGCGGGACAAAGAAGGCGTCCTGCGTGCGCAGGATCACGTACAGCAGCAGCCAGCCCGCGAGCGAGAAGATGATCAGGCTTTTCGCGTATGACTTCCAGTCCTGCCCGCGCGCGGGGTCGACCCGCAGGATCCTGTAGAGGAATCGCTCCGGGCCGGCGAAGATCGGCGAGAGGAAGACCCGCTCGCCGGCGTACACCTTGGCCATGTAGCGGCCGAGCGGGATCGCGAACGCGGTCAGGATCACCGCGAACAGGATGATCGTCAGCCAGCCCGTGAACGTCATCTCAGAGCTTCTCCCCGCGGATCAGCGCGTAGAAGAGGTAGGCGATCACCAGCACCGAGACGACCAGTCCGAAGAAGTCGGCGCCGCTCATGTGTGCGACGAAGAAGCCAAGGATCGGCGAGGGGCTCATACGCGGTCGATTCCCTCGATCAAGAACAGGAGGATCGCGAACGCTGCGAGCCCGATCACGATTGCGACGACGTCCATGCGGAGCACTATTGCCACCCGCGCGTGACGCCCGCGTGACGATCGAGGCGATACGCATAACGATTTCGTTACGACGTCAGGTCGAGCGAGCGCACGCGTGAGGATCGGCTCTGCCTCGGTCGTCCGCCGGCGCACGGTAAAGCGAAGGAGCGTCAGGTGTGAACTGCGTGTAGCGGACGATCACCCCCACTCGAGCTGGCTCCTCCACGCGCTGTTACTCGGCCGGAGAATCGGCACTTCTGGAGAGCTGACCGCAAAAGTCTCTGCGGCCGAGAGGGCTCCAGGGAGTTACTGGGCGCCCACAGCGAAGCGCATTCTCACCTGGGCTTCACCGTGATGGCTCGCGCGAGCGCTCGCTCGCGCGAGCGAGCGAGCGCATAGCCCTACGCGCCGGCGGCGTCGTATCCGATCGTCGGCTCTTCTTCAAGCGCGCTCTGGATTTCGCGGGTGGCCTCGGCCACGGTGCGCTCGGCGTATGGGTTGAACAGCGGACTGTTGCCGTCGGTGAGGAGCGCTTGGGCAAGGACGACACCTCGGGGGTTCACCGGCGCACCGCGTTCGAGCTGCTCTGCGAGTTCGCAGATCGCTGTCCGGCCGCGTCTTACGGCTCGCGGGCTGATGACCACGCTGGAGATACCCTTGCGCGACTCCTGACGGGCGACGTAGCGGACGATTCCGCGCAGGTTGCGGGCGATGTCTCGCTGAGTACGGGGATTGGTGAGATGCTTGGCGCGCAGCGTCAGCTCAGGGACCGTGTCGTGCGCATGTCCGGCGGCAAGCTGGCGGTCGAGGCGTCCGCGGGTCATGAAGACCTTCACACGGAGAGCGAAGGGAGCACCCGAGGAAGCTGATCGGACGCCGTCGACGGGGACCACGGTCTCGAAGGTGGTGTTCCTCGTCGACATCGACGGAAAGGAGTGGCCGGTTCGTATCGCCCTCATGCGGAGCACCTCTGGATTCAAGTTGGGATGAAAACGAGTTGAGTGTTCCACCACCCTCATTACGTCCGCATGACGAAGGGGACGCTGGGCATAACGATTTTGTGACGGTCTCTGCCGACGCCGGGCGAGTGCCTTGACGGGGTTGCGCCGTCGCCGCAACTCTGTGTGCTTGACCAAGCTACGACAGTAGCCAGCTCGACCCCACCCCACCGACACGCCGAGTTAGCTCCCAAGGGCGAGCAGCTGCGCTTCGGTGGGGTCGGTGGGTCACGAGGCCTGGCGCTTGGCCTGCGCGTGTCTTGGCGACCCGCCGTTCGCTCTCGCCGAGCCGGCCACGTCCACCTCCTCATAGCGACTGCGAACGTCGGCGCGATCCGCCTCCTCGGCTACGGATTCCTCGCTTGCCCGCAGGATCATCGCCGCTTGCTCGAACACGAGCTCGCGCTGCTCGGTGGTGGTCGTGTACGCCATCAGCTTCGCCAGCCCGTCAAGCTGGCGGATCATGACCGCCGGCATCCCGCGCCCGGCCTGACGTATCTTGTCGTGCGCTCGCTCGAGCAGGCGGCGAAAGGTCACCGTGACGGCGATCACGCGCACGTGGCCGGCGGCGTCGCGATGCACCTGGCGCGGGGCCCAGCCCACCGCGATCTTGCATAGCCCGTCGCCGAGCCAGTCGATGCAGGCCAGCGCGGTGAAGGTGTCGTTGACCGCCGGCGAGAGCGCTCTGATCGCTATCTCCACGAGCTGATCTACTGCAAAGGAGAGATCCTGCGTGAGGGTCCTGTGCGGACCTGTCGCGTGAGCGCCGCCGAGCGCTCGCGCCACGCCCGGCGCGGCCGCCGCCGGCCAGACGTCCGCCAGGGGCTCTCCCTCGACGACGAAATGGCCGGGGCGATGCAGCAGGCGGATCACAGCCTTGCTGTCCCGAGATATCTCGATCAGCGTGTTTATGCTCACGTACTGCAGGTAGCCGCTGGAGGTTGCACGAACGACGCTGCTGTCCTCGTCGAGCCGCACGAGTATCTCCGAAAGCGACGGGCCAGCCTTGGGAGCGTCGCTCGCCGAGAGCGCAGCCTCGGTTTCGATCGCTCCGGCGAGATCGCCGGCGATGCTCGCGATTACCTGCGGCAGCTGTATCGATTTGGCGATGTGATCGATGAAGACGACCAGCAGGATCACGTCCAGGACAACAAGCGCCATCGTCACCGTGATAGAGCCGTGCGGCACGAATTCTCCGTGATTGCCTGGGCCGATCGAGACGAGCGCCAGAATCGCGAAGATGAACGTCGCCACGAAGCTCCCCAACGTCAGCTGGGTGATCCGGTCGCGGATGAAGTTGCGCAGCATGCGCGGGCCGAACTGAGTCGAGGCGAGCGTCAGCGTCACGATCGTGATCGAGAAGACGAGCGTGACCACCGTGATCACTGCCGCTGCGGTCGCGGTCAGCACCTGTCGAGCGGCATCGGCGGTGCCGCTGATAAAGAACGAGGGCAGCTGCAACAAGCCGTCGTAGGCGGCTCGGTCCAGACCATACGTTCCGGCGAACAATGCGACCGCGAGGGCGATCTCGATCGTCGGGATAAGCCACAGGTTCGTGCGCAGCGCCTCGCGGCGCCATGCAGACGGCAGCGGCGCTCTAAGCCTCATCGCAACGAGGCGCGTCTAGGGAAAGGAGTCTGGAAGGTCGGTCGCGGCACATGGCGGCGGGCAGCTCAAAGCAAGTGCCGACCAGACTTCCCGGCTCACCGGGAGGGATGGTAAACGATCGGTGCTTCTGCGCCGAGGGCTATGCGCCCGCCCCGAGACCTTTCGCTGCGCTCCGCGTCGGCGCTGCATGAGACTCTCGCCACCAGCAGCACGCTGTCGTGAAGGTGCCAATGCCAACCTTCACAAGGCCGCGAGCTCAACCCATTGGAGACGTGAGCGCGAGAGCAGTCGCTTCGGCGGCGAGCTTCAGCTCGCCGGGTGCTCTACCTCGGTAAAGCGGGCTGCGGCCGTCTCGCAAGAGCAGCGACGCGAGGGCGACGCCCTGCGCCCGAGGCGGCCTCGTTTCCTGTAGCGCGGAGACGATGAGCCACAGACTCGAGCTGGCCTCGCGCACCTCCCCAAGCTGAAGATCGACCGCCCAGACGGTGCTCAACGCGGGCGCAGCTCTTGGGTCTGACGCGAGGGCGATGACGCCCTCTATCTCCGTGGCCAGCGTGCGGCGGTAGCTCCGGCGCACAAGCAGCCGGCCTCGTGCCTCGCACCGCTGGCGCAGTGCAGAGTCGGCCGGCAATACGTCTGCCTCTGCACCCTCGGCCAACATCTGGTCCAGTTCCGCTCCACGCAGGCGCGCCGCCAGCCTGCTTCGCGCACGCGGCAAATACGTGTGTCCGCGCGCAGTGACCCTTGGGGGTCTCGGCGGCTGGCCGCCCGCCGGCTCTAGCGGCGCTGTTCGGTGCCGTGGCGCATGCAAGCGGTGCAGGTTGATGTGCTGGCTGGCCGCGGCGATGCCGTTCGCGACGGCGCCACACCTGGCGCACATCCAGGTCACCGACGGGGCGAGATCCTCAACGGTGTCGCGCGGTTTGGTGTCTGCTGCGGATAGAAGGGCCATTGACCGTCCCTTTGGCTTGCTGAGCCACTAACGCAACTTCACTATTAGCCAGCAGCCATGAAGACGACGTGACGATCACAGCGATCGGCATAACGATTTTGTTACGGGCGGATCGAGAGGCCAGCTCGCCCGTTTCACGCGATCACGCCGCGGAGGGGAGCGTTGGCTTGTCTCATTGCGTCGGCGGTGCGGGCTCGTCAGCTGCCAGTTACAAGCGCGTCGCGGGGTGATCTCAGGCGGCGTAGAAGACGATGCCGATCACGGCGTAGAGAGCGAGTAGCTGAAAACCCTCAAACCAGGTCGACTCTCCGTCGGACACGAGCGCGGTCGCGACCAGCCCGGCAGCCAGGAGCGCGGCGATCTCGTACGGGTTGAAGACCAAGGCCATCGGTGCCGGGCCCAGTACGAAGGAGAGCAGCACCAGTACGGGTGCAACGAAGAGGCCGATCTGCGCCGAAGACCCGATCGCAATGTTGGCGGCCAGGTTCATCTTGTCCTTGGCGGCAGCGACCACGGCCACGTAGTGCTCGGCAGCATTGCCGACGATCGCGACCACAAACGCACCGACGAAGAACTGGGAAAGCCCGAAGTCCCGCGCAGCGTGCTCGATCGAGCCCACGAGCAGCTCGCTCATCAGCGCCACGAGAGCTCCGGCGGCGGCGAGCGTGCCGACGGATCTCCGCAGCGACCACCCGCCCGAAACGTCCTCGCCGCTGACAGGGTTGAACAGATCGCGGTGCGTCCTCAGCGAGAAGAGCAGGCCGGCGATGTAGGTGGCGATCAACACCAGGGCCACGACAATCGAGACTTGCTCGATGTCGTGTCCGAACATCTCCCGTACCTGCGATACCACGGGTAGCGGGGCGTGGCGAGCGAGCTCGAGGACCGAGGGCAGCACGAGGGCGACCACGGTCAGCAGAAGCATTCCGGTCTGCGCCTGCGCGGCGGTCCGGTCGAAGGTCTGGCGGGTGCGCCTTCGCCCGCCGGCGAGCATGGCCGCGCCGAGCACCAGCAGGGAGTTACCGACGATCGAGCCGACCAGCGAGGCCTTGACGACCTCTTGGAGCCCATCGGCCAGTGCAAAGATCGCGATTATCAGCTCGGGAGCGTTACCGAAGGTGACATTGACGAGCCCGCCAATACCTGGCCCGGCGCGGGCCGCAAGCTGCTCGGTCGCCTCGCTCATCAGAGCTGCCGTTGGCACGATCCCCAGTGCCGAGGCGGCGAACACGAGCGACGGGGAAGCGCCGGCCATATCGAGGACGAGCGCGGCAGGAATGAACACGCCCAACCCATAGACGAACCTCATAGCGAGGACAGGCTAGGGCCTGGAGCGCGAGCACGCCGCGACCGACCTCGTCGCGAGCTCGCGCAGCGACCGGTGCCCTGTGGCATTTCGGATTCTCCTCCGCGGCTGCCCCGTGCCGGTCCTATTTCGTCTCGAGAGGACTGCAAGCGCACAGCTTCATGGCGCACGCGGCCCGCACCGAAGCAGCCACCCATGAGAAGGCCGATGGCCCGGGCGACTGAGTCAACCTGCTGGCTTCGCCCCCACTTTGCTCGGCTGCAGGTCTCCCACCAACACGATGTCCAAGCCCGGGTGGGCGGTGACGATCTCGTCCACCAGCGACCTCCCTGGTCGGCCGAATCTCTGGCGGGGGTGAGGTGTGCCCATCACGATGTGCGTGGTCCCTCGGCTGACGGCCGCTCGCGTCACGGCACCGGCGATGCTGCTGTCGGCCTCGATGAGCAGCTCGGCGCCGAAGACTGCGGCAAGGCGTCTGAGCTCGTCCACGTGACGGTCGGTCTCGCGGTCGTCGGCCTGTCGTGGTGAGACGACCCACAGCAGGTCCAGCTCTGCGCCCAGGCGCTCGGCGAGCACCCAGGCGCGCCGGATTATGCGGTTGGCGCTCGGATCGGGTCTGACGAGACCGAGAAGCCGGTGCGCGCGCTCGGGTGCCACGTTGGAGATCAGTCGATCCTCGTCGTGGAGCAGCTCGGCGGCGAGCCGGTGCGCCTCGACCTCCTCGACGACCTGCAGCAGTGCCATCTCGCGCAGCACATCAAGGTTCTCCTTGGCGAAGAACCCTTCCAGAGCGATCGGGACGCTTCGCGCCGGGAACACCTTGCCCTCGCCGATGCGCGCCCGCAGGGCCTCGGGCGCGAGATCGACGACCACGACCTCGTCGGCCCCGTCGATCACCCGGTCGGGCATCGTTTCCTCGATTGCGATACCCGTCTTCTCGGCGATCCGTTCGCTGACGCTCTGTAGATGCTGCACGTTGACGGTGGAGAAGACCGTGATCCCGGCCGCCAGGGCGTCTTCGACGTCTTCGTAGCGCTGATGGTGCTCCAGGCCGGGCGGGTTGGCGTGCGCAAGCTCATCGATCAGGCACACCTGCGGGCGACGGCGCAGGATCTCCGGCAGGTCCATCTCCTCGATGACCGCGCCCTGGAAGGGAACGCGCCGACGGGGGATCAGCTCGAGCCCCTCGGCGAAAGCGGCTGTCGCGGCCCGCCCGTGAGTCTCGAGCAGGCCGATCGCCACATCGGTGCCTTCGGCGGCGACGGATTGGCCCTCCTGGAGCATGCGACAGGTCTTGCCCACGCCAACCGCCATGCCCAGGAAGACCTTGTGTTGGCCGCGAGCCATCGCCCGATCAGGCTCCGAGAACCCCGTGCAGGAGCAGGTCGATCAGCTTGATGCCGACGAACGGCGCGATCAGGCCGCCGAGGCCGTAGATCGCAAGGTTGCGGTAGAGCAGCGCGCTGGCGCCGAGCGGGCGATAGCGCACGCCGCGCAACGCGAGCGGCACGAGCGTCGGGATGATCAGCGCGTTGTAGACGATCGCCGAGAGGATCGCCGATCGCGGAGAGCCCAGACTCATGACGTTGAGCCGCCCGAGCGGGCCGCCGCCGGCGCCAACGGAGGCGTAGGTCGCCACGAACACGGCCGGCAGGATCGCGAAGTACTTGGCGACGTCGTTGGCGATCGAAAACGTCGTCAGCGCGCCGCGCGTGATCAGCAGCTGCTTGCCCACCTCGACGATCTCGATCAGCTTCGTCGGGTCGGAGTCGAGGTCGACCATGTTGCCCGCCTCGCGCGCGGCCTGGGTGCCGCTGTTCATCGCCACGCCCACGTCGGCCTGGGCGAGCGCGGGCGCATCGTTGGTCCCGTCGCCGGTCATCGCGACGATCCGACCCTCGCTTTGACGCTGGCGGATCAGCGCCAGCTTGCGCTCGGGCGTCGCCTCGGCCAGGAAGTCATCGACGCCGGCCTCGTGCGCGATCGCGGCGGCGGTGCGCGGGTTGTCGCCGGTGATCATCACCGTCTTGACGCCCATTCGGCGCAGCTCCTCGAAGCGGCGATGAATGCCCTCCTTGAGGATGTCGCGCAGGTCGATCACGCCGAGCACGACCTCGTCGCGGCAGACGGCGAGCGGCGTTCCGCCGTCGCCGGCGATCCGTCCGAGCTCCCTGTCGAGCTCTGCCGGCACCCGCCCCGATCGGCGCTGGACATGGTCGACGATCGCGTCTCCGGCGCCCTTGCGCAGCTCGTGGCCGTCGAGATCGACCCCGCTCATCCGCGTCTCGGCGGTGAACGGCACGAAGTGCGCCCCGGCGTCGCCGAGCTCGCGCTCGCGCAGGCCGTAGCGCTTGGCGAGGATCACGATCGAGCGGCCCTCGGGGGTCTCATCGGCCAATGACGCCAACTGCGCGGCGTCGGCGAGCTCGCGCTCCTCGGTCCCCGGCATCGGGATGAAGGCCGTCGCCTGGCGGTTGCCCAGAGTGATCGTCCCCGTCTTGTCGAGCATCAACAGGTTCACGTCCCCCGCAGCCTCGACCGCGCGACCGGAGAGCGCGAGCACGTTCCGGGCAACCAGCCGATCCATGCCGGCTATGCCGATCGCCGACAGCAGGGCGCCGATCGTCGTAGGCGCCAGCGCGACGAGCAGCGCGATAAGCGTGGCGATCGAGATCGCGGTGTGGGCAAAGCCGGCGAACGGCCGCAGCGTGATCACCACCGAGAGGAAGATCAGCGTCAGCCCAGCGAGCAGGATCCCCAGCGCGATCTCGTTCGGGGTCTTGCGGCGCTGGGCGCCCTCGACCAGAGCGATCATGCGATCCAGGAAGCTCTCGCCGGGATGCTGGGTGATCTCTACGACGATCCGGTCGGAGAGCACCCGTGTGCCGCCGGTGACAGCGCTGCGGTCGCCGCCGGCCGCTCTCACCACGGGCGCGGACTCGCCGGTCACTGCCGCCTCGTCGACCGAGGCGATCCCCTCCACGATCGTCCCGTCGCCGGGGATCAGCTCGCCCGCCAGGACCTCGACGAGGTCGCCCGGAAGGAGCTCGGCGGAGGACTTGGTCGTCCCGTCCCTCAGACGCGCCGGAGTGTCCGTCCGCATACCTCTCAGAGCGTCGGCCTGAGCCTTGCCACGCCCCTCGGCGACCGCCTCGGCCAGGTTGCCGAAGTAGGCGGTCAACCACAGCCATCCGGCGATCGACGCGGTGAACCAGGTCGGATCGCCGCTGGTGCCGCCCACGCTCGCGCCGGTCACCTGCGCGAGCCACAGCAACGTCGTGAGCGTCGCGCCCACCTCGACCGTGAACATCACCGGGTTGTGCATCATGCGCGTTGGGCGTAGCTTGCCGGCGGCCGACGCGAGGGCCGGCAGGAGGATCTCGACCCTGATCACCCCGACGCGCGGCCGCCGGTTCATGGCGTGCGCGCGGCGTCGAGGGCCAAGTTCAGCGCGAGCACGTCGACCGAGCCTGGGCCGAACAGACCGCCGGCCAGGCGGTCGGTGTGCTCGGCTACCAAGCGCATCACGGCGGCCAGCGGCAGGCCGCGGACGGCAGCTACGCGGTGCGCCTGGATGGCCGCGTTGGCCATTGAGATGTCGGGGTCTACCCCGGATCCCGAGGCGGTGACGGCATCCGCCGGCACCGCGGCGTCAGTCAGGCCCGGATTGTAGGGCCCCTCGCGGCGCAGAAATGCTCCTAGGCGCTGCCGTATCTCCAGCGACAGCCTGCTCGAGTTGGGTCCGAGGTTCGAGGCTGCAGTGGCAACTGCGTCATAGACGCTCGCCGATGGGCGACTTTGAAAGTAACGCTCCTGGTCACGGAAGTCCTGGCCGATGAGAAGCGAGCCGACGAGCCGTCCGTCCTGCTCGACGCGACTGCCGTTGGCCTGGTGCGGCCAGAGCACTTGCGCCAGGCCGGTGATCACCAACGGGTAGGCCAGGCCGAGCAGCAGCGTGAGCACGATCACCGCCTGTAGCGAAGACCTGAGCTGGCGCAGCATCAGAAGAGCCTCGGGGTCAGGGCCTGCACGAGTGGTCCGAGCATCAGCGCCGGCACGAACGTGAGCAGCGCGACGATCGAGATAGTCGCGAGCAGCAACACCGCGAACACCGCCGTATCGGTGCGCATCGTGCCCTCGCCCGCAGCGATCGTTCGCTTGCCCGACAGCGAACCCGCCACCGCGAGCGCTGCGAGCATCGGCAAGAAGCGCCCCACCAGCATCGCCGCGCCGCCAGCCAGGTCGGCGAACGTGACTCCCGCGGCGCCCACGTTGCCGGGCGCATGCGGCTGGGAGAAACCGACGTACCCGGCGAACGCCGAGCCGTTGTTGTTGGCCTGCGAGGTGTACGTGTAC
>Ga0208714_1000545_pt1 | contig 10684 bp, 5 predicted proteins | sample NGESurshal072012_3_FD_184461 | JGI IMG/M metagenome (GOLD analysis project Ga0208714, IMG submission 184461) | Arctic peat soil microbial communities from Barrow, Alaska - NGEE Surface sample 415-1 shallow-072012 (SPAdes) | ecosystem: Environmental > Terrestrial > Soil > Wetlands > Peat ... | reverse complement strand
GATCCTCCGGATACCCCGTCTCCTTCGCCACCAACTGCAACACCCGCTGCGTGATCTCCTCCACACGCGAGACAGGCGCAGCCGCGGCAGCCGCGGCAGCCGGTGCCGCCGGTGCCGCCGGCGCGGGCGCGCTGGCCGGGGCCGGGGTCGCCGGTGCGCTGGCCGGGGCGGTGGCCGCCGGCGCGGGCGCGCTGGCCGGGGCGGTGGCCGGGGTGGACACTGCGGGAGCCGGAGCCGGAGCCGGAGCCGCAGGCGCGGGCACGGGTACCGGCTGCGGGGCACTCACACCGGCGCGGTTCGCGCGCGCCTCGGTCCGGGCGTCGAGTACGCGCAGGGTCCTCGCCACGACCTCGAGCTGCGGGTCGGCGACGCCGGTCACTCGCCGCATCCAGGCCGACCACGCCTCGCGATCGGCGATCCGGTAGTCGAATCCGAGCTCTTCGGGACTCCTCCGGCGACCGTCGGCGACGGGCGTCCAGCGCAGCAGCGTCATGCTGATCTGGGAGCCGAACCCGGCTGCCAGCCGCAGCGCATAGCGCACCGGGTACAGGCCGCCGTGGGAGAGGTTGAGCTGGCCCAGCTCCGGATCCACCTCGCGGAAGTTCGGCACCGGCGGCACGAGCCCGGTCTCGAGCGCCTTGATCGCCACGACGTCCTCGATCCCGACGGCCATCGGATGCCCGGTGAAGCCCTTCGTATTGGCGATCACGATCTTGCGGGCGTTGTCGCCGAAGACCTGGCGGAGCGCGTGGATCTCCGCGGACGCGCTGCCGCCGCGCGCCGGCGTGTAGGTCTCGTGCGAGACGAACACGGTCTCGGCGGCGATCTCCTCGCGCCGGACACCGCGGCGCTCGGCCTGGCGCACGACGTCCTCCATCACGCTTGCGATGTGCTCGACGTCGAGACGAGTGCCGTGGAAGGCGCTGTTGGCCGTGGTCGTGCCTAGCACCTCGCAGATCGGGGTGATCGCCCGCTCCCGGGCCGCGGCCGCGCTCTCGACGACGATTGCCGCCGCGCCCATCCCGAGCAGCATCCCGTGCCGGCGGCGGTCGAACGGCAGCGCCGCGTCCTCGACCACGTCGTCGGTCGCCGCCGCGCCGGAGGCGAGGAAGCCCGACCCGACCCACGGCAACAGCTGCTCGGAGGTCACGTCGTCGGCCGCGATCACGATCACCCGGCGGGCCCGGCCGGCGCGGATCCAGTCCTGCGCCAGGGAGATCGCCTGCGTGGTGCTCGCGCAGGCCGCGTTGATCTGGGTGTTCGGGCCGCGCGCGCAGATCAGCTCGGCGAACTGCGAGTGACCCATCGACAGCACCCGGAACAGGAACCGGCGATCGAACTCGTAGGGCTCGGACTCGAGCTCGAGCTTGAGCTCGTGGATGTGGCGCTCGACCTCGGCCAGCCCGAGGCCGGCTCCGTTGCCCTCGCTCAGCCGGGTGCGCAGCGAGCGGAGCATCTCCAGCTGCTGGCGCCGAGAACGATCGGCGCTGTAGCGATTCAGCTCGTCGATGAAGTCGTTGACTCCCGGGAAGGCGGAGGCGAACACGATCCCCGTGTCGTCGCGCAGCGACTCCGGCAGCACCCAGTGGTCGGGGAGCTCGGAGCCGGTCGTGGTCGTGTGGTAGCGGAGCACGAGCGGGATCCCCGCGTCGCGCAGCGCATCGATGCCTGCCGCCAGCGCCAGCTGCGTCTCGCGGCCGAGAGCCGGCACGCGGTCCTCCGCGATGCCGAACTCCTTGGCCAGCTCGAGCGCGCCCGCGCGCGCGGCGAGCTTGATCACGTCGCGCTCCTGGTCGATCGCCTCTAACCTGGCGCCACCGTCCTCGCCCTTGACCAGGCGCGTGATGTGGTGGTCGACGATCTCGTGGCGCAGATGGGTCGGGATCACGTCGATGAACTGCTGGCCGTGCAGGATCCGGCCCACGTTGGCGTCGTCGAAGATCCGCTCCACGCCCGGCAGGCCGAGCGCGGCGCCGGTGATGACGACCGGCTCGCTCGGCGCACCGTCGCCGTCGCCGCCGCCGAGCAGCGCATGGGCACGCTCGATCGCCCCGGCGAACATCTTCCCGAGCTCGCGGTAGCTCTCATCGGCGAGCGGCCCCGGGACCGCCGGGCCGCGCGCCGCGAGCGGCGGAGCTGGCGTCTCGGGCGTCTCGGGCGTCTCGGGCGTCTCGCGCGGCGGGGTGGTGGCGGCGGGGGCACGCCCGGCACCGGCGCCGGCGGCGTAGAGCCCGCACAGGGCATGGTTGAACGAGGGCAGGTCGCCGAGCTTGGGATGGTTGGAGTACAGGCTCACGGCGCCGTCTCCGAGCACGTCGGCGGCGAACCCCCACAGCGCGCGCTTCGGCCCGGTCTCGACGAACACCGCCGCGCCCGCGTCGAGCAGCGTGTGCAGTCCCTTGACGAATTGGACCGGTGAGGCGACCTGGCGGCCGAGCATCTCGACGATCGTGTCCTCGATGCCCGGGCCGCTCGGGTAGAACTCGCCGTCGACGTTGGCCACCACCGGGATCTGCGGCGGCGCGAGCGTCAGGTTGCGCAGGGTCGCGCGCAGCGGCTCCGCGGCCTCGGCGACGATCTCGGTGTGGAACGCGTGACTGACGGGCAGCGGGATCGCATCGTGCCCGCGCTCGGCGAGCTTGACGATCGCATCCTTGACCGCGGCGGTGGCGCCGCCGAGCACCATCTGGGTGGTCGAGTTGACGTTCGCGACCACGACGTAGCCGTCGACCTCGGCGATGACCTCCTCGACCTCGGCCAGCGGCGCCGATACAGCCGCCATCGCGCCGGGGTCGCTCACGTTCAGGCTGGCCATCTCGCTGCCGCGGGCACTGACGGCCCGCAGCGCGTCCTCGAACGACATCACGCCGGCCGCGACGAGAGCTCCGTACTCGCCGAGACTGTGGCCGATCACGAAATCGGGCGTGATCCCGTAGGCGCCGAGCAGGCGCGTCAGCGCCATGTCGGCCGCGAGCACGGCCGGCTGGGTGATCTCGGTGCGCCGCAGCTCCGCCTCGGCCTGCTTGACCGCGTCGGGGTCCTCGGGATCGACGAAGATCAGCCCGGACAGGGTGCGTCCCTGGAGCAGCGGCGCCATCACTCTGTCGGCGTGCTCGAACGTCGCGGCGACGATCGGCTCGCGCCGGGTCAGCTCGCTGAGCATGTTGGCGTACTGCGAGCCCTGGCCGGTGTACATGAACGCGACCTTGCCGGGAGGGCCCGAGCCGCGGAAGATGCCGCGCGCGGTGAGCGCGCTCCAGGCCGCCGGCGAGTCCTCCTCGAGCACCCGCAGGGCCAGCGCCGCCTTCTGCGCGAGCTCGGCCGCGTCGCCGTAGTCGATCGCGATCCGCTCGGGCGCGCGCAGGTCGGACTCCAGCGGGGCGCACGGCGCGGGCGCGTCGCCACGCCCGGCCGCCTCGGCGACCTCGCGCATCCGGGTGACGAGCCCGGCGCGATCGGCGGCGCCGATCACGAGGGCTCCCCGGAGGGGCGCCTTCGCCTCCGCGGCGGGCGCCGGGGCGGCCGGCGTGGGCGGGGCGGCCGCTGACGCAGCCGATCCGGCGGGGACGTCCGCGGGCACGGAGATCGATGCGTGACCGTTGCTGGTCAGCCGGCCGGGCACGTGCTCTTCGAGCACGGCGTGAAAGTTCGTGCCGCCGAAGCCGAACGCGCTCACGCCGGCCAGGCGCGGGTCACCGTTCGAGCGCTCCCACTCGCGCAGCTCCGTGTTGACCTTGAACGGCGCCGCGTTCCAGTCGATGTTCGGATTCGGGCGCTCGAACCCGAGGCTCGGGGCGAGCTGCTTGTGGTGCAGCGAGAGCGCTGTCTTGAGCAGCCCGGCGGCGCCGGCGGCCGCCTTGAGGTGACCGATGTTCGACTTGACGGATCCGAGCGCGACCGACCCGGGCGCCAGCTGCGCACCCTTGAACGCCTCGGCCAGCGCGGTCAGCTCGGTCAGGTCTCCGACCTTGGTGGAGGTGCCGTGTCCCTCGATCATCGAGCAGGCCGACGGGTCGAGACCCGCGTTCGCCCACGCCCGCTCGACGGCGAGGCGCTGACCGATCGGGTTGGGCGCCGTGATCCCCTTGCCCTTGCCGTCGCTGGCGCCGCCGATTCCGCGCACGACCGCGTAGATGCGATCGCCATCGGCCTCCGCGTCGGCGAGCCGCTTGAGCACCATCAGCGCCGCGCCCTCGCCCATCACGAAACCGTCGGCGCCGTCGGCGTATGGGCGCGTGCCCGTCGCCGACAGGGCGCCGATGGCGCAGAACTTGATGTACGTCGACGCGCCCATGTTGCGGTCCACGCCACCTGTGATCGCCACGTCGAACTCGCGGTCGACGAGGCCTTCGACGGCGTTGGACATCGCGGCCAGGGCCGAGGCGCAGGCGGCGTCCACGGTGAAGTTCGGTCCGTTCAGGTTGAACAGGTTCGCCACCCGCCCGGCCACGCAGTTGCTGAGCTCGCCGGGCATGGTGTCCTCGGAGACGGCCGGCAGCCAGGCGTCGAGGTTGGCGTGCAGGTCGTGCTCGATCTGCTCCCGCTGCTCGGGCGAGAGCGAGGCGAAGCTGGGCGAGCCGCCGAGCTCGCGCGCCAGGTCGGGGAACGACAGCCGCAGCGCGGTCTGGTAGTGCTTTTCGCCCGAGAGCGCGTTACCGACGATCACCGCGGTCCGCTGCAGATCGAGGGGGCGCTCAGGCCAGCCGGCGTCGGCCAGCGCCATGCGCGTGCAGGCCACCGCCCACTTCTGGGCGTCGTCCATCGAGTCGCCGACCGTCGGCGGTATCGGAAGCTTCCAGCTCAGGGGGCTCCAGTCCCAGTCGCGCACCCACCCGCCGATCTTGGAGTACGAACGCTCGGCATTGGGCTCGGGATCGAAGTACAGCGCCGGGTCCCAGCGCGACGGCTCGACGTCGCTGATCGAGTACCGGCCGGTGGTCAGGTTGCTCCAGAACGCGCTCGCGTCGGGAGCGTCAGGGAGAATCGCGCCGACGCCGACGATCGCGACGGCGTTGGCTGAACTGTCGGTCATACGGCTACTCCGATGTGTCGGTGAAGGTCAGACGCGGCCGTAAACACGGTCGGCGAGCTGGTCGAGGTCCGCGATCAGGCCCTGCTGGGCACGCCTGATCGCGGGGAGGGCGAGCCGGTCCTCGAGCGAGCTGAGATCGCCGCCCTCGGCGCCCGCGATCCAGCGGACGCCTTCGGTGGCGACGGCGTGCGCGACGTCGCGCGCGTTGATGCGAGAGGCGACGGCCACGGCGTCGGGCGCGAGGCGCCGGTCGGCCTTCTGGTCGAGCTCGCCGTGGGCCGCGGCGGCGGCACGGCGCACGAGCGCGGCGGCGCCTTCGACGCGCGCCTCGAGCTGGCCCAGTCGCAGGAGGATGTGCTGGTGGCGCGTGAGCCGTGCCGCGCGGCAGCCCTCGAGCACCTCCGCCAGCGCGTGGTGGGCGAGCGCCGCGGTCCCGGCGCCGAGTCCGGGGTCGGTGGTCTCCAGCGCCTCGAGCTCGCGCCCGGCAGCGTGGTAGTGGTCACCGCGGGTCTTCAGGTGCTCCTGCCAGCGACCGCGGGAGATCGTCATCTCCATGATCTCCGAGGTGCCCTCGTAGATCCGTGTGATCCGGACGTCGCGCTTGATCTTCTCGACCATGTACTCGTGCGTGTAGCCGTAGCCGCCGAGGGCCTGAATGGCCGCATCGGCGGCGGCGTCGCCGGCCTCGGTGGCCAGGTACTTGGAGACCGCTCCCTCGATGTTGAGAACGCCCTCGCCGGCGTCGATCCGCGTGGCCGTCTCCTCGATCGCGGCACGGGCCGCCTCGAGCGCGACGACGTGCGGAATGATCAGCTTGTGGGTGTAGCCCTGCTTCTCCGACAGCGGGCCCCCGGCCTGGATGCGCTCCTTGGAGTACGGGATCGCGAGGTCAAGGGCCGCCCACCCGGCGCCGAGCCCGAACGCGGCCACCATCAGGCGCGTGTAGCCGAACACCTGCTGAGCCTGGACCAAGCCCTGGCCCTCGACCGCGCCGATCAACCGGTCGGCGTCGACGTACACGTCGTCGAGGAACAGCGCCGCCGTGTTGGACAGCCGGATGCCGTGCTTGTCCTCGTGCTCGCCGTGGGTGAAGCCCTCGGTGCCGCTCTCGACCACGAACCAGCTCGGACCGCCCGGCGCGAGCGCGAGCACCGTGCTCACCTCGGCCACACCGCCGTTGGAGATCCACTGCTTGGCGCCCGACAGGCGGTAGCCGACGACGTCGCCGTTGTCGGCTACGGGGACCGCGGTGGTCTTCAGCGACGCCAGGTCGCTGCCGGCGTCGGGCTCGGTGGCGCCGTAGGCCATCAGGATCCCGTCCTCGGCGATCCGGCCCATGAACTGCTGCTTCTGCTCCGGCGTGCCGCCGACCGAGATCGGGTCGCTGCCGAGGAACGTAGCCAGGACCGACGTGGCGAGGCCGAGGTCGATCGTGCCCATGCGCTCGCAGACGCGATAGATGTCAAAGGCGTTGCCGCCCATCCCGCCGTACTCCTCGGGCACGAACAGGAGCTGGATGCCCAGCTCCTCGCCGCACATCCGGCGCACCAGTGCCTCGGGGAACTCGTCGCGCTCGTCGAGCTCGATCAGCAGCGAGTCGGGGAGCTCACGGCGCGCGAACTCACCGATCGATTCCAGCGTGAACTCGAGCGTCTCGAGATCAACCCCGCTGCTCGCGGTGGCCTCTCCTCCTGACATGAGTCGATTCTCAGGGTTGGGCGGTCTCCCCTCATCCGCTTTCCTCCGCGCAGCCGGGGCGGGGTAAGTACGGATGCTCGGGCGGCGTCGCCTGTGGGGGCCCTCCCAGATCGCCACACGCGCGTGCGCCTCGGCGCCGCCGAGGTCGGTCACTTTCCTTGTGGACTCAACTATCTGCTACGCTCATGGCATGGAACTCGGAATCGCCACCTTCGCCGACATCGCCGGATCGATCTCGCCCGAGCAGCGGATGCGGAACCTGATGGAGGAGGTCGAGCTGGCCGATCAGCTCGGTCTCGATGTGTTCGCGATCGGCGAGCACCACCGTCCCGACTACCTCGTCTCCGCGCCCACGGTCGTACTCGGCGCGGCCGCCGTGCGAACGCAGCGCATCCGGCTCTCGAGCGCGGTGACGGTGCTGAGCTCGGATGACCCCGTGCGCGTCTTCGAGCAGTTCGCCGAGGTCGATCTGCTCTCCGGCGGCCGCGCCGAGATCATGGCCGGCCGCGGGTCGTTCATCGAGTCCTTCCCCCTGTTCGGCTACGACCTCGACGACTACGACGAGCTCTACGCCGAGAAGCTCGAGCTGCTGCTGCGCATCCGCGACGAGGTCCACGTCACCTGGAGCGGTCGCCACCGCGCACCGCTGCAGGACGCCGGCATCTGGCCGCGCCCGGTGCAGGACCCGCTCCCGATCTGGGTCGCCGTCGGCGGTACGCCGCAGTCGGTCGTCCGCGCCGGCACGCTCGGGCTCCCGCTGACCATCGCGATCATCGGCGGCCAGCCCGAGCGGTTCGCGCCGCTGGCCGAGCTGTACCGCGAAGCCGGGCGTCGCGCCGGCCACGACCCGGCCGGGCTGGCCGTGGGAATCAACACGCACGCGTTCGTCGGCGCGAGCTCCGCCGAGGCTGACAGCGCCTTCGCCGCCTCCTATCTCGCGGTGATGAACCGCATCGGCCGCGAGCGAGGCTGGCCGCCCTCGGGTCGCGACGCCTACGAGGCGCTGCGCTCGCCCCGCGGCGCGGTCGCGGTCGGCTCCTCCGCGCAGGTGGCCGAGAAGATCCTGTTCGAGCACGAGCTGTTGCACCATCAGCGCTACATCGGCCAGATGAGCCTCGGGGCCGTTGAGCACCGCGATGTCCTCCGCTCGATGGAGCTGTTCGGCACCGAGGTCGCGCCTGTCGTGCGGGCCGAGGTGGCCCGCCGCGAGGCGCCTGCCACCGCGGCCGCCGGCGTGGCCGAGCCGGCGGACTGAACCGGGGCTACCCGTGTAGATCAGCGTGTCGAGCGGATACCGCATGCCGACCCAGCTCGGTGCGGATCTGGTCGAGGTGGGCATCCGGGACCCGGCATCGAACAACGGCCAGCTCGATCTCGAGTTCCGGTGCGCTGCGGTCGCTCATGCCGACACGCTACTCACCCGCGGCCCACCGTCCAGTGATCTCGTCCCAGGCCGGCGCCGGGCCAGGCGGCGGATCGGCGCCGGGACGATTGAGCGCATCGAGCATCAGGCTCAGGTATCGACGGCGTAGCTCGCGCGAGCGTGTCTGCGACCCTACCCGGACCGCCGCCAGCTGCCCGAAGATCAGGGACAGATCGTGCACCTCGATGCCGGGCCGGAGCACGCCCGCGGCGCCCGTCCGTTCGAACAGCTCGACCAGCAGCTCATTCGCCAGTGTCGCCTGGGCCCACAGCTCCGGCGTCGGCGTGAACGTGCCGGCCAGCGCGTTGGTGAGCGAGTTCGTGTCCGCGTCGACTGCGCGGCCCATGAAGTCCGCGAACGCCGTCCATGGGTCGCGCTCGTCCGCCAGCGCCGCGCGCGTCTCGTCGATGAATCGCTGCAGGCCGTCGCCGCACAGCGTGCGCAGCAGCTCCTCCTTGCTCGCGTAGCGGCGGTACAGGGCGCTGATGCCCACCCCGGCGCGGCGCGCCACCGCCGCGATTGGCGCCGTGGGATCGGAGATGAACACGTCCCGCGCGGCCTCCAGGATCACCCGGTCGTTCGCGGCGGCCTGCTTGCGGCGACCGCTGAGGGGGTTCCCGGAAAGCTCGGTCACGACGCTCATTATAACTGGAACAAATCATTCCGTTCTGATAATCTGGAACAGAACGGTTTGTTTCGTTTTCGCCTCGATCGAAAGGACGTACGCATGGATTGGAAGCTCGAGCTGGTGGCGATCCCGGTCTCCGACGTAGACCGCGCCAAGGCGTTCTACGCCGAGCAGGCCGGCTTCAGTGCCGACCACGACCACACCGTCAGCGACGCGATCCGCTTCGTCCAACTCACGCCTCCGGGCTCGGCCTGCTCGATCACCATCGGGCGGGGGATCACGGACGCCGAGCCCGGGTCCGTCCGCGGCATGCAGATGGTCGTCTCCGACATCCACGCCGCCCGCGCCGAGCTCGTCGCCCGCGGCACCGCGGTGAGCGAGGTCGAGGTCTTCCCCTGGGGCTCGTTCGTGTTCTTCGCCGACCCGGACGGGAACCAATGGGCAGTCCAGGAGTTGCCGAACCGGAGGTAGGGGTCGAGCCGTCCACCGGCTCCGTGTCCCGGCGGCACATTCTCGCCACGCGCCCGGCATGCTCCCGCCACGCGCCGGCACACCCCCGTCACACCCCCGGGCGAAGCGCTGCAACTCAGTTCCGGGGGCCGGAACTCAGATGCAACGCTTCGATTTCGGGGCGCGCGGGCGTGGTGCCGGTTTGGCCCGCCACCGAGCCCGGTAGCCGGCTCGGGTACCGTGGGTCGGGATGGACAGGATTCTCGACACGGTGCTCGATTGGACGGTCGTCCCCGGGTACACGAACATCGGCTATCGGCTGCGCAGCTCCGGCTGGGCCGCGGCCGGGTTACCCCGGATGGACGGCCGCGTCGTGCTCGTCACCGGCGCCACCTCGGGCCTCGGGCTGGCCGCCGCGGAGGGCTTCGCCGGCCTGGGCGCGAGCGTGATCGTCGTCGGTCGCAACGAAGCCCGCGGCGAACAGGCCCGTGAGGGGATCGCCGCGCGGACCGGCAACAGCGACGTCGCGCTCGAGCTGTGCGATCTGAGCTCGCTCGGATCGGTCAGGGCGCTCGCCGCGCGCCTGGCGGCAGCGCACCCGCGCCTCGACGTGCTCGTCAACAACGCGGGCGTGCTGCCGCCGGAGCGGACCCTGTCTGTGGACGGGGTCGAGCTCACCTTCGCGACCAATGTGCTCGGACCGTTCCTGCTCACCAGCCTGCTCGTACCCCTGCTGGAACAGGGTGAGCCCGGCCGCGTGATCAACGTCACCTCCGGCGGCATGTACTCGCAGCGGCTGGCCGTCGACGACCTCGAGAGCAGCCAGGAGCCGTTCGACGGCGTCAAGGCCTACGCCCGCAGCAAGCGTGCCGAGGTGGTCCTGACCGAGATGTGGGCGCAGCGGCTGCGCGGACGGAGCGTCGTCGTGCATGCGATGCACCCGGGCTGGGCCGACACGCCCGGTGTGGAGACCTCGCTGCCCCGCTTTCACACCGTGGCCAAGAAGCTGCTCCGGACCCCGGAGCAGGGGGCCGACACGATCGTGTGGCTCGGTGCCGCCGCCGAGCCGGCGGCCGGATCGGGCGAGCTCTGGCACGACCGGCGCCGCCGCTCCACCCACCGTGTGCCGTGGACGAAGGAGAGCCCGCAGGACCGGGAACGCCTGTGGGCCGAGTGCGAGCGCCTGAGCGCGCGCGTGCCCTCCGCCACCACATGAGCAACCCGTACCGATGAGTCTCGCCTGCGGGCGCCGTCTCTAGACCGAAGTTCCCCCTGTAGTCAGGCTGGGGTAGAGGCCGGGATCCCTGTAGTTGTGGGGATTCCGGCCTTTTTGTGATCTCGGTGTGTACCCACGACTAATTGGCCGGTGGGTGCGCTATAGTCCTGCTGTGGGCCGTCCTGTGAGGCAAAGTGGCGCGATGCATGTGAGCACGACTACGCGCCGGTCCGGGGA
>Ga0208714_1000544_pt1 | contig 10689 bp, 8 predicted proteins | sample NGESurshal072012_3_FD_184461 | JGI IMG/M metagenome (GOLD analysis project Ga0208714, IMG submission 184461) | Arctic peat soil microbial communities from Barrow, Alaska - NGEE Surface sample 415-1 shallow-072012 (SPAdes) | ecosystem: Environmental > Terrestrial > Soil > Wetlands > Peat ... | reverse complement strand
CTCGTGGCGGAGCCGTTCTTCGAGCGGGGGCCGCGGTTGGTGGTCGGGCGCGGTGGACGCGCCGGCGTCGGCGATCTCGTCGTGGTCGGGCCGGCGGCGGGGACCCTCGCGCGGCGCGACGGGCGCGGCTCGTCCCGGGTGGAGATCAAGCGGCGCATCGGCCGGCCCGACGTGGCCGCCGACGTGATCGAGGCGTTGATGCTCGATCGCGGGCTGCGCCGCTCGTTCGATCCCGCGGTCGAGCGCGAGGCGCAGGAGGCGGCGGCGGTGCCGGTGTCCGAGGCGATGGCAGCGTCGCCGGGGCGCCGGGACCTGCGCGACCTGCCGACGTTCACGATCGATCCCGTGAGTGCCCGCGATTTCGACGACGCGATCTCGGCCGAGGAGCTCTCGGCCGGCGTGTGGCGGGTGTGGGTGCACATCGCCGACGTCTCGGCCTACGTGCCACCGCGGTCGCTGGTCGATCGCGAGGCCTACCGCCGTGGGACGAGCGTGTACGTGCCCGGCAAGGTCGAGCCGATGTTGCCCCCGGCGCTGTCGAACAGCGCCTGCTCGCTGGTTCCGGGAGAGGACCGGCTCGCGGTCACGGTCGAGATGACGATCACGGGGGACACGGTGGAGCGAGCCGCCTTTCACCGCTCGCTGATCCGTTCCGACGAGCGGCTCGACTACGACCGCGTCGACCGGGTGCTCGCCGGGACAGAGCATGCGCTCGAGCCATGGGCCGGGCCGCTCGCGGCGGCGCGCGCAGCCGCAGCGGCGCTCGGCGCGCGGCGGGCCTCGCGGGGCGCGCTGGTGGTCGACTCGGCCGAGCCCGAGTTCGTGTTCGACCACGCCGGGAACGTCCTGGCCAGCGAGCCGGTCGCGCAGACCGAGTCGCACCGTCTGATCGAGCACCTGATGATCGCCGCCAACGAGGCGGTGGCGCGGGTGCTCGAGGAGCGCCACGTGCTGGCGCTGTACCGCGTGCACGCACGCCCCGAGGGGGCGGCGGTGCAGCGGCTGGTCGAGCAGCTGGCGTCACTGGATGTGCCGACGCCGCCGGTGCCGGCACAGATGACGCCGCAACAGGCCGCGGACGTCGTGGGGGAGATCTCGCGCCTGGTGGCGGTGCACGTGGAGGCGACGGGACGGGGCCGCAAGGCGCTCACGAGCCTGGTGCTGCGGACCCTCAAGCAGGCCTACTACGACTCGCACAACATCGGCCACGCCGGCCTGCAGTCGCCGCGCTACTGCCATTTCACCTCGCCGATCCGGCGCTACCCCGACCTGATCTGCCATCGCGCGCTGCTCTCGGCGGTGTCGGGCTCAGAGCCGGCGCCGGAGGGCTCATGGGTGACGGCGGCCGGGCCGTGGGCGTCGGCGCGCGAGCGGGGGGCGATGACGATCGAGCGGGATGCGGATGATGTGGCGCTGTGCTTCTTGCTCGAGCGGACCCTGGCCGAGGCCGGGTTCGGCGGCGAGACGGTGTTCGACGGCGAGGTCACGGGGCTGATCGGGGCGGGCGCGTTCGTGTCGTTCGGCGAGCAGGGCTTCGAGGGCCTGCTGTCGGTCCGCCGGCTCCGCGGCGACTGGTGGGAGCTGGGCGAGCAGGGGACCGTACTGGTCGGGTCGCGCACCGGCCGGGGGATCCGGCTCGGCGACCCGGTACGGGTGCAGGTGGGGCAGGTGGACGCACCGCGGGGTAGGGTGGACCTGCTGCCGGTGGAGTTGTGATCCTGTGTCGAATCGGTGGGTGGAGCTGTGACGTGCGGCGTGAGGTGAATGGCTGATGGCGAAGGGTCGTAAACGCAAGGCCGCGGCGGGCGACGTCGCGACCAATCGACAGGCCGGATACCGCTACGAGCTGCTCGAGCGGTTCGAGGCCGGGCTCGTGTTGACCGGGACGGAGGTCAAGTCCCTGCGCGAGGGCAACGCCCAGCTCAAGGACGCCTACGCCGTGGTCCGTGATGACGAGGTGTGGCTGATCGGTGTCTACATCGCCCCCTACGGGCCGGCCAACCGCGACAACCACGAGCCCGAGCGCGACCGCAAGCTGCTCCTGCACCGCGGCGAGATCGAGCGCCTGGTCGGCCGGACCCGCGAACGGGGGCTGACCATCGTCCCGACCCGCGTGTACTTCTCCGGGCCGCGGTCCCGGGCCAAGATCGAGATCGCTCTGGCCAAGGGCAAGGACCTCTACGACAAGCGCCAGACGATTCAGAAGCGCGACATGGCGCGGGATGTGGCGCGGGAGCTGCGGGAGGCGGGGCGCTAAGGGGTGGCGTGGTCGCGCGAGCGGCCGCGGGTGGCGTGGACGCGCGAGCGGCCGGGGGTGGCGTGGACGCTCTTTTCCATCATATGCGTGGAATAGAGCGTCCACGTCACCCGCCCGCCGGCCGGCCGGCGCTCTCAGGAGAACGTACGCACGAGGTGCGTGGCGTTCATGCCCACGACCAGCAGTGCGATCAGCGACAGGTACACGGCCGCGACGAGAGCGCGGTCGAGGGGCTTGACGCTGTAGTAGGCCTGCGTCTCCGCGCCACCGGTGCGGCGGTCCTTCCAACGGCGCCAGGTCTCGAGCCCGCCGAAGATCACGATCAGCAGGATGATCGGGTTCGGGAACACGAACGCGAGCGCGATCAGGCCGGCAAATCCGACGAACCACATCGCGGGGGCCATCGCCGCCATCGCGCGGCCGCCGTCGAGTGGGACGACGGGGAGCAGGTTGAAGAGGTTGAGGAAGAAGCCGGTGAAGGCGAGCGCGCGCCAGAAGTCGTTTCCGGTGGCGTGCCAGATGAGCACGCACGCGACGGCACCGAGGCTGCCGAGGATCGGACCGGCGAGGCCGACGCGCGCTTCGGCGGCGGCGTTGTCACCGAGCGACTTGGCGCTGATCACCGCACCCAGGAAGGGGACGAACATCGGTGCGCTGGCCTTGATGCCCTCGCGCCGCAGGGCGATCACGTGGCCCATCTCGTGGATGAACAGCAGCGCCACGAAGCCGGCGCCGAACTGCCAGCCCCAGATTGCGCCGTAGGCGGCGACGGAGATCAGCATCGTGCCGGCCGCGGTGAACAGCTTCAGCTTCGGCAGCAGCAGCAGGATCGCCTTGAGCTTGGTCAGGAAGGCCGCGATCGCCGCCAGCGCGGGTCCGATGACGCGCTTGATCGGCCCCTGCTTGGGCTGCTCGAGATGCGGCGGGTCGGGCTCGTGATGGAGCGGTCCCGTTGGCGCCGGCGGGCCGGCCGACGCCGGCGGTGGCGTCGAGGGCGGGAGCCAAGTGTTCGTCGATTCCATCGTGATCTGATTGTGGCAGGCTGAGATCTCGGTTCCGGCACCTCTTACGAGTTTCTTGCCTTCCGCCCGGGCGGGCTACAATCAGCTCACAACACATACCCCCAGGGGACGACAGGCTTCGACGTGGTCGGCTCGTGGGGGTGGTTGCGAGTCGAGGTCCCGGGCGGCCTCGTAAAACACCCGGGAAGACAATAAGTGCGAACTCACATGAGTTCGGCATGGGCCTCGCTGCGGCTTAACCAGTAGCCAGCCTCATTGCTCTCGGCCCTCGCTCGCCTGTGGCGGGGATCACCGGGATCAGCTAGCAGGCTCGCCCGGGGAGGATTTGCTCCCTCCAAACCGGGGACTTCAACGGGAGCTGGCTCGCGACAACCCGGCCGGCGTGGCTAGTCGAGAGTGAGATCAGAGCGCCGGCTACGCTCGTAGACGCCACCTTTCACGCGACCGCGGACGCGGGTTCGATTCCCGCCGTCTCCACTTGACTGTTCGTTGCACGAACCGCCTCCTCGGACAGGGGCAGGCGGTACGTGCAGCGGGCGTCATCGCGACTGTCGATCACGATCTCCTTGACCAGAATCTGGAGCAGTGCCTTCCCCCGCTCCGGCGCGAGGCCGTGGATCCTGCCGAGCAAGTCTCGCGCCGCCGCGATGGCGCTCCCGGGAATCTTCTCGGGAAGGTCCGCGTCCGTGGTCAGCGCATTCAGGCGGCGCTGCAGCGCTGAGCTCTTGTCCCTCAATGCCTCAAGGCGGTCCTGGAGCATGGCCGGTTGGAGCAGGCCCGTCTCGAAGGCCTTGAAGTAGCGCTCGCGTGCCTCTTCGGTCTCTCGGATCTGGCGGGCGAGTGCGCCGCTCTCGCCGCGGTCACGCGTGCTCTTGCGTCTCTCCTCGCGGGCCTGTGAGAGCGCGCGCTCCAGGAGTGTTGTGTCGGCGAGGTATCTGCTCAGCTGCTCAATGACGGCACGCTCAAGGTGGTCGCGGCGCACGCTCTGGTTGTCACAGGAGGTTTTGCTGAAAACGATGGCTTGCACTGGCCCCGGCGCGATTGGGGCGTTCGACGGAATGACGCTCCGCGCCCATGACGGCGAGACAGAGATCACCGGGCCGATCATCGACCTCGCATCTCCAGGGGCTGCTCGGGCGGATCGCCAGCCTTGGACTCACGCTGCACAGCCTCACCCCACTCGACACCGTGGACCGCGAGTGGACCCGCAGCCGCGCACAATCAGCCGGGGTCCTCGACCAGAACCCGGGCGCTATTTCGACGACTAGTAGCCCGTGGCGTCAACCGCGGGGGGGGGCGAAGACCTGGTCGGCCAGCTCGTCCGCGTAGCGCTTCGCGTGTTCCGCGTAGTTCGCCTTGAGGTTCGCTCGCGGCAGCGACAAGCCCAAGTAGCGGCTTCTTGGTTCGTTCTTGCGCATGAAGACGAGCCAGGACACCATTGACATCACCTGGTTCCCGTCCGAGACGAAGTGCGTGCTGCCGGTCCACGTTCCGCCGGCCTGCTCGCCCAGCTCTTTGATGTCGCCAAGGTTGCCCTTGTAGTAGCGGCGCGAGACCGAAACGGCCGCGAATGGCTTGCTGTCGAGGACGGACTTCGCGGCGGGGGAGTGAAGGTAGGAGCGCACCGGCATGCACGTGGTCAACCACCAGGTCGGCGATCCGAACACGATGAGGGCGTAGTCCCCCTGCTGCGCCTCGGGCGGGATCGTGATGTCGCCGGTCTTGCGTCGCCTCTGAGCCGGCAGCATTCCGACGATGTTCCAGATCGGCCAGGACATCGGCAGCTTCGAGAATCGCCCGCCATAGTGCGGGTCGGGGAACTCGAGCACGGACTTCGTCACGGCGCACCCGCGCGCCGTCAGCTCCTCCGCCATCGCGTCGATGACCATGCCGGTCTGCTTCGTGAAGGTGTAGTAGACGAATAGGACCGTCGGCCTATGCTCATCCATCGTTATCTCCTTTTCGTGTTGTCCTACTCGGGCGCCGGCAGGCCGACCTCGTGGATGACGACTCTGTCCTTAGCGTGGTCGGTCAACGTACGAGCGGCCACGACCGCCTCGGTCGCGCCGTGCCCTGCGTGGTAGCGGGTTTTCGGCTTACTCGCGGTCAGCGCGTGCGCGATCGCCTTGGCCAGATCGTCGGGCGGCGCGGCGGAGTCGGGCGACTTCTCGACCACCTTTCGGATCGCCGCAAACTGGGCGTCGTACTCGTCGTGACCCCGCTCGTGCAGCGCGTCGAGAGCCCGGTCGAGCTCGACCAGGGTCTTCCCGAAGATCGGCGTCAGCGTCACGCCGGGGTCGACGTGCGATACGGAGATCTTCCACTGGCGGAGCTCGAGGCGGAGCGCGTCGCTGAGCGCCTCAAGACCGAACTTCGAGGCGCTGTAGGCGCCCTGGATCGGGAGCGCGAGCAGGCCGCCGATCGAGCCGACGTTGACGATCCGCCCGCGGCCGCGACGGACCAACGGTAGGAAAGCCTGGATCACCGCGAGATGGCCGATCAGATTGACCTCGAGCTGGCGGCGGAAATCGTCGAGCGGCTGGAACTCGAGCGGCCCGGGTTTGACGATGCCGGCGTTGTTGACGAGCCCTGCCAGGCCGCGCTCGGCGACGACCTGCTCGACGATCTCGGCCGCAGCCGCGATCATCGCAGCGTCAGTGATGTCGATCATCAACGGCGTCACAGTCCCGTTCGCCACACTCCGCGCCGCCTGGGCATCCTCCTCACGCCGGACGCCGGCGAACACGTGGAACCCGAGGTTCGCGAGACGGTTCACGGTGGCGGCGCCGATCCCGGTCGATGTCCCCGTGACAACGACAGAACCACGGTCGTTGGTCTGATTCTCAGCCATCGTACGCTCCTGCTCGGGTCGGGCGCGGGAACGGCTCCGGCCGCCGGCAGGGGAGAACTGCGAGCGCCCGGGTCGAGCCGAGCTCATCAACATTGATGTCGGTCACGTCTTCCTCCGTTCGTGTGGCCCCGAGCTTCCGCGTTGACCGGGTGCCGGCGGGCAGGGCCCGGGAGAGTTCCCCGCCTCCGGTATGTCCGTGAGCGTGATCGAGACGTGCATCCGCGGCCCGGCTCAGGCACCGGGCAAACGGGCGACCTGAGCGCGTAGTTGCTCCCGGGCGATGAGCGCCTCGAGACACGCTCGCGGCTCGCGATCTCAACTTAGGCATCCGTGGATTGCGAGATTCGCGAAACACAGCCGAGGCTCGCTGCGATCGTCGGCTCCGGCCTCGTGCAGCGCTGTGAGAGTCCCGCCACGAGATCGACACGCCCGACTTAGCGGCGCGCGCGCCCACGGCCGCAACACCGCACCCCTGACGCCGCTTCGGGATGGACGGGCCGCCGTCGCGCTCGCGGGGTCTCGATCATGATCCCGTCTGCCGCTGGTCCCGCAACCGCGGTTGGTCGCTCGTCGTGCTGCGGTCGTTCGGCCCGAAACGTTCGCGGTAGAGCTCGCTAGCGGGCATGGAGAGGAGTGTTTTCCGATGTTCTGGATCGCCTCCAGGCACGAGAAGTACACGGCCGCCTCGGCTTCTTGCGTGCTGCGAGGCGCGGTCCCTTTCAGGGTCACGTCCATCGCTGCCCGCGCCGTCTGCGCGCGCAGCGCTTCTCGGACGCCGAACTTGGCGAGCGGCGGCGGGTCGATCCCGTGCGTTATCTGGCGCAGGGAGTCAAGCACCGCCGTGGCATGAGCGGCCAGCGCGGAGAACGTGCCGGCGGGCGCGGGCGGCGTGTCACGATCCTGCTCGGCAAGGCTGAGCTTGACGATCAGCGATACAAGCTCGTTCTGTACGCCGTCGTGCAGGTCTCGTTCCAGGCGCCGGCGCTCGTCCTCGCGAGCGAGGGCGGCACGCGCTTGTGCGATCCGCGTCGTCTGCGCTGGCTGCGAGATGCTCCTGGCGGCCATCCGCGATCGCAGTTGGCGGCGGTCGGCGCGGAGCTGTTTGACCTCGCTGGCGAGTTCGCGGTTTCGGGCCTTGAGCGCGAGGCATCGACCGCTCAACGCCGTCAGCGCCTCGATGAGACCGTCGCGGGTTGTCCGCTCGGGTCGCCAGTCCCGGCCGACTTGGTGACGCTGTTGACGCGCCTTAGCGATTGTTGCGGGCTGTGCATCTGCGAGAACGGCTCGGCTATTTGTCGAATCGCCCGCTGACCTCGCGTTCGGCCAGCTTTCCCTCTCCGGTTGGGGGATGTGCGGATTTCCACGGCTGCTCGGGTTCATTGACCGCGAGATCATCCCGCTGACTGTTGCGCGTGTGATGAGTTTCGGGTGATGTTCACCCGGGTGATTGATTCTCACCCGGAGATGGTGATGCCGGCGCGGCGAGCTGCCAGCTGGCGTACGCGCTCTGTGGGTGGACTTGCGGGAGAGTCTCGCGGGTGCGGCGCTTCCAACGTTACGGACCTTGCCGCGGCTGGTGAAGTCCGCGACGAGCTTTCCGCTCTCGTTCGCCAGCGCCGCCTGCAGCTGTCCGCCGCTCAACCTGTCTTGTGCCGCGGTCATGGGCTTGCCGCCTAATCTTCTGCTGTAAGGAGATGACCGTGGGGCCAGAGCTCGAGCGGCGACCCGTCGACGGCCTCGTGCCCAGCCAGCGTACGGCTTCCCAAGCCAGGCCCGGCATCCTCCTCCCCGCCCAGAAGCAGACGATTCACCTTCTGAGCCGAACCTTGTCGCACGCGGACGCTGGCGCTAAGCTTTCGGTTGGGATCGGACGCACGGTCAACGACTGGTGGCCCGGTTGCTTGTATTGAGCGGACCGAGCTCGCGGCTAAAACGCTTGGCCGCCACATACTGGTCAGCGACCGGGATTGGCCCTCGGGTCACGGATCTCGCTCATGCCTGGCTCGCCACCGGCCGGCACCGTTCACACCTCACCCACCCTCCCTGATCGACCAACTCGGGCGGCCAAGGAGCAAGCAGAACCGGGTGCTGCAGTCGCGATTGCGACGAGAGCGCAGGCCGGGGCTAGCGGCTGTGCGATGGCTGATGCGGAGCGAACGATCCTTCCCGATCTGCCTGGGGGGATGGAGCTCGCGCGCGGGGCTTTCTGCGATCTCGATCTCGAGTGGTGCTCAGCGGTGGTCGCGGCCGCGCGACATGTGTCGAGCGCTAGGTACGCGCCGCTCGGTGTGCTGGACCGATCCCGCCGCGAGCTTGAACGGGTCGTCAGCGCCGGTGTTTACGAGGTGACGGCGCCGGATCGACGCGCTTCCGCGGGAGCGCGGCGTCCTCGCTGAGCTGATCGCCAATCCGGTCCCCCGCGGGTGGCGGCATTGGGCGCGCACCCCGATTCGTACGGGTTTCCGGGCGACATCCCCCCAACGATGACCTTCTTGGGCGCCCCGGTGATGATCGTTGGGGAGCTGCTCGGGGACTTCCGAGAGAAGGCTGGCGGGGAGGAGTTCAGCGAGCGCGACGAGCAGGCCGTTCAGCTGGTAGCGGGGTTCGCGGGGGTGGCGATCGACCAACCGCGCCCGTATACGGGCTTGAAGTGTTGTCACTCCGAGTTGCGGCGGGTTAAGGATGGGCTTGACCCGACAGATGCGGATCGCGCGGGCGGTCGGTGACGAGATCGATTCTGAGATGATCTTGGGGCAGGTGGCCAAGCGGGGGCGGGCTGTGGTGCCCGCCCGCACGCCGACCATCGAGCGCGACCACGATTGGACCGGGACATGCGTATGAGTACTCAGACGGCAGAAACCGTTCCTTCCACGCTACGGGTGATCGAGCCAAAGCTGATGCTGCCCCGGGTTCACCCCGGGATACTGCGCCGGGCACGCCTGCATGAGATGCTCGATCGCGATCCCGGGGCCGCGCTGACGATGGTCGATGCGGGGGTCGGCTACGGCAAGACGACGCTTCTGCGATCGTGGTGTATCGAGCGCCCGGAGCCCGTCATTTGGATGACGCTCGACGCTGCCGACGATGATCCGGTGCGGTTGTGGACGCACCTGGCCACGGCCGTCGAGCGGCTCGGTCAGGGCCTCGGAGGTCGGGCGCTGATGTGCCTCGGGACGCGGGGCGCCACGGTCGAGACGGCCGTCGATGAGCTGATGAACGGCCTGGTCGCCTACGGCCAGCCGATAACGATCGTGCTCGACGATCTTCACGCGGTCAGAAACGAGCATTCGCTTCGATCGCTTGCACACGCGATCGAACGGCTGCCTGCCAACGCGCGCGTGCTTGCGTCGACGCGCTCGGACCCGGCGATCAGCCTCGCGCGCCTGCGGGCGCGAGGGGCGCTGGTGGAGATTCGCGCGCGCGAGCTGGCTTTCACGGTCGACGAGGCGCGTGAGCTGCTCCTCCGCGAGGGGATCGAGCTGTCTGAGGAGAGCGTCGAGTTGCTCGTCGAGCGTACGGAGGGATGGCCCGCGGGGCTCTACCTGGCGGCGCTGTGGCTTCGTGACGTTGAGGACCCCGATCAGGGGGTACGGTCGTTCGCCGGCAGCGCTCGGCACATCAGCGACTACCTGACGCATGAGGTACTGACGGCGCTCGCGCCCCAGACCAGGGACTTTCTGCTGCGCACCTCGGTGCTGGGACGGTTCACGCCCGATCTCTGCGACGCCGTGCTCGGCCGGGACGACTCGAGCGTGGTGCTCGCGGAGCTCGCACGCTCAAACATGTTCCTGGTCGCCCTGGACGCGAACGCGGAGTGGTACCGCTATCACCATCTGTTCGGCGAGCTCTTACAGCTGGAGCTCGGGGGCGAGGAGGCGCTGGTGCGGCGTCGCCGCGCGGCGGCTTGGTGCCGTGCACAGGGGCTTGTCGAGGACGCGATCGAGTACGCCGCTGCTGCTGGGGACGCTGAGACGGTGGCCGAGCTGCTCGTCGAGCACGACCGTGAGTTCGTCTGGGGAGGGCGGATCGAACAATTTCTTGGCTGGGTGCGCTGGCTTCCCCCCGAGCTGCTCCTCGGGCACCCATCGCTGCCAGCAGCGGGGGCGTTTGCCGCGGCGATGCTCGCCCGCCCGGCGGTCGATGTTCAGCAGCTGCTTGCGATAGCGGAGCAGGCTCGCCGGGAGCGGCCGCAGCTGTGGTCGCAATACGTCGAGGCGGTTGTGGAAGTCACCCGTGCCGCGTTTTTCGAGCGGGGCAACGTGGGCGCGGCCGTCGAGCACGCTCGCCGCGCGGTCGCGGCCGCTCGCGCTGGCGCGGACGTCCTGAGCGTCGGCGTCCTCGCGAGCCTGTCGCAGACCCTGTTCTTCGCTGGCGATCTCGACGAGGCGCGGCGGATCGCGCTGCAGGCCGTCGAGCGACCCGATGCGCCCGACGTCCCCGACGGCTATGTCGTCAGCCTCGGGTTGCTCGCGCTCATCGACGCCGAGCAAGGGCGAACCGAGAGTGCGGAGGCGTGGGCGCGTGAGGCGATCAGTTTCGCGCGCAAGCGGTTCCAAGCG
>Ga0208714_1000543_pt1 | contig 10708 bp, 6 predicted proteins | sample NGESurshal072012_3_FD_184461 | JGI IMG/M metagenome (GOLD analysis project Ga0208714, IMG submission 184461) | Arctic peat soil microbial communities from Barrow, Alaska - NGEE Surface sample 415-1 shallow-072012 (SPAdes) | ecosystem: Environmental > Terrestrial > Soil > Wetlands > Peat ... | reverse complement strand
CGCCGAGCTTGTCGGGATACCAGCGGTCGTCCTGATCGCAAAGCGCGATCAGCTCGGCACCGGCCGGGGCGAGCGTGAGCGCGCGCTCGAAGTTGCGGTACGGATCGAGCCGTCGGTCCGATCGCGACACGCGGAAGCGGTCATCGCCGTCGATCACCGAGACGATCTCCTCGAAGCGCTTGCGGCTCGAGCCCCCATCGCTGATGACACAGATCCAGCGCGTGTCAGTCTGGGCGCGCAGCGACTCGATCTGCGTCCGGAGCAGGCTGGGATCTGGTTCGTACGTAGCCATGCAGACCGCGATCGTGCCGGCGGCGAGCCCCTGCCAAGCTCCGCCCGCTGCCAAGTTCGAGACCGCTGCCACGATCTCGATCTGTCCGAGCGGCACCAGTATTTCCGTACCGCCGTCCAGGCGTACCAGCGCTTCGATCTCGAGCGGACCGACCCGCTCCTGGGCACGCACGGGCAGGGTGGCCCAGAAGCCACTGCGATAGCTATGACCAGCCGGGTCTGCGCCGGCGCCGTGGGCCCCGTGGAGCCACTCGTAGAGGTCTCGCCGGGGCATCCTCGCCGCGGTCGGCCGATGGCGGACGCCGCCGACGACCAGCTCGAGGCTTGCGACCTGTGCATCGCGGTGAAAGCAGTGGCCGTAGCAAAAGATCGCCGTCCCGCATCCCAGGGGGAGCGTGGCTGGAAGGTGATTGTCGAGCATGATCCGGAGACCGGAAGCGCGCTCTCTAGAATCGCGATAAGCCGTCACGGCGGGTCACTGTACGTGACCGGACGAGCGGGGCGCCCTCGTTATTATCGACGGCCATGTCGACAGCCGGAACCGCGCCTGAGTCGCCGAGCGTCGGTGCGGCTCGGCTACTGCAGATCATCGAGGCGCGCTTCGGCGATGGCCTCAAAGCAGCGCGAGATCCCGGCGCCCGCGGCCCGGGCTCCGACGCCGAGTCGCTGCGACTCGCTTATCTCGACCTGCTCAAGCTCACCCTCTGCGACCTGGCGGGAACGCGGACGACGTCGGTGACGCGCACGCTTGACGGGGATGTGATGTCGCGTGAGCTCGAGGGCGAGCTGCTGCGGTTCAGGACGGCGGGGATGGACTGGCCGCTGCACGGCCTGACAATGGTCGGCCTCGCCAGGCTCGACGATCTACAGAGGTGCGTCGAGACGATCGTCGCAGACGGCGTCGAGGGCGATCTGATCGAGGCAGGGACCTGGCGGGGAGGCGCTTCGATCCTGATGCGCGCGACGCTCGACTCGCTCGGCGAGGGCGAGCGCATGCTGTACGTCGCTGATTCCTTCCAAGGCTTCCCGCAGGTCGACGAGCCGAGCGACGGCTACGACCTCCGCGTCGATCTGGCGGCATGCGACTACCTCGCGATTCCGCTCGAGGAGGTCAAGGCGAATTTCGCCCGCCTTGGTGTAGGCAACGACGTAAGGTTCGTCCCCGGGTTCTTCGAGGACACGCTGTCGACCCTCGGGGACCGCCGTTGGTCGCTCGTCCGCCTTGACGGCGATACCTACGACGCGACCCGGTTCTCGCTCGAGACGCTGTACCCGAATCTGTCTACAGGCGGGTACCTCGTCATCGACGACTACGTCCAGATCGAGCAGTGCCGCGAGGCGGTGGATGACTTCCGACGCGAGCGGGGGATCACAGAACCACTCGAGCGCGTCGATTGGAGTGGGGCGCGCTGGCGCCGCGAGAAGCCGGAGGGAGGAACAGGCGGTCGTCGCGCCACGCGCGACGCGGCGCCTTCCCCGGGACATCATCTCCATCCCGTGGAGCGCAAGCCGCAGGGGCGTGTACCCGCGATCGAGGAGGTCGAGCTACGGCACGAACTTGCGCAGCTCCGCGGACGGCTTGCCGAGGCCGAGGCCGCGGTCGAGCGTCTGTCAGGATCTCCGTTCGAAGGACCGCGCGCGTGGTTGGCGCGACGGGTCAAGCCGGCCCTTCAGGGCCGGCGGTGATGTTGCGGGGCTGCACGTGATCATCTTTGGTACCGCGATTACTGACCCCGAGGCTTACCGCAAGTACGCCGAACCGGGAATCCGACTAGCCGCGAAATCGGACTCGGAGGTCATCGCAAACGCCCCGGCCGGGTCGCTGTTCCGCAGCTACAACCTGATCCTCGACATGGTCAAGGAGCGCGAGAACCTCGAGGCGCTTGTCCTCGTCCATCAGGACGCGGAGCTCGTCGACCCGGATTTCTGCGCCAAGCTGCGAGCAGCGCTCAGCGATCCCGACGTCGCTATCGTCGGCTGCGTCGGGGCGATCGGCGTACGCAGCATCGCGTGGTGGGAGGGCTCGGTGACTTGGGGCTCGTTCATCCACCGCTACCGGGAGATGGGCGGCGGCGACCTGCCGGCATTCTCCTGGAGCGCCAACGGCAGGCCGCCCTATGCGCGCACCGGCGAGGTCGACACGGTCGACGGATTCGTGCTCGGGCTCTCGCCGTGGGCGGTCCGCAACATCCGCTTCGACGAATCGCTCGGGGCATTGCACGGTTATGACTTCGATCTGGCTCTCCAGGTCCGCGAGGCGGGCCGTAAGGTCGTGACCGCCGACCTCAAGGCGATTCACAATCACTCCCTCGATCTCGTCGGCGACCCGGAGGGGTGGAAGCAGGCACACATCAAAGTGGCCGAGAAGTGGGACGGACGAATGCCCCATGTGGGCTATGAGGCCGGCGACTGGAAGGAGCGGGCTAGGCGGGCGGAGGCCGAGGCCGCGCTCGCCGTGGCGCAGGCGGTCACCAACCGGTTGAAGGGTGAAGCGCACGCGCTCGAGCTCGAGCGGGAGCTTGAGGTGATGAAGACGAGCCTGAGCTGGAGGATGACCGCGACGTTGCGCCGCGGAAACCACTTGCTCCGCACGCTGCGCGACCGGAGCAACGGCCACCGGTAGGCCGGAGGCTCCGAGGCAAACGAAACCGCCGGCCCGGCGACGACCGGCCATAATCGAGCCCGATGCAAGTCACCGTTGCGGTTACAGATCCCGGTGGCTCGACTCGCGACGCCACAAGCGGCGCCCGCGACGACCGTGCCGCGCTCGCCGCAGTCGGAGCACTGACGCTTGCTGCGCTGCTCTTACGCGTCAGTCAAGTGCACCAGAGCCTGTTCGGCGACGAGCTCTGGACGTACCAGCAGGTGGCTCACCATAGCCTCACGGGGATGTTCCACGCCATCCGACCGCCAGGCGAGAACGCGCCTCCATTGTTCTTCGTCCTCGCCTGGGCGTCGGCGAAGGTGGGGGACCCGACCGTCTGGATCCGGTTTCCATCGCTTGTCCTCGGCGCTGCGACGGTTCCCGTCGTTTACGTTCTGGGCCGAGAACTCGCCGGACGGACGGCGGGGGTTATCGCGGCTGCGCTGATCGCCGTGAACCCGTTCGCGCTCTACTACGGGACTGAGGCGCGTCCGTACGCCACGATGGCGTTCTTCGTTGCGGTTTCGACGGTCGCAATCGTCAAGGCGACTCGGACCGGCGCGCTTCCGTGGTGGGTCCTATACGTCCTATCGGCGGCCGCAGCCGCGTATTCGGGCTACACGGCGATCTTTCCGCTGGCCGTGCAGGCTGGGTGGTCGCTCTGGATCTGCCGTGGACGGTTGACGCGGCCGCTGCTGGCCGACGCGGCGATCGTGCTCCTGTACGTCCCGTGGCTTCCGCACCTCTACGCCAAGCAACTGGCGGTTATTGGCTTCCTCGAGCCGCTCACTCTGCACAACGCGCTTAGAGACATACTCCGCGTCATCGTCGGTTATCCGTATGCGTCCGTGACCGCGATCCCGACCGTGCCCGGCCTCATCGTTCTCGCGGTTTGCGCGCTGGCGGGCGCGGCTGCGCTCGTAGTCGGCGTGCGGACGGGGCAGCTCCGAGTGGCCCGTCGGGGCGACCTCTGGTTTATCTGCGCGCTCGCAGCCGCGGCGCCTGTCGGCGTCGCGCTGTACAGCTCCATCTCAACCGACATCTGGGATGCCCGTGACCTGTACGCGGCCGCTCCGGCCATGTCAGTTCTGCTCGGCACGCTGCTCGCAGCGATTCCCTCGAGACTGCGCGTTGCAGCGGTTACCGCGGTCCTCGCGACGATTGTCTTCGCGACCGTTCGGGCGATCAGTCCAGCGTATTCCCGTCCGGCGTTTCGCGTGGCAGCGCATTACCTGGATCGGGTCGCCGCCCCTCACGATCCGATCATCGTCTACCCGTCATTTCTACGACTGATCGACGTCCTCCCCGTCGAGTTCCAAAAGCCGCACACGGTCATCAGTGGCGCGCCCGGGCGGTGGCCCCCAGCGCCGTCCGGAGGCGTTGCCGTCGCGATCGTGGAGGGCCGGAGCCAAGACGTGCCGAGCACGGACCTGCCGCGACCATCCGGCTATGCACTCGTAGGACGCCGGCAATACAACGGGCTGTTCCCGTTCATGCTGCTGACGTACCGGCCTGTCACCACGTCTGCGTCGCGGTAGACGCGGTCCACCACGCTCAGCGTGGCTGTTCGAACTCGGGCAGCAGCGCGCGGATCTCGTCCTTGGAGAACGCCGGCTCGCCCCGCTGGCGGATCCGCGACAGCGCAACGGCGAGCGCGAAGGTCCCGGACTGCAGGAGCTTTCGCAGCAGCGCATCCTTCTGCGCGCTGCGCTCCTGGCACCACGCCGCACGCGCGGCCTCGCGCTCGCGTGAGGCCAGGTGAAGAACGCGGTTAGCCTCCAGGCGCGCCACGATTGGGTTGCGGTCCCAGGGCCCCACGATCTCCTCAAGCGCATCGGCGTACGTCGCGTCGCGCGCCCAGATCACGCCGAGGCCGAAGAACGCCGGCACGAGGGCGAACCGCAAGTCGTCCCGGTTCTCGAGAAAATCCTCAAGAGCGGTCAGGACGCCGTTGCGCGGACCGCCCTCCTTGCGCGCAGGGTGTCGGTAGATCAGACCGCCGTCGTGGACGCCGCTGTCGCCGGGATACAGGTATGAACCCTCGGCGATCGGCTGGCACTGATCGGCCGGGATCTGCTCGGGCGCGTAGTAGCTGTCGCGGCGGGCATGCGGCCAGCAGACGTCATGGCAGATCAGCAGCGGCATCGCGCTCTCAGCGCGCTCAGCGATCAGCAGCAGCTCTTCGCTGACGGTGTAGTAGTTGTGGTCACCGTCGATCACGTACGCGTCGGCGGCCGGCAGGCCGGCCAGAGCGCGATGGCTCGTGTCGCGGACAAGCTCCAGCTGCGCGTTGCCCTCCGCGAGCTGCACGAGCGCGTCTTGCGGCTCGGGATCGATCGACCAAATGCGCGTACGGCTGTCCTGCGCCCACTCGGCCAAGATCCGGGTAACGTCGCCGGCGTACGCGCCGATCTCGACGACCGTCTGCGGCGCCGCGGTGGCGAGGCAGGGGATCACCAGCTCGGCAAGGTTGCCGAGGGAGTGGCCCCACCGTCCGGGGTCGGTGGCCATCGGGTCGTACGTCAGGGCGAACCGTTGCACGTGCGGGGCGAGTGTACCCGCAAACCGTGTCGGTCAGTACCGTCTCAGCGCTAGCGCTGTCGTGATGCACAGATGGTCAGGCCCGGCCCCGGGCGTTGCCCGGCTTCCGGTGGCCGCCGCCGTTGCTTTACATTTGCCCGCCGTGCTCGGCGACGCACCTAAAAGCACTCTGCATCTCCGCTTGGATGTGCCGCTGCCCACAGAGCTTTGGGCACGCGCGCCCACGACACTGTTCGTCTGTGGCTCCTGCTTTCACCCTGAGCGGAAGGTAGAGCGGCTGGCGTTCGTGCTCGACGGCCGGAGCCAAACGGTCATGGCTCACGGGATGCCCCGGCTCGACCCGTTGCACGAGCTGCATCCAGACCTCGATGTGTACGGCGCTCGCGTCGACCCCAACTCGGCAGAGGATCCCAAGCTGCACGCATACGCGAGCGGCTTCTGGGGATTCGTCGACATCCCCGCACGTGCACCCGGCTCCGACCCGTTTCAGCTCGAACTGCGCGCGGAGTTCGACGACGGCACTAGTGGAGTCGTGGTCTTGGGCACGATCGCCGTCGCCGATCGTCCGGTGTCGGCGACGAAACTCCCTCGCGAGCGGACTGGCGGACCCGGCCCGCTGGTCGCCATCTGTATGGCGACGCACGATCCTCCACCCGCTCTGCTCGAGCGTCAGCTGCGCTCGATCCGGGAGCAGACCCACAGCAACTGGGTCTGTCTGATCAGCGACGATTGTTCTCGACCTGAGCGGTTCGCCGCGCTCGAGCAAGCAATCGGCGGGGATCCGCGCTTCATCGTATCTCGCTCCTCGCGCCGCCTGGACTTCTATCGCAACTTCGAGCGTGTGCTCGCAATGGTGCCTCAGGATTCGCAGTATGTGGCTCTCTCCGACCAAGACGATTTCTGGCATCCCGACAAGGTTGCAACGCTGCTGCGCGAGATCGGATCGGCACAGCTGGTCTACAGCGACGCGCGCGTCGTTACCGCGGATGGCGGCCTGGTGTCGGAGACATATTGGAGCAAGCGGCGCAACAACCACACAGACCTGCTGTCGCTGCTGGTCGCGAACTCGGTCACCGGCGCTGCCTCCCTCTTTCGGCGTGAGCTGCTCGATGATGCGCTCCCATTCCCGCCTGCGCAGTTCGCGCACTATCACGACCACTGGCTCGCGCTGACCGCTCTCACGCTGGGACGCGTCGCGTACGTCGATCGGCCGCTCTACGACTATGTCCAGCACGGCACTGCGACGCTGGGCCACGCCGCGGCGAACCAAATGCCGAGCCTGCGTGAGCGACTGCAATCGAGCCGCGGGAATCACCGCGAGCGCGTACGACTGTGGCGGATGCACTACTTCGTTGACGCGTGCAGGCTGCTCCAAATCGCGAGGATTTTGGAATTCCGTGGGGGCGAGCGCATCGCAGCCGAGCGCCGTCGCGTCCTCGACCGTTTCCTACACGCCGAGTACTCGTTGGGCAGCCTTGCGACGCTCGGGGCACGCGGTGTCCGCGAGATGGTTGGCACGCCTGAGACGCTTGGCGGCGAGTGGATGCTGTTCCGGGCGTTTTTGTGGCGCCGACTGCTGGCCGCAAGTGCCCGTGAGCTTCCGCGACGGCGGCTGCGACTTGACGCTGTCCCGCCGTCTGACCTCGCCCCTCGGGCCGGCAGGCGAGCGACGCTAACTTCGGCCGCGAGGGCGATCGCGGCGAAGATCGCCCCGCTCGAGCTGGCATTGTCGCCCAACGCGCCGGAGCGAGTAAACCTCCTCATCCCGACCATCGACTTGGCCCATTTCTTTGGTGGCTACATCGCAAAGTTCAATCTTGCGCGCCGTCTGTCCGAGCGCGGCGCGCGGGTGAGAATCGTCACCGTCGACCCGACTGGACCACTCCCGCACGATTGGCGGGCGACCGTTGAGTCCTACGACGGACTCGCTGGCCTGTTCGATCGCGTCGAGGTTGCCTTCGGCCGCGAGAGTGTCCCGCTCGAGGTCAGCGCTACCGATCGCTTCATCGCGACGACATGGTGGACCGCGCATATTGCGGCAAACGCGGGCGAGCGTCTCAAGAGTCCACCGTTCGTCTATCTGATCCAGGAGTACGAGCCGCTCACGTTCCCGATGGGAACGTATGCTGCACTGGCCGCTGCGTCGTACCGGTTCCCGCATTACGGCCTGTTTTCTAGTGAGCTGCTGCGTGATTACTTTCGCCAGCGCGGCATCGGCGTCTTCGCGCCGGATGGGCTCGGCGGTGACCGCTCTTGGTCGTTTCGAAATGCCATCACCGACGTCGGGCGTCCCACCGTTGGGGAGCTAAAGGGCAGGCGGACACGTCGGCTCTTGTTCTATGCACGCCCCGAGGCCCACGCGGCGCGGAACCTTTTCGAGCTTGGCCTGCTGGCGCTTGTCCGGGTGTTTGAACAGGGCGTGTTTGACGGCGGCTGGGAAGTGAATGGCATCGGCACGGTCAATTTGCCTCATCAGGTGGCGCTCGGCGAGGGTGCGGATCTCAACCTGCTGGCGCGATCGGAACAGGCATCCTACGGGCGGCTGCTCCGAAATCACGATCTTGGACTGGCGCTGATGTACACACCCCACCCGAGCCTTGTGCCAATCGAAATGGCGTCCGCCGGAATGTTGACGGTGACTAACAGTTTCGAGAATAAGACGGCACCAGCATTGTCGGCAATCTCAAGAAACCTGATCACCGTCGAGCCGTCGATCGAGGCGATCGCCGCCGGTTTAATGCGTGCGGTCAGTGCTTGCAATGACTTCGAGGGACGCGTTCGCAACAGCGACGTCACATGGAGCCGCGCTTGGGACATTTCATTCCACGATGACCTGGTCGCGGCGATCATGCGCGCTCTTTCGCTACGAGTAGCCGGAGCTACCTGATCTTCGCGATCAGCTGACCAACGTGCCTGAGGGCGTTGAAGAACTCCGCGGGGTTCGGAGCAGCCTGCGCGACCCAAAACCACGCGTCCGCATTCTGCGGCTCGCTGCGAACCACCGGTGCCAAAATGCGTTCCGCCAGCTCGCGGTCGCCCGTATCGAGGACGACGCGTGCTCGCATGATCTGGACCTGGCGGTCCGGATTCAGCTGTCCTGCGGAATCCAAGAGTGCGTTCGCGCGGCGGGCGTCGGCCGCAGTGAGGTGTTTCACGGAGTCGACCAGGGCGGTTGCTGCGGCCAGGTCATGAGCCTGGCGGATCCCCAGAGCGAACCACGCGGCTACGATGATCGCTGGCACGGCGAGCAGGATTCGGCGCATGGAGGGACGGTATCGTCTCGTCAGAGGGCGCGATGGCCTGGGTCGTCTCGGCCAGTATTTTGGCGCGCCATCGATGATCGGTGTGCGGCCGCTTGAGCTGGGCTGGAATCGCGTCATCGAGCACGACTACGGCGGTCGTGAGGAGCACTTGCTCGTGCAATGCCCAGTGTCGTCCGGAGTCTCCACTAGGCGGAAGTTTTCGCGGTTGAAACGTTGAATCCCGCGTGGTGGCGCGGGATTCGGGTGGTTCGGGCTGGTTTGGCTTTGGCTACTCGTGGAGTTTGATGTCGAGCAGTCCGAGCGTGTTGGCTTGTAGCGGGGTGGGTGTGGTGAGGCGGGTGAAGGTGTGCTCGGCGTGGCCGATACGCACGGTGTTGCGGCAGAGGGTCCCGAGGTCGGCGAGCAGGTCGGTGAGGGTGTGGGCGGCGTGGCCGGTCGGGGTGGTGGCGCTGCCGGCCTTCTTGTGGGCTGAGCGTGAGCGGGTGGCGGGTTTGACGGGGTCGGTGGGGGCGAGCGGGGTTTGGTCTGTGAACAGCAGCTCGGGGAGGTGTGCGTGGAGCTCGAAGGAGACGTAGTAGGCGAGCATGCACAGGAAGATGTGCGCTTGGACGCGGGTGGTGAGGTGGTGGTGGATCGGGCGGATCTCGATCGTGTCTTTCATCGTTCCGAACGCGCGCTCGGCCATCTTTAGCTGTTTGTAGGCGCGGACCGCGGCGCTCGCGCCGAGCTGCTGTGCGGGGAGGGTGGTGCGGATCGCGTAGAGGCCGTCCAAGGATGCCTCGCTGGTGATCTGGTCGGTCTTGCGCTCGTAGGCGAACGTGCCGTCGGTGATGGTCAGGGTGAAGTGTTTGGCGACCTTGTACTTGTTGATGGTCTTGCCGGCGCGCTCGCCGATCTGACCGGCCTGGGCGCCGCGCAAACGGCCGCGGGGCCCCTCGACGCTGGCCTTGACCTTGGCCAGTTCGGTCTCGGTCGCCGCGAGCAGTTCTGCGCGTTTGCGGGCGCGTTCGGCGGCGACGGCTGGGTTGCGGCACACCACCAGTCGTTCGCCTGCGAACAGCGGCGAGGTGATCTCGGCGAGGTTGACCTCGTCAAACAGCGATAGCTGCAGATCGCCGGAGTTCACCAGCGACCGGATCTGCACGCTCTTCAGCGCGCTGATGAAGTCCACGCCCTGCTGCTTGAGTGTGGTCGCGTGGGCTTGGGTGATCATCCCGCGGTCGCCGACGAACACGACGTTCTCGATCCCGAACCGCTCTGAGACCGCGGCGACAGCATCGGGAACGGTCTGCTGGTCGGTGACGTTGCCCTCGTGCACGCGCACGGCGACGGGGCGCCCCTCGGGGCTGCAGATCAGCCCGTAGTTGACCTGCAGCTTGCCCTTCACACCATCGCGCGAGTAGCCCAATGCCGCGAGTGGGCAACAGCGACCCTCCATGTAGCTCGAGGACAGGTCATAGAGCACGAACGCGTTGCCGTCCTGATCGCCGGGGAGGTGGCGGCGCGCGAGCGTCCGCTCGATCCGGTCCTGACGCTCTGACAGCCAGTCCATCGCTGAGAGCAGCTCGGCCTCCTTGACCTCGCCGAGCGAGAGCTCATCGGCCAATGTGGTCTGCGAGAAGCGTCGGGTGGCGGACAGCTTCGATCCCGGCGCGATCAGTCGCTGGCAGATCATCGCGACGACCAGATCCCGCTCACGGCAGCGCTCACGGCCGAGCAATCGCTCCAGGTCCAGGCCGCGCAGCGTCCCCAGCACCGCGGCGACGTGACCGTGCGGCAGCGACCGCTCGATCTCGAAGTCCTCGTCGAGGTCGACCAGCCGACGGCCGGCGAGCATCGCGCGGATCACGTCGATGATCTCCGGCGGTAGGTGCGAGAGGTTCCCGAGGTTCTCGTGACGGACCTTCCCGCCCTCGCGGTAAGAACGGCGCAACAGCTGCGACGTGTACACCGCACCGTCCTTCCCCTT
>Ga0208714_1000542_pt1 | contig 10709 bp, 13 predicted proteins | sample NGESurshal072012_3_FD_184461 | JGI IMG/M metagenome (GOLD analysis project Ga0208714, IMG submission 184461) | Arctic peat soil microbial communities from Barrow, Alaska - NGEE Surface sample 415-1 shallow-072012 (SPAdes) | ecosystem: Environmental > Terrestrial > Soil > Wetlands > Peat ... | reverse complement strand
GCCTGCTCGCCGGCGGCTACCGCGCGATCGACTCGCTGCGCCTGGAGAAGGGCTACCGGGTGTGGGCGGCGGACATAACCTCCGACGAGACGCCGTATCAGGCGGGCTTGGGATTCTGCGTGAAGAATGCTGGTCCGTACATGGGCTCCGCGGCACTAGGGGTTGGCACGGATGCCCGACCGCCCGTCGCGGGCAGGAGATTGCGCTGCCTGGTGCTCGAGGACCCGCGATCGGTGGCGCTGGGCAACGAGCCGGTGCGCGTCGACGAGAAGGTGGTCGGGCGCGTGACCAGCGGCGGCTACGGGTACACCGTGGAGCGCTCGATCGCCTACGCGTACGTGCCCGCGGCGATCGAGGTGGGTGCGGCGGTCGAGGTGGACATCTTCGGGCAGTGGGTCGTCGGCGAGGTCGCGCGTGAGCCGCTGTTCGATCCCAAGGGCGAGCGCGTGCGAGGCTAGGCCGGTGATCGCCTTCGTCACCGCCGGCGGCGGCTTCCTGCTCGCGGTGCTGTGGTTCGACCTGATGTTCGACGTCCAGGTGCTCGGCCACCGCGACCCCGAGCTGCCGGAGTCCTCGCTGTCCTCGATCGCTGCCTACTACGCCCGCGTGACGACCGCGGCGCGGCCGATGAACCGGCTGATCGCCACGGTGATGCTGGCGACGATCGCGGCGATCGTCGCGGAGATCGCCAACGGCGACGTCCCGACCGCAGTCGCCTGGGTCTCGCTCGCGCTCGCCGCCGTGCCGATCGTGCTCGTCGCCGCGCGCACCGTGCCCAACGCTGTGCGCCTCGGCGCCCGCACCGACACGATCGCTGGCCAGAGCTCGCTGGCGCGGTCGGTCTGCCGCGAGCACGTGCTGTGCCTGACGTCGATCGCGGCGCTCATCGCGCTGCAGCTCTCCTGCACCTGAACACTGGGCGCTGGCGGGCGAGCAGCCGGCGGTGGTCGCCGGTGCACCATGCGGCCCGCCGGCGACCGGGCGCCGACTCAGCCCTTCGGCGGCAGGGTGCGCGCGAACTGCACACCCCGCCGCACCCAGGCTTCGCGCCGGCGTTACATCACCGTGATCGTCTCGTACACGTCGACGCTTCCACCACCGCTGAGGACGGGGCAGCCCTTGGCCAGCTCGGCGGCGCCGTCGAGGCTGTCGGACTTGACGACCGAGTAGCCGGTCAGCCCGGAGCCCGCGGATCCGTCGCCACCCACCGAGGTGGAGCCGGCAAACGGGTTGCCCATGTCGACGACCGCGTCGCCGAGGCCGCCGAACCACGCGCCCCATGCGGCCATCACGGCCTGGCGCTCCTCGTCGGTCTCGGCCATCTGCCCACCGCGATATGCAAACAGGTAGTTGCCCATCTCTACGAACCTCCATTGTCGTGTCTGACGCCGCGCTCGCACGAGCACCGCCCGGTCATCGCCACCATCAACCGCTCTCGCCATCGTCGAAGATCCGCCGGGCGAGGTTCTCGAAGGTCGCTCGCCAGCCGGCGCCGTGACTCTCACGCGACTGCAGCGAGGCGAGCCCGCTGTGTTCGAGCACGACGGTCGTGGCGTCGCCGTCGGGACGGAACTCGATCGTCACCAGGCTCACGTGGCCGGGGTGCGGGCCGTCGCCGCCCTGCCAGCACCACGTGTAGACGAGCCTGCGCGGACGCACGACCTCGCGGTACTCGCCGCCGACGACGTGCAGCTCTCCGGTCTTGTCGTCGCGCATGCGCATGACGTAGCGCCCGCCGACGCGCAGGTCGACCTCGCAGCCCGGCGACGTCCAGGTCGGCTGCACGGCCCACCAGCGCTGCAGCACCGCGGGGTTCGTCCAGGCGTCGAAGACCTCCTCCGGCGAGGCGGCGAACGTCCGTTGCAGGCGAAACGCCGCGATCTCGCTCGTGCTCACGTCGAGCCTCCCGGGCCCTCGGCGCGACGCTCGGACAGGTACTGCTCGACGACATCGAACTTGCGCTCCCACAGCGCGCGCTGGTCTGAGATCCACTCCTGCGCGTCCTGCAGCGAATGCTCGGCCAGGCGCAGCCGGTGGGTGCGCCCGTCGACCACGCGCACGATCGCGCCGGCCTCTTCGAGCACGCGCAGATGCCGGCTGATCGCCGGCTTTGAGACGGCGAAATCGCGCGTCGCCTCGCCGACGGTCATCTCGCTGTCGGCGAGACGCTCGATGATCCCGCGACGAATCGGATGGGCGCACGCCGCGAACGCGCGGTCGAGAACCATTTGGTTAGCCATTAGGTTAACTATAGGCGACGATCCACATGGAGCACGAACCGCTCGATCGCCTTCGCGAAGCCCTCGTCGTCATTGGACGCCGTCACCCGGCGAGCCGCGCGCTGAACGTCTGAGCTGGCGTTGCCCATGGCGATGCTCAGGCCGGAGTGAGCGAACATGAGCACGTCGTTGGGCATGTCGCCGAGCGTCGCGATGCTGCTGGCCGGGATGTCGTACTCACGCGACAGATAGCGCACGACGGCGCCCTTGTTGGCGTCGGGATGGGTCACGTCGAGGTAGTACGGCTGCGAGCGCGCGGCCGAGACGTGATCGCCGAACTTCGCGCGGGCGTCGGCCTCGGCCTCGGCGACGCGCGCGAGGTCATCGCTGACGCCGACGATCTTGGCGACGCCCTCGGCGATGGCGTCGAAGTTCTCGACGACGGTCGGCGCGAAGCGGACCGTGTTGGCCTCTTTTTCGACGTGCGCGGCGTCGGGGTCGCGCAGGAGCCAGTCGGCGCCGCGATAGAGCCACGCGTCGAGCCCGTGGTCGGCGATCAACGCCACGATCGGCGCGACGATCGCGGGATCGATCGAGCGTTCCTCGATCACCGTCATGTCCGGCCGCGCGAACAGACCGCCGTTGAAGGCCGCCAGCGGCAGCGACAGCGACAGCGGCTGCACGAGCATCTGCATTCCGCGCGGCGGGCGCCCGCTCGTGACGGCGAACTTCACGCCGGCGTCGTTGAGCGCACGCACGGCCGCGATCGTTGAATCGGTCAGCTGCTTCTGCGGCGTGACGAGCGTCCCGTCGACGTCCGCCAGGACCAGCTCGATCTGCTCGCTCTCGTACTCCGAGATGCTCGCCATGTCCGGTCCCTTGTTCGTTTGCGGCGCCGCGCGGCCGTGTGAGCCGACCCGGACACCATCATTCCACGCTGCGTTACCCGTGCACCCGACCCCGTTTGACGCGGCCCGCCGGTCAGGACTTGCCGCCGATCACCACGCGTCCCAGTCCGATCACCTCCATCTCGGTCTGCGGCGCGCACACGGCGATCTCCTGCGCCTCGTCGCGCAGCGTGCGCCGCAACGCGACGAACGCCAGGCCGCCGATCACCGCGGGTACCCACAGGGCGATCGCACGATAAGCGAGCACTGCCCCGGCGGCCGACGCGAGCGAGACGTTGTACAGAGCGAGCGTTCCCACCAGGCCGGCGTCGACTCCGCCGATCCCGCCGGGCACGGGGATCAGGCCGCCGAGCTCGCCGATCAGGTAGGCGATCCACAGGATCGCCAGCGGCGGCGCGGGGCCGAGCGCACGAAACGTCGCCCACACGATCATCACGTCGAACGCCAGGTAGGCGATCAGGCCGAGGATCAGCACGAGGTTGCCCTCGCGCAGCATCGCGACCGCCTCCTGCACTCCCTCGCCGAGCGCCGTCAGGCCCTTCATCAGCAGCTGCCTGCGCCGCGACAGCTCGTGCTCTCCGCGTCGCTGCAGCGTGCGACCCCGATGCCGGGCGATGCGCCCGGCGAGCAGCGCCAGCACGATCGCCCCCGCCGCGATCGCCGCCGGGAGCGCTGTCAACAGCAGATTGCTCTCGCCGCCGAACACGCCGGTCGCCAGCCCGAGGCCGAGGATGATCACGCCGAGCACGTTGGGCACGCTGGTGAGCAGGAAGAAGGCGACGGTGCGCCGGGCGATCTCCTCGCCGGGCATGCCGCCGCGTTTGAGCGCCCAGGCGCCGAGCGCCAGGCCGCCGGCGCCACCGGTGGGAAAGAGCGCGTTGGCGCCGAGCTCGGACATGCCCACCTCAGAGCTCACCCGCCAGGACATTCGCCGGCAGAAGACCATGCGAAAGACCGCGACATAGCCGAGGCCGGAGAGCACCTTCAGCCCCACGCCCACGAGCAGCCATCCGGCGCTGGCGTGCGCCAGGCGCGTGCGCAGTTCGCCCAGGCCGGGCAGCAGCACGACCGCGACCACGACGACGAGCACCAGTGCGAGCACGAACAGCAGCCGCGAGCGGACGGTGTGCGTGCTGAGCTGCGCAGGGCCGGCGAGATCGTCGCGGGCCACCTGCGGCGGGTCGTGCACGTGCGAGCCCATCGACACCATTGTGGCCGGTTGTCGCTCGCTCGCCGGACTTGGGATGAGCCGCTGAGCTCAGCGCCTGGCCAGCCGGCGCCCGCTTTCGGTGTCGGGCGGCGTGTAGTTGAGCTCGTAGTGGTGGTAGAGGGCGGACTCGTCGTCCTGAGAGAGCTCCTCGCCATGCTGCTGGATGTTGGGCGCGCTCTGGACCTGCTCCTTGGTCACGGCGACCTGCAGCCGGTCCGGTCCCACCGCGATGCCGCCGAGCGGTACGAACGTCAGATGGCGGGAGATGAACCCCTCCTTGACGGTGGCGAACTGCGGGACGTCGGTCTCGACATCGACGTAGACGCCCTGGAGCTTGCCGATCTTCTCGCCGTCGACGTCGACGAGCATCCGCCCGTGCCATTCGGCGACGTTCAACGACGGCGCGCCGTCGCTCACCGGCGCCGAGTCGCCCGTCGTCGCCCCGTCGCCCGCCGTCGCCGCGTCGAGCTCAACGTTCTCGTGCTCGTCGGTCATCACGATCGCCCGGCTTTCGCTTTGGCGGCGCCTTTGCGCGCGGGAGACCTTTTGGCCCGCGTCGCTGTTTTGACTTTGGCGCCTGTCGTGGCTTTGGCTTTCGCGCGCGTGGCGGCTTTGGCTTTCGCACGGGTCGTGGCTTTGGCTTTGGCGCCTGTCGTGGCTTTGGCGGCCCCGCGCGTGGCGGCTTTGCGCGTGCCCGCCGAGCCGGCGCGCTGGGAGACCGGGATCTCGGCTTTCACGACGGCCCTGATCAAGCGCGGGATCTGCTTCTCCAGGTAGGAGCGCATGCGCTCCTCCTCACGCAGGATCTCGCGAGCGAGTTTGCGCGTGTCTTTGTCGCCAAGCGCCTCGGCGAGCCTTTCGATGCCGCTGTAGGTGGCGATCTCCTCGGACTCGCTGGTGTACTCGGTCTTGGCGTTCTTCAGATGCCTCTCCTCCTGCCCGATGCCTCTGATCGCGTGCAGTGGGCCCTGCGCGAGCGCGATGGCTCGCTGCGCTCCACCGAGCACCGCCTGCGCAGCATCGGTCACCGCGGCGGGGCCCGGCGAGTCGATCGTCGTTGCTTGGCCGCCCAGCTGTCGGATGCGTTTCTTGACCTCGCGCGCGTGACGTTTGGTCTCGCTCAGATGCTCTTTCAGACGTCTTCTGTAGGCCGTGTCGCTGGTCGTCTCGATGTGCGCCTCCAGCGACGTCTGCAGCCGCTGCTCGAGCCCGTAGGCCTCATTGAGGTACTGCACCAGCTTGCCGTCTGCGGCTGTCAGCTCTGCCATTGGTTCTCCTTCGTTTATCAGCGGCTTCGCCGCTCTATGGGTTGCGCGTGGCCTGGCCACGCAGGAGTTCGATACAGACTTCGCCGGGGGGTGAGATTCACTGCGCCTCGGGTGCCTCCTCGCCGGGCCGGGAACCGGTGACGCGTGCAAGCGCCCGACGCGAGCCGTGATCTTGTTCACACGCAAACCGTTACCCCGATACCTGGCTCCCAAGCAGTGTGACGCATCCACACTCCGCACGCCAAGCGACGGCTACGCTGGATCACATGGAGACTCCTCACGCACTCGTGCTCGGCGGTGGAGGCACGCTCGGCGAGGCGTGGATGAGCTCTGTGCTCGCCGGTCTGGATGAGGCCGACGGCTTTGATGCGCGCAGGAGCGGCTGCTTGGTCGGCACGTCGGCGGGGTCGATAGTCGCCGCGTCACTGGTCGCCGGGATGGCGCCGGGCTCGCGCCTGGGGCGTCTGGCGCCGGCCGACGACGCACAGCTGGAGGACTCCTTCGCGCAGGCGTCGGCGCTGCGCCAGGCGTTCGGCGTTGCCGCCGAGCTCGTCGGCGTGGCGGCGGCGCCGCTGGCATCGCTGGCATTCGCCTCGACGGCCCGCGGCGGCGCGCTGCTCAGACGGACGGCGTTGCGCAGGGTCCCTGCCGGGCGGCGCTCGCTCGCCGAGCTGGGACGTCTCGTCGAGAGCACGGGCGTGCGCTGGGACGGGCGCCTGCGGATCGCGGCAGTGGAGCTGGCAACGGGCCACCGCGTCGTGTTCGGCGCTCCCGGCGAACCGCAACCGCCGGTCTCCACGGCGGTCGAGGCCTCGTGCGCGATACCCGGCGTCTTCGCACCGGTGACAGCGGCTGGCCGCACCTACGTCGACGGCGGGGCGTGGAGTCCGACGAACATGGACGCGGCGGAGGTCGACAGCGGCGGTCGCGTGCTGTGTCTGAACCCGACGGGCTCGCTGCGCCCATCGATCGGCTCGCTGGCGGGCGCATTCGGCGCAGTCTCGCGCGGCGCCGCGGCGACCGAGGCGCTCGTCCTGAAGGGACGCGGGGCGACGGTCACGACGGTCAACCCCGACAACGCGAGCGCTGCGGCGATGGGTCTGAACCTGATGGACCACGCGCGCCGCGCTGCGGTGATCGAGGCCGGGCTGGCGCAGGGAAGGCGGCTCGCGCTCGACGCCTCGGCGCGCGCAGCTTAGACGGCGCGCGAGCGAAGGGAACGCGCCGCTGCCGTAGAACCACGTTTGATGCTGGCGGCGCTGTTGGCAGTCGTGTTGATCGCACTGACGGTGCTGGCGCTGCTGCTCGCGGGCGTGGTCGCCGCTGTGGTGACAGGCATCGTGCTGGTGAACATCTTTGCGACGATCGTCTGCAGTCGCTCGCGCGCGCTGCGCAACGTGCACGCCACACGCCCCGAACGCTGGCGGCCGTCGTCGTTTCGCCTGCCGCCGGAACCGACCGGCGAGTCCGAGGAGGCCGCGGACTCGGTGAGGATCCGCCGGCGCTGAGCTCGCCTGCGAATCGCCGGCGCTGAGCTCGCCTGCCGGCGCCCGGCCGGCAGCGCGGCGGGATCGGCCGAGCTCTCGCCGCCGAGCAGCTAGCCGGCCGGCGGCACAGGCGCGAGCTCGCCGGCGATCGGACTGAGCATCAGCTGTCTGACGACCTGCGGCCGCTGCGATTGCGCGAGCGCCCACATCAGCTTCACGGTGGCCGTTTCGGTGGGCATGTCGTGCAGGAACACCCCGCCGGCGCCGGCGATCGCCAGCGTGGTCTCATACGCGCCGGCCCCGCTCGGTGCAGCGCCCGGCGCGGCGGTGGCGACGATCACGCCCCGCTCGCTGCACCTGCGGATGAACGCCGGCAGCGAGAAGCGATCGCCGGTGTCCGGGCCGGTCGCCGACGGATAGAGCTCGACCAGCACGCCGCGCGTCCCGGCGCGCTGCGCGGCGTCGTAGCTGGCGTCGAAGTCCAGACCGGGATACAGGCGCAGCGCGAGGACGTGCTCGTCGACGTCCTGGATCGAACGCTCGCCCACACGGTGGACGTGTGGCTCGATCGGGATCAGCTGTTCGCCTTGTACCGTCGCCACGAGCTCGCGGTTGACCGACGCGAACGTCTCGCCGCCGCCCGGCGCCTTGCGCACGCGCGTTCCAAGATGGATGCGCGCGGGCCGATCCTCGCCGCCGCCGAACGCGACGTAGGTGCCGCTGCGCAGGGCGAGCAGCGCGAGCAGCGCGGCGCGCACGTTGGCGGGGGCGTCGGAGCCGGCCTGCGTCGCCGCCAGCCTCGATCCAGTCAGCACGATCGGCCGCTCGAGGTCGCAGAGCAGGAAGCTCAGCGCTGCGGCCGTGTAGGCCATCGTGTCGGTGCCGTGCAGCACGAGCACACCGTCGACGTCGTCGGCCTCGATCAGCCGGCGGGCGGCGGCGGCGATCGACAGCCAATCACCCGGCGCGAGGTTCTCCGACAGCTTGCGCAGCGGCGCAGCGACGACGACGCGCGGCTCGCCCGCCGCGGGCCACGCGCTCCTCAGCAGCTCGGACTCTGCGCTGGTCGGCTCGGGTCCGACCGAGAGCACTGCGCCGTGCTGCTCGGCGCCGATCGTTCCTCCGGTGAGCACCAGGCCGACCGACGGCAGGCGATCCTCGCCGCTGGAGGCTGTCATGCCCGGGCACACTACCCCTCGATCTGCCGCGAGCTTGCGCACGAGCAGGCGCCGCTCGGCTTCATCGCGCTGGCCAAGCCCTGACTGCCCGGCGCGGTGCGCCGCTACGGCGCCAGGCGCTCGATCGACCAGCCGCCGCCGGCGCGACGGTAGAGCAGCCGATCGTGCAGACGGTCGTGGCGCTGCTGCCAGAACTCGAAGGTCTCCGGCGTGACTCGAAAGCCGCCCCAGTTCGCCGGCAGCGGCAGCTCGCCATCGGGGTAGCCGCGCTCGAGCTCGGCAACGCGCCGCTCGAGCGCCTCGCGACTGGCGAGCGTTTGACTCTGCGCAGAGGCCAGCGCGCTGAGCTGGCTGCGGCGTGGCCGGGTGCGCACGTAGGCAGCCGACTCGCTCTCGCTCGTGCGCTGCACCGGCCCGGTGATCCTCACCTGCCTGCCCAGCGGATCCCAGTAGAAGAGCAGCGCCGCGCGCGGGTTGGCGGCGAGCTCGCGGCCCTTCTGACTCTCGTAGTTTGAGAAGAAGACGAAGCCGCGCTCGTCAAAGCCCTTGACTAGCACCATGCGCAGCGAAGGCGCGCCGTCGGGCGACGAGGTGGCCAGCGCCACCGCCTCGGGCATACGCACGCCGGCCCTCCCCGCCTGCTCAAACCAGCTCGCGAACTGATCGAGGGGATCGGGTCGGGCGTCCTGCTCGTGCAGCGGCTCGCCGTAGTCGGTCACAGAGCACATTGTGCCCGCAGCGCGGCGGCCGACGCTCGCACGCGGCGCCGGGCGAGCGCCGGTGGCCGTGGGCGAGTCACAGGCCGGCCTCGACGGCGATCCTGCCCGACTCGACCGCCTCGCATAGAGCCGCGTAGTCGCGCTGATTCTGCTCGGCGTAGGCCTGCGCGAACTGCACGATTGCGCGCTCGAAGCTCGGGCCGCGCCCGAGGTACGCGCCGATCGCGACGCGGTCGCCGCTGCGCGCATGCGCGCGGGCCAGCGTCCAGCCGCACATCCGCCCGTACGCGGCCATGCCCTCAGGGACCATCTGTTCGATCTCGGCCGATCCCTTCCAGTCCTTCAGCTGGCGCACGTAGAAGTCCCGCGGCAGCTCGTCGAGTCCGGCGTCGACGTGCAGCCAGCCCAAGAAGATGTCGCTGCTGGCCTGCATCAGCCGCTGTCCGGTGACCACACGCTGGCCGTGATTAGCGAAGCCGCTCGCGGGTAGGAACTGCTCGAGCACCGAGCGCTCGGCCTCCTTCATCTGCAGCAGCAGCGGGTCGCCGTCATCTGATCCGAGCAGCAGTGCGATCCAGGCGCGCGTGCCCACGCTGCCGACGCCGACGACCTTGCGCGCGAAGTCGGTGAGCTGGAACTGCTCGAGCAGGATGCGCCGCTCGCGGGGAAGCGTCTCGCGGTAGGCGCGCATGCGCTCGTCCAAGGTCTCGAACAGCTTCTCGCGGCCGCGCTCTTGCAGGTCGGCGATCGGCACGATCAGCGGCGGATCGGCGACGATCCGCGGTTCGCCGTCGACGATGTGCGTCAGCTTCGAGAATGCCGACATGCTGTCGCGCGTGCGCGCCTTGGCGAGCGCCTTGGAGGTCCGCTTGACCATCTTCGGCGTCAGCTGCTTGGAGAGCAGCTGCATCAGGTCCTCGATGTCCAGGTGCGCGTACCACACGTCGAGGTTCTTCATGCCCGCGAAGCGGTTCATCGCGGCGCGGTATTCGGCCACCGTCTCCAGCACGACGCGCTCCTGCTCGGCGAGCGCGAAGCCGCGATCCTGTGCGGCGACCATCATGCTCGCGGCCAAGCGCTTTACGTCCCACTCCCACGGACCGGGCAGCGTCTCGTCGAAGTCGTTGATGTCGAACACGAGCCGCCGCTCCGGCGATGCGAAGACGCCGAAGTTGGACAGGTGCGCGTCACCGCAGCACTGCACCGTGAGCCCCGAGCGCGGGGTGGCGCTGGCGAGGTCGCTGGCCATGATCAGCGCCGCGCCGCGGTAGAAGGTGAACGGAGAGACGAGCATGCGGCCGTAGCGGATCGGCACGAGCTCCGCGACGCGCGTCGCGGCCTGGCGCTCGAGCAGCTCGACGGGATCGGGGCGCTCGGGCGAGGGCTCGAAAATGCCGTGGCTGGAGCGCGGGACCGCCTTGCGTCTGGCGCGGCCGAGAAGCGCCCGCTCGGCCGGCTTCAGGCGCTCGGGCTCTGTGCCGTGCGTGCCAGATGCAGTCGACGCCATGTGACCACGGTAACGCGCGTCCGAGCCGGTGCAGAGCGCAGGTCGCTACCGGCAAGCGTTTGGCGCGATCCGCGCGGCACACGTCTACACGAACTGACCAACGTGCCCAGGAACTACATCTGACATGGAGCAAAAAGTCAAGGCCCTGCGCGCGTTGGCGCTGAGTGCTTCGAGCGTCGGGTGGCGGGCGTCCCGGGGCAGCGACGGTGGGTC
>Ga0208714_1000541_pt1 | contig 10709 bp, 7 predicted proteins | sample NGESurshal072012_3_FD_184461 | JGI IMG/M metagenome (GOLD analysis project Ga0208714, IMG submission 184461) | Arctic peat soil microbial communities from Barrow, Alaska - NGEE Surface sample 415-1 shallow-072012 (SPAdes) | ecosystem: Environmental > Terrestrial > Soil > Wetlands > Peat ... | reverse complement strand
GCTTCGACCTTCGAGCCGAGGGTTTGGCCCTGCCTGTTCTTGGGCACGAGCGGCAACTTGTCCTTGGTGTACGTGGGGATGGCGACGAGGATCATGCCGAGCATCAAGGGGCAGCTCAGGCTGTAGAGGCGCGCGTCGTTCCCGCTGATGTCGATCGCGTGGTAGCCGCGGTCGAGGTCGCCGAGCTCGATCGCCGTCACCACGTCGAACATCGGGCGCGACCTGTCGTAGCGAAAGCGCATGCCGGAGGCGCGCGGGAAAGTCTCGCCGGGGTGGGTCGGGTTGTCGACGAGCAGGAATTCGAGCAGGTGCTTCAGCTCCAGGCCCGTGAACCAGGCGGTCACCAGGGCACTGCCGGCCGTCGCATCGACGACGCCGGCACCCAGCGGCGCTACGGCGAACACGTCGTAGACCGTGATCACGCCGGTCTTTCCCCGCATCAATGGGGCCCGCATCATGCCGTTGGCGGTGAAGCCGATGTCCGCTTCCGTGGCGGTTCTGAAGGCGTCGGTGCAAAGGTTGGCGAGGATGGAGCTGGCTGCGATGTCCGTAAACGTATTGGGAATGTCCCGCGGCGCCACCGCCAGCGGCTGATCGATGCTGTAACCACGCGACGCGAACGCAACGTCGGAGACCGTCTTCTTGAACTTGTCGATTTCGTCTTCGATGAGCCGATCGCCGGCGATGGTGTCGTCGATCGGGTGAAGCTGGTAGGACTCAATCGTCAGTTTGCCCTTGTCCAATGTGATCACAAGTTCGCCGAGGTTTTCGCCATACTTCCCGGTCTGGACGACGGGCGTGCGGCCGTTGACGATGATCGGCTCGTGCAGTTCAGTGTGGCTGTGGGCGCCGATGACGACGTCGATGCCCGGCACGGCCATCGGCAGGCGCACGTCCTCGCCGTCAGTGAAGCGCCCGTCCTTGCCCTTCTCTACGCCGCCATGGCTGAGCGCAATGATCACATCCGCCTTCTCCCTCTCACGAAGGCGCTTCACCATCTCGCGAGCGGTCTCAATGGGGTCGGCGAACTTAACCGCGCCGGCGCCACCGGTATAGAATTGCGCTTCTTTGCCGAGCAACCCGAAGATGCCAAAGCGCATTCCACCGCGCTCGATCACGAAATATCGGCGGACGACCTCATCCTTCGCCAGGCGCTGGAGACCGGCCAATGTTGGGTCATTCGCCGTGAAGTCGGTATTCGATGCGACCACCGCCGGAACCCGGCCAGCCTTGGCGGCCACCGCGATGGCCTGAGCCGTACCTTCAGGCCCGAGGTCGAAATCATGGTTGCCGAACGTAGTGACGTCGCAACCGATCCGGGACAGGAGCTGGAGCTCGCAGCCGGTCTCGCGGGTGGCGGCCGCGAACGCAGTCCCCATGCTATAGTCACCGGCATCAAGAACCAGAACAGGCCCCTGGTCCTGGCGGCCTCCCTTGTTGCGATCAAAGTGGCCAGGCGCCCAAACCCGCCTCGGGTCGCGTCGTCATTGAGCGTGAACGGGGTGTAATCCGAGGCCGGTGCCATCCCGATTAGGTTCGAGTGGAGATCGTTGGTGTGCAGTATGGTGAAGGTCTTCTTCCCGTCTCCAGCCGTAGCCATGCCTCCAGGCAGGAGAAGGGTTGCGCCGGCTGCTACTGACTCAGCCAGGAACTTGCGACGGGAAAATGTTTCGAGTGACGTTAGAGCGGAGCTGCTCGTCCGATCCGCCGCCGCGGCTGGTTCCAATTCTGCGGTTTTCACTTTTGTGCCCCTTCAGGAGATTGATTGGCCCCACATCCACGACCCTGTGATCGCCGAGGTGGAACCTGGCTCGCTCAAGCGCAGGTGGCCGAAGCTATTTCTCCGGCCACACAATGTTTCGTCGCTTGAGGCGCGCAGAGCGCGTGCCCGCGTCTCTTGTCTAGTCCCCACTTGGCTGCTGCAACTTCTCCAGCGCCTGATCGATCGAGAAGCTCGCGGCCTTCTGGCGTGGCGGGTAGTCCTTGAAGGTCGCCAGGAATTGCCCGACATATTTTTGCGCCGGGATCAGCATGAAGGCGTGGTCGAGCAGCCAGTCGTAATAGGTGTTCGACGTGACGTTGGCGCGCTCGTACGGATCCTGCCGGAGATTGAAGATCAGCGGCACGCGGAGGTGGGTGAAAGGTTCTGCCCACACTTGAAGCGTTCCGGGCACCCGCTGCTCCAGAAAGACGAATTTCCAATTGTCGTAGCGCAAATCCGTCAGATCGCCGTCGTCGGAGAAATAGAAAAACTCCTTGCGCGGACCTTTCTTCTCTTCGCCGGTGAGGTAGGGCAGAAGATTATAACCGTCGAGATGAACCTTATAGGTCTCCTTGCCGGCCGTGTAGCCGGTGAGGAGCTTTTCCTTGACGTCGGGCACGCCGGCCATCGCCAGCAAGGTCGGCAGCCAATCGAGATGCGAGACGATCTCGTTCGACACGGAGCCGCGCTTGATCTTCCCCGGCCAGCGAACCATGGCCGGCACCCGATAGGCTCCTTCCCAATTCGAATTTTTTTCGTTGCGGAACGGTGTCATCGCCGCATCCGGCCACGAGTTCATGTGCGGGCCATTGTCGGTTGAGTAGAAGACGAGCGTGTTGTCCTCCAGTCCCAATTCCTTCAGCTTGGCGAGCACTATACCGACATTTTTATCGTGGTCGATCATCGTGTCGGCATAGGGCCCAAGCCAGCGCCCGGCCTGACCCACGCTCTCCGGCTTGGTATGGGTGCGGAAATGCATGTGCGTGAAGTTTACCCAGACAAACATGGGCTTGCCGGCCTTCGCCTGCTTCTCGATGAAGGCGGCCGAGCGGTCGGCGATGTCGTCGTCGATCGTCTCCATCCGCTTCCGTGTCAGGGGGCCGGTGTCCTCGATGGTCTGGGTGCCGTCCGGATTGGCAAAGCTGTGGATCACGCCACGCGGACCGAAATTCTTGCGGAAATTTGGAAATTCCGGATCATCGGGCTTCGGATAATCGGGAAGCTCCGGCTCTTCTTCGGCATTGAGGTGATAGAGATTGCCATAGAATTCATCGAACCCATGCGCGGTGGGGAGAAACTCATCCTTGTCACCAAGATGGTTCTTGCCAAACTGCCCAGTCGCGTAACCCTGGGCCTTCAGCAATTCGGCGATGGTCGGATCTTCCTTGCGCAGGCCGAGGTCGGCGCCAGGCAGGCCGACCTTGCTGAGGCCGGTCCGGAACACGCTTTGCCCTGTGATGAAGGCCGAGCGCCCGGCTGTACAGCTCTGCTCCCCATAATAATCGGTGAAGATCATCCCGTCGGTGGCGATGGAGTCGATGTTGGGCGTGCGATAGCCCATCAATCCGTTGGTGTAGGCGCTGATGTTCGATTGGCCGATGTCGTCGCCCCAAATGACGATGATATTGGGTTTTCCTGTCTCCTGCGGCTTCGCCGGCGACGGCGCAGCCGGCGGAGCGGCGGCGGGTATGGGCGGCGTGCGCTTCTTTTGCTGCTGCGCCAGGACTGGAGTGGCCATCGCGCCGATGAGCACGCCGAGCGCCAGCCATCCGCCCAGATGCGAGTTTAATTTCATTAATTTCCTCCTGGGTTCATTCATGCGCCGTTGAGGGCGAAAGCCGAATAAGCTGCGTGACTTGAATATCAAGCGGGATCCTTCCTGACAGGAAATTGATAGAGGGAGGTCGGCTCCCTCTGGCCTCTTGGAGTGATCGAGGGCCGGACTGCAGGCGGGTCGACCCTCGGTTTTCTCGCTAGGCGGGGTTCAGATGGGGTCGTGCCAAATCGGCAACAGGCGAAAAGAATGCCCCGATGTCGCTTGCGCGCGGGGCATAATCCTTCCTAACGGGCATATTCGACCGGCGCAAGACGCCGCGACGCTAATTTATTGAGGGAGAGTCGGGGTCATGACAGAATCTTCCCGAACCAGCACTCTAAGCGAATAATGAAGCCGGTTCAGCGGGCTGCACAAACGAACGTTTGCGCAATGGTTTGGCCACGGACTGAAAAAACTGGCCTTTTTCGTTGCGCAACTTGGTTGCCAAATTGAAATGAATGGCAACAGGCTTATGCACGTGCCCTTAGCGTGCTCTTTCGGGAAGATTCTGTCATGACCCCAGTAGAGCCGCATGAAGCTATTACCGCTCAAGCTCACGACACTGCTCCAGATCAAAACATCGGCGCCGGTTTCTCTCAGCACCCGCGCTTTCGCATCGGCTTTTTTCCTATCCCCCTCTTCAGGGTCCACTGCGCGAGGGACGGGTATGGTCTCCACACCCTCGAAGTGCCGCAGCTCGTCGAGCAGCAGTTTCTCGTGCTCCCTATCATTGTCGCTTGCGAGCTGCGCAACCGCAATGGTGAGGCGGTCAGCTGAGGCCTTTGGGAGTGCGCGCCGCCTGAAGCGGGCAACGATCCACGGAACTCCTGGAAGCTTCTGGATGTCTTGCCAGTTCCGCCAAGTGTAAACAGCGGCGACGACGGCGGCAGCGGATAGGATGACCACGACAGTGAGCAACAACCCAATACGCTGCCGCAGCCATTCGAATGGCTCCTTCCAGCTGAAAACCCAATCAATCAGCTGTTGGAGAGGGTTCTTCTCGGGTTCGGCCATCCCTCCCCCAGGGCAGCGCCTGCCAAACGCCCAACGTCGTAACCGCCAGGGCATCTGCTTCTATACATTCGCTTCGTTCGCGTGACGAGGTTCATCACAACGCGCCATTCATCTCATGGCGGCGAGTGAGACAAGACCGCGTCGTTGATCGCGAGCACTCCTTTGAGTGCCACCTCCTCCAATTTCGCGACGGACAATCCGGGACAATCCGAGTCATCGGTCACAAGGTCGAGGAGAATGTTGGTATCGACCAGCGTCAAATCAATTCTCGTCCCGAGTCAAAGCCATGATGCGTCGGCGCTAAGCCCCTTGCCTGCGTGACCGCGCAGGCGCGCGAAACGGCTCAGCCACTGCTTCCCACCAACCTTGACGAGGACGACACGGCCGTCCGGCGCCCGCTGGAAAGCGACCGTGTTGTCGGGTTTGATGCCGATCAGATCGCAGACGGGCTTCGGGATTGTGACGTGCCCTTTGCTTGTAACCGTTGCTGCCGCCTCATGCCTGTAATGCGCAGTTTCAACCAGGTATTACCCTAGAACGAAGAAGACTGGGAGTCAGCTGACAGTGCCGAATGTGCTGCTACCGAAACCTCCTGCGAGCAGTCAATCGATCGTGCGCGGTTGGCACTAGCCCGCCGCATGGCCGCCTACTACGAGCAGAGTACGAAGCCGATTCCGCGCGTCGTCGCGCTTGCCACGCGCGCGCTCCAACTCACGTGACGAGACTGTGAGCCACCTATGAAACTCCAACGCATGGTTTTTCTTGCGCCGAAACTCCGTCCTGCACCCACCGCGTGTCGAACAAGTCACTTTTGGTTGGCTTTGCGCGCGGCATAGCGTTTATCCCGCGCAGCCTTGCGCGCGGTCTCATCCGCGATGACGCGCGCGGCGAGCCCAGCCAGCGCGGCCCCCTCGGCAGCCTTTTCGGCCGCCTTGTTTTCCTCGGCCGCAATCCGCTCGGCTTCCAGGGCAGCTTCGCGTTCACCCCTTTCGGCGCCCTCGCGGGCGAGTTGCTCCAGTTTGGCGGCGGCCCGCTGGGCCTCTCGGATTTTTCTCGCTTCGCGGATTGCCTTTCGCTCGCCCTCACGAGCTAAAACTGCCGGATCGTCGGGTCCTGATTTGGCGCGAAATTTAGCCAATCGCGCGGCCCCCGCATCCGTGGCAGCGCTCCGACGCTCAGCAAAACCTTTTTCTCTGAAATTGCTCAATGTTCGCCTTCTACTTCATTCGTTGAGGAAGGCGTCTAACATGGTACTTGACGCACTGCCTTTCAACCCACAATTGAAAGCTGGGCTTTTGCCGTCCGTTTGAAGCTTGGAGCGTTGATGAGCATCGTTCGTTGCCGCACCATCAACTCCCTCATCGCCGCGGCAGGGCCATCAAAAGACCAGGCGTGAGATCCTTTGGCCAGCATAGCCGCAACGATACATAAGCACGGTGATGTGGAAAGTCTTTCCGGCTCATGACGAGGGAGGCGTCAAAGCATTGCGTTGAAATTCCGGATTCGCATCTCGATCGGCCGTATGATCGGCATGCGTGAAAACGAGACCCGCGATGAAAGCCAAAAAGCGGAGATTGAAAATGTCGTTGTGGCCATTGATCACATCGGGAGTTGCCTGAACGACCCAGAATGGCGTGGCGCCCTTATCGCCTTGAGCTGAAGGCGAAAGCTTGTAACCGGTTGCCCCACCGGAACTCGCATCGGCTGCAAGATCATGCGTCTTCATCCAGGATATGTGACCGATTGTTTTAAGGATGGCCTCACGTTCTTGCCCCGGCTTCGACTTTTCCGTAAAGCGCGAGTAAAGATTCCCGAGGGGAAAGGCCAAGCCTGTCGCCCAATCGTTCTTCGCGGTGACGCAGACGAAGACTGGCGGTTGCGCAACATTTCCCTGTGCGCTTTGACGCTCTTCGACCAACTATAAATCGCAGAGGCAAAGTGTACCACTGAACGGGTACGGCGCGCTGTGAAGGCGGCGCAAAAGTGTATGGTATGCGGCGCTTTGTCAGGACATTACGGCAGGATATCGAGGCCGTTCGCAATGCCGTGCTTGAACCCTGGAGCAACGGGCAGACGGAAGGACAGATCAATAGGTTAAAGACGCTCAAGCGGGCTACGTATGGCCGCGCCAGCGTTGATTTGCTTCGCGCTCGGATGATGCCGTTGCAGGGCTAAAGTTTGCACCGAGATTGAAGCAGACCCTTCCAAAATGGCGCCTGACAACGGCGTCTATAATGTCGCTCATCTCATCGCTGCTGCTGTGACCCGATGAGCTGTAGGGCGGGTGGTGCGTCGCGATGATGAGCGCCTTGCCGTCCTTTTTCGCAGCGATGTCATTAAGGCTCGCCGTCAGCCATTCGAGCTGAGAGACATCGGGACGACCATCGTCTGTTCGCCCTTCCAAGCAGCCGGGATCTTCCAGAAGATTGGAATAAAGCCCAAGAATGCGTACAAAGGGCGTCTCGAGGCGCCAGTAGATGCCCGGCAAAATCATCGTTTCACGATAAATACCGCTGCCAGAGGCCTGGAGTGGGACTTCGGCGGTCGGCGCGCAGAAATTGGCTCGAAATGCGTTGAGCGAAGGTAGGTCGGCGGAATTCTTGGCCTCACCGTCGTGGTTACCTGGAATAGCGATGATCTTACCAGGATAGCGGCGATAGGGACGGTAGAATCGTTCGCCGTAGTGATCCGTCTTCATTGGACCATAGACCACATCGCCGAGATGAAACAGGAAGGCTGGATTGAGCGCACCAGCGCCGGGCTTGAAATCCGTCGCCATTTCTTCGGCTACTTGTTCCGCCTCGTCGGCGTGACCGACGCCGCTGTCGCCGAGGGCGTGAAAGCGGATCTCTCCAAGGTCCTCGATCTCGCTAACCCCTTCCGGCCCGATGATCTCCGCGAGGTCGATCGCGCCGTTATTTCTTGGTGCCGGAGTGGGGCCTAGCTGGGCCTTTTTCCAGTCATTGATGCGCCTATCGGCGACTGCGGTCGGCGCCCCCGTCCCCGATGGCGTCGACTCGTAAAAGGGAAAAGCATAGCGCGCGCCGGGATAAGCGGAGATGCCCGGCGAAGTTGGATCAGTCTGCTGTGGCATGGTTCTGCCCTTTTGCCCGTGAAGCTCCCAGAAAAGACCGACTCCAAGCATTCGCCAGGGCGGCGTCCCGCCCGGCGTTGGTTCCCCGCGCACGCGCCGCCACTAATTTCTCGACGAAAACGATTGCTTGTCAATTGGTGTTTGTCGACACAATATTGTCAAATGGCGCTGAGATTGGCTAGTTGGGAGGGTGCCTTGTGCAAATTAACGATAGTCGCAGGACTGGCCGCGCTGGCCGGTATCTACGGAGTTGAGGCGGCGCAGTCTCACCCCTCGCGCATTATCTTTCTCAGACACGGAGAAAAGAAAAATAGCACCGAACTTTGCGACGTAGGAAGGCTGCGCGCTCAGGCGCTGTCGGATCAGTATCTTGGCAAGGACGCGCCCAGCAACGAGCAACTCTTCGGCAAAGGCGGGATGCCGGACGCCTTTATTGCCGTTACCGTGCATACCCAAGAAACGGCGACACCCTCGGCTGAAAGCTGGGGGATGAAGGTAACTGCGTTCCCGGTTTCTCCGAAGGACCCCAATGAGGATGATGATCTCAATACGCAGACGCAGAAAGCAGCGGCCGCGCTCAACTCGGCCAAATATGACGGCAAAATTGTCGTGGTGGTGTGGGAACACAAACGCATCGCCAGCGAGAGCCTGAACAAGGACGGGGATACGTTCTGGGCGCTTCTCGGGCTCAGCGACATCGTCAGTCCCGCGGTGCCCAAGAAATGGGAAGGCGCAAACTACGACTTTTTCTGGATCATCGACTACGAAGGATCGAGGCCGACGTTCACGCCAGTCCAGCAAGAGTATACAGGCCTCGCCGGAGCGAAGATTCCCGATAACCAATGGGGCGAGGACGTGGACCAGAACAGGTTTCAGGACTTCTATCAGGATTGCAAAAACTAGCTGCCGTCCGCGTGGTTCAAATCCCTCTTGCGTAGGACTCTCGCGTCAACGTGCCTACTGACAGTTAGGAAGTTCTGCGACATTCAACCAGGAATCGAGGTCCGTATGGCTGACTTTACGAACGGCAAGACGATCGATGGCTTCAGTTTGAAATTGTGGCGCGGCGAACGCATGGCGCTCATCGGAATGGATGTCGAAGCGCCAGAAGATGACTTTGTCGGCTTCTCGATTGAGGTCCAAAGCCCCAGCAGCAAAGGTTTTCAACCTTTGCGAAACCGGCTTGCGTTTTCCTATCCGAAATCGAATGCGCTCAAGGCTGTCGACGGCTACCGAAACTTTCCTTCGACCGAAGCGCCCTTCCAGAAATTCCGGTGGATTCACTTCCCGTACAACCCCACTAATGGCGACTATACGTACAGGGTTACAAAGCAGCACATGAAGCCTGACAAAACATTGAGCCCCGGAACTTCCATCACGTTGGACATCAGACTGGGCGATAAAGTCGTTGATGGATTGCTGGACGTGGGCTTCACGCGCAACTTCGCATCGTCCCAGGCGTACGTCGATAAGTTCGGAAACAACAATAACATCATTCCTGCCGAACCGGCGGATGGTTTGGCATTCAAGAAGGTTAAGGGGGACGTATACGAGTGGCTCGGCTTCGAGGCTTATGAACTGATCATGGGCTTCCTGCGGGATGTCGCAGCCGATGACACTCTCGAACTCGATTTCTTCGCCTATGATTTGAACGAGCCTGATATCGTCGCGCTTCTGGAGAAGATCGGCCCGCGACTTCGTGCCGTCATCGACGACTCGAAGGATCATAAACCCGACGACAGCGCCGAATCCCAGGCCGCCGCCCGGCTGGCCCAATCCGCCGGAGAGGACCGGGTGAAGCGCATGCACTTTTCCAACCTGCAGCACAACAAGGTCCTCATTGCCAAGCGAAACGGAGAAGCGCAGCGCATTCTCTTTGGTTCCACCAATTTCAGCTTCCGTGGAATTTATATTCAGGCAAACAACGCATTGGTGTTTGGTTCGCCCGAAGTCGCCGGTTTGTTTGAAGAAGTATTCGAGTTGGCCTTCAGCAATCCGAAAAAGTTCAACGCGCAGCCCATCGCCTCACAGTGGCACATGGTTCAGCCTGCCGGAGGGCCGCCGGTCCATTTCTGCTTTTCACCGCATGCGTCGGCGGATCTTTCCCTGAGCCCGGTAGGAGCGGCTATCGATCAGGCCACATCGTCGGTGTTTTTCTGCATCGCCTTCCTGAACCAGGCTACGAGCGGGGCGGTCCGCGAGGCGGTGGACCGGCTGGGGGACAAGTCGGTCTTCAGTTACGGCATTTCCGACAAGAAGGGCGGGCTGCAAGTAAAAAACCGGACGGATCACTCGGTATCGTTGACTTCGAGTATCTCGCCAAGAACGCGCCGGAGCCTTTTAAATCGGAATGGAGCGGCGGACAGGGAATTCATGAACATCACAAGTTTGTGGTTACGGACTTCAGCCTGTCTACCGCCAAGGTCTTCACCGGATCGTCGAATCTTTCCATCAGTGGAGAAACGAAGAACGGCGACAACCTTGTCATGATCGAAGATCAACGCGTAGCGACATCGTACGCGATTGAAGCGCTGCGCGTGTTTGATCACCTTGAATTTCGGACCAAGATGAAAGCAGCGGAAACGGCTAAAAGCACCGGTGCTCTGACGCTGAAGATGCCGACCACGTTAAGTGGCAAGCCCGCGTGGTTCGAGAAATTCTATCAGGAAGGGAGCCAGTTGGAGAATGATCGAAAACTGTTCTCTCACTGAGAGGCCTCCCTTCCTGGCTTTCTTGCGCAGGCGCTTCAGGAACCGGTCTTCCAACATTTAGCCCTCTCAGAAACGGTTGGGTGGCGTTGGCATAGGCTCCCTTTCGAGAGGTGGCATCGCCGCGGCCAGAGGTCCCTTTGCGCGATGGAACATAACGCTTCTGAGACATCACTTCTTTTTCGCGGGCGGCTTGCGCGGCCGAACGCCGGCTGCGCCAGACCGGGGGGCTGCCGCGCCGGTCTTTTTTCGAGCCGTGCGGCCCGGCTTCGCCGCGACGGCGCGCAGCTCCTGCGCTTTTGCCGTCTTCATCGG
>Ga0208714_1000540_pt1 | contig 10742 bp, 19 predicted proteins | sample NGESurshal072012_3_FD_184461 | JGI IMG/M metagenome (GOLD analysis project Ga0208714, IMG submission 184461) | Arctic peat soil microbial communities from Barrow, Alaska - NGEE Surface sample 415-1 shallow-072012 (SPAdes) | ecosystem: Environmental > Terrestrial > Soil > Wetlands > Peat ... | reverse complement strand
TATTGCGCGGAAGTGGACGCCAACCGCAGCCCCGCCTCTCCTGACGAGGCCGACGAAGTCATCACCGAGGCTATCCGAAGCACTCGCCCTGGCTATCGTCCTCATCAGTGAGAATCGTCCTTGAAACCACGATTCTCGTCCGCGCGACTGAGAGTTCCCACGGACTCGCCCGCGAACTTCTGCTCAACATCGTCGCCAGCAAACACACCTTGTTGCTCTCCAACAAGATGCTCTACGAAACTCGCCCGGGTCCTCAGGTATCCACGCCTCCAGGCGTTCTATGGCTGACGGAGGAGCGCACCTACGATTTCGTCCGCTATCTGCACGACGTGGCGGAGATCGTGTCTTTGACTCCACTGCTTGCTATGCCCATCCGGGACGTAAACGACATCGTCGTACTGCAGACAGCAGTCATCGGCGAAGCGAATATCCTTTGCACTCGAGACGAGGATTTCTACGATCCCGTGGCAACGGAGTTCTTAGGCAAAGTCGGCATAACGGTTATGGACGACATCTCCCTGATGCATCGCTTGCTTTCTTGACCCATAGACATTGCAAGTGTGAGTCGCGACCTTCCGATGGGGCGATCCGGATGGATGGGCTTCTCCGATCACACAATGAATTGAGGCACATAGCAGAGCAATTGGAGCGTTCTGGAGCAACGCAGAATACCAAGATGCTCTGCAAGTGATTGATTCGAATGGTGGGCGCTACAGGATTCGAACCTGTGACTTCCACCGTGTGAAGTAACAACCTTTACTGTCAACAACTTACATCGGCTCGTAGGGGCTGTCAACCACCTGCAAGTACGTGTAAGACAGGGTTTCATCGGGTTGGTCAGCGGGTTGAAGTCTTGGTTCGCTGTTCAGCGTGACAACTCTCATTTTGCAGAGTCTCACCTTCTTCTACAGGTAACCAGACTTCCCCAAACCACCCCCAATATCCAGTCCTCTATCGCCGCCAGTTCACGTTCCTGGGGCTCCAGCGGCGGGTTGAGAAACTGCCAAAGCGACCTGTTCGTCGTCCGCGATGACCGACAGTTTTTTAGGATTTCGGTTGACTCAATGCGAAATTCATCATAATTTCTGTGCTGCTAGATGGGCTCCCAAGACCGACGAAAGTGATCATGTGGGCATCCCCCTCCCAGAGAGTCCGATGGCGAGCATTCCCCAATCAGCGTCTGGAAATCAAGGGAACCTGCCAACGCGCTCCGCCCAGTTGTCAGAATTTAGAAGCGAACTCCTGAAACGTTTGGTCGAAGTTGGCGAGGCGAGTTACAAGGAGAGCACTCGGATCGCTGCCGTTTTGGACGACAAGGCTCAAAAGACCAGCACCATCGCTGGGGTGTTCCTCGCCGCTGGTTTCGCAGCACTAAAGCCTGAAACCCTGACCGCGCTCAGCAGCCGTCTACTCCTGACGCTTCTGATCGTTATAGTCGTCCTTCTTATGGGCAGTGTTGGTACGTCTCTGGTCGCCATGTGGGTCAGGCGGAATGCGGAGCCCTTGTCCATCGCGGATGTCTCAGCCATAGCGGTGGACGTGCTTGCCTTACACGAAGACGAACTCTCGATTGAGCGTCAAGCCAACGTTTATCTTGACCAAGCACGGGTCTGGAGCGAATGCGTGTTGGCGCAGGATCGTCTCAACGCTCGAAAGGCAACATTTCTGAAGTCCGCACAGACCACTCTAGCCGCTGCGATGTTCGCGGTTGGAATATTTCTGGCGGTTCTCCTGAATTCGGTTCGTAAGTGAAAGGTTGGGTAACACGGTGAGCAACACATGCATAAAACAACTGGATGGGGGAAGAATATGCGGCGTCGATGTGGCGCCGGGTTCGAATTACTGCAAGGATCACGATCCAGCATTGAAGCATCGGGCTGGTGGAGGCGGTGGTGGAGGGCGATTTCTCGACTCCGATCTCAATGAACTCGGAAAACGATACTATCGCGATCCAAAATTGGATAAGCCCGACTTTAACGACTTCTGATTTCTGGACGGAGGGGGTCGGCTTCCATCGAACACGGCGGGATGGAGGTGGGGCTAGATTTGTCCCAATATCCATCCCTCGATTGCCGCGATTTGACGTTCGTCGGGTTCCAGCGGCGGATTGAAAAAATGCGAGGCTCGGGTCACGCTGTTTCTGTGTAACTCCGAAGTCCAATCTGCGCCCGTCCGATAGGACGACGCAGTACGGCTGGTGCGGAACCTTCTAAAGTCGGGGCTCGTTTGCTGACGACGACTTCGGATTCGTCTCGCGTGATTGTATGAGTTGCCTCGCACTCTGGGCAGAGCCAATAGCAGTAGTCTGACAACTTCCTATCTCCCCATGTCGCTGGGCTCTCAAAACGAGTCGGCGGAAGCGCGAACAGTCGTCCCTTACTAAGCTCTCGAAACTCCCGATTGCATGATGGGTTCGCGCACTGGGCTACCATGGGAAAACTTCGTGCGGGGTCGCATCACTTACATGACAATGTCGATTATCACCTGAGTGCCAGTCGTATACACACGATACGATATGATTGCGGGTCATATTGCAAGGGAAGAATTCGGTGCCGCTACTGTGACCACCAAGTGCCGCCGGTCGACGTTCCTCGGGCTCCAGCGGCGGACTGAGAAACTGCGCAAGCGACCCGCTGGCGTCAGCCCTTTGTTACCACGCTGTCGCTGCCCCGGTTCCAGTCGCCGCCACCGTCGATCTTGCTTCCCGCGTTCACTCCAATTGACGGTGCCACGAGTCACCTCAACTCTTCCTGACAGCACATTACTGCAGGTCAACCAGTGCCGTCTCCCCAGAACTGGACCTGCCTGAGACTCTAAGCACGTATTTTCGATCTGGCGGAACGTCGAACACCACAACGCCAATACTGAGGCAAGATAGGAGCACGAATTCCAGAAATCGACCACCCTTTACAGACCATCGTCGCCGGGGGTGTCTCCCCGGTTTTGGGGATGCCAGAGAGGGTCTAGTCAGGCTCGTCCCGTTCGTTTTGATGGTGATACGGTGATGATGACCGTCGCAAATCGCTGAGATGCTGGGCACAAATTGGATTGGGTGCTGGATTGCACTCCAATATGGCATACCGGATACTCGGTAAATCGCCAAAGACGCAATAATTAGGTCTGCGGAAGCGGCGAAGGAGTAATGACATGATGTGCATGGAATGCAGCCGTGACTTTGCCCAGCAAACTTCAACTGCCCGTAACACCCTTACTTATTGCAGCGAAAGATGCGAATTCATGCATACGTTTCCAATTGAAAGTGAGAATTCACACACTGCATGTATTGTGGAAGCTTTTAGAAACAGGGTTTGCGACCTGCTTGAAGCGCACGACTAACGACGGTCAGGCAATCGTCGCATTCTGAAGAATTGGCCAGACATTCCCGCCCATCCATGGTGAAAGGCAGCGTCCTAAGTCGATGTTTACTCGTGCGGCTGACGGGTATTGGCTTCTCGTCCACAATAACTGTGTTGCTGCTCATCATTTGCTTGGCGATTGATTCCAACAGTGCGGTATCCATCATGCTCCCTCAATATTTCTGGCGGCACAGCGAAGTTCGTGCCCTGTTGGATCGCGGAGTCGCGCGACGGCGCTGCATTTTGATCCGAGATTGTTCAAAATTGCACAGCCTTTACACCCAGGCACGACCACAATAACTGAATGCTATCTGGCAATCTGGTTGAAACCGAAGCCCTGACAGTGCGGTGTCCAACCTGTGGTGCTGCTCCCCATAAACGGTGCGAACGTGCGATTGGTGGCGTCCGTCCCCAATCTCACTTGGAGCGTAGGCTAATCGCGTCGGACAAGGTCGTAAAGATCAGGCATGCGGGGCTGGAGACATCGCACCCTTAGTTTGAAGTCAGGCCGCAACTTCGGCGATTGGTCGCTTTCTTGCCTTCGCGCCGTGCCCAATCTCATAGATCGTCGCCTCGTCATCGAATCGCAACCGCCACAAGTTTGTTGATCTCGGAGTTCCGAACATCGAGGGCATGCGCTGTAAGTCTTCGCCTTCTCTCCGAAATCTGACAAAGTGCCAAAACGTGGGGCGTTGCTCGTTGGCTTTGGCAATTGTCACTGACAAGCGAGAACAGTTAGTGAGAACATGAATGCAGGTGTACGGACGCAAGTCTGTGCATCGAGCACCTCTCCAGAGTCGGCCTCCCATTTCTCAACCTTGCATTGCGTCGTCACCGGTGCAGGAGGTCTACCATGCGAAATAAAACTGTGGATGTCCCAACGGCGGAGCCCGAGGAAGGCTCGCTCGAGTTGACCGAGGAGTTAATTCGAGTACGTGCGTATCGGTTTTACGAGGAGCGGGGCTGCGAAGACAGTCACAACCTCGAAGATTGGCTTCGAGCAGAAGCCGAAATCGTTGGAAAGAAAACCGCTGCTGCTGCTGAAGCAAAGAATACGGAAGGCGGGAGCAGGGCGGCGGTAGCGTAAAGGCACCTGTTACTGAAATCTCTACGGGAGGCGACCATGCCCGTTTACGATTTCGTTTGCAAGGGCAGCCAGAACTCATTTGAGCTAGTTCTCACCCTCGGTGAACACGACAAGAGCGACATCCGTTGCCCGAAGTGCGATAGCAAAAACGTTGAACAAGCTGCCGTCGCGTTTTCTGTGGTGACATCAAAAAAAAGTTTGGGGACTGGAAGACAGGTCGAGCCTGATTCTCATGAGCTTGCGACAACGAGTGTTTGCGCCAAACTCGTGCGGCAGGTCACGGTTTTAGGGAATCCCTTACCGCAGCGACAATCGTTTTCCCTGACGGCAGCACACCGAAAACTGCCACCGCGCCACCGTCAATGATTGTTTCGCCGTCCACGAGAATCTTGAATTCCCCGTAGTGACCGTGAACCATATCTACGTCGGCGTTTAACTCACGACGAAGACGAGCCGCCACACGGACGGCGTGGAGTCCCGATATTCAATATGCACAATATCGAATTGCGATCCGTGCCATGTTCGTACCTGAATGAATCAAATTGGGATGTTTCCAGTGAACTCACACGATACACTCATCCCGCTGTTCCTGTTCGCCATATCTTCAGGAGCGCAAGACTGGCTGTCGATTTTGAACCTGTGACTTGCGCCCCGTGCCCCCGTGAATGTCGACAAGACAGAACCCGTGAGACCCGTTTATTAAAACGATGGGGTGGCCTTCACGGGCTTGCTTGGGGCAGTAATTCGGGGGAAGCTTAGTGTTCTGAGTCCTTGCATGTCAAAGGAATTTTGTCTGGCATTTTGTCTGGCATCGGACAGAAAATCGTTGCGGCCACAATGGGGATTGGACGATAATTCGCAGTCGAGTATCCCCATTGAAAAAGAGCCCATCCAACAGCAAACCTGCCGACCAAAAAGCTGCGAATGCGGAAGGCAAGATCATACGGGCGGTTGAACGTATAGTGCGAGATGACGCCTTTGTGCATTGCTATCTTGCGGGTGGGCATATGCTCACGCTGCACAAAGGTGAAGTGTCGTCTCCTTCCTCGATGGAATGCCGGGCGAGTGAAGCGGAACGCAACGGGAGTTAGCCAAAGACGGCGATCCGCAGGACGAATATCCCCCTCTGTTGCACGGCGATCCGCACCGCTGTTACTAAAATCTGTGACGCTCGTCATGGCCTTCCCGTTTTGGGCTGCGGAGTGCAAGCCGTTGTATCCCCTTGCCCAGTCATCCCTGTCTCGGTCGAACTTTCTTGCCAAGCAGCCTGTACCACGAGTACGCAGCATTGAAAGAGAAGGCGTACATGGGACGTTCGACCTCTTGTGGCCTTTTCCGCATCGGACTACGTTCGAGAGTTCGAAGGAAGAGTGGGTATGGATGAGTCAGACGAAAACTCGGCATCGGGTATTAAAGCAGAAGATAAACGCCGTACCATCCGCTATTCGATCACTGGCGCAGTGAGGTTTGAATGGAAAGCAGTGGATGGCCAGCGGTATGAAGGCATCGGAATCACACGCGATATTGGAAAAGGCGGAGTCTTCATCGAGAGCGACTCAATCCCGTCAGTCGGCTCACCGCTCAAACTGACCGTGACACTACCCTCCGAATGGACACCCAACGTGACGCTTCAGCTTAGTGGCTCTGGTACTGTCTGCCATGTACGACAAGGGCATAGACAGCCAAGTGGCTTCGGAGCTTCGGCGGTCTTCCATGTGGAGGTGCCGAAGCCAACGGGAAATACGAAGGTCGGAGAACGATAAGATTCGATGAATAGCAGCGTGGCTCGTGCATATGGAATGAGTGAAGACTCCCTACCGATGTGACGCTCAAATAGCCACAGGAAGCGCGTGGCCTACCTCAACCCAGTTAATACGGCACCGATGACCGAAGCCCACAAGACCGCCATACGCTCCCTCGAAAAAGCTTTCGCGCTCCTGCGTTCTGTTCAGACGCTGGAGGCACAGACAACGACGGTGTCGAGCACCTGCTGGAGATGGCACTGGAGGCATTGCGAGCCAACAAATAGGGCAATCGACGGTGCACTGAGGACAAGACCCGCTGCGGACAGGTTGCGCCAGTCGACGGACGCCCAGCGACTTCCTCTGCCTCCTCTCATGTCGTGAGTGGCTGCCCCCCTCACCTTCTCATGGCCAGTCGTCTCATCCAACCCCACACTATCCTCTCTAAGCAGCGTGTACCGCCGCACCAATCCATGACAGAGAAGACATGTGGTGGGTTATTCGTTCTCTTGTGCCAATTTCCGCGTCGGCATACCGTAGGACGGCAAAGTAACCATGAGCACGACATGAAGAATGCACCTGCATACCCGACAGCAAGTACCCACACGAAAGACCGAGCGCTATCTGATTAGCGGCACGGTGCGGTTTCAATGGCTGGCAGCGAATGGGGAATGGGAGGATGCTGTCGGAATTTCAAGTGATATCGGAAAAGCTGGAGTCTTCGTCGAGAGTGAGTCCATGCCGTCAGTTGATTTGGGTCGCAAACTAATCGCTGTGCAACCCAATGGATGGTGGAAAGCGCGGATAGCATGAGACCATTGCTTAGATTAATGGTCGTCGTAACCGGGATAGCGTTGCTGGGCTTTGCGGTCCATGACGTAGCCAGTCTTGGAACGCGAATCTCCAGCACTGTGTCACATGCTCCACAGCAGTTCTGGGATGCTCTTGGGAACGCAGCTACATGGGGTATTAGCTACAAAGTTGGAGCAACTGTCGCATTCATAGTCTGCTTTGCTGTCCTATACGTTGGAAGGGTTCCGCCGATACGCAGCAAATGAGCCTATCAGTGCCGCCGCCCCACATTCGAATCGAGGGTGTTCCGTTGGAGTACACTGCATGCCCCTCCTCCCGTCAATATTTCTGCCCTAACGCCCTCGTCGTGAACTCGACCAGCGGTGACATTCTCCGACAGGCAGCGGCGAAATCGCGCAGGAACTTTTGACCGCATACCTCCTCTTCGCTGAACGCAATCGAGGTTACAAAGTCCTTCATCTTCAGGTCGTCGATGAAAAGATGTTCGCAATCGAATCCGCGAGGCGGTCTCGCCAGACTGTCGCCTTCCAACTCCAGTTTCTTGCGGATCGCTGCCCATCGCTCGGGTTCGCGCACGATGGCCGTCCGTACTCGGGTCAAGGCGGGATTATCTGGGTGCCAGATTCCTGCAGCGGCAAAGCAATTCTCGGGTTCGAAGTGCAGGTAAAACACGGGCGCGTGGGCATCCTTGCCGCTGGCGTGATGAAAATGAATGCCGACATGCGTTTTGAAGGGACGCTTGTCTGCGGCGAACCGAATGTCGCGATAAATGCGAAACAGAGACCCACGTGTAGGCCGAGCGTCGGCGAGAAAAAAGGGGCTCAACTTGTGGAGGTGCGGGGCGAAACTGTTGATGAACAGCAGAGCGGGGTCGACCACCAACTCGTGATATCGCGCCTTGTTCTTGGCAAACCATTCGCGGTTGTTGTGGCGCTTCAGTTGACGCAGGAACTCGAACAGGTCTGGGCTGAATATGGCGGTATCAGGCATTGGGGTCTCCACTGTGATGCTCAATTCTTCGGCAACGAACCCCGCGACTGCAACTCCCGCCAAACCAGAACGGCCAATTGACCTTCGCAGCGTGACCCCCATCACCGACATGGACTCGCAATTGCTGTGATACTTTGCGTTGCACCTCTAGATGTGTCTCCTTTGCACAGGGATTGTCGCAGACAAGAAGAGACCTGCCCGCAGCAATCCTTGTGCTTTCCGTCGAACTCAAGCCCACTACGGACATGGACTTGCAACTGCGATGGCTCGTGATCAATCGTCTCAGCATCACCAATCTGTGTCGTCCCTCTATTGAATTGCTGGTGCTACCGCCCAAAGCAGAATCGGCAGCGAAGCGGATCGACAAGGGTTTTATCCTGAAAATACTCGGGGAAACTTATGAGTGTCTGTTTCTCAACCGTGAAATTGCTTTGGGGAGTGGTTCTAAACCTCGTCTTTGGGCTGTCTGCGTGGCTCTGCATATTTCGGACAGACATGTTGGTCAAGTGGCAGCGGAAGGGTTATGAAAACTACTCGTTTGTCCGAGCATACCCGTTCTCAGGGATGGTCTTAAAGCCTTGGTACCCAACATATATTCGTATTTGGGGAGTTGTAATCATACTGTTTACCGTCGCCATCGACTACCTCGTATTGACGCAGCCGCCGCGCTAGTGGTGGGCTGAGGCCGCTTCACGGTTTCATGCGCCCCCTTACCGCCGCGACGATCCTCCTCCTGACGGCAGCACACCGAGAAATGCCGTAGCACCACCGTCGATGATTGTGTCGCCGTCCACGAGAATCTTGAATTCCCCGTACAGGCTGCGAACCAAGAGTAGAATCCGAGTCAGGGGTGAAATATCGTGGACGATCAGCAGTACACAAATCCATTCGCAGACGTACACAGGAAAGCCATGGCTTTCAGGGATCGCGCTCGCGAAGCGAACATGAATAATGCTGAGCTTCGCGAAAGCAGATTGGTGCAGGAATTCAAGGGAATCATTGACAGAGAACCTGACTAGCAAGTTAGAGTGGGTCACACCCCCAGCAGGAATATCCCCCCATCTTTTGCACAGAAAAGCGCACCGCTGTTCATAAAATCGGTGACGCACGTCACGGCTGTTCCCCTTTTGGGCGGTTCGACGAATCCTGCGGTGTGCCAGTCGCTTCTATTTTGCTCGACCAACACCACTAGTTGACCCCTTACCGCGTGATGTTCGTCACAGACATCGGCTCGCGATTGCGCTAGCCTGTGTATGGTATTCAGCCTCCTCTGCACAGGGATTGTAGAGGACAACTACAAATATAGAGCAAGTCCTCCCCCCCTCGACAATCCCTGTGCTTTCCGTCGAACTCAAACTCAATTACTGCCGTTTTGCAGTATCATTGTGCAGTAACTAGCTCAGCGTTACTCTACGACAAATCAGCTTTTGGACAACGACCGCCTCAGCCTTGCCTACGCTTAGAGCCGAGTGCATCGCTCGGTGATTCCGTTAGACCAGATCGCAACAGCGAGGCAGGGATATCCCCCTCCTTTTGCACAGCAATTCGCACCGCTGTTGATAAAACCTGTGACGCCCGTCACGGTTCTACCGTTACGGGCGAGGAGTCTGCGACGTGCCAGCCGCAATCGCTACCTTCTCATGGCCACTGTTCTCATTCACTCAACTCACGAATTTCCCTATCGACGTGTACCGCAGTACCAAGCAATGAGAGAGAAGGCGTGCGGTAGGCTGTTCTCTCTCTTGCGATCGTTCCCGAAGCGGTCTACTTTTGAGCTTCAAGAGAAGCATGAGGACGACATGGGAATGCCTCGTCAATATCCGCCCGGGAACGCCTACCCAGACGACAGGCGAAAGAGTACTCGGCACCTGATCACTGGCAGGGTTTGGTTTCAATGGCAGACAGCGGATGGAAACTGGTACGGCGGTGTCGGAACCACACGCGATATCGGAAAAGCTGGGGTTTTCGTTGAGAGTGAGTCCATACCACCAGTCGCTTCTCCTCTCAAACTGATCGTTGTGCTGCCCACCGGATGGGACTCCGATACTCCCCTTTGCCTTAGTGGTTCTGGGGATGTTAGCCACGTGCAGCAGAAACCGAGCCAGACAAATGGGTTCGGAGCCTCGGCAGTCTTCCATACGGAGGTGCCGATGACCACGGGATACACGAAGGGTGGAGAAAGGCAATGACGCTGCCGGGATGCTGCACGGCATTGAGAGGCGACTTATGACGAGACTGAGAAACCGCTGCGAAGAGAGCCGCTTCGATATTAGCTGGGTTCTCATTCTCGCCGCCCTCTTCGTGCTCGCGAAGCAGACCTGCGGGATTCCAACTTCATGGTGGTGGATACTCACCAACATTCCGCTGGGTATGTTTCTGCAAAACCTCAGAGCCGATCGATAGGTCGCAAGACGGATGTCCCGCCTTTTTTCATTCCGCCTCGCACTGCTGTCAATAAATCGGTGATGCTCGTCACGGCTTTTCCCTTTTGGGCAAGCAATCGGCGGCGTGCTAGCCACCCCGACTTTCCGAAGGCGATGCCCGTAATTTGCTCATCTCACCCCTCAAGATCGGAAAGCAACGTGCTGCGAATCCACTCGGAAATGCTCTTGCCGCTGCCCTCCGCTTTCCTGCTCAATCCTTCGAACTCAGCCTTGGCGAAACGTATAGTCACAATCTTGCCTTCGGCCTCGCCCTTCGGGAGCTTCGGTTTGCCGACTATCTTAGGCTTTTTCTGCTGATTCGCCGCTCTTG
>Ga0208714_1000539_pt1 | contig 10748 bp, 7 predicted proteins | sample NGESurshal072012_3_FD_184461 | JGI IMG/M metagenome (GOLD analysis project Ga0208714, IMG submission 184461) | Arctic peat soil microbial communities from Barrow, Alaska - NGEE Surface sample 415-1 shallow-072012 (SPAdes) | ecosystem: Environmental > Terrestrial > Soil > Wetlands > Peat ... | reverse complement strand
GATCAGGTCGCTCCCGCGGCGGAGGTCCTTGAAGCCATGCGTTCCCGCGGGAAGGTCGGCGACCCGCAACCGAGCGCCGCCGGGCAGCTCGTACCGATGCCGGCCGACACGGCGACCGAGGTTGGCGAAGACCGGAGCGCCGTCGTCGACATACGAGCACAGCTCCATCCCTCCGCCGCCCAGAACGAGTGACCAGCCCCGGAGGGCGCCGGCGACTTCGCCGACCAGGACCCCGTGCGCGCTGCCGCCGCGATGGCCTCGACACCAGCGGCGAGGTCGGGTGACTCGGCGGGCGTGAGGCGGCAAAGGCGATCGAGCGGTTCGAGCTCCAGCTGGAGGGCGATCTGCGACCACCAGGAGTGGTCCTCGGCAACGAGATGCGCCTCAAGGTGGAGCCCACACGCCGCGGCGAGGCCTCGACACTCACCTGTCCATCGCCTCGCTCCCATCGGGCGACTGTGGCCTGCCGGCAGCCAAGCCGCTGTGCAACGCTCGCGCTGCGTCAAACCCGCGCGGCGAAGAGCCATCAGGATGTACAGAGACCCGCGCATACCAAACCGGGATCACCGCTACGGACGAAGCTACGGACAAGACTATGGACTTCGAGTCCGTAGCTGAGGCGCCGAAAAGCCCCGCCGCTCAAGCTGATTCCACTGACGTACGTGCCCGACTACCCGCCCCCCACGTAGAACAGAAGGGTGGGTGCGGGTAGTCGGGCACGTAGATCTTGTTCGAGCCGGGCGGCGGAGAAGGCGGGGCAGAGTGAGCGGGGCCCGAGTTGGCCGGGGGCAGGTCTGGCCCAAACAGAGGAAGGTATCCAGCGACAGTGACATCCTGTGCGGCTCGAGATCCAGAAGCGTGTTCTCGAGAGCGGAGCGGTTCGTTGGAAGGTCAGGTGGAGGCAGGGCGACCGGTATCGATCGCAGACCTTCGACCGCAAGGGCGACGCTGTGACCTTCGCGGCCGAGATCGGGCGGCGGCAGCAGCTCGGGACCTTGGTTCCATGGACAGCGGCCGCGTCACCATGGCCGAGTACGTGATGAAGACCTGGGCGCCGGCGTACGGCTCCAACCTGGCGAGGAAGACGCAGCTCCACTACGAGCAGCTGCTCGTCAAGCACGTGCTGCCTGAGCTCGGCCCGCTCGAGTTACGCGCGATCAGGCCTGAGACGATTGCCCGCTGGCAGGCAGACCGACTCGCCGCCGGCCACGGCCGAGTCGCGATCCGGCACGCATTCGACCTGCTCGGCTCGATCCTCCAGCGAGCCTTCGAGGGCGGGCAGATCCAGACCAACCCTGCACGCGCGGTCCGCAAGGCGCCGCGGCCACGGCGCGCCGAGGTCAGACCGCTGCCGCCGTTGACCATCGAGCGGATGCGCGCCGCCAGCACCCCGCGCGACGCGACGCTGATCAGCGTCCTCGCCTACGCTGGTCTCAGGCCGGGTGAAGCGCTGGCGCTGCAATGGCGCGACATACGCGAGCAGACGATCCTTGTTGAGCGAGCCGTGTCGCTCGGCGAGGAGAAGGACACGAAGACCGCAGCGCATCGCACCGTTCGGCTCCTGCCGCCGCTTGCCGCCGACCTCCGTGAGTGGCGTCTGCGAAGCGGCCGGCCGGCGGACAAGGCACTCTTCTTTCCGTCGGCGACTGGGACCGTCTGGAGCCAACCGGCGTACCAGTCCTGGCGGCGCCGCGCCTTCAAGCGCTCACTCGACGGCGCCGGCGTCGAGCACGCGCGCCCATACGACCTCCGCCATTCGTATGCCGCTGCTCTTTCACGAGGGTCGGTCTGTGATCTACGTCGCCCGGCAGCTCGGCCACGACGCACGCCTCACGCTCAGCACGTATGGCCACGTGATGGACGAGTTCGAGGATGCGTCACAGCTCGATGCGACCACCGCTATCGCCGACGCTCGCGCCGCCCTGGCGAATGAGGAGCCGAAGCTCCGACGGCAGTAGACAAGCGACGCGCGCGCTATCATATTGCAAGCATGCCGAACCTTCTCGTCAGAGACATTCCGGAAGATATCCACGCCAGGCTCCAGCGCCGGGCTGAGCGCAGCGGGCAGTCGCTGCAGCAGTTCCTCGCCGGGGAGCTGCGCCGCATCGCGGAGCGACCGAGCGTCGACGAGGTGCTCGACCGGATCGACCGGCGACGGGGCGGCAAAGTCGGCCTCGCCCAGGCGGCCGAGGACCTGCACGACGAACGCCGTTGATCGTCGTCGACGCCTCCGTCCTCGCCAACGCGATCGGTGACGACGGCGCCGACGGCCGCTTGGCTCGCAGCGAACTGCGCGCAGAAGCCGGCGCGCTGGCGGCACCCGACCTCGTGGACGTCGAGACGGTCGCCGTACTCCGGAAGCGCTGGCTCGCAAAGACGATCACCGACCGCCGCTTCGCGACGGCCATCAAGGACCTCCAGGCGCTCGACCTCGACCGCTACCCGACGCTCCCTCTGATGACGCGCGTGTATGGGCTCCGCGCGAACCTCACCGCGTACGACGCCACCTATGTGGCGCTGGCCGAGGGCCTCGGCTGCGAGCTGCTCACCGGCGACGCCCGCCTCGCGAGCGCCCCAGGACCTCGCTGCCCGATCCGGCTCCTGCGGTGACCGACAGCTCCCTCCCCGCCGCCCATCAGCGGGATCCGAGGGTGCATTTGGGGTGCATCAGTTTGTCTCCTCGCGTCCTCCGGCGTCCTCTCGTGACCATGCAAACATTGAAATATGCAGGCGTTTTGCGGACACGACGGGACACGACGGGACAAAGAGATCTGGATCGCACCCAGGAGGTCGCCGGTTCGAGCCCCGGCTAGCTCCATTACGAGAGGTGGCTGCAATGCAGCCCTCGCGGCAGCAGGCGTCGGCACCTGGCGCAGGGACGCGCCTCAGCTGCCACCGTCCGCTCCCCACCGCTGGCGCCGGAGCCTCGGCTGCCTCGAGGTCGGCGCGTTCCGGGTCTTTCCGCCGACGATGCGCTTGAGGCCGGACCTGTTTGGCGCCGTCGGGCGTTCGGGCGTCCAGGCCGCCGATCGAGCTCACCGGCTTCTGAGGGGTGCGTGGAAGAATGGCGACATGCCGGAGACCGAGAGCGGTGCGCTGGAGCGGGGCAGGGAGGCATTCGAGCGGCGGGCATGGGGGCGTGCGTTCGACGAGCTGCGCTCCTCCGATGCAAACAAGTCGCTCCGTCCTGAGGACCTGGAGCGCTTAGGCGAGGCTGCGCGCTGGTCGCGCCATTTCGACGAGATGCTTGACACGTTCGAGCGCGCCGCGGCCGCCTATGAGAGCGCCGGGGACCGTAGATCCGCGGCGCGGGTGGCGGTCAAGCTGACGATTGAGCACCACGCCCGGCACGGTGACGCGCTCGCCGCCGGCTGGGTCGCGCGCGCGGGGCGGTTACTCGAGGGCGAGCCGGCATGTCGCGAGCGTGGCCTGGTCTTGATGTGCATGGCGCAGGGCATGTTCTTGGGGGGCAACGGACCGGCGGCGCTGCAAATCAGTCAGGAGATGGTCGAGCTTGGCCGCGGACTCGAGGACCGTGACATCGAGGCTTTGGGCCGCCTGGCCCTGGGCCATGCGCGCCTGCTCGGCGGGGAAGTGAAAGAGGGCACGGCCCTGATCGACGAGGCGATGGCCACCGCGCTGGGTGGAGAACTCGAACTCTGGACGACCGGACAGATCTTTTGCTCGACGATCTTCGCATGCCGGAATCGGGGCGACTTGGGCCGGGCCGGCGAGTGGAGCGTCGCGTCGCTGCGCTGGTGCGAGCGGCAGTCGCTGAGCGGGTTCCCGGGGCTGTGCCGGTTCCACCGGGCCGAGGTGATGCGCTTCCGCGGCGAACTCAATCGCGCTGAACGCGACGCGAGCGAGGCGGTCGACGAGCTGCTGTTGGCGGCGCCCCGCTGGGCCGCCTGGGGGCTGCACGAGCTCGGCGAGATCCGCCGCCGACGCGGTGACCTGAACGGCGCGGTCGAGTCGTTTCGGCACTCCGCCGAGCTGGGTTTTGACCCCCAGCCCGGCCTTGCGCTCCTGCGCCTGGACGAGGGGAAGCCGACCGTCGCCCGGCGGGCGATATTGGAGGCTCTGGCAGACGAAAACGGATTGGCGCGCGAGGGCCGCTGGCTGGTCCTACCGGCAGCGGTCGAGGTCGCCATCGCCGCAGGTGACGCCGACCTCGCGCGTTCCGGGCTCGCGGAGCTGCAGGCGCTCGCGGAGTCGCTTGATACGACTGCAGTGCGCGCTGCGGCGATGGTGGCAAGCGGACGAGTCGCGCTATTGGAGTCTCGGACCGACGACGCGGTCCGAGACCTTCGACGGGGGGTGCGCATGTGGTCCGAGATCGACGTCCCGTACGAGGCGGCGCAGGCGCGCGAGCTCTTGGCCGGCGCTTACGGCTATTTGGGAGACCCGGATTCCGCTGAGCTTGAGCTTACGGCCGCGAAGACAACCTTCGAGCGCATCGGGGCCGAGGGCGGCGTGCGCCGCCTCAAGTCGCGTATCTCCAGATCCAGCGCTGCCCAGCACACGGCCGTCAGGACGTTCATGTTCACCGACATCGTCGACTCGACGCGCCTCGTCGAGACGCTCGGTGACGAGCAATGGGAGTCGCTCCTGGCTTGGCACGACCGTACGCTGAGGGGGTGCTTCGAGGCCCATGCCGGTGAGGAGGTCAAGAACGAGGGCGACGGCTTCTTCGTCGCCTTTGCTGAGCCCGGGAGCGCCCTCGATTGCGCTTGCGCGATCCAGCGCACGCTGCGCGATCACCGGCGCGATCATGGGTTCGCACCACGCGTTCGCATCGGTATCCATGCCACCGAAGCGACCGACCGTGGCGGCGACTACGGCGGCCGCGGAGTGCATGAGACCGCGCGGATCGCGGCAGCGGCCAGCGCAGGCGAAATCATCGCTAGCCGCGACACCCTCGAGGCGGCAGGGAACGCCTCCCGTGTCCTCAACGAGCGATCACTCGACTTGAAGGGATTCGGCGAACCAGTCACGGTGGCCACCGTCGACTGGTCGGACGGCTAGCTGGATCCGGGCTTGGAGAGCGATGTGCACAGCATCGCGCGCGCACCTGCAGTCCGCGCTGGGCAGGACGCTCCGCGGCTCAGCCTGCCGGGCGCCGCATGCTCGTCACCGGCGGGCACGCTCCGGCTTGCGAGACGCTGGTCACGACGAATCCATGGCGCGCATAGAACGGCACAGTCCGCGGGTTCGGCGTTTCCAGGAACGCCGGCAGGTGATCCGCGTCCACTCGGGCCAGACACTGCTTTAGTAGCTCCGCTCCGAGGCCAGCTCCCTGCCGAGCAATGTCGACACCCAGCCAGGGCAGGTACCAGTGCAGGTCCTTGGGATGAGCGGCATCCATCTGCGCCAGCACCGAGAACGTATCGGCCTGCTGCTCGGTGGGGACGGACTCGCTCAGGACCGCCACGATCGCATCTGCGTCTGCCTCAGCCCCGGGCGGCATCCAGATCGCCACCGCCGCAAAGTCCCCGAGGCTGAACACTGTTTCGCTCTCAAAGCCGCCGCTGCCGAACGCTGCCACGAACCGTGCGAATTGCGTCAGGTACTGCAGCGGCTCCGCGAAGAGCCATCGCTCAACCGGATCGGCAATGAACGCCGATACCAGAGTTGCGACGACTTTGGCCTCGTCGCTCTTGTCCACCGATGCGATCGTCGCTGGGTACACGCAGAGAATCCTATGGCCGGACTCAGTGCCCGAACCTGCTCTTCGCCGGAGGTCGCCGGAGGTCGCCGGTTCGAGCCCGGCGAGCTCCATTCCTCGCGCCCGGCGACGGGGCGCTAGGCCGCAGGGGGAACTTCGGGCTAGGTCTTGCGCCGGGCGCTCGCCTTGACCGCCGCGCCGCGCGAGCCGTCGGCGGCCACGCCGGTGACGGTCACGGTGACGGCGTCCTTGAACCCGAGCGCCGGCACCGAGCCGCGCCGGATCGTCGGGGAGACGAGCCGCTGAAGGTGCCGGCCGTCGCTCGTGACGATCTGGATGAGGGTGTGGGCCGTGCCGCTCGGAGGCGTGAATGTGAACGTGAACGACGTGCGCGCGGCTCGCAGGCGCAGGTTCTTTGCGCGTGTCGGCTTCGGGGGCTTCGTGACCGTGAACGATGCCAGTGCCACGGTCCTGACCGGGAGGCCGCCGTCGGCGATCTGGGCGACGAGCTGCCGCCGGCCGGCCGGTCCGAAGGCCGGCGTGAACCCGATCGTGCCGCGCCCGTTCCGGGCCCGGCCGATCACGTGCAGCAGGCCCTTGGTCTGCTCGGCGAAGCGGACGGTCACGTTGGCGGGCAGTGTCGCCCGGTAGCGCACCGTGCGCACTACGCCGGTCCCCGTGATCGTGGCCTTCAACGTCGGCGGCGGCTCGCCGATCGAGTATTCGATGCGGGCGATCGGGAACTGTGCCCCGGAGACGGTGCTCACGCTCCAGCGGCCGGGACGCGGGTGGCTGATCCCGACGTCGGTGGCGGTCGAGCCGGGGTTCTGGATCTGCATTGCGCTCATCCCGGCCTGGGTCTTGCCGTCCAGAGGGAGCTCCTGGCCGCCGGGCGCGGTCAACACGACGTCCGGTGACCCGCCGGAGCCGTGCACGATCACGCTGGCGCTGGGCACGCCCGCCGGGACCGTGAAGCCGAACCCGGCTGCGCTGTGCGCCCGGGCGCGGTCGGCGGCGCCCTGGGGGATCCCGGCCGTGAACCGGCCCGTCATGTTCTGGCCGTAGAAGATGTTCGGCCCGGAGTCGCCCCACTGATAGGCGACGGTGCCGAAGAACAGGCCCCCGGGCGGCGGCGCCGGCACGTAGACACCGGGGAAGCCGACGTAGGCACCGAACCCCTTGTTGTTGACCGCGAAGGCGAACGAGCCGGGGAGTGGCACGTCGGAGAACGGGTTGGGCATCACGAGGAACGCCTTCGAGCTGATCTGAGCCCCGAACACGTTGTTGCGGGGGTCGATGATCGCGGCCATGTGGCCCGTGAAGCGCAGGATCCCCAGGCGATAGCTGGCCGCGCCGGTCAACGTCACCTGGTCGGGGACCTTGTAGGTGAGGACCGCGTTGGCGAGCGCGACGTTGTACAGGAAGCCGGTCGCCTTGGCGGTGATCGTCACCGGGTCTCCGAACGCGGCGTCGGGCTCTCCCTCCAGGTGGAACACGAAGTCCTCGGGGCCACCGGCGCCCGGTGCCGCCAGCGGGGTGACGCCCAGGCCGATCGTGCCGGACAGGGTCGCCGGGTGCAGGTTGAAGCCGAGCCCGCCGTGGGAGAGGTACAGCTGGGGTGGCGGGTCTGACTCGTCCAGCGGGATGCCCGGGTAGCCGAGCCCCACGTCCAGCGAGCCACCGGCGAAGGCTCCGTCCTTGAACTTCACCGAGACGGTGCTGCTCAGCGCGGAGCGACCGGCGGGGATGTCGAGCGTGGCCTTGCCGTCCCAGATGTTGCTCGAGCTCGTGTAGCTGACGTCGACGTTCTTGAGCTCGAGCGCGCCGAGGTCGGCGTCGCCGATGGTGAACTCGAGCGAGCTCAGCTGGAGGCCGGCGGAGAGGCTGGCATGCAGCGTCGCCTGACCCGTGACGCCCCCGAAGTAACCAGGCAGCTTCAGGGAGATCGGGATGTCCACGCCGCCCTTGGTCAGCTTGATGTCGACGTCGCCGTCGACGGGGAAGCCCTCGATCAGCGGCTCGGCGCTGCCCTCGTGCAGGTCGAACAGGTCAGCGCCGGCGATCGCCGACGGGATCTGGGCGTGGAGCTCGTCGTGCCACAGCGTGATGTCGGCCACCCCTGAGGCGCTCAGCACCACCCTGACCTTGCCGGTGGTGTCGATCGTGTGCCGCCTCGGGTCGATGCCGATCCGCGCCCCCGGGTCGGGGATGATGCGCAGGCCGTTGATGTCGACCTCGCCCAGTGAGACGTCGAGGTTGGGGTTGTTGGGGGCGTGCGCAAAGCAGCTCGCTGCGCCCGGGATCACCGCGTCGAGCACGCCGAACTTGGCTTCGGCGCAGGTGGAGGTGGCCAGCTGGTCGCCGGCGGCCGAGCCGATCCCGCCGCCGGGCAGGGGGCCGAGCCCCGGCTTGCCGGTGGCCTTCTGGGTGCCGAACGCCGCCGCGATGATCTGACCGACACCCTCCGCGCCGGACGGGTTCTCGACGAAGGAGACGAAGCCCCCGCCGTCGGCGGTGGCGGCGGCGTGCAGACGCTCGATCCCGGTGCCGGACGGAACCAGCGCGCTCAGCTGGGGCGGGGTGAAGGTGACGCCGTCCGCGGAGGTGCGCACCTCCACCCCGAAGCTGTCGGTGTAGGCCAGCGCGATCCGCCCGGTCGAGTCCTCGGAGATCGCCGGCGCTGAGCTCGACCTGCCCAGCGCCACCCCCGGCCCGGTGATGGTGCCGCCGGAGATCCGGGCCAGGCGCAGGTTCCCGCCCCCGATCGCGCTGTCGCTGTAGAGCACGAACACCCCGGCGGGGCCGCCGACGATCTGCGGCTGGTAACCCCGGAACGACGATTGCGACCAGTTGGTGACGTCGTTGGGGTCGCCCTGGCCGGTGAACTCGCGCACGAACACGTTGCCGCTCAAGTCGGCGAACGCGGCGACCGGCCTGGTGGCGTCGAGCGCGAGCGCGCCGTCGTAGGCCTGGTCGCCGACGCCGAGCTGCGCCGTCTGGGCTGCGCTCGAGTACTGACCCGGAGCGGTGGCCTGGAAGAACGTGCCGCCGGTCTCGGTGGCGCTGATCGTGGCGATCGAGGGGAAGGCCGGATCGCCGAACGCCACCGCGCCGCCCGCCATCTGGTTGTCGCCGATCACTCCCGTGCCGGTGAGCGTGGCGCCGCCGTCAGAGGAGCTCCACTCGAACACGTTTGACTGCGACGTGCCCCCGCCAGGCGTCGCAAAGGTGTCCGGGAACCGCCGGTCGACCACGAACAGCTCGTTGCCGATCGACAACGGCACAGGTCCGTCGAAGTCATGGTTGCCGGCGGGAAGGTTGCCGACGAAGTTGCCACCGAGGCTCGGGTCGGGCGCCTGCGGATTGGGTGCGGCGCCCGACGGGGCGCAGCTCCTGATGCCCCGTTGTAGGTTGCAGTACGGGAGCGTGTCGGGAGAGGTTGTGCCCCCGTCCTGCGCGAAGACGATGTGCGCTGTGCCCGCGCCGTCCACGAGCAGATTCGGGTACTTCCCGGTCCCGAGCGCGATCGACGGCAACGGCGCCGGCACGACATTGGCGAAGCTCTTGATGCCCTTGTACCCCGGCGAGTGATAGCCCGCGGCAGACGCAGACCCCACGTGGCCGCAACCAGCAAGGCCGAACACAGCCACGGCGGTCAGGCGTGCCCCCAGCGTCACCACCTCAGTGTCACTCCCCGATCGTCGTGTGACCGCCCCATCCTAATCAGGCTGTCAACGCCCCGGCCAGCGCCGGCGTAATCTCGCGAACCGGGGACCCCCCTGTGCCTACGGGCCGCGGACGGCGGCGCCGGCGCGTCGAGCTTGGCTACGAGCCCGGGCCCCAGCCCTTCTGCCGGACAAGGCTGACCAGGGCGAACGCGACTGCGCCGGGTCCTCGGCGACGATCTGGCCGAGCTCCCATGGCGGAAAACGCGGGATGGCGTTGTCAGGTCTGGAGATCGAGGATCGCGTCGGACAGCCACTCGGCCTCGTCGGCCCACGGCGCGATCGTCGCGGCGGGGCGAACCACGAACTTGGAGAGGCCGGCACCGATGTGGTCCTCGATCAGCGCGCGCAGGTGCGGTGCCCCCGCCGGGAGGACGGTGAGGGGGTCGATGTCAGGGCGGCGGGCCCGCAGAGTCTCGAGCAGCTCTGGTGCGGGAGCTGTCCGGGAGTAGCCGATACTGAGCCCGAAGTGCTCGGGGTCGATCTCGCGCCCGGCGTGCTCAGCGGCGGCTTGGATGCGCTCCCGCGCCGCGCGGGCCTCGGTCGGGGTGATGTGCGCGCCAAGCCAGCCGTCGGCGACCCGGCCGACGCGCTCGAGCGCCTTCGGGCCGCGGCCGCCGAGCCACACTTCCAGGGGCTCCTGGACCGGTCGCGCGACCGGGGCGACGTCGGTGAACGACCAGCGGTCGGACTGGTGGGTGACGGTCTGGCCCGCCCACCACGCGCGGAGCAGTCCGAGCACCTCCTCCAGCACCTCACCGCGGCTCGCGCTTCCCAACCCCAACGCGTCGCGCTCGCGGGCCTGGCCGAGGCCCGTGACGAAGCTGAGGAGCAGCCGGCCGTTCGAGATCTGATCGAGCTGGGCGAGCTCCTTGGCCAACAGAAACGGATTGCGGCCGAGCGGGACGACATTCGCTCCCAGACGCAACCGCGTCGTGTGCCCGGCGATCATCGCCAGACCGAGCAGCGGGTCGAGCACCGCGGCGACCGGAAGATCGGACAGCCAGACCCCGTCGAACCCGGCCTGTTCGATCGCGTCGGAGAAATCGAGCAGCCCTCCACCAGCGCCCAGGCCGGCGGGTGGGGCGACAGCGAAGCGAATCTTCATCCCGCCATCGTCGCAAAGCGAGCCGGCGCTGCCCGAACGCCGAGCATCGCGAGCCAGACGCTGACGGCGGGCTCCGCGGTGACCCGCACGTCAGGGGCTGCCGTACTCGTCGTGGCGGCGCCACCAGAAGCCGGTCTCGTTGCGGCCGCGCGGCGCACGGTCGAGCCACTGGTACATACCCCAGAGACCGTCGAGCCCGCGTGAATACGCCGAGCAGGTGTGGTACACGACGCCACCGTCGAGCGCGAAT
>Ga0208714_1000538_pt1 | contig 10749 bp, 11 predicted proteins | sample NGESurshal072012_3_FD_184461 | JGI IMG/M metagenome (GOLD analysis project Ga0208714, IMG submission 184461) | Arctic peat soil microbial communities from Barrow, Alaska - NGEE Surface sample 415-1 shallow-072012 (SPAdes) | ecosystem: Environmental > Terrestrial > Soil > Wetlands > Peat ... | reverse complement strand
CTGCGTGCGTGTGTTATAAGTTCTACCGGGATTCAGGTTGACGACTCGTGCCTTTCATCAATTTTCCTGCTCGTGAGATAAATTGTAAGTTGGTGTACTACGGTCCTGGTTTGGGGGGCAAGACTGCAAACCTCCAATGGATCTATGATCACACCACACAAAACCAGAAGGGCAAGATGGTCTCCCTCGCCACCGAGACCGATCGAACCCTGTTCTTTGATTTTTTGCCCCTCGATTTAGGCACGGTGCGCGGCTTCAAAACGCGCTTTCACCTTTACACCGTCCCCGGACAGGTTTTTTATGAAGCCAGCCGCAAGCTCATTCTCAAGGGCGCGGACGGGGTGGTCTTCGTGGCCGATTCCCAGGAAGAACGCCTCGACGCAAACTTCGAGACCATGGACAACCTCCATGAACACCTGAAGGAACACAACCTGAATTTCGACACCATTCCCTATGTGTTGCAGCTCAACAAGCGTGATCTCCCCAACGCCATGTCCGTCGCTGATCTCACTAAACAGCTTCAGAAAAAAGGCGAGCCGATCATCGAAGGCGTGGCCATCAACGGTCAGGGCGTCTTCGACACCCTCAAAGAACTAGCCCGCCTGGTCCTCGCCGAACTCAAAAAAGGCAGCTAAACTTAACGCGCGAGAGACAATAGCTCTTTCTGCGGAGAGTAAGTCCTACCGGCGCTTCCTTGATTTCTTGAACGCCGCTTTCTGTTCCCGCGCGCCATGAAAAATATGCACAATGTCTACGCCTCGTCGCGTCTTTCGGTAGTAGATCAAATAGTTCCCCGCCGGAAAACATTTTACGCCCGGCGCAATCTCCTCTGCAGCCTTGCCCGCATCCGGATGCTCACCGACCAGCCAAAAGCGTTCCGTGATCCGTTCCACTACGCGGTCGGCAGTCTCCACGCTCGTTCGAGTGGCCCAATACAGAAAGATCTCGTCCAGTTCCCGCTCGGCATCCTCTGATATGCGGTAACGCATTACTTGCCGGGGGCTTCGTGGGCAAGGAGTTTGCGTCCCCGCGCTTTTACTCCGTCTGCCAGTTTCTTCAGGCCTTGGCATCCCTCGTATTCTACGTATCGACCCGACTCAATTCCTTCGATGCCCGCGCGAACGCGCCGGCGAATTCCCGCTAACTGCTGCTCGGTCAAGTCGGTAAGGATGTCCTCTGCGGTCGGCTTCGCCAGCCGCAAGGCGCGCACGTCCTCGTCTTCCATGCGCCGCAACGATTCGCGGATGACTTCGCTGGCATTGTTGTAGCGGCCGCTTTTTACCTTCTTGCGAACATAGCCGGCAAGCTGATCAGTGATCGACACGTTCATTTGGTCCATGGCGGCCTCTTCGTTATAGGTATTCTCTTTCCAAGATATTCGCAAAATGTGGTGATGTCAATCTTTGACATGGCTCAATTGCCGGTTGCCGGAGCTGCCTGCGTTTTCGGACAACTGTTTGGGGAGCAGACTGGCGAATCGCTTTGCGGAATCATCTCTAATTCAGCCACCTGAGATCAGTACAACTGAAAACGCACCTCAAAAACAACCGTGGTCGGAACTGGCTTACCGTCTTTTGATCCCGCTTTACAGCGCCACTCGTCCATGATACGAAATGCCGCTTCATTCAGGTTGTAAGGCAACCCCTGCACCACGCGGACGGGAATCGCTTTTCCATCGGGTGTAACAATCGCATCGATGGTGAGCACTCCCGAAAAGTGTGCACTGCGGGCTGGGTCCGTGTAGTTAGGATTTGGCATGTACTGGCACGACGGCGGAGTCACCACGGGAGGCTTCACCTGATATACAGTTTCGCCTTCTTTGCTCTTCGGTATTTTCTCCTGTGGGGGAAACGGCTCCACGGCTTGCAACTCCTCGGGCCTAAAGTCCAATGACGGTAAGACCGCCCGGACCGACTCGCCACTTTTATAAGGGCGCGTATCTAGAAGCTTGAACTTTGCTGCGTCTTTTCCATGGGCAAGGTTGATCTCCGCGGAGACAACCGTTGTGGCACTTAGCTCCGTTCCTAACCATCTTTGTGCGTAATCCGATTTTAGATACGTAAGTGGTATCCGGTTGCGGTTTAAATACTCGCGAAAAGATAACCGGTCCACAACCATTCCATATCGAAGCGCCTTCGCCAGAAGGACGGCAAACTCGTCCGAGAGTGCTAATCCCACCTGCGAGGTTGCCTCCGAGGATGTGTAAAAATCGGTCACCAGCACAACACATTTTGAAGAACTACACCCGGCCTTCTGTGCCTTCTGAGCAACTGTGGCCGCAATTCTCTGCAAAGCCGCTTGCGACGAAGACGGAACAATCGATGTCTGCTTCGCTTGTTGAGAGAAAACTGGCAGTCCAAAACAAAGTAGCAATACCCAGGCAGTCAGAGGAAACAATGCAGATTGGGACCTCACGGCCGAGCAGTGTAGCACGGCGGGTACTTATCGCACTTCGAACAATTGTAACCTTGTCAGAACCCCGTCTTCGCCTGCTCTTCCGTCTCAAACGTCGGGATCGCTTCGACCAACCGGGTCACCGTCAGCGCGTCGCGGACTCGCCCCTGTCCGCTTACCAGGTGCAGCGCCCCGCCCTGTCGCGCCAAGGAAATGGACAGCTTCACCAGCACGGAAATCCCGGAACTGTCGATCTGCGGAATATCATTCAAATTCACAATAATCTTTCGCGCGCCCTGCTGCATCATCTTCTGCACAAAGTCGTTCAGCAGTTCACTGGGTTCGCCGATGGTCAGCCGACCGTGTACTTCGACAAACTGGATGCCACCGGATTCGCGCGCGGAAACTTCCAAGGGTGGATGCATCGTCATCGAAAGGTTCCTTTTCGTGGCGTTCAAGCCAAGCCGGGTTGCCGCGGGGCAGATGAAAGCGAGGCGGCTTTTGCATTATACGATGTTAGTTATGGAGAACAAGTCAGCAATCCCCGCCAGCCCCCACCGCTGGAACGTATCACCCAAACAAGCGGTGGTCATTCAGCAGGAATTACGCCGCCACTGGATCGGCCACGATCACTTCTCCAAAATTCGCACCGTTGCCGGCCTGGACGCCGCCTTCATCCTCACGGGCTCGCAAGCCCTCGTCAAGCCCGCGAACCGTTGGAATGCTTTGCGCTCCGCGAATCGCGCCATTGGTTGCGTGGTGATGTACCGTTACCCGGATCTCGTGGAGATTGACCGTACCTTCGCCATCCTTCCACTGAAGTTCCCCTATGTCCCCGGCCTGTTGAGCTTTCGCGAAATCCCTGTGCTGCTCGCCGCGTTGGCAAAACTCCCGAGCAAGCCTGATCTCCTCTTCTGCGATGGACAAGGAATAGCCCACCCCCGCCGCCTCGGCCTAGCTACCCACCTGGGCATCGTGATGGACCTGCCGACGATTGGCTGTGCCAAGAGCCGCTTGACTGGCACGCATACCGAACCAGGCCACAAAGCCGGTAGCTCGAGTCCCCTGATCGACGAAAATGCCGGCAACGAAACCATCGGCGCGGTGCTGCGAACCCGCACTGGCGTGAATCCCATCTATCTCTCGCAAGGGCACCGCGTCAGTTTAGCCTCCGCGATTCGGCTCACCCTTAGCGTGACGGACGGCCGCCGCATTCCCCGCCCAACCCGTGACGCCGACCGCTTTGCTGCGGAAACCAAGCGCCAGCTCTTGGACGCTCAACTATCCGAAAAATGAATTCGAACTAGCAAAACTTCAAGCAGATCCCGGGAAGCTTGCCGCGTATAATCCCGCGTACATCGTGACAAGTCCCCAAATCTTCTTAGGAATGAAACGGCTGGACTTAGCATTGGACTTTGCGAAGTGGAGTGCTCGATGAAGCGGTTGGGCTTTGCCTGTTGTCTATTGGTCACCATGCTACTGGCCTCCGTGCCCCTCCTTGCTCTGCAAGCCTCCTCACCCCTTCCCACCTCGAGCGTCACCCCTACCGACGTACCTCGCGTGGCCAACGAAAAGCTGAATCAACTCGACCAAAAGGTAGCTGCAGCCCAGTCCTCCGCCGACAACGCCTGGATGCTAGTCTGCGCGGCACTCGTGCTGATGATGACCGGCCCCGGCCTGGCGCTGTTTTATGGCGGTCTGGTGCGCCATAAAAACGTTCTGGCGATCATGATGCAAAGTTTCGCGCTGATGGCGCTGATCACCGTGCTATGGGCGTTGGTCGGTTATAGCCTCGCCTTCGGCGGCAGCGGATCATTCATCGGCAATTTCGAACACGCTTTTCTGCGCGGCGTGGGCGTCAATCCCAATCCGGATTACGCCGCCACCATCCCGCAAACCACTTTCATGATTTATCAGTTGATGTTCGCGGTCATTACCCCGGCCTTGATCACCGGCGCGACCGCGGAACGCATGAAATTTTCCGGAACCGTGCTGTTCATGACCTTGTGGTTCCTGATCGTTTACGCCCCGATGGCGCACATGGTGTGGGGCAAAGGCGGTTTGCTGAACGCTTCTCTCGGCGGCCGATTCCCCACCTTGGATTTTGCCGGCGGTACCGTCGTGCATATCACCTCCGGCGTTTCCGCCTTGGTCTGCGCTCTTTATATCGGCAAGCGTACCGGCTATCCCAAACAGCCCATGCCGCCGCACAGCCTGGTATTGAGTTTCATCGGCGCCTGCCTCTTGTGGGTTGGCTGGTTCGGCTTTAATGCCGGGAGTGCGCTAGCTTCGAATGGGCTGGCTTCGAGCGCGTTTGTGGCCACGCACTTCGGCGCGGCCGCTGCCGCGCTCAGCTGGAGCCTGGCGGAATGGTTGAAGAACGGACGAGCCAGCGCACTGGGCGCGATCTCCGGAGCCGTTGCGGGCCTCGTCGCGATTACGCCTGCGGCGGGATTCGTCGGCCCCATGCCGGCCCTGGTTATTGGCTTTGTGGCAGGCATCTTCTGCTACCTGATGGTCACAAAATTCAAAGCCATCTTTGGCTACGATGACTCGCTGGATGCTTTCGGCGTGCATGGAGCCGGCGGAACCATTGGCGCGCTCTTGACCGGCGTCTTCGCGCAGGCGCTTTATAACCCCATCTTTGGCGAAGGCAAGCCCGTCGGCGGTCTTGATGGACGCTGGGGCCAAGTCGGCTACCAGTTGGTTGGCATTGCGTTCGCCTGGGTGTTTGCGCTGGTTGGCACGCTGGTGATCCTGAAAATTGTCGATCAGCTTACCGGCATCCGCGTCAGTGAAGAGCATGAAATGGAAGGTCTCGATATTTCGCAACACGGAGAAGAAGCTTATAACTTGGAATCGTAGGGGCTGAAGCAAGTTCGCCAATTCAGGCGGGAGCAGAAATTCGTATGATGAAAATAGAAGCAATCATCCAGCCGTCGCGTTTTGAATCCGTTAAGGATGCCTTGTTGGAGATCGGTATCGAGGGCATGACCGTCACGGAAGTCCGCGGTCACGGCCGCCAGAAGGGTCATACCGAGGTTTACCGCGGGCGCGAGTACACCGTGGATCTGTTGCCGAAGATCAAGCTGGAAGTGGTCTTGCCGGACAGTCTTGTGGACCGCGCGCTGGAAACGATTTTGAAAACCGCCAAGACAGGAAAAATAGGAGACGGTAAAATATTCCTGTTCCGGGTGGAAGATGCGGTGCGCATCCGGAATGAGGAACGTGGCGAGAGCGCTCTCTAATTCATGTCCTCCCCGCGCCAAGGTCTCGCTCCTTTATTTCGCCTGAATAAGAAAATGGAAGAGTCCGCCATACCGCTTTCCGTGCTGGGGCCGCAATGCGAAGCCCAGCGAGAGCGTATTCGCAAGCTGTTCGACAGCGGCGCCACGGCGCAGGATACGCTGCGACAGTTGTGCGAACTGGCCGACGATTCCATTCAAAAAGTTTTTGCCGAACTGCTGCGCGTTCGCAACACTACCGGTCAAGGGTTTTGCCTGCTGGCTCTCGGCGGCTACGGCCGCGAACTTCTCTTCCCCTATTCTGATCTCGATTTACTGTTTTTATTTGGAAGCGACAAAGCCGAGCAGGAATTTCGTCCGCTGATCGCCGAATTCTCGCGCACCCTTTGGGACCTTGGCTTTCGTGTCAGCTCCGCCGGCCGCACTCTGGAGGAATGCCGCCGCATCGAAGGCGACAACGCCGAATTTCATCTCGCCATGCTCGACCGCCGTTTCCTCGCGGGCGACAATTCTATTTTTGCCAAGTTAGATACCAAGATTCTGACCGGCTCGGAGCGCCAAACTCGCTCCTTTTTGTTAACGGAACTGCAGCGCCTCACCCGCGAACGCCTGGCCCGCTATGGCAACACCATCTTCCACTTGGAGCCCAACGTAAAAGAAGCTCCCGGCGGCCTGCGCGACTATCATGCGCTTTTGTGGATGCGCCAACTCGCCGGCGAGCGCCGCGATCCCCGCATCAGTCCAGTCAACGAAGATGAGTTGACCCGCAACGCCGTGGAGTTCCTCAGCTCCATTCGCTGCTTCCTGCATTACAACAATGGTCGCAACGACAATACCCTCACCTATGAATTGCAGGCCGGAGCCGCGGAACGTTCCCTGGGCATCGACGATAATTTGCGCCGCAATGCCGCGGAATGGATGCGGCTGTATTTCCGTCACGCCCGCAACCTGAACCGCCAACTACTGCGATTTGTCGAGCAGCGCGCTCCCGTCGCTATCACCCTGCGGCAGCGCTTGATGAACGCCACCATGGGCGCAAAGCCCGAAAGCTCCAATGGAAAGCAATTCGTTTTGCGCGACGGCCAACTGGAAATCACCAATGAACAGGCCTTTGCGGACCGCAACTTCACCTATTCCCTGCTTGCCGAAGCTTCGCGCTCCGGCGTGCCCCTCAGCCGCGATTCGGAACGCGCCATCGCCTACATCATGACCCATCCGGAGCTTCCTCAGCGTAATGCCCGGATCACCTGGCCGGTGTTGAACGAAATTCTGGCGGGAGACTTTCCCGGGGTGGCCCTCCGGCCCATGCACCGCCTGGGCATTCTGGTCGAGATTTTGCCCGAATTCCGAAGCATCGATTCTCTGGTGGTGCGCGATTTTTATCATCGCTACACCGTCGACGAGCATTCTCTCCGCACCATCGAGCATTTGCAGGATCTCGCCGAACCCACCGATCCACTCGGATTTCACTTCACCGCCATCTGGCGCACCGTCGAGCGCCGCGACCTGCTCATCCTTTCCTTGCTCCTCCATGATGTCGGCAAGGGCATGCCCGTGGAAAATCACGTGACCGGCAGCTTGCAGGCCCTGGAAACGGCTGCCGACCGCTTGAGGCTCTCGCCGGAAGAAAAAACCGAAGTCAGTTTTCTGATCGAACACCATCTCGATATGTCCGCGACAGTGCAACGGCGCGATATTTTTGACCCTTCGACTGTCTCTGCCTTTGCCGCGACAGTTGGCACCCAAGAACGCCTTCAGCGACTCTCTCTCCTCACCTATGCCGATATCCACGCGGTGAACCCCGAAGCCCTCACTCCCTGGAAAGCGGAAATGTTGTGGCAACTCTTCGTGGCCACCTCCAATCACTTTAGTCGCTCGATTGACCGCGACCGTCTTCACGCCTCCGATGAAGCCCTGCTGCTCGAACAAGTACGGCAGCAAGCGTCCTGGGCAGCTAAACCGGAAATCGAACGCTTCCTCGAAGGTTTCCCGCGACGCTATCTGGCCGTGCATTCGCCCGCGGAGATTGCTTCACACTTTGCGCTCTACCAGAAATTGGGCGCGGAGCCGGTGCAAACCGAAATTAAGCCCACGCAACATGCCTTTACCCTCACACTGATTTCCGCTGACCGGCCCGCGCTGTTCGCTTCCATCGCCGGTGTTCTGGCCGCTTGGGGGATGAACATCATGAAGGCCGATGCCTTTGCCAATGCCGCCGGAGTGGTCCTCGACACCTTCCACTTCGTGGATTTGCATCGCACCCTGGAATTGAATCCCAGCGAGATTCCGCGCTTCCGCCAGAGCATCGCCGATGTGGTGAACAATCGTCAGGCGCTGGAGCCGCTGCTTAAGGGGCGTTTATCCGCTTCCCTGGCGCGCCCCCCGAAGGTCGCCATTGCCACCACTTTAAATTTTGACGATCAGTCTTCCAACCAGTGCACCCTGCTGGAAATCATCACCCAGGATCGCGCTGGCCTGCTCTATGAAATCGGCTCCGCCCTGGCAAGGCTGGCGTGCAACATCGAAGTGGCGCTGATCGATACGGAAGGCCAGAAGGCCATTGACGTCTTCTATCTCACTTCCCAGGGCCAGAAGCTCGCTCCGCAAAAGCAGGAACTGCTCCGTGAAGTTCTCAACGCTACGCTGGCCTGATTGGCGATTTCACCAAACTCAATCCATTAATTCGCGGACTTTGGCCACCAGCATCGCCGAATCGTACACCGGCTTTTCCAGATAACCGTCGGCTCCCGAAGCTTCCAGAAAGCGCTCGCGGTCTCCGCTCATGGCATGCGCGGTGGCCAGCAGCACTGGCAATCTCCGCGGCGAGCTCGCTTTCAGAATCCGGCACAGTTCCACACCGTCCACCAATCTCCCTTCCCACTCGGCGTTGCTCAAAGACAAGTCCAGTAGCACCAGGTCAACCCTCCCAGCCTGCACTTCCGCAAGTATCACTGGAACATCTTCCGTGATCAGGCAGGAAAATCCCCCCGCCCGTTCCAGCGCCATGCGAAAAAACTTGGCCACCAGCGCATTGTCCTCCACCACGATAATTCGCCGCTTTCTCTCCGGGGAGTTCTCCGCGCTCACTCTTCCACCTCGGCCAGTGGCAACGTGAACCAGGCGATGGAGCCTTTGCCATCCGCCCCGCTGTCCAGCCCGATCTCGCCGTTCATCATTTCCACCAGCCTTTTGGCGATCGCCAGCCCCAGTCCGGCCCCGCTGATCCCCCGCAAGGCCTGCAAATCGTGGCGAACAAATTTTTCGAACACCGCATTTCGTTTGCTTTCGGGTATTCCCATCCCGGTATCTTCAATTTCAAAGCGCAGAAATCCTCGTGGCTGCTCTGTTATGGCGCGCACCGTCACACAGCCTTTGGCCGTAAATTTCACCGCATTTGATAGCAGATTCATCAGCACCTGGCGAAAGCGTATCTCGTCGCTGCGAATCATCGGCAAAGTCTGCTCCAACGTTTCATCCATCAGCCGCAGATCTTTGGACGCCGCCTGCATGGCTACCAGCGGCAGCGTCGAGTCCAGTATCGCGCGAGGATCGATGCGCTCCAGCGTGAGTGCCAGCTTGCCCGCCTCAATACAGGAAATATCGAGCAGATCATTCACCAGCCGGAGCAGCAGTTGCCCGCTGCTGAACACGTCGCGAAGCACTTCCTTCTCTTCTTCCGGATCGGTGCATAGCCCGTCCAGCACCAGCTTCGTGAAACTCAGAATGGAATTCAGCGGCGTGCGCAGATCATGCGATACCTGGGCAAGAAATTCGTCCTTTATGGCGTTGGCTTCCAACAGTTGGACGCTGGCCAATTCCAGTTCCTGATTCAGCGCTTGCAGACGATCCATTGTCGCGTGGAAATACGAGTCGCACATCAAATTCAAATCCAGATCCAGCATCTTGCTGAGCGCCAGCGAATAAGCCAGCCGTTCTTCGCGTGCAGGAAATTCCTCAAACAGCTTATCCAGCAAAAAAGCTCGTACCACGCCCATCGCGCTGATCACATATTTCTGGTCGAGCCCGATACGCACATGGCGAAATCCAATCAGATAGCGGTCCGCGGCGTATTGCTCGTCATAGCGGCCATTGAACAGTCCTCGTCCCCAAACTTGCAGCGTCTTCTTTAGCCGGCTCACCTGCTCTTCCCCGCCGGTGAATACGCGGCTCGCGCCGGGATGGTGCGGAATCTGCGCGTAAAACCGCTCCGACATTTCCGGGAGATAGCGCTCCATTTGTTCGCCCAGATTCCTCAACAAAGTGGCGTCATTTTCCTGGAAATGCAGGTAGCGCTTCATCTCTTCAATGAAGCTTTCTTCTCTTGGTGAACTGGGAACGGGGGCGGCCATCCTGAGAATAATATCATCGGTCTGGCCCACGAAAAATTCGAGGGTTCGCGGCGCACCGCGACGAGCAGCAGACCATCCCTGCCAGGAATCGCCCCGAATCGTATTGAAAACTGCGTGAAAACTCGCCGCGGGTGGGGAATCTCCCGCAGGCATCGCTCCAAGTGCTCCAAAAACACACTGTAAGGCGTTACAAATCAATGGCTTGCAGAAAACACATTGGCATGTGACATGCATCACGTATAGCAATCCCGATTTATCCGGGTTTACTGGAAACTTAGTGCAGCTATCGACGAACCGTCTGTCCACTCGGGGCGACCAGGCCCGCCCCGAGTTTCAATTCCGCCGGATTTTGGTGCTCACCGATTTTTTCCGTGGCGCCCAATCCGCGCTGGAGTGTGCCCGGGCAATTGCCCGCAAATTCAATTCAAAAATTTTCCTTCTCCATGTCATTCCTTCCGGAGTATTCCAGTTCATCTCTCCGGAATCCGCTGCAGAGGCCCTGCGCCGCGCCAGAGAATTCGCCGAACAGGAAATGCAACGCTTGCTGAACGAGCCGGGGGCCCAGGACTTGCTTCATGAAGGAATCGTCGCCGAGGGACCTGTCTGGCCCACGATTTCGGACACGATAAACACGCGGCAGATTGATCTGATCGCCATGGGTACGCAGAGCGGTGGCTCGGAAAAGAAATTGGTTCTGGGCGCGATGGCCGAGCAGATCTACCGCTTGGCGGATTGCCCCATTCTGACGGCGCCGCCGGAAA